>Ga0194132_10008096_pt1 | contig 15234 bp, 15 predicted proteins | sample TA2KigOf80mmetaG_FD_148612 | JGI IMG/M metagenome (GOLD analysis project Ga0194132, IMG submission 148612) | Freshwater microbial communities from Lake Tanganyika, Tanzania - TA2015054 Kigoma Offshore 80m | ecosystem: Environmental > Aquatic > Freshwater > Lake | place: Tanzania: Lake...
GAGTTGCCCGAGCCGATAGCGCTTGGTGTACTTGATCTCGCCGCCGAAGAACGTGGCCGACATCTTGTGCGCTTCATCGCAGACGATGAGATCCCATCGGCAGTCGGGAGCGGCCAGCTTCGCCTGAACGTCCTCGTTGCGGGACAGCTTGTCCAGCCGCGCGATGACGAGGTTGGTCTCCAGGAACCAGTTGCCGGTGCGAGCGGCCTCGAGCTTGTCGTTGGTCAGGATCTCGAACGGCAAGTGGAAGCGGCGGTACAGCTCGTCCTGCCATTGCTCGGCCAAACTGCCAGGGCAGACGACTAGACAGCGCTGGAGATCGCCACGAGCGATCAGCTCCTTGATCAGCAGGCCGGCCATGATCGTCTTGCCGGCGCCGGGATCGTCCGCGAGCAGAAAGCGCAGTGGCTGGCGCGGCAGCATCGACTCGTAGACCGCAGTGATCTGGTGCGGGAGCGGATCGACCATCGACGTGTGGACGGCCAGCACCGGATCGAAGAGGTGGGCTAGCCGGATGCGGTGCGCCTCCGACACGAGGCGGAAGAGTTGGCCGTCGCCGTCAAAACCCCAAGGCCGACCCTGCTCGACGATCTCGATCCGCGCCTCGTCGTGGCGATAGAGCAACTCGTTGCCGAGTTTCCCTGCCGGGGTCTTATAGGTCAGCTCGATCGCGTTCGAGCCGAACCATTTCACGTTCTCGACCGTGACGAGAGAGCCCGGAATGACGCCACGGAGGGAGGCGGGCGGCTGGAGATTCTCCAAGCAGGCCATGGCTTTCGGTTAGTCCCCGTGACTGCGTCGGATGCCGAATACTACCAGTGTGCACACTGTCGAGCCGACGGAGGCTCGTTCACGGAAGGTGGCGTCGTGAGAGCCAGTTGACTCGCGAGAGTTCACCCTGGCTCTGGCCGATCTGGGTCTGATCGATGAGTACGATTTCATTGTCCATCCAGGCTAGCGGGTCACGGGCCTGGCTCGGTGCGGTCACTGTCACGCCGCCGGCCGGCATGGGCGCATGCACATCCAGAGCGACCCGTCAGGCAAGGCCCGGATTCTTTGCTACGGCCGGCAGCAGTCGCGCGCGGCCGGTTGCCCACAGCGGTCACAGTTCCTGGGGCCCCTGGAAGAGCAAATCGCCGCGTACCTCGCCACGTTTCGGCTGCCCGACGAGGCGGTGGAACGGGTGAAGGCGCTCTACCAGCGTGCCAGCCAGGACCGCGACGAAGCCGAGGTGCGGCGGCGAGAACTGACGGTTCGTCTGGAGCGCATCCGCAAGAGCTACGAGTGGGGCGACAAGCCCGAGGCCGAGTACCGCCAGGAGCGGGCGCAGATCGAGTGCGCGCTCGCCGCGATCAAGAGCACGGGCGGCAGGGCCGACACGCTCGCGAAGGCCACCGCGTTTTTGCGGAACCTGCCGGCCGCGTGGGAAGCGGCCAGGGAGCGCCCCGAACAGCGGAACGCGCTGGCACGTCTCGTATTCGCATCCGTCGAGATTAGAGACGACCGCGCCACAGCGATCGTGCCACACCCAGACTTCGCGCCGTTCTTCCTGGCATCCGTAAACGGAAACACCCCGGTGGCGCCCGGGGTGTCAAGGCGAGTTGGATCAGGCGGAAGCGACGGGATTCGAACCCGCGATCTCAGCCTTGACAGGGCTGCATGTTAGGCCGCTACACCACGCCTCCGCGACGGGGCGCCTATCGTAACGCACCCGCCCACGGCGCGCCAGATTCGGTCGGAGCTTGCGCGAACCCCGGCTCAGTTCAGCCGCGGATCGCGAAAGCCCCGGAACCGGAGGCGGCGCAGGTGTCGCGCCAGCCCGCCCGGATCGAGCCTGATCTCCCGCGGCTCGTCGCCGCCCATCGCCTGCCCGCGCCACTTCGGGCGCGACTGCTGCACGCCGACGCGCGCGACCGACGCGGCGACGGCCGAGACGAGGAGGAGCACGCTGGCGATGCCGACGAACGGTATCGCGAAGGGATACCCCCACCCCACCGGGGCACTCAACGCGGCGAGTGCGAGACCCGACACAAAGAGCGTCGACGGGTTGATGTTGACCCGTAAGCCGCGTCGCGATCGGGTCCGCCTGCTGGCGATCGGCACCGGAGCCACCACCCGCGCGGGGGTCGGCGGCGCGCCATCATCCATACGACGGAGGATCTCTTCGATCTCTCGCTCGTAGCGAGGTCGCATCCCGGCCACGTCCCGGCCATTGTACCCGCTCCTTCCACAGCGGGCAACCGGACAAGCGCCTGTAGAATCGCGATGTGCCGAGCAATCTCGAGCTCGCAGCGCTCTTCAGAGAGATCGCCAACCTGCTCGAGATCAAGGGCGAGGTGGTCTACAAGTACCTCGCCTATCGGGAAGCCGCACGTCAGATCGAGAACTACCCCCACGGCGTGGAGGCGCTTGCGCGCGCCGGGCGCACTCGCGAGGTCCCCGGCGTCGGGGACGCCATCGCCCGTAAGATCGAAGAACTCGTCGCCACCGGCCGCATGGAATTCCTCGAGCGCACTCGCGCGGAAGTGCCCACCACCCTCGCGGATCTGCTGCAGATTCCGGGCCTCGGTGCGAAGAAGATCCAGACGCTCCACCGGTCGCTCGGCGTCTCCTCGATGGATGATTTGCGGGCGGCCCTGGCGGCGGGTCAGATCCGCGCGCTCCCGGGAATGGGCGCGCGGACCGAGGAGAGGCTCGCGGTCGAGGTAGAGCGCTGGCGCGAAAGGGGCAGGCGCATCCCGATTGGCGCCGCGCGGGCGGTAGCCGACGACGCTGTCGCCCATCTGCGGTCCGCCTTCCCGGACCTGACCGCGATCGAGGCGGCCGGCAGCCTCCGCCGCTGGCGCGACACGATTGGTGATATCGATATCGTCGTCGGCGCCGCCGATGCACCTCCGCTCATCGCCGCGTTCATCGCGATGCCGGGCGTCCGCGACGTGCTCGGCGCGGGTGATACCCGCGCCTCGATCGTCAGCACGGCGAGCGTTCAGATCGATCTCCGTGTTGTGCCCCGCCAGGCGTTCGGCGCGGCGATGCAGTACTTCACCGGCTCGAAGGCGCACAACGTCCGCCTGCGCGCGCTTGCCCAGCGAATGGGCCTGACGTTGAACGAATACGCTCTGAGCGAAGAGGCGACCGGGCGCGTCGTCGCGTCGGCGACCGAGGAGGAGATCTACGCTGCGCTCGGCCTGCCGTGGATACCGCCGGAACTGCGGGAGGATCTCGGTGAGTTCGAGGCGGGCCAGGCCGGCACGCTCCCCCGACTGATCGAGGCCGCCGACTTGATCGGCGAACTGCACGCCCACACGGACTGGAGCGATGGCCATCTGACGCTCGAAGGGGTCGCGCACCTCGCCGCTACGCACGGCCGCCGCTATCTCGCGATCACTGATCATTCCATCGGTCTCGCCATGGCGCGCGGCCTAGACGCGGACCGAGCGCGGGCGCAGTGGGAGCAGATCGATGCCTGGAACGCGCGTGGCGAGCCCCCGTGGCTGCTGAAAGGCGTGGAGCTGGAGATTCTTGCTGACGGCACTCTCGATCTCGATCCGGAGACGCTGGCCGGATTTGACATCGTGGTCGCCTCGGTCCATTCGATGCTGCGGCAGGATCGCGGCGAGATGACGAGCCGGCTCGTGCGCGCGGTGTCCCATCCGCGCGTGGACGTCCTTGGCCACGCCACCGGTAGGATCCTCGGCCGCCGCGATGCCTACGAGGTCGACATGGAGGCGGTCCTCGCGGTTGCGGCGGCGCACGGCGTCGCGGTCGAGATCAATGCCAGCCCCGACCGACTGGATCTCGACGACGCTCTGGCACGCCAGGCCCGGGCGATGAGGGTTCAGGTGCCGATCAACTGCGATGTGCACCGGCCGGAGGGGTTCGACGATACGCGCTTCGGGGTGATGACGGGCCGCCGAGCCTGGCTAAGCCCGGAGGACGTCCTGAACACACGGGATCTCGCCGGTATTCGCGACTGGCTGATGGATCGCCGACGGCGGGCGCAGACGTTAGCGACCCCCAGATCGGCGATCGGCGAGATAGCCGAAACGGCGCTGTAACGCCCCGATTGTGGGGAATGGCGCCATCCAGTCGCGAGGATCGGCGCGGCGCGAACCCTGGATCGATCGGCGTTTCGCAAGCTGGTGGTGCACGCCACGCCAGGCGGCGGCCCGGCCCGCCAGTGACGCCAGGCGGGATGCGAGCGACGCGGGCCGCACCGGCGCGGCGAGAGCGAATGCGACACCGAGTGCGGTGTCCAGTGTCATAGCTGCCGGAACATCGGCCGCGGCCATGCATTTGAAAATCGTCCAGACCTTATTCCGCGCGATGAGGTGGCGCTGTCGGGGGCTGTTCCACCCCACGGTTGCGGCGCCCACGTGGAGCGACCGCGCCTCAGGCGCGAACCCACATCCCCAGCCACGAAGGCGAGCGCGCCAGGCAAGGTCGACATCCTCGTAGTAGGCGAAGAACTGACCGTCGAAAGCGCCGACGTCGGCAAGCATCGCGGCGGAATAGAGTGCGGCGCCGCCGCTAGGGCCGAAGACCGGCCCGCCGTTCATCGCGTTCGGCGCGCATCCGCCGAGACGATTCCAGGCGATCCCGGCGCGGTCGAGTCCGATCCCGGCCGCGTCGATCCTCTCTCTGCGATGGTCGAGTTGCAAGGTCGCGACCATGCCTGGACGATCTCCCACGTGTGCGGCCGCGAGCGCGGCCTCGGACCACCCCGGATCGACGAAGCAGTCATTGTTAAGCACTGCCCGCCACGGAGCGATTCCTCGACGCAAGCCAAGGCTCGCCGCAGCGGCAAAGCCGACGTTTCTGTCGAGCGAGATCAGTCGCGCCATTGGCAGGCGACCATGCACGATCGATGCGGATCCATCAGTCGAGCCGTTGTCAACGATCAGAACCTCGGTGCGCACACCAATCTGTGCGCCGAGACAGTCCAGGCACTCGCCCAGCATCGTGCCGCCATTCCAGTTGACCACGACGACCGACAGATCCGGCTTCACCGCCGCGATTATCGGTCGCGGAATCCCGGGGTTCGGATCGGTGCGCGATAGAATCGGAAGCGTGGCAGAAGAGAGCGCGAACCAGACGGCGCCGGAGGTCACCGCGTCGGAAGGGGTGGAGACCGGCGCGACGGCGCCCGTCGACCGGGCGGAGGAGTACCTGCGCCTCGCGCAGCGGGCTCAGGCGGACCTGGCGAACTATCGGCGACGAGTCGAGCAGGAGCGGGATGAACTGCGCGCGCAGATCCGGAACGACACGCTCCTCTCCCTCCTTCCCATCCTCGACGATTTCGAGCGGGCGACGGCGGCGATCCCCGCGGAGGCGCGCGATCTGCCGTGGGTTCAGGGGATGCTCCTGATCGAGCGGAACCTACGCGGTGTTCTCGAGCGAGCGGGTTTCGAGCGGATCGAGGCGCTCGGGAAGACTTTCGATCCGTGGGAGCACGAGGCGATCATGGCGGACGAGACGGGGAATGAGGTGGATGAGACTGTTACAGCCGTGTTCCGTCCCGGTTACAGGGTGAATGGTCGCGTCGTGCGGCCGGCGCAGGTCACGGTCGCCCGGCGCCTCGCCTGATTCCCCGGCAATCCGCGCGGATTCTACCCGCAGGCCTGCTCTACGTCGCGCTCGGCGTCGGGTTGTTCTCGACGAGCCCGGTACTGGCGCGCTGGGCGTTGCCCTACTCGCCGTTCGAGGTCACCTTCGGGCGCATGGCCATCGGCGCGGCGCTGGTCCTGATGCTCGCCCGGGTGATGGGAGTCGGAGTCGGTCTCCGGTTCGTCGAATTGCCCCGGTTCGCGCTCTATGGCCTGACCACGGCGGGGCACTTCCTGCTGTACATCTGGTCGCTCGAGTTCACCACTATTGCGCATTCGCTCGCGTTCGTTTATACGGCGCCACTGTTCGTCACGTGGTTCAGCGGGATCTTCCTTGGCGAGCATCTTCCGTCTCGCGCGCTGCTGGGGATCCCCGTCGTCCTGTTGGGCGTCGTCCTGCTCACCGGCTTTGAGCCTCGGTTCGACGCACGCATGGCGCTGGGCGACCTGATGGCCCTCGGCTCGGCAGCGTGTTTCGGGATCTACTCGGTCGCCGGCCGTCGCGAGCGCGCGCGGCAGTCGCTGCTCGGCTACGCAGGAACGGTGTACCTTGTGGCCGCGATCTGGCTCCTTCCGTTTGCGATCGTCACGAGCGAGGGATGGCAGGGCGTATCCCCGACGATCGCCGTCGCAGTACTGGGCATCTTCCCCCTGGCGATCGGGCACACGCTGTACAACGCGAGCCTGCGCCGCACGCATCCGACCTACGTTAATCTCATCGCTACGCAAGAGGTAACGGGCGGCGTGATTCTTGGGGCCGTCCTCCTCGGGGAGTGGCCCGCTGCGCTCGAAGCGGTGGGCGCGGCCCTGCTCATCTGTGGTGTCGCGCTTGTGCTCGTCCTGGGTGAGCGTGGGCGCCCGGCGGCATCACCGTGATGATTGTCGGCACAGCGCTCGTCCGCCTGCGCCTTCCCGAGAACGGGTCTCTGAAAGGGAAGCGGGCCGTGATCCGCTCCCTCTGTACCCGCCTTCAGAATGAGCTTAGGGTTGCCGCGGCCGAGGTGGACGACCACGATCTGTGGCAGGTCGCCTCGATCGGCATCGCGTGCGTCAGCAACTCGGGAAGCCACGCGGAGGCGCTGCTCGGCGCCGTCGAGCGTCTCATCGCCGGTTCTCACCATCCGATCGAGCTCGTTTCCTTCGAGCGGAGCATCGACACAGAATAGGCACGTCCTGTCATTGTTCGACCGCGCCGGCAGCCATAGAATTGCGCGTCCTCGCCGCCCGCGGCGACTCGACAGGGGAGCCCTCTTGCGGATTCGCATTGCTGGCGGGCATCAGATTGCGACACGCGATGGCGGTCCGACCTCGATCCTGATCGACGATCACATCGCCCTCGATACCGGTGGCATCTGTCAGGCCCTGGACATACCAGCGCTCTGCCAGGTCGATACGGTTCTGCTCACGCACCATCACTTCGATCATCTGCGCGATCTTCCGGGCCTGGGGTTGATCGCGCTCGACACGGGTCGATCCATCGACGTGTATTGCACTGACCTCGTGCGCGCCATGCTCACGTCATCCATCATCAACGACGCGATCTGGATCAACCTCTTTGCGGGCCTCGATCCGAACGCGCCGACGTTCGTCCATCATCCCGTCACCCCGGGCGTCCGGTTCAGACTCGCCGGATATGAAGTCCTTCCGCTTGAGAATCGCCATCATCCCGTGCCTGTGTGCGGGTTCGAGTTCCGGACCCCCAGCGGTCGGCGATTCGCGTATACCGGCGATACCGGGCCCGGGATCCGCGATCTCTGGCCTCTGATCCGGCCGGACGTGCTGCTCACGGAGGTGACCTGGCCGAACGCGCGCACGCCGATCGCTCGTCTCGCGGGCCATTTGACACCGGAACTACTGTCCAACGAACTAGAGTCGTACCGAGAGGTTCACGGCGGTCTGCCGGATCAGGTGTACGTCTGTCATATCAATCAGATCTGGGAAGGGGACGTGCGGCGCGAACTGTCCGACCTCTCCCGGCACCTCGGGGTCGAGGTCCGCATCGCGGTCGAGGGCACGCTAATCGATCTTTGAGATGTCTTCGGCAGGCGATCGGCGGCATTCTGATCATCGGGCTCCTCAGCGTTTCGTGCCTTCCCGATATCCCGACCCCCACGCCGGCCGAATTCGGCAGCCGCCCCCTGATACCGGTGCCCCAGAAGGTGATCGACGCGGTGCCGACACCGCCGCCTGGACTTCTGCCCGGCGTCCCGCGTGCCAACCCGGGCGCTTCGGCAGGCTACCCGGAGCCCACGCCAGGGCCCAGCCCCACAGTTCGGGTGCTTCCGACCTCTCCCGGCGCTTATCCCGGCCCGAACTTTGGTGCTGAGCCTCCGCGCTCGATTCCCCCGGCCCCCGGTTTCGCTACGCCGGTGCCGGCACCCGGCGCAAGCAGCTCGTCCGGCGCACCGGCACCAGCCGTCCCCGCCGCACCGGCCCCGGCGGGCGTGCCGGTCCAGACCCCCACGCCCCTGATTGTCGGCGGGGTGGTCGTCCCGGTGATCGCCCCGGCGGAGACTGCCACGCCGACACCGCCCGGCCAGTTGCCGACGATCGGCGGCGCCGCGACGCCGGCCAGTGGAACAACCACCGGACCCGGTTCCTATCCTGGGCCCAGGCATTCGCCAACGCCCGTTCACGTCACGCGGAAGAATTGCCTACCCTATCCCAACGGTGTCCCAAGGACTCAGTGCGACTGAGTGAGCGGTCGGACGCACCTGAACCGCCTGGCTTTTGCACCCGTTCGCCCAATCTCAATGCATCGCGGCCTGGTGCTCGCTCTTTTCCTGCTAGCGAGCGGATGTAGCCCGGCGCTCGATCTCCATTCGCATCAGGAGCGGGTGACCCGGCTCACCGCAGCGCCTGAGGTGGGTGCATGCACCGGTGGCCTGTTCACTGCCGGGAGGAACGGCCTCAGCGCTCTCGAACTCTGGATAGACGGACGGGGCGATTCACCCATCCCCGTGCATCTCTACGCCGCAGGCGCCGACCGGCCGCTCGCATCCGGAATTGTTGCGGCGGAGACGGGGTGGGCGCGATTCACCTTTTCCCGGGTGGCAAGTTCAGGCGGTCGGTCCTTCGCCCTCTGCGTCGAGACGGTCGGCCCGGACGTGCGCCTTGGCTACGCTCACGATCTGACCAGGATCGATCAGCCGAGGTTCGAGAACGGTCGTCCGGAATCGGGCGCGCTGGCCATCCGGGCCTTCTACGAGGCGACGCCAACAGACGTCGTGCTTGCCGCCTGGCAGGCCGCTCATCGCCTGCCGCTGGTTGCGACGCTGGCCCTCCTCTTCGGCCTCGGCCTCCCGCTCAGTCTCCTGGCTGCCGGCGGCGATCGTCGACAGATCGATGTGCTCGCCGCGGCGCCGGGATTGGGCCTGCTGACCGTCTCGGGGCTGTGGTGGGTGACCGCGCCACTCGGCGCTGCGGCTTCGACCGGTGCGACGCTGGTGGTCGCCATCGTCGGTTGGACAGCCCTTGCGGTGAAGTCCGTACGAGAGTCCGCCGGAGTCCCGTCGGATCATCGAGAACCGGTCGACGCGCCCTTGGCGCGCGTGGTGCTCGGCACCGTCCTGGTGATCGTGGTCGGTGCTGCGATCGCCTCGCGTCTCGCGCTGATTGCCGATCTCTCGTTGCCCGCCTGGGTCGACGCGATCCACCACACCTATCTGATCGGCCTCCTCTCCGCGCGCGGCGTCCCGACCGACTACGGCCCTCTGCTCGGATTTGGACCGTTCACGTACCACTTCGGGCTCCACGCCGCCGGCGCGACCGTCGCTCGTCTGATGAACGCGGACCCGGCCGATTCGCTTCTCGTGCTCGGACAGATTCTCGCCGCGCTGAGCACGCTGGCCGCCTACGTGGTGGTACGATCGCTCGGCGGCACCGTGGGCGGAGGTGTCATTGCCGCGGGGATTGCTGGCCTGGTGTCGATCCTGCCGGCCTACTACGTCAGTTGGTCGCGGTACACCCACCTCGCCGGGATCATCGCCGGGGCGTCGGTGCTTTGGCTCTTGTCCCGCGGGATCTCTTCGCGCTCGCGGGCCATCGCGCTCGGCCTCGCGCTGGCCGGTCTTCCGATGGTCCACCCTCGGCTGGCAATCCTGACGCTACTCGCTGGACTCGCGATGGTTCTCCTATCTGGCCAGTTATGGCGCGTCGCCAGCCAGTGGCGTCAGGCGACTCTGGTTGCGGCAATCGCGGCCGCTGTCGGTGCCGGATGGGTCACCCGCGTCGCGACGTCGCTGGTCGGCCGCATCAGTGGCGGTGGCGATGAGGTGGCGACCGCCAACGCGATCAACCTGTCTGTGATCGAAACGGGCCACGATCGGGTCCTCTATCTCGGAGCGCTGGGAGCGATCGCCGCTGTGATTGCGCTGCGCTGGCGGGTGGGGGTTGGGGTACCGCTCTGGGCGGGAGCGGCGTTTGTGGCGAGCGATCCGGGGCGCTTCGGTCTGTCGGGCGGATATCTGATCGGGACACCGGCGCTCGTGATCACGCTATGGCTTCCGATGGCCGCGATCCTGGGCCTCGCGATCGGCGATCTGGTCCGCCGCGTCCCACCGCTGTGGCCCGCGCTCGCGTGGCGTGAGCCAACCGTCGCGGCACTCGCATGCGCGATCGCGCTCGCCCTCAGCGGTCCCGCGTATGCGACCCTGAACGCGGTCACAGTCCAGGCTACGCCGTCCGATCGCTTGGCCCTCGATCGGGTCGCCGCCCATCTACCACCGGGCGATACCGTGATTGTGAACGGCTTCCTCTGGCAGTTCGGGACGTATGCCGGGGCTGACGCGGGTGCGTGGATCGGCGTGCGCACGCCGGGGCGTGCGATCGTACCTCCGGCGATCCACGGTCTGGCTCCACCCGAGCACGCGCGGTCGATCGCTGCGGAGACCCGCGAGGCGGTCGACGCGAGTGAGGACGTCGACCGCCTGGTGTCGTTCGCCCGAAGACGGGGCGCGCGCTGGATCTTCGTCGGCGAACGTGGCGGCACGATCGACGCAGCCGCGGTCGAGGCTCATCCGGGGGTAAGGCTCGTTGAACGGGTGGGCGGCGCACGTCTCTTCCGGATCGAGGGAGGCTGAGGGCCATTCCTATAATCGCGCCTGGCCCTGGGCGTGGCGGGCGTGGCGGAGGGTGACGGGTGCGCATCGGCGTTCTCGGTGGGGGCGCACTGGGGCTGACCGCGGCGTATCGATGCGCGCGCGCCGGCCACGCTGTGACGCTGCTGGAGCGGCAGGACCTTGTGGGCGGACTCGCGGCCGGGTTCAGGCTCGGCGACGCGTGGCTGGAGCGGTTCTACCACCATCTCTTTGAGACCGATCGTGACATCGTCGCGCTAATCGACGAGCTCGGCCTGAGTTCGCGGCTGTGGTGGAAGAAGCCCGTGACCGCGGTCCTCTACCGTGGCCGGAGGTATCAACTCGACGATCCGGCATCGGTGTTGCGATTCTCCCCGCTCGCGCCGGTCGATCGCGTCCGGCTCGGCGCAGCACTTGCCCTCCTGAAGTTGACGCCCAGCGCGCGACCGTTCGAGCCCTTCACGGCGAATCGCTGGCTTCGGACGGCGATGGGAGATGCGGTCTTCTCGACTGTATGGGAGCCCCTTCTGCGGGCGAAGTTCGGCGAGTTTCACGATCAGGTGTCCATGGCCTGGTTCTGGGCGCGCGTGTACTGCCGGACGCCCCGACTCGGATATCTCCGTGGAGGATTCCAGACCCTCTACCTGGCGCTCGCGGAGGCGGTTCGCGAACGGGGCGGCGAGATACGGCTCAACGCCGAGGTGGAGTCCATTGCCAGCGAAGGCGGAACCGTCGCAGTAACCGTCAACGGCCGGATAGAGCGGTTCGATCGCGTCGTGGCGACCCTGCCGACGCGCCTTTTTGCCCGGCTCGCGCGCGGTCTGTCGGAGGACTGGCTGACGCGGCACGATTGGGGTGACTGGCTCGGCGCCCACTGCGCCATCCTGGGTCTCCGACAACCCCTGACCGATATCTACTGGCTTAACGTGAACGACCCCGGCTACCCGTTTCTGGCGCTGGTCGACCATGCCAACTTCGCGGAACGGGACGATTACGGCGGCCTGCATCCCGTGTATCTCGGGAACTACCTTCCGATGTCGTCGCCCCGCTTCCAGCAGACCGATGACGAAGTTCTCACGGAGTACATCCCGGCGCTCCAGCGAATCAATCCCGCCTTCGATCGATCGTGGATCGAGACGATGCACGTCTTTCGTGCGCCGTACGCGCAGCCTGTGGTCACCCGCGAGTTCCCCGCACGGATTCCTCCCCACACCACGCCGCTGCCCGGCGTCTACCTCGCCAATATGTTCCAGGTCTATCCCCAGGATCGCGGCCAGAACTACAGCGTGCGTATGGCCAATCGCGTCGCGCAGATGGTGCTGAGGTCAGCAGCCGCTTCAGGATGACGACATTCCGGCCGGCGCTCGCTGGCAGCAAGGAATGTGGTCCGGCGATTGGCGATCGACCGCGACGAGCAGGCGCACGATTTCCAGGCGTGCCGCGTTGTTCTGGTTCACGATAGTCAGCGTCCCGGACTCCTTGACCATCCCGATCCCCGATGCGTACCAGCGCTCGACGCCGGCAAGCGTTCCCTCGCGCGGCAGTTGCATCATCACAACGCGGACCGCCTCAAACCTCCCCAGCGGCGTCAGGACGAGGCCGGTATTCTGGACACGGTACCACTCGGCTGGCCGTTCACCGGCCCGAGCGGGTGCCCACCGCCACTGATCCCCGACCTGAAGCCGCGTCCGCAGCAGGACGAGCGGAGGGTCACGAGCCAACTGCTCCCCGCCGCCTGTGAACGACACGGGCTCCACGATCGAATCGCCAATGCGATAGAGGATCTGGGCGTGGACGATCTGGTCGTCCATACAGGTCGAAATCAGATGCAACCGATCGCCGTCGGCATCTGTTTCCAGTCGGCAGACCGCCATGACAGTCGTCGCCTGTTCGACCACCGGACCGGTAATCCGGGTCTCGTAGACCCAGCGGTTCCCGAGCGAAAGCGGAAAGAGCGAGGCCGGATCGGTCTCATCAACGTTCTGTGGCGAATTACACCCGAAACCGGCGACCACGAGCAGGCCGGCCGCAAGACACGCGAGTTTCGCCACGGCCTATCCCTCGCCCGCGGCGACATTGTCTGCAAGTGGACCCAGGACGCGATCGCGCGCGCGCCGCGCGATCGATGCCTCGTTCGGATAGGTCAGGCGATCGACCGCGTCATCGATCGGAACCCACTCGACCAGGTCGTACTCCTCATCGTGGAGCGATAGGTCTCCTCCGGCTGGTTCCATCAGGAAGTAATGCACCCTCTTGTGGATCCGGGTGCTGCGGGCCGTGAAGTAGTACTCGATCGACCCCAGGCTATCGACGATGTGGGGGAGGACGCCGGTCTCCTCGCGGACCTCCCTTATGGCTGTCTCCGACAGGGATTCTTGTCCGTCCGGCGTGCCCTTGGGCAGGCCCCAGGTGCGCGCCTTGCTGCGCCCAACAAGGATGATCTCGAGACCGCGCGTGCCGGGGCGCACGATCACCCCGCCGGCCGATATGGCTTCGCTTGTCTTGCGCTGAGGGGCCCTGCGACTCGATCCCTTCACCGAGACGCCCTGGCAGCGGCGAGCATCGAAGCCGCCTGGGCCACAGATGCGCTGCCCGCTCCGAACATCGCGGCTAGCTCCTCCACGCGATCCTCGCCTTCCAGCGCATCTACGCGCGTCACAGTTCGGTCGCCGTCCGTGACTTTGCGGATGCGCAGATGGGTCGAGGCGAAGCACGCGACCTGAGGCAAGTGTGTCACACACAGTATCTGATGATCGCGCGAGAGCTCCCGCAACTTCTGGCCGATAACGTGGGCCGAACGACCGCCGACGCCTGAATCCACCTCATCGAACACGAGCACCGGGGTCGCGTCCGCGGCTGCCACGGCGATCTTGAACGCGAGCATCACCCGGGCGAGTTCACCCCCAGAGGCGATTCGCTCGATCGGCCGGGGTGCTTCCCCAGGGTTCGGACCGAAGAGAAAGATCGCGTCATCGAAGCCGGTCGAGTCGAAGGCGAGCCGGCCACCATCGACCGCCGGCGCCCCGAACGGATCCTCACGGACGACGAGCTTGATCTGGAAGTCCGCGCCGGGCATGCGCAGGTCGCCGAGTTCCTGAATCACCCGGCGTCCGAGCGCCACTGCCGCGCTGGTGCGCGCCAGATGGAGTGAGGACGCGACACCGCCGATCTCGTGAAGGAGTGCCGCCTGCCGGACTTCAAGACTCGCGCGCCGATCCGCGCGCCCCTCGATGCGTTCCAGACGTTCCTCAACCTCGGCCGCGAACGCCAGGACGGCGGCGAGGTCTGGAGCGTACTTGCGTTTGAGAAGCGCAAGTCTCGACAGACGCTCGTCGATCGCTTCGAGGCGCGCTGGGTCCGAATCGATCCCTTCTCTGTACCTGCGGATGGATCGCGCGAGATCGCCGACCGCCTCGGCAAGGTCCCGGGCGCGCTCGGCGAGGTGATGTCCCGCGGGGTCGATCGCGGCCAGCGCCGTGAGATCGACGCATGCCTCTGCGAGGAGATCGGTCGCGGGACGGAATCCATCAGCATCCTGTAGGAGCGCGACTGCCTCAGCGGAGCGAGCAAGCAGTGTTGCCGCGCCGGCCAGGGTGCGACGCTCCCCTTCGAGGCGTACGTCCTCACCCTCGTCCGGCGCGCACTGGCGGATCTCTCCCACCTGAAAGCGGAGCAGGTCGGCCTCGCGGGCCAGATCACGGTTGTCGCGCACGAGATCGACGATCTCCTGGCCGACGGCGCGATATTCGGTGACCAGGCGAGCCAACTCCGCGCGCCTCTCGCTCAGGCCGGCCGCGGCGTCGAGGAGATCGAGACGGACGGCGGGGCGCGCGAGCGCGAGCGACTCGTTCTGACCGTGGATGTCGGCGAGATACGGGGCGATCCTTCCCAGTCCGGTGAGGGGCACGGCGCTGCCGTTGACACGGGCGACGCCGCGACCCTGGGCGGTCATCTCCCTGCTGATGATGAGCGCATCGTCCTCCCACGGCAGGCCCATATCCTCCAGGATCGGCGCGAGAACGGGGGCCGCCTCGAATACCCCTTCGATGCGCGCCGATGAGGCACCAACGCGCACGACGTCGGAGGTCAGCCGCGCGCCGAGAAGCGCGCCGAGCGCATCGATGACGATTGACTTCCCCGCGCCGGTCTCCCCCGTCAGGACATTGAGGCCCGGGCCGAACTGGATCGTCGCCCGGTCGACCACCGCGAAGTCGACGATGGACATCTCACGCAGCATCGATCGAAACCCCTGGATCGGCATCGGGGCCTGATCGCGCCAGGTGGAGGAAGAACTCGCGGTTTCCGGCAGGACCCAGGATTGGAGAAGGCGCGAGACCGCGGATGCGCCATCCGAGGTCGCGGGCGGACGCCTTCACCGCCTCGACGACGCACGCGTGCACCTCAGGATCGCGGACGACTCCACCCCGCGCGACTTCGGCGCGTCCGGCTTCGAACTGAGGCTTCACCAGGCAGACGATCCACGCTTCGGTGTCGTCGAGCCACGACGAGAGTACGGGCAGGACCAGGCGCAGCGAAATGAACGAGACGTC
>Ga0194132_10008097_pt1 | contig 15231 bp, 18 predicted proteins | sample TA2KigOf80mmetaG_FD_148612 | JGI IMG/M metagenome (GOLD analysis project Ga0194132, IMG submission 148612) | Freshwater microbial communities from Lake Tanganyika, Tanzania - TA2015054 Kigoma Offshore 80m | ecosystem: Environmental > Aquatic > Freshwater > Lake | place: Tanzania: Lake...
ATCCTCAACGCTATGCTCAAACATAAGACCCCTTGGCATCTTTCTCCTAAGGTGATTTATGCCTAACTCTAAAGACGGTTGCTGAGCGAAGTCCGTACTCGGACGCAGTCGAAGAATCTGGTCACACTGTAACTTGGTTCCATTTCGCTAAACGGTGCCATCCCTGACGTAGGGGCGAGGTGATCTCGCCCCTACCTCTCCATGCCCCTCCCCAGTGCTATACTCCACCTCACCGCCTCGATAGGAGGTCCCCCATGCCCCACGCTTTAATCAACGGCGTCCGCATCCACTACGAAGTCCACGGCCACGGCAAGCCCCTGGTCCTCGCCTACGGCCTCGGCGGCAATACAACCGAGTGGACGCCCCAAATTCTCGCCTTCTCCAAAAAGTACCGCCTCGTCCTGTGGGATCCCCGAGGCCACGGCCAGTCCGACAGCCCCGCCAGCCCACACCAGTACGGCAACGGCGAGTCCTCCTACGACCTCCTGGCCCTCATGGACCACCTGGAAATCCCAAAAGCCCACGTCGGCGGCCTCTCCATGGGCGCCAGCATCGCCTCCCGCTTCGCCCTCCTTCACCCCGAGCGTGTCGACGCCTTGCTCATCTTCGACTCCCACACCGCCTCCGGCCTCCCCAATACCGACGCCATGATTAGAATGCGAGAGCGCATCATCGAACTCGCCCTCACCAAGGGCATGGACGCCGTTGCCGAATACTCCATGAAAAACAACCCCAACATCAAGCACACCGCCGACACCGGCGGCTCCCAGGCCGTCGACAACCTCCGCAAAATGTACCTGTCCCTCAACCCCCTTGGCTACGCCTACAGCACCCGTTCTACCATCTACACTAACTTTGACGCCGACATCCTCAAAGGCATCAAGATGCCAACGCTGGTGCTGGCGGGCAAAGAAGACTCGGCCCTGGAGGCCTGCCGTTTAGTCCACTCCAAGATCGCGGGATCTAAACTGATCGAAATTCCCAACGCCGGCCACCTCTCCAACCTGGACCAGCCTGAAGCCTTTACCAAAGCCGTCCTGGACTTCCTCGCGGACGTCGACGCAGGAAGAAACTCTTAGCTCATCAGGCAGCCTCTTAACGGAAAACGCAGAGAGGCCGAAATCCATGGTGCTTCCCTAGGTTTCATCGATGGCGGGGGATGTGGGGGCTTCCCTTCTGGTTCCCCTTCTTCTCCTATTGCAGAGGAGAAGAAGGGGCTAGGGGATGATGAGGTGATCCTTATTTTTCTTTCCCTCTTCTCCCGTAGTCGGGAGAAGAGGGATTAAGGGTGATGAGGGCAACCCGCTTAAAACCAGGGGCGGCCTATTTAGACATACAGGATGGATTATTATTCGCAACGGCAGCCTACATTCTAGTCCAAACCGCCACCCACCTAATCAATAAACTTGAAAACTTCCATCCCGTAGAATAATCCACAAGACCTACCCTCAGCTATACGCTGTAACTAGACACGTTGATAGGGAGGTGGGGTATGACAGGCATTCTGTGGCTCGTCTTTATTGTCCTCCTCATCTTGTGGCTGGTAGGTTTCAGCGTTAACTGGGGAGCGTTCATCTGGATCCTACTGATTGCGGCGCTCATCATCTTGCTCATTAACCTGGTCGGCGGCGTCAGGACAAACCGCTGGTGGTAAAGCGCCGGCCAGCGCCTTAGTCCCCAAAACCGAGTAAACACTTCACGCCGGGGTCATTAGAGCATTATCAGCCCTTGGCGTGTCGCTGTTACCACCGCCTCTGTCCGGCTCTGGGCGCCCAGCTTCCCCATCAGCGCGTTCAGGTGGAACTTCACCGTATGCTCGCTGACCCCCAGCCGGCGCGCAATCTCCTTATTCGGCAGCCCGTCCGCCACCAGCCGCAGCACCTCCATCTCGCGAGGCGTCAGCCCCTCCGCCAGCGCCGCCTGCCCCGCCTCCGACGGCAGCCGCACCGACTCCCCAACCTCCGGGTCCAGCGCGTTCAGCCCCTGCGACAGCGCCACAATCCCCGCCGCCAGCCTTGGTCACTCCGCCGTCCGAAGCAACAGCCCCCTGGCCCCGGCGTTCCACGCCTGCGCCCCCATCTCGCCGCTGGGCAGCAGCGCCAGCACCGGCGGGTGGCCCGACTCCAGCTCTCCCAGCCTCTCCAGCGATGCCAGCGTGTCCCAACCCAGGTCCCACAGGATTACGTCCGGCCGATAGGCCTCGATGTCCGACGCCAAGTCCCCCGCACCCGCCGTCTGCCCCGCCACCGACACCCCCGCCTGCCCCGCCAGCAGCGCCGCCAGCCCACCCCTCGACAGCGGGTCCGATGCCACTATGAGCACTCGCACTGTATCCATATGTTGGATTCCATGTTAGCACCCCCTGTGATAAATTGGCCCCAAACTTTCGGTGAGGTGTCCCATGCCCTCCAAAGAGCTGCAGCAAATTTATAAACACATCGATGACCATCAGCCCGAGCACGTCCAGCGCCTTCGAGACTGGATTAAGCAGCCTAGCGTCTCCAACACCGGCGAGGGCATACCTGAGTGCGCCGAGATGACCCGCCGCTACTTCCAGGACATCGTCGGCTGCCAGAAGACGGAGGTTGTGGACGTCGGCGTCACCGAGTGGGGCGCGAAAGGCAATCCCGTCGTTTACGCCGAATACGATGCCGGCGCACCCAAGACGGTTATCCTCTACATGATGTACGACACCATGCCTATCTTCGACGTGAAGCAGTGGCGCCGCCACCCCTACGCCGCAGATATCATCGAGCAGCCGCCCTTCAAAAAAGTCGTCATTGGGCGCGGCGCGGTCAACAGCAAAGGCCCCCAGATGGCCATGATCAACTCCATGAACTCTATCCGCGCCGTCGCGGGCAAGCTGCCGGTCAATGTCTTCATCATCGCCGAGGGCGACGAGGAGCGAATGAGCATCGGCCTTCGCAAGTTCGTCCACATGCGCAAGGACCGTCTGTCCAAAGCCCAGGCCATGCTCGGTTTCGGGCGGCAGAGCGCGCGAGGCGTCGCCATTCCCCATAACGGCTCCGAGGGCTGCCTCTACATCGAACTCGAGACCTCCGGCAAACGATGGGGCAAAGGCCCCTACGACGGCCCCATCCACGGCGGCTACAAGCGCACCGTCGACAGCCCCGCCTGGCGGCATATCAAAATGCTATCGACCCTCGTCGATGACACCGGCAACAAAATCCTCGTCGATGGCTGGTACGACAACATGGAAGGCCCCACCAAGGCCGATCAGCCCCTTATCGAAGAGACTCTAAAGCTGGTAAACATGGAATCCTCGGCCAGGAACCTGCGCATCGGCGGCTTTATAGATGAGCTGGACACGCCCCGCGACATGCTCATGCAGGCCCTCTACGGCACCAGCTTTAACCTCGATGGCATCTGGGGCGGCCTCACTGAGCCCGGCACCGCTGGCTCCATCATGCCCGACAAGGTGACCTCCAAACACAACTGCCGCTACGTCCCCCACCAGGATGGCCCGGACCTGCTCAAGAAGCTGCGTCGCCATCTCGATGAGCATGGCTACTCCGACGTGGAGATTCGTGTCATCGGCGATGTGCCTTCCCTCAACGCCGACTACAACAGCGACCTCTCCAAAGCTCTCTTCCGAATGTACGAGCAGTTCGGCGTCCAGTACGAGAAGCTGCCCGGCACCGGCGTGGCCCAGATGGGGCCTTACTGGCCTGGCTACCTCTTCGGCCGCGATCCGCTAAAGCTTCAAGTCGCCATGGGCGGCCTGGGCCACGGCGGCCGCGCCCACGCCATCGACGAGTTCTTCGTCATCGAGGGCAATGACAAGGTCTACGGCCTGGCCGGCGCGGAGAAGGGCTTCGCCACCATCCTCTACAACTTCGCGGGCCTAAACTAGACCTCTGCCTTTCATGAAGGCTCCTGCCAGGTTCATCGGCGGTTCCAGTCCCTGACCAGACTCTTTCGGGGTAGGGTATATGGGGTGTCCCATCTGGTTCTCCCCCTTCGGCCTGGAAGGCGAAGGGGGAGCTAGACGCCGTCCTGAGTATGCCGAAGGAGGGGGTTGTGGTATTTCTTTATTCTTTCCCTCTTCTCAGAAAGGAGAAGAGGGCTGCAAGCTCGCCGTGGCGAGATTAAGGGGATGGTATCCCGAGTGAGAATAGGACGGCTTTTGGTGAAAGGCCACGCGGCAGGCCCGTCCAATGACCCCTCGCATCTCGCGCGCTTCTACATCCCTTTATGATTAATCAATTAAATCATTCACTTGGTACTAATGTGCCCCCGCTTTCCTCCACTTTAATAGTATTTCAGTCAAAGCTGAGGTGCATTCTATTAATAAGGCAAGGTCTTAACAAAGCTGACTAGCCTTTAGGCGATACCCATCAAACTTTAGACGCGCACTTAGTGGAGGGGCAAGAAAGGGGGAAGTATGTACATAGGCGGCGGGTTGCTTCTCATAATCGTAATCGTGGTTCTGATACTGCTGCTCACCTAGATAGCCTTCGCACAAGTCACCAAAGACGGACTGACCCCTTGCTTAGACTCGCGAGGGGTCAGAAGTCGTCTTGCGACTCCCCCGAATGCCTGATGCTAGTCTGGGCGAATAAATAAGGCCTGAAGGCTAATATGAACAAGCGCTGCTAAAGCGTCAGCTTTATATCCTTCCCGTTCAGCACCAACGTGTCGTCAAACCGCGTCCCCTTTTCTATCATCTGCCGCGCCCAGCACCCCTTCCGCGCCAGCCGCAGGATCCCCTCCACCACCTTGGCGTCGGCGCTGGACTCCACCTCAAACCGCGTCTCGATGCTCGACGCCCCGGAATCAATCGTCTCCTGCAGCACCGACCCTGTCATCGTCAGGTTGAGCTTGATCCAGCCCTTAACGCTCTTGATCTCCACTTTCTTGAACTGCGCGTACCGCGCAATCTGGGTCATCTCTCAAAACAACACGCCCCAGCCGAAATACTGCAGCGGCGTCGGCCCCAGGTCGTAGCTGCCGATGCGCGCCCCCTCGTCGCACACCACCTCCCAACGACCCGCCTTGCCCCGCTTCACCTGGTCCAGCACCACCTCCGCCGTCGCCTCCACCGACGCCAGCCGCACGGGGCCGGTGACATTCTTCATCGGGTCGTATTCAATCCCCGGCTTCGGATTCCTTATAACCATTGTCGCTCCCTCCTTATCCAGCGATGTCTATCTAACGTCCCCTATATATAAAAACAACATGCCGACTGTCATTCTGAGCGAAGTCCTTCTGTACTCGGAAGGACGCAGTCGAAGAATCTGATCGGCGTGAAATACTGCTGAGTAGTATCACAAAACAGACTGCTCAGGGAATTTCTTAGCCCCTAGACCATCTTGATTCCGCTAATACTTCTCCTTCTGCTTCATCCATCCCGAATTTATCTCCACCAGGTTCCCATCCAGGTCCTCGGTGAAAATCTGCGGCAGGTTGTCGTTGGATCCCACCCACGAGAACCCGTTAGCCTTCAGCCGCCCCTTCACTTCGTCCAGGTCGTCCACCGCGAAGGCCAGGTGCCGCCCTTCATTTCCCCGCTTCCGAGGGTTCAGGTTCCGCCCCGGGCCCGGCACCGCGCTCTCGCTGCTGATCGATATGTGTATCTCCTGCTCCGGCCCCATGCTAAACCAGATGCCTCGGCTGCCCAGCGTCGGCCTAATAATCTCCTTGAGGCCCAGGACATCGCCATAAAACTTGCGAGCCTTCTTCACGTCTGTGGCATGGAAAGCGGCGTGCTGAATCCTAGCGTTAACGACCATTGCTGCCTCCCGATATTCTTCTCTAGATTTGTGCCAAGTATAGGTATCGCCAACAAACGGCGTCAATGCGTTTGGCCCCTTGATAGCGGGTGTGAAGGGTCGGCTCTCCTCCGGCTCTCCCTCTTCTCACAGCACTGACGACGCTATTACTGTTGGTACGCTGCATGGGCGGTGTCTGTCTTCCGTCTGGTTCTCCCCCTTTCCTCACGAGGAAAGGGGGAGCTAGAGGGGGATTGGTGCAATTTTTCATTTCCCCTTCTTCCAGCAGGAAGAAGGGGACAAAGGGGATGAAGGTATCCCAATTAATGGTTGATTGGCCCTTCATACTTAACCCTTGAAGGTTACCTCCCTTGTGGCATCGACAGCTACGCTTTTGCATTGACCCCAACCTTCCTCTATCATTCACCCCACACCAAACCCAAGGAGCCCCCCCATGGCAAGACTAAATCGAGTTGTTGACCTCCTATCGCAGGGAAAACCCGCCTTCGGCGCCTGGTCCAACAACGGCAACCTGGACGACCTGGCCTTCATCACCGACGCCGGCTACGACTACGTCTTCATCGACAACGAGCACACCGGCCTGGACTTCCCCTCCCTTCGCCTTTCCCTTCAGGCCCTCCTCAGCCGCAAGCGCATCCTGGACACCAAGGGCCTCCAGGCCCACCCCACCCCCTTCGTCCGCGTCACCCCCAACTCGCGAGAGCAGAACCAGTGGGTGCTGAAGCACACTCTGGATTTAGGCACCTACGGCATCGTCATGCCCACTATGGACTCCGTCGAGGCCGCCGAGGCCGCCGTCAAGGCCTGCCGCTATCCCCAGCGCAAGGGCGCCAAGGACCTGGAGCCCAAGGGCGAGCGCGGCTGGCACCCCCACGACGTCGCTGTGCGGTACTGGGGCATCACCGTTGAGGAGTACACCGACAAGGCCGACCTCTGGCCCCTGGACCCCGACGGCGAGGTTATCCTGGTCGGCATCATCGAGACCGTGAAAGGTTGCAAGGCCCTGCCCGACATCCTCAAGCAGGTCAAGGGCATCGGCGTCATCATGGCCGGCGCCGGCGACCTGTCGGTAGACATGGGCCTGGGCGGCGCGGCGTCGGGCAAGCCCGAGGTCCAGGAAATGGTTATGCAGACCCTGGCGACGTGCAAAAAGTTTGGCGTCCCCTGCGCCACCGGCGCCCGCAGCCCCAAAGAGGTGGAGCAGCGTCTGGAGCAAGGCTTCATGATGCTCACCGACATCCCCCTCAAGTCCCCCGCCGTCATCCAGCACGGCAGGAAGATGCGGGGTGAGAAAGCTTAATCGCTTATCCCATCCCTTTTAAGGGAAGAATTAGATGGGGGAGACAATTGCTCATAGATTCGCGCCCTGCTAAACTCCACCCATGAGCACCCGCATCCTTCCTCTGTTATTGTTTGCTCTCCTACTGACCGTAGCCTTGGTCAGCGGATCAACCTTTGCAGACGACTCCCCTTCCCACGGGGCCATTTGGCAGCTCCACAACGACAAATATCTCCTCCAAGTCTTCGAGCCAAAAGCCGGCGAGAAGGCTACCAGAGACAACCGGGGCGCTGTCGTCCTCCTTGAGCGATTTGCCATTCCTGAGGGGGTGGAACTCAAGACCCAGCCTTTTGAAACACGGGAGGCGCTGGAGACCTACATCCTCACCCAGTACGTCGGCGCCATAACGCCGCCGCCACACCCGCCCGACGAGCCCCCCCCCCCCCCCCCCCCCCCCCCCCCCCCCACCCCCGCGCCCCCCCCCCCCCCCACCCAGCAGTGTGACAACGGGCGGGACGGCTCCATGGGAACAGGAGGCTCAAACTTTAGCGGCCCGCCGCGGATATTTACTGTCTTGCCCACCAGCGCCCCGGCTTTCATGCCCATCGCCATCGGCGGCTCGAATTTTGATGTGGGCGCCATTCCATACGTAAACGGCGTGCCAAGCATAAGCCTGTTCAACTTGAGCACCCAGAACCTCCCACTCATCGGTTCCATCTCGGTAGGGTTTACCATTGTGCCGCGCGCGGCCCCGGGGGGAACGGGCGATGTTGTTATCGAGTACTGTGCGCAGCGCTCCAACCCCTTCCCCTTCACAAAAAACTAGCGCGTAATCTACGGACCGCTCCTGATCGGGAGTCACGGCTGATGGCCTGTGGACTGGACGGTTGCCATTGACTATACTCGCCCTTATGCGCAAAGGTCTTCCCATCGAGAAGACAGCCGAAAGAGTAGCGTCCAGGGCTACCGTCCTTCGCGATTTACACGCAGGTCCGGCTATTCTGGTTCTTCCCAACGCGTGGGATGCAGCATCTGCCCGGGCATTCCAGAACGCGGGCTTCCCGGCCCTCGCGACCACCAGCGGCGGGGTCGCAGCCGCTATCGGTTACAAAGACCACGAGGACGCGCCGGAAAAGGAGATGATCGCCGCCGCGGCCCGGATCACCCGCGCGGTCGATATTCCGGTGAGCGTCGACTTCAAGGCCGGGTATGGCCTGCCGCCGGAACGGATTGCCCAAGAGTTGATTTTGGCAGGCGCGGCCGGATGCAACCTGGAGGACTCTGACCACCACGGCGGGAGCGGGATAGTGGACGCTGACCGCCATGCCGAGCGCCTGGCCGCCCTGAAAGCCGCGCTGTGCAAGGAAGGGGCCAATCTCGTTCTCAATGCGCGCGTGGATGTCTTCATCCGAAAGCTAGGGACGCCGGATCAACAGCTGAAGGAAGGACTGAGGCGGGCGCGGCTCTACCGTCAGGCAGGCGCAGATTGCATCTATCCCATCACCCTGGCCGACGAAGCGATGATCGCCGAGTTCACCCGTGCCGTCGGCGTCGTGAACGTAAATGTTCGCCGTGGGGGTCCGGTAACGGTCGCGCGAGCGGCAGCCCTCGGTGTGCGACGCGTCACCTACGCGACGAGCCTCTTCCGCGAGACCATGACCTTCGTCGAAGGCATTGCTGAAGAACTAAAGGCGCTGGCAGCGCCAGCACGCTAGCCGGCGCCACGGGAACGGAGAAGACATTCGTGCCAAGGATCAGGCCGTTGACCGTAAAGGAAGTAGCGCCGGAAATACGCGAAATGTTCGAGCAGGCTACGCAGCGCATGGGCGCTGTGCCGGAGAGCATGGGCATCCAGGCATACTGCCCGCCAGTCCTTGAAGCCAGCAGGGCCCTCAGCGCGGCGCCCGCGAAAAGCGGCACCCTTCCGCCCCTGGTCCGGTCCCTGGTCTGTCTGCGGGCGGCCCAGATGGCGGGCTGCCTCTTTTGAATGGACGCTGACACTGCTGGAAGCAGTGCCAACGGCGCCTCGGACGAAAAGATAGATGCCATTTCGCGCTTTCGTGCCAGTGACCTATTCACTCGCGAGGAGAGGGCGGCGCTGGCCCTGGCCGAGGGGATGACTGTGACGCCGGTCGACGTGACAGACCAGGTGTTTTCAGAAGCCCAGGCCTGCTTCACCAATGAACAGCTCGTCGAACTCGTGGCGACCATCGCCATGGAAAACTACCGCGCCCGGTTCAATCGAACGTTCCAGGTTGGGTCGCCAGGCGTCGCCGAACGCCGGCGCCCGCAGCCCCAAGGAAGTGGAAACGCGCCTTGAGCAGGGCTTCATGATACTCATCGACATCCCTTTCAAGTCCCCAGCCGTCATCCAGCACGGCAGGAAGATGAGAGGGGAGAAGGGGTAAGAAGATTCTCTAACCCTCAAATTATCTTAGTTAGGTCTAGAAGTGGTTGAACTTATAGGAGCCACTGACGAAGAATCAGGGCCGCTCTACCTAGAATGAAAGTTGATAATAGGCTCAAAGGCGGAACATCAGCACTTTTGATAAAATACTCGTAATTGTTTCTAAATACATCGCTGTTAAGTACAGTTATCATTCTTGCGTGACGAGTTTCGCGAAAGGAACTCATGTCTAAATGATTCAAAAGGTCGTCGTCTCAAATTTTAAGAGCATACGTGACCTCTCCCTCGAACTCAATGCCCTATCAGTACTAATCGGTCCAAACAACGCTGGGAAGACCAACGTCCTAGATATATTTGGGTTCCTCTCAAGATTTCTGCAAGGAAATAACCAACAGTCAGCAGATGTATTTTTCCTAGGCAACACATCTAACGAACTCACCATTGAATTGTCCGGTACAGCTCGGTCTGATCTCAAATACCGCTATTACATGTCCTTCTTCGAGCGTAATGGCGAAGTGAACAGCAATAAGGAAATTTTTGAAATCATAATCGGCTCAAGCCAACCGACTACAATTTTCAGCTCTGAATCGGCGAAGCAAAATTTACGAATGATGATCCCTGATACTTCTGGGCGACAAGATAGCTTTGAGGTTGGTCGAAATAGTCGTGAAATTGGGCTAAAGAGAGCAGCAGAGATAGCACATGATCGGCTTCGGCAAACTGGCAAAAATACTGTGCCAGGGCATCCTGTCCTGATGAGTCTAAGCTTAGCCTATCAAGCCATTGCTGGTTACTGTAGATACAATCTTGAACCTTCAAGAATGAGAGCATCGCTACAAGTCAACGAGCAATTATCCCCAGGTGACCTTGGCCAGAATTTGGCGCAAGTTCTTCATACCCTTCATTCTAAATATAGACGCCAATCTTTTGATATCATCGAGGATCAACTTAAATCCATTTCCCCTGGTATCACTGAACTTGTGTCTGACCTTCGTGGGAATATGACGTCAATTGCTATCAGAGAGACTCACTCAGAGAATCTTATACCAAGCGCATCAATGCCAGACGGTATATTGAAACTCATTGGGCTCCTTGTAATTCTTAATTTGCCAAACAAGCGTCCATTGATTTCTATCGAGGAGCCAGAGAACTACATTCACCCGTATGCACAAAATGCAGTGGCAGGCCTAATCAAGGCTTACGCTGAGGAATATCAATTGGCAATAACTACACATTCCCCAACCTTCCTAAGTAACTTTGATTTATCGGATATTCTCGTGGTAGGGAAAATTGACGGCGAGACCAAGGCGAAACGGCCATCGAACACCGAGGGATTAAAGAAATTATTAGCAGAGGTTGGGATGGATATTGGAACGGCTTGGTACGCTGGCCACTTAGAGGAAAATCAGTAAGCCTAATGATTCACCTCTTCTTAGAGGACTCAAAGGGCCAACCTACTTTCGAGACTCTAGTTGGTAGAATCACCAATAAGAAATTTAAGTACATTCGATTAAAAGGCGGCGAAATTCTAAATGCTAAGTCGGTGATAGCACATATTAAGGTCTCTCGTCCAATGCGAGATGATTCTGTATTGGCCCTCGCTGATAAGGATTGCCAGAAAGAGCGGTATAGGCAGGTTAAGGAGATAGAGAGACAAGTTTCAGAAGTTTTCCCGGATTTGAGCTTCCAATACATAATCGCAGTGGAAGAGACTGAGTCCTGGTTATCAGCCGATACTAACGCCCTTGAGACGTTACTAAAACCAAGTCGACCACTGCAAAAATCTCCACAGGGTGAATGCCACGACCCTAAAGAGTACCTCAAGAACATCTATAGAGCCCATGCAAAGCGTCCGTATGTCCCCACGATTGAAAATCCACGAATTGCAAATCAGATAGATCTTAGAATTGTTCGCTCTCTTAACCGAAGCTTCGACGATTTCTGTAAAGCAATTTCTTAAATGTCCTGCTATACTCCCCATAACCCTCCTCGGAGGTGACCTCATGTACGATCTGCTTATCAAAAACGGCACCGTTATAGACCCCTCCCAAAACCTCCACAAAAAGCTAGACCTCGCCGTCAGCGACGGCGTCATCGCCGCCACTGCCCCTTCCATCCCCAAGGCCCAAGCCGCCCAGGTCATCGACGCCTCCGGCAAAATCGTTGCCCCCGGCCTCATCGACCTCCACGTCCACATCTACCACCCCGGCCGCAACCGCAACCACCCGGACATCGCCGGCGTCCGCTCCGGCGTAGTCACCATGGTCGACGCCGGCGGCCCCGGCTCCGCCAACTTCAAGGACTTCTGTGAATTTGTCCTCCCTCAGGCCGAGACCAAGACCTACTCCTTCCTCAGCATCTTCCGAGACCGCTCCAACCGCGTCCCGCCCAAAGAGGAGGAGATGGATATCGAAGGCACCGTCAAAATCGCCCAGGAGAACCCCTGGCTGGTCAAAGGCATCAAGGTCATCGTCGCGCCGCGCACCGTCCAGGCCCTGGGCCTCAAGCACGTCGTCGCCTCCAAGAAGGCCGCGCGAGAGGCCGGCATCAAGCTGATGATGCACGTCGGCGACATCGGCCCCCGCAACCAGACTCCCACGCCCCCTGAAATCGTAGCCGAGGCCCTCGATATGCTCGACCCCGGCGACATGGTCACCCACATCTTCACCCCCCTGACCGGCGCCGCCCTGGACCGCTACGGCCACGTCCTCCCTCAGCTCCTCGACGCCCAGGAACGAGGCGTATTTGTCGACACCGCCTTCGGCGACTTTAACTTCGGCTGGCTACGCGCCGACACCGTCCTCGCCCAGGGCGTCCGCCCCGACACCATCGCCACCGACATCGAAATCCACGCCGGCGACGGCATGCGTCGCCTCTCCGACCGCGGCCTGCTCGAATACGCCTCCTATTTCTTCTCCCTGGGCTTCTCCATCGACGACATTATCCGAATGACCACCGCCGCCCCCGCGCGATATCTCGGCATCGAAGACCGCGCTGGCAGCTTGGCCCAGGGCCGCCCCGCTGACGTGTCTATCATCGACAGCGTCGAGGGCCGCTGGCTTATGAAAGACGCCGCCGGCAGCCAGCGCATCGGCGACAAAGCCCTCGTGCCCGTGGTCACCGTCCGCAGCGGCAAGGTCATCAAGCCCGGCGAGGCTCCCCACCCCTGGGGCTGGACCCCCGCCGCCGCCGACGCATCTACAGTCGTAAGTGACAACTAGCTAATTTTGAGCCATCCCCCCTCTTTCCTCTCCCTTGATGGGAGAGGATAAAAGGTGAGGGTGAAACACTAGAGGCACGATTCTTTATCAGTTCCACCTGCCACAAAGGGTGGGCGGGGCGTTCCATCCACTTCTTTCCTCCCTCCCCAGCCGCTATCATTCCTCCAATATCCCTGGAGGCCTCTCCCTATCCCTAAATTCCTCGCCGTCCCCCGACCCGTCCTCCTCGCCACCGCCGTCGTGGCCGCCGTCATCATGGGCGACTCCATGCTCTACAACGTCCTTCCCGCCAACGTCGACGACTTCGACGTCTCCCTCGCCCTCGTCGGCGTCCTCCTCAGCGCCAACCGGTTCGTCCGCCTCCTCTCCAACCCCCTCGCCGCCTGGGCCGTCCAGCGATTCGGCCTCTCGAAGCCCCTGGCCCTCAGCGCCGCCCTGGCCGTCGCTACCACCGTCATGCTCGGCGTCGCCAAAGGCTTTGCTCTCCTCCTTGTCGCCCGACTCCTCTGGGGCGTCTGCTACTCCTTCCTCCGACTCACCGGCGTCCTCGTCGCCCTTGAGGAAAGCGCCGGAGGTGGTCGGGGTCGGCTCCTGGGCTTCTTCAACGGCGGCCAGCGGTTCGGCAGCCTCATCGGCGTCCTCCTGGGCGGCATCCTCTTCGACGTCTTTGGCCGCGCCGCCAGCTTCCTCACCATCGCCGCCCTGGGCTTCGTCGGCATTCCCGCCGCCCTAGCCCTCAAGCCCGCCAGCGCCGCCTCTCATACTACTTCCAAGCCCCCCGGGCCCTCGCAGCCCACCTCCCGCAAATCGAGGCTCTGGGACCTGGCCTTAGGCGTCAGTCCCAGTCAGCCCAAGCCCCTGCGCCAGCGTCTCCTCGCCTGCAACTTCTCGGTCTTCGCCCTCAATTTCGTCATCGCCGGCGGCATGGTCTCCACCCTCGGCTACTACCTGGACCAGCGGCTCGGCGAAGGCCCGGCCATCGCCGGCGTTGTCCTCGGCGTCGCCACCATCAACGGCCTCCTCCAGGCCGCCCGGTGGCTTGCCGACGTCGGCAGCGTCTATTGGGGCCACATCGCCGACAGCATTGGCCTCGAAAAAGCCGCCATCGCCACCATGCCCATCTCCATCGCCGCCCTCATCCTCCTCGCCCTAGACGCTCCCCTCGGCCTGGCCCTTCCCTGGTTGGTCCTATCCACCGTGCTTCTGGCCGCCGCCGTCACCGCCCTCACTGCCATCGCGGGTGGCATCGCCACACCCCGGGAACGACCCCAGGCCCTGGCCCGCTTCGCTACCTGGCAGGACACCGGCGCTGCCTTCGGCCCCCTCCTCGCCTTCGCCCTCATCTCCCGCCTCTCCCTCGACTGGGTCTACTTGAGCGGCGCCGCCATCCTCGCCGTCGCCATGATAGCTTTTGTCCTCGCCTTTAGGCCGAAGGTAGCCACCAGCGCCGCCGAGTCCTAGACTATCCTTATGAACACCCTCACCCCCGCCTTCGACCTCCTCCCCCGCCTCCAGCGCGACCTGTCGAAACGGCGCCTCGCCGTCTTCCTCGACTACGACGGCACTATCTCCCCCATCGTCTCCCGCCCCGAACTCGGCACCCTCCCCGGCGATACCCGCCACGTCATTGACCGCCTCGCCCAACGGCACCCCACCGCCATCGTCAGCGGACGGCCCAAATGGCAGCTTCAGGACTTCGTTAAACTCGACAACGTCTACTACTCCGGCAGCCACGGCATGGAGATCGCCGGCCCCGCTGGCTCCGGCATCGAAAAGACCATCGCCGCCCAATACCTCCCCGACCTTCGCCGCGCCTACCAGGCCCTCGCCCAGGCCGTCCGCCCCATTCCCGGCGTCTTTCCCGAGGATGCCAAATACACCGTCGCCGTCCACTTCCGCCTTGCCGACCCCCAACGCGAACCTGAAATCGAGCGTATCGTCGACAACATCCTGCTCCAGATCCCCTCGCTGCGTAAGCTCCACGGCAAGAAAATCTTCGTCCTCCGTCCCGACATCGATTGGCACAAAGGCAGCGCCGTCGCCTGGCTTGTAAACGCCATGGGCCTTGATAGTATCGGCCTCCCCATATACATCGGCGACGATGTGACTGACGAGGACGCCTTCAAAGCCGTGGCCGACCAAGGCGTCGGCATCCTCGTCGCCGAAACCCCACGCCCCACCGCCGCCTCCCACCTCCTCCGCGATACCAATGAAGTTAAAGCCTTCCTGGAGAAACTCACCGCTCTTCATCTTTCCCAGTGACATCTGCCTGTTGCCTTAAGCCTCCTACTTCCCCTATCCTCTCCCCATGCCTACAAGCCACGACCTTTATTCCATTGCCGCTACTACTATTTTGTAGGGGCGACGTTTCGTCGCCCTTCTCTGCTCCCCACACCCTTGAGAAACGAAGAAAACGAATCCACGCCTGGTCCGTGCCTAAAAACCGATTCGTTTTTGAAAAATCTCAAACCGAATCGGTAGTCCAGGGGCAGTCCTTCCTACACCCAGCCCCATCCCCACCCCTCCTTGACTTCCCTCCCTCCCTAATCCTATCCTCCCATCAACGCTCCA
>Ga0194132_10008098_pt1 | contig 15228 bp, 8 predicted proteins | sample TA2KigOf80mmetaG_FD_148612 | JGI IMG/M metagenome (GOLD analysis project Ga0194132, IMG submission 148612) | Freshwater microbial communities from Lake Tanganyika, Tanzania - TA2015054 Kigoma Offshore 80m | ecosystem: Environmental > Aquatic > Freshwater > Lake | place: Tanzania: Lake Tanganyika...
CACTCCCGGATCGTCTTGAGAGCCCACGGCGAATGTAGTGTAGACTCGGCCACTGCCTAGACTGATTCTAAAGGGCTTGCCGCCTTCTTACCCCTTCAGGTGACGAACTTGGGCTAGGCTCGCGCCGCTGCCAGCGCTCGCACCTCCGCATCGCTCAGCGCCCCGTTGTAGAGACGCAGGCCGGAGAGGCTGCCATTGAAGTGGTCGTGGTCCCCGAGGCCGATCTTTAGCGGCTGATCGTTGGAGACGTCGTAGTCCGCGGCGGTGAAGCCGCTCGAGGCCGCCACCTGCTTGCCGTCCACGTAAAGCTTCAGGACGTTGCCGGCGCGGACCGCCGCCAGGTGCTTCCAGCCATGCCCCAGCTCGTAATCGTGGGTGACGCTGTTGCCAGCTTCGAGTGAATACACGTGGCCGGAGGGAAGGGTCCCGCAGAACAGCTTGCCCTGGAACACGGCCATCGACCAGGCGCGGCGGTAACGTACGTTCGGAGTCTTGTCGAGCTGTCCGGTGAGCGTCCAGGTGCTGCCGCTCTCGTAGCGATAGACCTGGGCCAGCGGCAGCGTCCCCGCGTAGAGCTTGCCGTTGTGGACTGCCATGCCCATCGATTCCAGTTCATTGCCAGGACGCCCGCAGGCAACCCAGTTGTTGTCGCCCTGGTAGCGGAACACCGTGGCGCCGGGCCAGGTCGACACGTAAAGCTCGCCTCGATAAACAGCGAAGCCGTACGTCTGGGTAGTGTCCGGCAGCACGCCCACGATCCTCCAACGATCGCCCTCGTACCGGTACACCTCCCCTTTGTCGTAGCCGGTGCCGAACAGGCTGCCGTTGTAAACGGCCAGGGCCTCGACGCGCCGTCCTTCGGGCGTTCCGCACGGCGCCCAGGTCTGGCCGCCTTCGTAGCGGAAGGTGCCGGCGGGCGCGTACAGCGAAGAAGCATAGAGCTGGCCGCGGTACACGGCCAGGCTCGCCACGGCCGGGCAGCCACCGATCTTGCCGCAGTCCGTCCAGCGCCCGTCCCCTTCATAGCGGTAAATCTTCCCGCCCGGCTGCTCGTTGGGCGAGGCGGAGAGAGCGGAGCCTGCCAGGTTGTAGCGTGCCGACCCGGCGTACAGCTTACCCTCGTACACGGCAAGGGCGGAAATTGAGTTACTCCCGTCGGGACGCCCGCAGTCGATCCAGTCGCCCCCGCCCGCATAGCGGTACACGTGGCCAGCTTCGTCCTTGCCGGCCTCGCAGGTTCCGGCGAAAAGCCGGCCGTCGTAGACCGCCAGACCCATCACGTACACGCAGTTACCGGGCCGGCCGCAATCGGCCCAGCTCCCCAGCCGGCCGTTGTCGATCCCGAACTGCACGTGGCGGTGATTGGACTGGCTGGTGGTGACGGAATTCGTTTTGATGTTGAAATTGAAACCCCGGCGGCTGACCGGATCATACTTGCTGAGGATGTCGCCGGCAACGTCGTCCAGCTCTTTTCCGGTGTTGACCCAGACGGCGATGGAGAAGTCACGGGCACCGAGGCGCAGCGGCGGGCCGTCGGGCACCTCGATAAAGCTGTCGCGCCCGTTGAACTTCGCTGCCGTGCGGGCCTTGCCGCGCGGCCCGGCGGCCGCCAGATCCGCGCCGTGATTCCGCCCGTGGAGGCCGTGGCTCGAGGAGTCCCGCGCATCGCCGGCAAGCTTCCAATGCGCGATCAGGGCCGTCCGGGTCCGGGCGGCAGACGCCGGCGCCGCCGTTGAAGCAGCGGCGAGAAAGTTCCGCCTCGTAAAGTTTCCGTTCACTTAGTAAGCTCCTCTGGGGTCAGCGCCCGATTGTAAAGCCGCACGTCGCTGAGGCTGCCGTTGAAATAGTCGTGGTCCCCGAAGCCGATCCGGAGCGGCCGGTCATTGGAGAGGTCGTAGTCGCCTGGGTTGAAACTGCCGGAGGCAGCCACCTGTTTTCCGTCCAGGTAAAGCTTGAGGCTGCCGCCGCTGCGAACCGCGGCCAGATGCCGCCAGCCGGGCCCGAGTTCGTAATCGTGCGTAACGCTCTTACCGGCCTCAATCGAGTAGACGTGACCGGAGGGCAGCGTGCCGCTGAACAATTTTCCCTGGAACACCGCCATGGACCAGGCGCGGCGGTAGCGTACGTTGGGGGTGGTATCGAGTTGCCCGGTGCGGGTCCAGGTCCGGCCGCCATCGTAGCGGTAGACTTCGGCCAGCGGAAGCGTCCCGGCGTACAGTTTGCCGTTGTAGACGGCCATGCCCATCACCTCGAGTTCCTTGCCCAGACGCCCGCAGTTGGCCCAGTTGTCATCGCCATCGTAACGGAAGACCGTGGCCGTCGGCCAAGTGGACACGTACATATTCCCCTCGTAAGTGGCAAACCCGTAGGTCTGGGTGGTGTCCGGCAGCTTGCCGATCGTGGACCATTCGGTGCCGCCCTCGTAGCGGAAGACGAAGCCGCCGTCCAGGCTCAACCCGTACAGACGCCCGTTGAACACGTTCAGCGTTGTCACTCGCCGGCCGTCCGGGGTACCGCAGGAAACCCAGTCGCGGCCACCCTCGTAGCGAAACACCGCGGCGGGCTTGTACCGGGAGGAAGCGTACAGCTTGCCCCCATAGACCGCGAGCCCGTATACAGAGCCAATCCCGGCAAGCCTTCCGCAATCCACCCAGCGCTTTCCCCCCTCGAAGCGGAACACCCGGCCACCTGGGGTGTCGTTCGGCGAGGGCGGCAGGGACGAGCCGGCCATGTTATACCAGGCGGACCCGGCGTAGAGCTTCCCTTGATAGGCCGCCAGGGGCGAGATGGCGTTGCTCCTGTCCGGACTGCCGCAGTCGATCCAGTCCGTGCCGCCCGCGTAGCGGTACACGTGACCCGCTCCGTCCTTGCCAGGGTCACACGTGGCGGCGTACAACTGGCCACCGTGCACGGTAAGGGCAAACACGTTGACAGCGTTGCCGGGCCGGCCCGCATCGGTCCAACCCGCATCAATGCGGCCGTTGTCGATCCCGAAGTGTACGTTGCGGCAGTTGGACAGGCTCGTGGTGACGTAATTGGTCTTGATGGCGAGGGTGAGGCCCCGCCGGGCGCCGGGGTCGTACTTGCTGAGGATGTTGCCCGCGGCGTCGTCCAGCACCTGTTCAGGTGCACCCAGGCGGCGATGGAGAAATCGCCCGTGCCGAGGCGCAGCGAGGCGCTGCCGGGCACTTCGATGTAGGCATCGCGGCCGTTGAAACGCGCCGCACCAGATTTGCCGCGCGGTCCCGGCGCCGACAGGTCAGCGCCGTGGTTGGTGCCGTGGTTCTCGAGTCCGGACGAGTCCCGGGCGTCGCCGTGCAGCCGCCAGTGACCGACGAGGCCGGGGTGGCTGTCCGGCGCAGCCATCGCCGCTGCGGCACCGCTCAGGAAGCCGCGCCGGCTCCAGGAATCGTGTCTCATGCCAGGAGAACTGATCGTACCAAAACTTCTGGAACGCTGGATTCGAATCCAGCCGTTGCGGACAGGAACGGAGCATTGTACTCTTGGTGGTTACCATGGCAGAGGCCCCAGCCCTCACGCGTTCTGAACTGGGTCGCACAGGCGCCCCTACGGAGCCCACCGCCATTCCAGCGGCTACGCGGCTTGTCTCGCTGGACGCCTTCCGCGGGTTCACGATGTTCTGGCTCTTGGGTGGGAGAGGACTCGTGGTGGCGCTCGGAAACCTCCTGCCCGCGCCGGTAGCCGCGTTGGTGGGAGCCGAGCTGAGCCACTCGGAATGGCAGGGATTGCGATTTTACGACTTGATCTGGCCAGCGTTCATGCTGATGGCTGGCATGTCCATCCCTTTTTCACTGGCCAACCGCCGGACCGGGCAGGACCGGACGCGGATTCTGCTCGACGCGTCGAAACGCGCGCTGATCCTGTTCCTGCTGGGGTCGCTGCGCACCTCCATCCATGAGAACCAGCCGCTGCTGGTGGAGCTGAGCAGCGCCCTCCAGCCGATCGGCCTCGCCTACCTCGTGGCTGTGATCCTGTCGTTCTTTTCTGTTCGCGTCCAGGCAGCCGCCGCCGCCCTGATCCTCCTCGGTTACGCGCTGCTGCTGGCGTTTGTGCCAGCGCCGGGAATGGCCGCGGCCTCTTATGAGAAAGATGGCAACCTGGTCGCGGCCGTGGATCTGATGGTGCTCGGGCGAACACACGAAGCAGGCTGGGGAACAGTCCTTTCGGCCATTCCAACCATTTCCACGACCATTTTCGGCATGATCCTGGGACAGGTGCTCCGCAGTCCCAGGACGCAGAGCCAGAAGCTCACGATCCTCGCCGCGTCGGGCGCCGGTGCGATCGCGGCAGGACTTCTCATGAGCCCCGTGGTGCCGGTCGTGATGAAGCTCTGGACTGCTTCCTACGGGCTTCTCTCCGCCGGTTGGGCTTGTCTCGGTTTTCTTTCTTTCTACTGGATCGTGGATGTATGCGGGTATCGCAAGTGGAGTTTTCCGTTCGTCGTGATTGGGATGAATGCCGTCGCGGCGTACATGGGATCGACGCTGGTGCCGATTGGCCGCTTCGCCGGAATTTTCACCAAGGGGATCGCGTCGCAATGGGGAGCCTTCGGGCTGGTTTTGGCCGCGGCTGTCCCGCTGGTGGCCAGATGGCTGATCCTGCTGTGGATGTACCGCAGGAAGATTTTCATCAAGGCTTGAGGATGCGGCGCGCGGCGTTATTCCTGCTGGCCAGCCTTCGCTGTGGCTCCCCGCCGCGGCGCAGGACGTGCGCCAGTTGCCCCACCGGTTTCCTGCTGGTGATCTCGGACCAGTGGAAGGATCCGGCCAGCTATGTCATCGACGAGCCGGCGAGTTTCTCCGCCTCGACCAGCAGCGGCTGGACAAGTACCACCTGCTGGAGCGTGACGGGGCGCCGCGCTACGGAACCGTTATGTTATTTGGGATGCAGGTCCAGGGCCGGTGGTGGCCGATCTCGCCGGTGTTCAATGTGTGAGTGACCTTGCGGGACGGCCGTTCCTGTCCACCGGCCGCACAGCACCCGGCTACAAAGTTGCGGCCCGCAATGCGGCAGTGCTCCTGCGCCGGGGCCCGCACCCCTTCCTGACCGTTCGCGAATGGAACGGCGGGGGCCGAGTGGCCTGGCTCGGGGTACACCAGGACCCGCGCGCGGGCTGCACGGTGACGGCGGCCGGGGAGGCAAAGTGCGGGGAACTGAAATGAGAGGCGCCGGCAGGATTCCGCTGCCGGGTGCCGGTTTGAAGAGTTACTCCGGCGCTTGGGCGGGAGTGGCGCGCATCCGCGCTCGGGTTGACATATACTCTCGAAATGACACTTTTCAGAGCGCTTGGTTCACTCTTCATCCTCGCAGCAACCGCACACGCCCAACTCACCACCGCCGGGACTTCTGTCACCGGACAGGTCACCGACCAATCGCAGGCCGCCATCGACAGCGCCAACGTCTCACTGCTTGATTCGGCCACTGGAAGCCGGCAGGCCGTCACGACCAATGAGGTCGGCCGCTACGTCTTCCTCAACGTCTCCTCCGGAATCTACGTGCTCACGGTCAGCAAGTCCGGATTCCAGGAAGCACGGCTGGCCAATGTCCGCGTGCAGGTGGGCTCCGTGCTGACGCTGAACATCACTTTGCAGGTGGGATCCACGTCCACGGCAGTGGACGTCACGGCATCGCCGCTCGCCGAACTGCAAACCACACAGGTCTCGGCTGGCAGCACGATCACCGGCATCGCACTCATGTCGCTGCCGACGATCGGCCGTGATGCCAACGCTTTCGTCACGCTGCAGCCAGGCGTCGCTCCAGGCGGCGAGATGGCCGGGAAAGCCAATGATCAGAACGTGTTCTCAGTAGACGGCGGCAACATCTCCTCCGACCAAGATGGTAACTACCGCAACTACACACTGTCATCCGGCTCGACCGCGCGGACCTCGGGTGGCGATCCATCCGGCGTTGTCCCCACTCCGACTGAATCGGTCGAGGAGTTCCGCGTCAGCGTCAACAACCAGACGGCGGACTTCAACGGCGCCTCCGGTGGACAGGTGCAAATGGTGACCAAGCGCGGAACGAACAAGTTCCACGGCTCGGCATACGAGTACTTCACCGGATCCAACTTCGCCGCCAACACGTGGGCCAACAACCGGAACAGCACGCCCAGGGCCAAGACTCACGAGCACCGGTTCGGCGCGACGCTGGGAGGTCCATTGACTCCGGCGTGGGGCGGGGCGAAGACCTACTTCTTCTTCAACTACGAGGGACGCCGGTTTCCACAGGTGATCACCTACCAGCGCAACGTGCCGACCAAGCTGCTGCGCGCGGGCGTGATCCAGATCCCCGACGCCGCTGGCAACTGGCGGCCATACAACTTGAGTGCCCGCCCGGTCACGGTCGACGGCACGACCTACCAGCCGGCCATGTGCGGAACCTCCAACTGCGATCCGCGCGGAGTGGGCCTGAACCCGGTGATCTCGGAAATCTGGTCGAAATACATGCCCGAGCCGAACAATCCTCTCGGCGGTGACCGGTTCAACACGCAGGGCTACATTTCGAACATCGCTCTGCCGGTGAAGACCAACTTTGCAGTCGGCCGCATCGATCGCGACCTGCATTCAAACCACCGCTTGATGTTGAGCTATCGCTATTTCCACCTCTTTCAATACACCACGAGCCAGGTGGACATCGGCGGATTCTTTCCCGGCAACACCAAGGGCGTACCCAAGTCGCTGACCGACCGGCCGCAGACCCCGTCGTTCTACGTCGCCGGCCTGACCTCCACTCTGACGCCGCGCCTCATTAACGATGTCCGCTTCAACTATACGCGGAATTCGTGGGAGTGGGGATCGGCCGGCGCTCCGGCGCAACTCCCTGGACTCGGAGCCGCTGTAGACTTTCCGCTGCTTCCCTACGAGACCTCGCGCGGCAACGCCCTCTCACGCTATTGGAACGGCCAGGACAAAGTGCTGCGGGACGACCTGAGCTGGATCAAGGGCAACCACTTGTACCAGTTCGGCGGCGCCTACACACGCTGGTTCCTGCAGCATCAACGGAACGACAACGGCCTGAACATGATCACCACGCCGACCTACCTTTTGGGAGCGGGCGAAGGGATCCAGACACCAGCCGCCTACATTCCATCGACCATCCCCAACAACCAGTTCGCCAATTGGAATTCGCTCTACTCGCAGGTGCTTGGATTCGTGGCTGAGGCGCGAGTGTTTTATCCGCGCAGAGGAGGCATCCTGCAGCCATTTGGCACGTCGATCAAGTCCCGCAGCGTCGTTCCCAACTACAACATCTACTTCAGCGACACATGGAAGATGACGCCCGCCTTCACGCTCATCTATGGACTCGGCTACCAGATCCAGATGCCGCCCTACGAACTCGATGGCAACCAGCCGATGCCGGTGGACCGCGAAGGCCGCAACTTCAACGCGATCGAATACCTCGCCCAACGGGAATCCGCGGCGCTGTCGGGCCGCGTGTTCCAGCCTGTGATCGGCTTTTCGACGATCCGCAACGTTCCGGGCAACCGCAAGTATCCGTACGATCCGGTGTATTCGGTGCTCAGCCCGCGCATCTCGATGGCCTGGAAACCGAGCTTCAAGGACGGGCTTGCACGGAAGCTGTTCGGGGCAGGCAACACGGTGCTGCGCGGAGGATACGGGCGCATTTTCGGACGCGTGAACGGGATCAACATCGTGCAGGTTCCGCTGCAAGGCACGGGGATCGGACAAGCGGTGGCCTGTATCGGAGCATCGAGCAACGGCCAGTGCCGCGGAACCGCGGGCGTGGATCCCACCACCGCGTTCCGCATCGGGGTGGACGGGATGTCCGCGCCGCTGCCCGGCGTGGAACAGAAGCTCGAGCAGCCGTTCTTTCCGGGCGTTGGCCGCAATGCGCCACTTGGGGAGAGCTGGGTCCTCGACAACCGGCTGCTGCCGCCGCGCTCGGATCAGTTCACATTCTCCATCCAGCGCCAGGTTCACAACCGCACACGCGTGGAGCTCGGCTACATCGGCATGATCAGCCGCAACGAAATGTGGCGCGCGGAGCTGAACGCCGTGCCTTACATGACCACGCTGAACGGCCAGGCGTTTTCCGCCGCCTTCGCAAACACGTTTCAGTCGCTCACCGCCGGACAGCCTGTTCCCGCGCAGCCGTTCTTCGAAGCCGCTTTGGGCGGCGCCAGCTCCCCCTATTGCGCCGCGTTCGCCAACTGCACGGCGGCGGTGGCGCAACGGTTGCGGGGCGACATCCTCAACACGAACGTGCGCCGCGTGTGGTCGGCGCTCGATGCCGCGCCAGGATGGACTCTCGGCAGGACGCTCACCAGCTCCGCACCGATCCAGACCTCGCGCGTTCCGGCGAACGTGAGCGGCGCCTCATCGAACTACAACGCCGCCTACCTCCAAGTGAGCTTCAGCGACTGGCATGGACTCACCGCCACATCGAATCTCACGTTCAGCCGCGCGCTCGGCAACGGCGGCACGACGCAGAACGGCATCAACAGCATCGACACGTTCCACCGCGAGTTGGACTACCGCGAACTCGGCCACGACATCCCCTGGGTCTACAACCTGTGGGCGCACTACGACGTTCCGGGATTCAAGGCCCAGCGCGGTCCGGTTGGCCGCGTGTTGGGCGGCTGGTCGCTCGGCCCGCTGTTCCGCGCCCAGTCCGGAAGTCCGCTGTGCGTGGGCACGGGCGCAGAGTCGCGCGGCGGATGGAGCGGAGGCTGCGCGGTGCAACGGTCCAAGTACACTGGCGGCAACACGGCTTTGCTTGGCGTCGAATCAACGGGACAGGCGGGCCGCGATGGAAACCCCTCGCGCGGTGGGTCAGGCATCAACATGTTCGCGAATCCGCAAGCGGTCTACGATACGTTCCGGCCGATGGTTCTCGGGCTGGACAACCGCAACGGAACCGTGCTCCGTGGATTCTCCCGTTGGAACCTCGACATGGCGGTGCGCAAGACGATTCTCGCGAAGGAAGGCATCGGCGCAACGCTCAACTTCGAATTCCTGAACCTGTTCAACCACTACAACCCGTCGGATCCGTCACTGAACGTGTTCAGCCCGACCACCTGGGGCGTTGTCGGAGGACAGGCCTTCGAGCCCCGGCGTGTGAATATCGGACTTCGAATCTTCTTCTAGGCTAACCGCTACCAGTTCGTGAGTGACCCGTCCGGGCGGTGGAACAACCGGTTCCCCTGGACGTGGCGGGTCACCTCCCAGAACATCTGCATCTGTCCGGGATTGAACTCGACTCCCAATCCGGGCCGGTCATTCGGCCACATCTTGCCGTCCTTGAAGTCGTAGAACTTGGGCAAGTACGGCGGCTTCTTCGCCACCACCACCGCGTACTCCATCAACGCCGGACCTGAGAACACGGCGCAGCAGTGCACCAGCGCCGCCTCGCTCACCGGACCCGTGAAGTGCGGAATCAGCCCAACGTAATGCGTCTCGCACAGCGCGGCATGCTTCCAATACTCAGTCAACCCGCCCGAATTCGGAATCGTGACGCGGGAGAAGTCGATCAGCCGGCCTTCAATCAACTCGTTGACGTCCCACCGGTCGCCAAAGTGCTCGCCCACCGCCACCGGGACCTTCACCATCGGCCGGAGCTGCTTGTAGACTCCCGGATTCTCGCTCCGCACTAGATCCTCAACGAAGAACGGCGCCAGCGGCTCAATCATCGATGTGAGGCGCACCGCGTCGGCGAAGTCGAACCGCGTGTGGTAGTCGATGGCCCAATCGCCCTTGGGACCCACCCCGTCGCGGATTTCCCGGCAGTGCTCGTAGGTTGCCTCCACCATGCGGCGCGAATCGTACGACTTCGCCTGGATGTGTTCCGGATCGGCGCCATGGGTCCGGTAGGCGCGGTAGCCGTCCTGCATGCAGGCGCGGGCGCTCTCGCGCACCGATCCTTTGTCCGGGTACGCCGTCGCGTAGCACTCCACGTGATCGCGCGACTTGCCACCCAGCAACTGCCAGACCGGCGTGTCGAGCGCCTTTCCTTTGATGTCCCACAGAGCGAGATCCAAAGCGCCCAGCGCGTGCAGGCGCTCGCGTCCCGCGGGATAGAAGTAGCCGCGGTACATGAGCTGCCACAGGTAGTCGATCCTTGTTGGATCCTGGCCAATCAATTGCTCGGCCATTTGCTTCATCAGGTCCGGGGAGCCTCCCTCGCCGATCCCCGTAATGCCGGCGTCGGTTTCGATCGTCACGATGTGGTGGCTTTGATTCACCATCGGGCGGTTGATCGACTCGGGCGCGGCGAACATGCGCACACGCGTGATCTTCATCTTCTTGAGCGCGGCTTCAGCACGGCGCTGGAGAACGGAGGCACCGGTGAGTCCGGCGAGTGTCGCCTGAAGGACGGAGCGGCGGGAAAGCAATCGCATATCCCGCGATGATACTACGCCAGCAGCTCCTTCACGACGTTTCCGTGGACATCGGTGAGCCGCATTTGCCGGCCGCCGAATGGGTAGGTGAGCCGTTTGTGGTCGAGTCCCAACAGGTGCAGGATCGTCGCATGCAAGTCGTGCACGTGCACCTTTTTCTCCACCGCGAAGTAGCCGAACTCGTCGGTCGCTCCGTGGATGGTGCCGCCTTTGGTACCGCCTCCGGCGAGCCACATCGTGAACCCGAAGGGATGGTGGTCGCGGCCGTAGCCCCGGTCGGGTGTGCCCTGCCGCGTCGGCGTGCGGCCGAATTCCCCGCCCCAGACGAGCAGCGTGGAATCGAGCATTCCGCGTGATTTCAGATCCTTGATCAGCGCGGCCATGGGCTGGTCGGTGGCCTTGCAGTTGTCGCCGTGTCCCTTGACCAGCGCGCCGTGCTGGTCCCATCGGTCGACACCCTGTCTGCGCGGCGACAGCAGTTCGATGAACCGGACACCGCGCTCAACCATCCTCCGCGCGATGAGGCATGCGCGCCCAAACTCGTCGGTCTCCGGCTCGCCGATCCCGTATAGCTTCAGCGTCGCCTTCGACTCGCGCGAGAAATCGAGCAGATCCGGCACTTCCGATTGCATCCGGAAAGCGAGTTCGTAGTTGAAGATCGCGGCGTCGATCTCGCTCACCGCCCCGTAGCGCTGCTGCACGCCCCGGTCCAGCGTCCGGATGAAGTCAATCTTGCTCCGCTGGATTCGTGGCTCGGGCTCGCGCGGCGCGATGTCAGCCACCGGATGCTGGCCCTTGCGGAACAGCATGCCCTGGTAGCTCGCGGGCAGGAACCCGGATGCGAACAGGTCGAGCCCGCCGGGCGGGATCATCCCGGTGTCGATCACCACGAATCCGGGAAGCTGCTTGCACTCGCTTCCGAGTCCATACGTCACCCAGGCGCCCATGCTCGGCCGGCCCTGGATCGGGAATCCGGAATGCATCTGGTAGTTGCCAGCGGTGTGTTCCGTGTTGTCGGTCACCATCGACCGGACGATCGCCATGTCGTCGACGCATCCGCCGATGTGCGGAAACAGCGTGCTCACCTCGGCCCCGCACTGTCCGTACTTCTTGAATTCGAAAGGCGAGCCCCAGAGAACCTTGACGTCGTTGCGCGCGTTCACTTTTTCGTCGTCAAACGGAAGAGGCGTCCCGTCCATCGCGGTGAGCTTCGGCTTCGGGTCGAAGGTATCCACTTGCGAGACGCCGCCGTCCATGAACAGGAAAATGACGTTCTTCGCCTTGGGCTCGTAGTGCGGCTTGCGGACCAGCATCGGATCCGGCGATCCTGCGGTCGCGGCCAGCCCCCGGTCCTGCGCCATTAGTGCGCTGAGTGCGATGCCGCCAAATCCGTTCGCGGCGGAAAACAGCATGTCCCGGCGTGTCATGGGATGAAGATGAACTCCTTCGAGTTAAACAGGGAATGCGCCAAGTCCGCCCACGCGCGGGCAGCCCCTCCTTCTTTATACTGCTTTTCCTGCGCCGCGAGGAAGGTGAGCGACTCGTCGATCTCGCCCGCCTCAGCCGGACGCCCGAATGCCGCCGCGAACATCGCCTGAAGCCGCGGACCCGCACCGGCATGGGCCGCGGCCGCATTGCGCGCCCAAACCGCGGCCTGGCTCTGCACGAACTCGTTGTTCAGCATGATCAGCGCTTGCGACGGAACGGTGGCCGCGCCGCGCCGCCCGACCGTAGTGACTGTCGGCGGATAGTCGAACGCCACGAACAGTGGCGGCAGAAAGTTACGCCGGATCCCGATATACACGCTGCGGCGGCGCGCTCCATCCACCGGGCCCGTGGGCGGCTTGCCCCGTCCATCCTGGTACTCGCTAATGTGCGGCGGCACCGGGGGGCCGTAGGACTTGGGTTCGAGGTTCCCGCTCACCGCCAGCATCGAGTCGCGGATCGCTTCAGCTTCCAGGCGCCGCACCGGCATGTGGTGAAGAAGCCGGTTGTCCGGGTCGGCTTGGGCCGCTGCCGGAGCCACATCGTTCGACTGCCGGTAGGCCGCGCTCAACACGATCGTGCGGTGCAGATCCTTGACCCGCCAGCCGGAGGCGGCAAAGCGCGCGGCCAAGGTGTCGAGCAGTTCGGGGTTCGAGGGACGCTCTCCGGTGGAGCCGAAGTTGTCGGTGGTCCGCACCAGCCCTTCGCCGAAATGATGCTTCCACACGCGATTCACGAACACCCGCGCGGTAAGAGGATTTGCCCTTGCCGTGAGGGCCGCGGCCAATTCCTCGCGTCCGCTGCCGTGGTTGAATGTGCCGCCGTTCAGCGCGGAGAGGAATCCGCGCGGGACTTCAGTTCCTGGGCTTCGATGATTTCCGGCTTTCAACTGTGGCAGGTTCCGCGCCGTGTCCTCGGCGCTGATCAATCCGAAGGTTGGATCATCGAGCTGGCGCGCCAGGATCTCCATTTCCTTACGCAGCCCGGCAAGATCACCGGCAGGAGGACCAGGCAGGGCCGCTGGAACCAGGCTCTGCCAGGCCGAGAGAAACGCGTCCATGTCAGCGAAATCGCGCCCGGCGAGTTCGATGACACGGGGATCCACCGCCCGGCCCAGGGCCGGGGGGTCGCGATTGTCCGAGAATACAATGCGGTCAACCTTGATGTACCCGGTCCGGGTGCGGTCGGACATCTCGAAATAGACAAGCTCTCCGAACATCTTGCCCATGCGCGAAGTCCGCCAGACGAAGCGTCCCGAGGGATCGGGCGTGAAACCGGCGTCGCGCCCGTCACCCACCAGCGACAGCCGCACTTCACCGGGCTGCCGCCGTGAGGTGTTGTCGAACGTTCCGGCGAGGCGCACGTGGAGATACTTGCGGTCAACCCGGAACGTCTTCGACGTCAAGAATCCTGTGAGCGCCGGAATCGCCAAACTCACCTCAAACGCCGGACCATCCGCGCGCCAGCCATCCATGCGAACTTCGACATCGCGCGGGTTCCCCTTGGCCGCGCTCTGGTTCCATTCGGCGAGTTCGCCGCGAACAATTCCGAGCCTCTCGGCAAAGCTCTGGTTCTCCTCGGAGGGCTTGGGTTTGGCGAGCCGCGCCACCGGATACAGCAGGTGATCGGGTTCGCGCGCCGCGTTCTGGATGTCGGCCGCCAAGCCCTGCAGCGGCAGTGGCTGCCGGACATCAGGGGGAACGGGCTTCACGTACTGCTTCACCGCTTCCGCCAGGTCGCCCGCAAATCCGCGCGGCTTCGCCTCTTCGATGCGGGCCTGGATGGACGCCATGCGTTCAAAGAGCGCCCGCTGGTCACGCGGTGCGTCGAGCGCCGCTTGGATCACCTGCTTGCTACCGAGCACTCCGCCTAACGCGTAGTAGTCGCGAGTGGGGATCGGATCGAATTTGTGGTCGTGGCAGCGGGCGCAGGCGATCGTCAGTCCGAGGAACGTCTTGCCGAAAGTGTCTATCTGGTTGTCGAGCTTCTCCGCCCGCACTTCGCCGAGATCGTCAGCCGCGTTGCGCTCTTCGTATAGCGCGAAGAACGCGGTTCCCAGGGGCGACTCGGCCGTCCCGCCCGGGCCCCGGCGCGGCGAAGGTATGAGGTCGCCCGCGATTTGCTCGCGCACGAACTGGTCGTACGGGACATCGTCATTAAAAGCCCGGATCACGTAGTCGCGATACCGCCAGGCGTTGAGCTTTTCGCGGTCGAACTCGTGGCCATCGGTTTCGGCGTAGCGCGCGAGGTCCAGCCAGTGGCGTCCCCAGCGCTCGCCGTAGTGGGGCGACGCCAGCAGCCGCTCGACGACCCGCTCATACGCCTGCGCGCTCAAGTCTGCGAGGAACTGCTCGACATCGGTGGGCGAGGGTGGAAGTCCGGTGAGGTCGAACGTGACGCGCCGGATCCAGGTGCGCCGCGCGGTCTCGGGCGCGGGCGTGAGCTTGGCGGCCTCGAGCCGGGCGAGCACAAACCGGTCGATCCAGGTGCGTGGCCAGGCCTGATTCGCTGTCTTCGGCAGGGGATGCTCGCGGTAGGGTTCGAGCGACCAGAGCTTGGAGACCGCGGTGGGCGCGGCGACGTTGGTTCTCGGGTCGGCGGCTCCGGCGCGGATCCAGGAGTTCAGATCGTCGATCTGCTGGTCAGTGAGCCGTCCGGCGGGCGGCATCTTGAGATCGGATTCCCGGTAGCTGATCGCGCGTGGAATCAGACTGAGCGGGATCTCGCCCGGCACCACCGCCGGACCGCGGTTTCCACCCTTCCGGATGGCATCGCGCGAGTCGAGCCGGAGATTTCCGCTCGCGAGCTTGGCACCATGGCAGGCGTAGCACTTTTCGGCCAGCAGAGGCCGGATGCGCGTCTCAAAGAACTCGACCGTCGACGCGTCTTGAGCGGAGATTAGCAGCGGCAGCAGAACAGCGGACGCAAGGCGCATTTAAAGAGCAGTATATATCGGCGGGCCGCGCCGTGTTAGCATCGGACAATATGAACGACCGCAGAACCTTCCTCTCCGCCTCAAGCGCCGCCGCGGTTCACATGCTGGCTGGCAAGGCCTCCGCCAACGATCGCGTCCGCGTCGCCGTCATCGGACTGAATGGACGCGGCAAGGACCACATTAAGGGCTGGCTCGCACAGCCCGATGTCGATCTGGTTGCGCTGTGCGATGTCGACAGCAAGGTCCTCGACGCCCGCGCGAGTGAATTGACTGCCAAGGTAAACCGCCCAGTCAAGACTTTCACCGGCATGCGCAAGCTGTTCGAGAGCAAGGAAGTCGACGCCGTGTCTGTCGCCACCCCGAACCACTGGCATTCGCTAGGAGCCTGTCCGAGAATTCCCGAACATCGTGGGAACGGATAGAACAAAAC
>Ga0194132_10008100_pt1 | contig 15227 bp, 12 predicted proteins | sample TA2KigOf80mmetaG_FD_148612 | JGI IMG/M metagenome (GOLD analysis project Ga0194132, IMG submission 148612) | Freshwater microbial communities from Lake Tanganyika, Tanzania - TA2015054 Kigoma Offshore 80m | ecosystem: Environmental > Aquatic > Freshwater > Lake | place: Tanzania: Lake...
GCTGGCGTCGCCGTGCGTACTGCTGCGCCAGGTCCCGCTCCCGGGCTTCAGCGGCCGCCAGATCGGACGTCGCCGTCCGGACGGCATCGGCTGCGGCGCGCGCCTCAGCCTTGAGGGCGCCGAGCTGTGCCTGCGCGCTCGAGACGTCGCTTTCGGCCTGCACCGGGTCAATGCGCGCCAGCAGCTGTCCCGACGTCACCCGATCGCCTTCGGCCACCGGAAGGGTGACGATCTTCCCCATCGCGCCGGAGCCGATCTCGGCGTAGCGGGCCGGGACGATCTCCCCGGAACCGGCCACCGTCGACTGGAACGCGACCCGCCGGGCCACCTCGCCGGTTTCCACCCTGGTGGCAGGGGCGCCGCGCCCAGGCCGCAGGACCAGCAGGCCTGCGGCGAGGATGGGCAGCGCGACGATCAGCAGCCGGCGAGTTCGAGGACCGACGCTCACGTTATGCCCCTTTCAGCAGGACGCGCCCCGCGTGCCCTGGAACCGCCCCCGAAGGGGCCGGCTTCAGCCGGCCCGCCGGCCAGTTCGTGCTGGCCGCCACGAGGGTCGACAATGGCGAACTCCAGACTAGAAGCGCCAGTCCAGGCCCAGGATCGGAAACAGCCCGAGCTGTTCGCTGACCCGCGCGCGGTTCTGCCGGCGATCCCAGCTGTAGCCCGCCACGTTCCGCCGGTTGGTCACGTTCTGCGCGCCCGCGAACACGGTCACGCCACGGCCGGCCAGCTCGAAATGGCGATCCACGCGGAGGTCGAGCCGGACGTAATCGGGCGCGCGACCGGCGTTGACCTGCGCGAGGTCGTACACGGCGCGCCGCTGCGCCACCGATCGCGCCTCGTCGAACGGCGTGAACGGGCGGCCGCCGAGCCACGCCAGCCGCATCGACACGTCCCACTCGCGCGACAGCCGCAGCCCTCCGACGACGTTCGCCACGAACGGGTAGTCGAACGAGCCGGGCCGGAGCACGCCGTCGAGGCCAGCGTGCCGGACGCGCGACAGTGCGAGGTTCGCCTGCCCGTGCCAGCGGCCCGCGCCCGCCTTGCGCTCGGCGAACAGCTCCACCCCCTCTGCGCGGCCGCGGCCGGCGCTGACCATCGGAAACACGATGTCGCGCACGGCGAAGGTGTCGCCGACGTTAGCCAGCGAGAGCGACGGGACCTGGGAGGACACGGGGTAGTCGCGGTACTCCTTACGATAAGCCTCCGCCGTGAACCGGGTCCTCGCGCCCGGCGCCCAGGCCACGCCGGCCACGTAGTGGTCCGCCTCGAACGGCTCCAGCCCGCGGTTCTCCGGGTAGGCGGTCAGGAACACGAAGAACGGCTGCTGCACGTACCGGCCGTAGGAGGCGCGGAGCGAGACCCGGTCCGTCACGGCGTAGTCGAGGCCGACTCGGGGTGTCACACGGCTGGCGCCGAGGTACTCGTAGCGGTCGAAGCGGAGGCCCAGCGTGGCGCTCAGCCGGCCCGCGACGGGCCGGGTGCCCTGCAGGTAGCTTCCGAACGCGGTGGGCGAAATCCGCTCATCCAGCCTGAAGGGGTTGACGTCCGGGTCGGGGAAGTACGGACTGTCGCTGCCGAACGGCGAGGCAGTGTCGTAGCGGACGCCGAAACGCTTGACGCTCGCTCCGGCCTGGAGCTTCCCCACCAGCGGCAGCCAGGTCGTGAGGTCGTACTTGACCGTGGTCTCCGACTCGGTGGAGCCTTCCTCGAAGACCACCGTGCCTGCGGCGATCTGATCCTCCACGGAGGTGCCCGACGGGGGGATCCCGTTGCGGATCAGGTCCGCGACCCGCTGGTTGACGGTCGCACGCGAGTACGTCACGCCGAGGAGCCCGACGCTGCGGCTGCCGAAGAGGCGCTGCCAGTTGAAGCCGGTGGCGCTGCGGCGGCCGTCGTAGCGGATATCGAGGTTGCTGAGCTCGTCCGACGGGTCGCTGTCGCCGGTCAGGCCGAGGCGGATCTCGTCGAACCCGGACACGTTGACGAGCCACACGCGATCGCGAGGGGACATGTCGTACACGACCTTGCCGTTCACCGTGTAGAGCACCGGCACGCCGCCGATCCCCACGTCGTCGGTCACCAGATCGAGGAAGCTGCGGCGCGCGGACGCGATCCAGGAGCCGCGGCCCGCACGGCCCAGGGGTCCCTCGGCCACGACACCCGCGCCGGCGAAGCCGAGCGTGGCCCGGCCGGCCAGCGCCGTGCGGCTGCCCTCGCGCTGCGTGACCTGCAGCACGCTCGACGTGCGGTTGCCGTACGCCGCCGAGAAGCCGCCCGCCAGGAACGTCACGTCCTGGATCAGCGCGGCGTCGAGCATGCTGACCGTCCCGCCGGCGGACGCGAAGGTCGCGAACGTGTTGATGTTCGGGATGTCGATGTTGTCCACGACGTACAGGTTCTCGAGCGGGCTGCCGCCGCGGACGATCAGATCGTTGCGGAAGTCGTCCGTGCCGATGACGGCACCGGGCAGCGACTGGACGTAGCGCGACACGTCCTGGAGCGCGCCGGCGCTGTCGGCCACGTCGCTGGCCGAGACCAGGAAGCCGGAGTTCTTGATCTCCTCGGGAATCCGCTGGGCCGGTGCGGTGACGGTGACGGTCTGCTCGAAGGCTTCGAGGGCCGGGAGTTCCACCTCCACGACTGCGTCGAGACCGGCACGCACCTCGACCTCCTGGCTCTGGAAGCCGGGCCGTCCGGGCGCGAGGATCTCCAGACGATACGCGCCGGCCCGGACGCCGTCGATCGCGAACCGCCCGTCTGCGCCGGTGACATCGCACTGCCCCGTCGCGATGATGCAAACGGCCACGTCCGGAGCCGCATCCCCGGATCCGGTGACCTGTCCGCGCACCGCTCCCACGCCACCTGTGTCCTGCGCGTGCAGCGGAAGTGCCGACGCGGTCAGCCACAGGGCCGCGAAGGCGGGCGCGAGGCGGCCGCGCGCTGATGTCCGTCCTGCCGTACTCATGGTGTGGGTTCCCCGATGGGCCCGCCGCGGGCGGCCAGGCGCGTCAACTGCTCCAGATAGGCGTCGAAGGTCTCGAGGATGACGGCGCGGGGCGAGAGCGCGGCGGCGTAGGTGACGGTGCCGGCACCGCCGCACCACAGCTCCACGTCCCCGGGCATCTGCTGCACCAGCGTGGTCAGCTCGCGTTCGCGGGCCGCATCGTGCTCCGCGAGTGTCAGGCCGAGCACCAGTACCTGAGCGCGCGACCCGGCCAGTGCCGCACGAATCTCGGACGCGGGAAGGTCGGGCCCGAGGTAAGTGACGGCGAACCCGCGGCTGGCCGCCAGCATGGCGCCGCCGAGAATGCCGATCTCGTGGCGATCGCCGGACGGCGTGGCGAACAGGAGGCGCCTCGCCGTGCCCGCGCTCGTGTACAGGCGCACGAACGCGCCCAGCATGTGGCGCATCGTCGCCGACATGAGGTGCTCGTGCGCGATGCCCCCCGGATGGACGTGCCACGTCTCGCCCGCCTCACGCAGCCGCGGCAGCAGGACGTCCCGCACCAGATCGAGGGGCGGCAGCATCACCGCGAGGCGGGCGAACTCCAGGTCGAGGGCGGCGTTGTCGAACCCCTGAATCGCGTCGCGGAAGCGGGTCGTGTCCAGCACCGGCCGGTCCGGCCGCGGCGACGGCCCGGGTGCAGAAGACGGCACGGACAGCAGGCTCTGCAGCTCGTCGTCGCCGAGCGACGCGATGCGACCGATGGCGTGCCCGCCAGCCACGGCGTCGCTCAGCAGACGGAGGCGGGACACGTCGGCTTCGCTGTACAGCCGCCCTCGACCGTCGCGCGACGGGGTGACCGCGTGATAGCGCCGCTCCCAGGCGCGCAGCGTGTCGGTGCTGATGCCGGTCAACTTCGAGACCGCCCGAATCGGGTAGCGCCCCGTCGCGGCGTCCGATCCCGTCATCGCACCACCGTCCAGACGAGCATCGCCGCCACGGCCGTCGCCGCCGTGCCCCACGCGACGTCCACGAGCACGACGATCAGCGGCCAGTGCCTGAGCGTCGCCAGGTTCGTGAAGTCGTACACGCCGTAGATGACCAGCCCGAGCACCGCGCCGTAGCGTGCCGCCTCGGCCAGGCTCGCCGCCCGCGGCACCGCCAGCAGCGCGATGCCGATCCCCAGCATCACGTACACGATGGCCGCCGCCGACCAGTTCGGCGCCATGCCGCCGTCGGCCATTCGCACGATGGGCGCGAGCTGCTCCCGGTAGAAGCGTTTCATCACGACGCCGAGCCAGAGGCCATCCAGCACGACAAAGGCACCCGCGCCGACAGCAAGGCGCGCCAGGAATGTTGTCATGCGCCGATTATCGACCCATCTGGCTATTTTGTCAAATTAATGTCCAGGACAAATACTTGACACAAGCCGGACACGCGGCTAGGATCGATGGCCATGAGCCGGGTAGCGGTCATCGGCGCGGGCATTTCGGGCCTTTCCGCGGCGTACTTCCTGAGCCGCCGGCACGAGGTGCACCTCTTCGAGCGCGAGCCCCGGCTCGGGGGCCACACGCACACCGTGAACGTGACGGGAGTGGACGGCCCGCTGCGGCTGGACACCGGGTTCCTGGTACACAACGACCGGACGTACCCGAACCTGGTGCGGCTGTTCCGGGAGCTGGGTGTGGCCACCCGCGACTCGGACATGTCGTTCGCGGTCTCGTGCCGCCGGAGCGGCGTCGAGTACAGCAGCCGCGGCGCGCGCGGGTTCTTCGCGCAGCCGCGCAACCTCTGGAGCCGGTCGCATCTCCGGCTGCTGGGCGACATCCTGCGGTTCAACCGCGAGGCGCCGGCACTGCTCCTGGCCGGCGACGGCGGTGCGATGACCCTGGGCGACTTCCTGGATCACGGGCGCTTCAGCGACGAGTTCATCCATCGCTACCTGTTGCCGATGGCGTCGGCCATCTGGTCCGCGTCGCTCGGCGCCATCCGCGCCTTCCCCGCGCTGACGCTCGTGCGCTTCTTCGACAACCACGGGCTGCTGGGTCTGCGCTCGCAGCCGACATGGAAGGTCGTGGCCGGCGGGAGCGATGCCTACATCCCCCCTCTCACGGCCACGCTCGGCGATCGGATCACGACCGGCGTGTCGATCGACTCGGTCAGCCGGGGCGCAGAGGGCGTCACCCTTGCCTTCGCGGATCGCCCGGCACAGACCTTCGACCACGTCGTGTTCGGATGCCACGGCGATCAGGTGCTGCCCCTGCTCGCCGATCCCGCCGACACCGAGCGTGATGTCTTCGGCGCCTTCGCGACGACGACCAACGCAGTGTGGCTGCACACCGACGCGACCGTGCTGCCCCGCCGCGAGACGGCCCGGGCCTCCTGGAACTACCTGATCGCGGGGGATCCCTCGGCCCCGCCCACGGTCACCTACGACCTCAATCGGCTGCAGGGCCTTCAGGCGCAGGAACGCTACTGCGTGACGCTCAACCCGCAGGTGGCCATCGCACCCGAGCGCGTCCTGCGGCGGTTGACGTACCGCCACCCGCTGTACACGCGCGCGGCGATCCAGGCGCAGTCGCGCTGGCGCGACGTCAGCGGCGTCGCCCGCACGCACTACTGCGGCGCCTACTGGGGCTACGGCTTCCACGAAGACGGACTCAACTCGGCGCTCCGCGTGGCCGCTTCGCTGGGAGTGACCTGGTGATCGCGCCCGGCCTGTTCGTCGGCACGCTGCGCCACCGCCGGTTCGCGCCGGTCCCGCACGCGTTCACGTACCGGACGTTCATGGCGCTCCTCGACGTCGATCGCGTGCCGGCGTTGATGGGCGCGTCCCGGCTGACCGGGTACGGCCGGGCCGCCTGGGCGTCGTTCCACGAGTCCGACCACCTGGGCGATCCGCGGCTGCCGTTGCGGGCGCGCGTGGCTGTCGAGGCCGATCGCGCCGGCGTCCGGTTGCCGGAGGGTCCGATCTACCTCCTCACACATCTGCGGTACCTGGGCTACTGCTTCAACCCGGTGTCGTTCTTCTACGTCTTCGACGCCGACGGGCGCCTGCGCCACGTGCTGGCGGAGGTGCGCAACACCTTCGGCGGTTCGCACGCCTACTGGCTGAGGAACGAGGCGCCGGCCCGGTCGGCGTTTCACGCACGCGCGGCGAAGTCGCTCTACGTCTCGCCGTTCCTGCCGGTGGACCTGGACTACGCGTTCACGCTGACGCCGCCCCGCGACCAGCTGGTGGCCCACATCGAGGCGCTGCGCGGCGGAGCGCCCGTGTTCGACGCGACGCTGTCACTCGAACGGCGGCCGTGGAGCGCCCGGGAGATCCGGCGTCAGCTCGTCCGGCAGCCGGCGGCCACGATGGCGGTCACGGCAGCCATCCACTGGCAGGCGCTTCGGTTGTGGTGGAAAGGGGTCCCGGTCGTCCGGCGGCGCACGGCGGACGGCGTCGATGAACGGGCCGCCTGGCAGCGCGGCACATCAGGAGCAGCAAAGGAGCAATCAGCATGAGAAGCCGATGGGCGCGTCGGGCGTTTCTGGCGGGCATCGCGCGGCTGCGGGGGGGCGTGCTTCACCTGGTGCTCCCGGACGGCAGCCGCTGCCGGTTCGGTACGCCCTCGGACCTGGAGGCGACACTCGTGGTCCGTCACGACCGCTTCTTCGGCCGGGTGCTGGCGGGCGGCGACATCGGGATCGGCGAGTCCTACATGGACGGCGACTGGACCAGCCCGGATCTCGTGTCGCTCGGACGACTGATGATGCGCAACCGCCGCGCGCTCGACGGCCGGCTGTCGGTCGTGGCCGCCCTGCGGCGCGTGGTCGAGAACCTCGGCCGGAGGCTGCGCGACAACTCCCTGGTCAACAGCCGCCGGCACATCCGCCGTCACTACGACCTGGGGAACGAGTTCTTCAGGCTGTTCCTCGACACCGAGCTGATGATGTACTCGTGCGGGCTGTTTCGATCCGCCGCCGACTCGCTCGAGACGGCGCAGGCGGCCAAGGTGGATCGCGTCTGCCGGCTGCTGGACCTGACACCGCGCGATCGAGTCCTGGAGATCGGCAGCGGCTGGGGGGGCTTCGTGCGCTGGGCGGCGACCCACTACGGATGCCGGGTCACGACCACCACGATCAGCGACGAACAGTATCGATACGTCCGCGACTGGAAGGCCGGAGCCGGCGCGATCGGCGAACGCGTGGAGGTGCTGCGCGCGGACTACCGAGAGCTGGCGGGGCGGTTCGACAAGATCGCCAGCATCGAGATGTTCGAGGCCGTCGGGCTGGACTACTACGACGACTTCTTCTCGGCGGTCGACGACCTGCTGGCGCCAGAGGGGGTGATGGTCCTGCAGACGATCACCGTGGACGATCAGTGGTTTCCCCGCTACCACGGGTCCGCGGACTGGATCGAGAAGTACATCTTCCCGGGCGGCGAGCTGGCCTGTGCGGGGGAGATCGCCCGCTCGCTCGCGCGTTCGACGTCGCTGTCGATGTACGCCGCGGAGAACTTCGGCGTCCACTACGCGCACACGCTGCGGGCGTGGCGGCACCGGTTCCTGTCGCGCCTGGATGACGTGCGGACGCTCGGATTCGACGAGCGCTTCATCCGCATGTGGGACTTCTACCTCGGCATCTGCGAGGCCGCGTTCCTGGAACGGCACACGGGTCTCTTCCAGTTGCTGCTGGTCAGGAACGAAGCGCGGAGACGGTTGTTCAACGATCCCCTCGCCGCGAGCGCCGTCCGGCCGGCGGCAGCGACGAAAGCGGGGTTCGCGGCCTGAGCGGCAAACCGGTCTGGACGGGTTGACCCGCATGCGTGTGCTCCTCACAGGCGCCACCGGCTTCATCGGGCGGGCCCTCGTGCCGCTGCTCCGCGGGCAAGGGCACACGGTCGCGGCCTGGACCCGGTCGGCCACGCGCGCCCGAAGCCGCCTGGGCGCGGAAGCGGACGTGATCGGCGCGGCCGGTGGGACGCCCGCCCTCGCCGCCGCCCTTGCCTCGGCCGATGCCGTCGTGAACCTGGCGGGCGAACCGATTCTCGGTGGGCCATGGACAGCCACGCGTCGCACCCGCGTACGCGACAGCCGCGTGGGCCTCACGCGACAGATCGTCGAGGCGATCGGCGCCCGCCCGGCTCGTGTCCGCGTGCTCGTGTCCGGCAGCGCGACGGGGTACTACGGCGACCGCGGCACCGAAGTCCTCACCGAGGCCTCCGAGCCCGGCGCTGGCGCGCTCGCCCGGCTGTGTCAGGACTGGGAGGAGGAAGCGCACGCAGCCGAAGCGAGCGGCGTGCGTGTCGTGCGGCTCCGGACCGGCGTGGTGCTCGGCCGCGACGGCGGCGCCCTCGCCACGATGCTGCCGCCGTTTCGCGCCGGTGTGGGCGGCCGGCTGGGATCGGGACTCCAGTTCCTGCCGTGGATCCACCTCCACGACCTGGTCCGTATCATCGCCGCCGCCCTGGTGGACGAGCGGCTGACCGGCGCGGTGAACGCCGTGGCGCCGGAGCCGGTCACCAACCGGCAGTTCACGCGGGCACTCGCGACAGCGCTCCGGCGGCCGGCGGTCCTGCCGGTTCCCGCACCCGCACTCCGCCTGCTGTTCGGTGAAGCCGCCGCCGTGCTGCTCGACAGCCAGCGGGTGACACCGGCGGCCCTCGAGAGAACCGGCTGCCGCTTTTCGTTCCCGACGCTGAACGGCGCGCTGGCCGACGTCGTCGGCGGTGAGACCGTGTCGGTGGGGCCCGTCTCGGCCCCGGTGGCGGCGCAGGGCAGCGGCGCCAGCCGGCGGTACCTCGAGCGCCACCCACCGATCTACGAGCTGACGGCCACGACGAGGGTCCGCGCACCGCTGGACGAGGCCTTCGCGTTCTTCTCCCGCGCGGAGAACCTCGGTCTGCTGACGCCGTCCGCCATGCGGTTTTCGATCGCCGGACCGCCGCCGGTCATCGGCGAGGACGCCACGATCGAGTACCGGCTGCGCGTGGGTCCCGTGCCGATCATGTGGCGCTCGCGCATCGTGGACTGGACGGAGGGTGTACGGTTCGTGGATCTCCAGGAGCGCGGGCCGTACCGCACCTGGTGGCACGAGCACGCGTTCGACGCCGAGGGCGAGATGACTGTCATGCACGACCGGGTGTGGTACGCCCCGCCGCTGGGCCCGCTCGGCCGGCTGGCCAACCGCCTCTTCATCGTCCCGGCGCTGCGCCGCATCTTCCAGTACCGGGCGGACGTGATCCGCCTTCGGTTCGGAGCGTGATGTGATCGCGCCGACGACCCCGGCGCTCCGGCCGCATGAGGACGTGATCCGCGCGCTCGAACCGGAGGTCGAGCGGCAGCTCCGCACCCTTCGGCCGATCGACACGGCCTGGCAGCCGACCGACTGCCTGCCGGATCTCGTTCAGGAGGGCTGGCCCGAGCGGCTCGCCGAGTTCCGTGACGCGGCCCGCGCCGTGCCCGACGACCTGCTCGTCGTCCTCGTGGGCGACATGGTGACCGAAGAAGCCCTGCCCAGCTACTCCACGGCGCTCAACCAGCTCGTGGGCGACGCCGAGGGCACCAGCCCTGCGCCGTGGGCGCGCTGGCTGCGCGGCTGGACGGCGGAAGAGAACCGCCATGGCGACGTGCTGAACGCCTGGCTGCGGTTGAGCGGGCGTGTCGACATGCGGGCGATCGAGCGCACCGTGCACGCGCTCCTGGCCGGCGGGTTCAACTCCCGGAGCGGGACGGATCCGTACAACCTGCTCGTGTACACCTCGTTCCAGGAGCGGGCCACGCGGGTGGCGCACGCCGGTGTGGCCCGGCGTGCCGAGCAGGCCGGCGAACGGCGACTGGCGCGCATCTGCCGCGCGATCGCGGGCGAGGAAGCGCGGCACGAGCGCTTCTACACCGCCATGATGGCGCACGTGCTGGACGTGGACCCAGAGGGCGGCGTGCTGGCGTTCGCGGCGATGCTGGAACGGCAGATCGCGATGCCGGGCCGAGCCATGACCGATGGACGGGAGCCGGGCCTCTTCGATCGCTTTGCGCTGGTCGCCGAGCGCACCGGTGTGTACACCGCGGCCGACTACGCGGCGATCGTCGAGCACCTCGTCTGCGCCTGGCGAATCGGAGATCGCCGGCTGTCAGGGGAAGCCGCCCGCGCGCAGGACCATCTCTGTGCGCTCGGGGCCCGCTACGGCCGGCTCGCAGAGCGCGCGGCGGAGGCGGCGGCCAGGCGCCCGCCTGTCAAGTTCAGCTGGATCTTCGACCGCGTCGCCTAGGCGTTCCGGTCAGCTATGAGCTGACAGCTGCGAGCACCGGACACGGCGGAGGAGGACGCGGCTCAGCGCGCAGTCTCCCGGCCGCCACGCTCGCAGCACGCATACGAGGGCGAGCCCGGCACGGACGGGGCGCAGCAGCCGGTCGAGCGCTGCAGCCGTTCGATGTCCTTCTTCACCGTGTCGATGTGTCCAACGGCGTGTGTGATCGCCTGCTGAATCGTCGTGACCAGCGGGTCCACACCGGGGGCCAGGCCGTAGTGCACCCAGAGGCCGTCCCGCCGCGTGGTCACGATGCCTGCGCGGCGCAGGTAGGCGAGGTGGCGCGACGCCTTGGGCTGCGGGATCTTCAGGCTGTCCTGGATGTCGCACACGCAGACCTCGCCTGTCGTCAACAACCCCAGAATGCGCAGTCGGGTCCCGTCGGCAAACGCCTTCAGCACCGTTTCGAGCTCGGTCAGCTGGCTCTTCATATATTCGCCTTGACAGATGCGGTTTGGTGCGGGTAGCCTTCCAAGCATACGCGAAGACGAATATAGGAGGTGACCATGACTCGTCTCGAACTGCACTGCACCTGCGGCCCGTCGGAACCGTGCGAGTCCGGCTGCTGCGGTGGCGGTGGCTGCGATTGCTGAACGAACGTGAACGAACGTGAACAGCCGGCCGGCGGGCTCGCCCGCCGGCTGGCTGCCGAGGGCGTCGGCACGGCTCTGCTGCCCGCTGCGATCGTGGGCTCCGGCGTCATGGGCGAACGTCTCGCGGGCGGGAGCGCCGGCCTGGCGCTGCTCGCGAACACGCTGGCGACCGCCGCGGCGCCGGGCGTGCTGATTCTGACGCTGCGGCCCGTTTCGGGCGGGCGCGTCAACCCGGCGGTCTCCCTGGCGGACGCCGCGACGGGCGCGCTGCCGCGTTCCGATGCCGGCTCCTGCGTTGCCGCATAGCTCGTCGCATGCGTGCCGGTGTCGTTCCGGCGCATGCGATGTTCGCCGAGCCTCTGATCGCCCTCTCCAGCCGGCTGCGCAGCGGAGCTGCACAAGGGCTCAGTGAAGGCGTGGCCACCTTCGGCCTGCTGTTCGTGATCTCCCGGATGCGTGAGCTTGCGCGCAACCAGCCGCGCGCCGACTGCGAGCCGGCAGGGGCGTGTCCACTCCGTCCATGTGCAGGTGACTTTCGCCAAGTGCTTGCAGAGCGTATACGTGCAGCGTCGGTGAGGTGGCCGAGAGGCTGAAGGCGGCGGTCTGCTAAGGTCGCCGGAGATCAGAGAGCGGGCCTGGAATTCACGATTTCAGGCCCGTTTTTTATTGGTTCCTTCGTTGGCGTTGGCTGCCGATTGCTGGCCCTCGGACCGAGTTTGGGCACACTGGCGGGCACACTGGAGCCGACGCCAATGTGTGCCTCGTGGGCACACGTTGCGCTCCCCTGAGGGTGAGATGTCCCGGACCGATGGACCTCGCGGCAAGTCGCCCTCGTCAGCCTCACCAGCACGGCCGGAGGCAAAGGCGATCGACGCGAGTGAGAGACGCCTGCTTGCGGCGGTTTCGCGGGGCGAGTGGACCAGCATCGAACAGCTCTCGACTGCCCGATCTCGCTACGCCCGTTTCGCACGGGCAACGCGTCGCCAGAGAGAACCGTAGCCACAGGCTGAAACCGTGGAGCTCGCGACCGTGCCGCGTCGGCGTTAAGATGGAGCATCATGCGGGTCACCATCCAGTTGCCCGACGACATCTCCGCGGCCCTGGAGGAGCAATGGGATGATGTGCCTCGCCGTTCACTCGAGGCCATCGCAGTCGAGGGCTACCGCAGCGGCGCACTGACCGAGTCGCAGGTCCGGCGGCTCCTGGAACTCGATACGCGGTTTCAAGTGCATGCTCTGCTCAAGGAGCATCATGTGCCGCTGCAGTACACCGCCGCAGACATCGACGACGACCTGCAAGCGCACGAGAACTCGGGATTCTGCCGAGCCAATGATCGTCGTGGCGGACAGTGGACCCCTCCACTACTTGATCCTGCTCGAACACGTCGACCTTCTCCGCCGGTTCCACGGCCAGGTGCTGGTACCGGATCTCGTCGCCGGTGAGCTCACCATGGTCGGCGCGCCCGAAATCGTGCGCGAGTGGATGGCCAACCCGCCGATGTGGGTCGAGGTGCGTCCGGTCACTGCGGACGCCATCTCACTGATCACGGATGATTTGGATCCCGGCGAACGAGCTGCCATAGCACTCGCTGAGACTGTCGCAGCCGATCTGCTCCTGATCGACGAAGCCGCCGGCCGCGCGGAGGCGAGGCGTCGACGGCTGCGAGTGACAGGCACGCTGGGCGTGCTCCGGGCAGGTGCTGAGCAAGGCGTGGTCAACCTGCCCGAAGCTAGAGCGACTCAAGCGCACGACCTTCTATCTTGATGAGACGCTCGTGAAGTCGGTCTTCGCTCCGTGGCTCGAGTTATAGCCGGAGGCCGATTCTCGCAGCGCAGCGACTGTGACGACGACCAGCAACGCCTACTGCGCCGCCCTTGGCATCAGCCCGCCGCGGATCGAGGAGGCCAAGTCCAGTCCGGATGCCAACTACTACAGCCTGCTGATCATTGCGCTTCTCGAGCGAGGCGCGCCCATGACGCTCGAGGACGCGGCCGCGAGATTCGCAACCGCCGGAGTCACGTCGAATGCCGAGGAAGCGCTGGCTGCTCTCAAGCGGTGCAAGCCGGCGCGGGCGCCCATCTATCGGGATGGGGATTTCTACGCGCTCGATCCTCATGATGATGAGGTCGACTTCTGGCTGTTTCGTCTCGGCCTGAGGCGGCCACGCAGTGCACCGCTGCGCGCCGTCTCGAACTGCTCCGAGCCTTTGCCATCCGCAGATCAGCCCGTCACCATCGCCGCTCTGGAGGAAGCGTGGAAAGAAGGCGTGCCTTCCGCGTGGTCGGCGCAGCGTGTGGCGGTTGCGGTGCTTGACGCGCATCAATCCCCGATGTCGGGCGACGATGTCATCGCGTTCGTGTCGGCGCGGAGCCGGTGGAGCGCGCTGCGGCCGGAGTCAGCGCAGTTCTGGCGCAGCGGCGCCATCGTCGTCCGTGAAGACGGTGTGTGGGAACTGGATCGGAATCACGAGGTCGTGCGGTCCACGCGAGAGGCGGTTCGCAAGCGCGTCAGCGATGTGCGGCGCTGGGCAGCAATGCGTCCTGACACGGTCGCGATGGAGGCCCACCGGCAACGCATCGAACGCGAGCGCGATGCCCACGCTCACGAGTTGGCCGCGATGCGGCGCGTGCTCGTCCACGCCTCTCCTGCGACGCGACCTCGAGCCATCGCACTTGTCGATGTCGGGGCACGTAAGGTGACAACCTTCCTCGCCGACGAGATCACGCCAGCGCTCCAGCGACTGAGCGAGTACGACATCATAGGCGCCGTCAACGTGCGGGCCTTGCTCCGCGAGTTGGGTGTCGCCCCCGGCACACGCCGGCTTGCCGAACTCGGCCCTCCACAGAAGACCCGACAGCTCAATCGTCGAGGCCGAACCCTCACGATTACGACGGCGCTTCTCGTTCAGGGATCGTGTGGCATCAGTCGGCCGTTCGGCGACGAACCGACGATGCGCGAGTACTTCCGCAGCGGGGCGCACTCCAGGCTCAGACGCCGGCTGGAAGCCGACGCCAAGTCGCTCTACGCGCTCTATCAGTACGGGCGTCTGCATGGCTGTGTTCGTCTCCGCTGGGGCTTCCTCGACGAGATGCTGCCTGCACCGTGGGTTCATCGAGACGAGTCCACGCTGTACCACTTGCTGAAGGAGGCACACGAACGACAGGTGGCGCTCGAGGTCGTCGTCGGCAGCGCGCCCGGATGGGCAGACCCTTGGGCTCGCGCTCGCCGCGCCTTCGCGGCGACGGACGCGTGGCATTCACCATCCCTGCTCGCCGACGAGCAGGGCTACGAGATTCCCAGGGCTGACGTGCAGTCAGCGCGACTGCTGGACGGCCCCCGAGAGAACGAATGAGGGTCCGACGGCGTTCTGGCCCTGGCGCAACCCGGCGTCGGGAGGCGACGGAAGACCCAGAGGTCGATCAGGCGCTCGACGCCATGAGCGCGCAGGAGCTCCGAGCGGCCATCCGTGACGTCCTGCACCAGCTCGATGACGGCGCGAAGGACTCCATCATCGACGCATTGCTGGCGCGAGGAGCCAAGGCCACGTCGGGCTGGAAACCGGCCCGCCCATCACAGCGAATCGTCGAGGAGGCGAAGTCGTTCTCGGACGCCGCGCGTCAGATCGGCCAGGCGGATCCGGACGATGTGACCGAACATCTGCGCCATGCGACCAAGGCCTTCCTCGCCGGCGATCACGCGAGCGCACGAGCCGTCTTCGAGGCGATCTTGGCTCCGATCGCGAGCGTCGACATCGACCTCGGCCAGCACGAACTGGTCGAAGAAGTACTTCGCGTCGACGTGCGGGCGTGCGTCGCGCAGTACGCCGCGAGCGTGTATACGACGACCGCCATTCGCGAGCGTGCCGACGCGATCATTCGAGCGCTCGAGCAAGTCGAAGGTGTCGGGACGCTTTCGAGTCCGATCAAAGACATGGAGGACGTCTGTGCCGGAGCGTTGCCGGATCTCGGGACGTTCCTTCCGCGGTGGGTGAAACGTCTCGAACGCTTCCGCCCGTCGGCGGACGAGTGGGAAACACAGCACGAGCGCTGGCTGCGTGAAGCCGTGTTCCGCATGGACGGCGTCGACGGTCTCGAGCGGATCGCGCGAAAGACGAGGCGGCCGCAGGCGTGCCTAGCCTGGTATCAGGCCTTCGCCGACAGGGGTGAGTGGACGGAAGCGCTCAGAGCATCCGAGGCGGCAACAAGGCTCGTGCGCCAGTGGCATTGGCGCGGCGAGCTGCTGGACGGGGCCGCACTCGCGGCGCAGAAGCTCGGACGGCCCGATCTATCTAGGCGGTTGGAGGCCGCATGGCGCGCGGCTCCAACGCTGACGCGGTTGCTCCGTTGGCTCGTCGTGGACGGTTACGAGTGGGCGCCCATTCGAGCGAAGGCTG
>Ga0194132_10008102_pt1 | contig 15225 bp, 10 predicted proteins | sample TA2KigOf80mmetaG_FD_148612 | JGI IMG/M metagenome (GOLD analysis project Ga0194132, IMG submission 148612) | Freshwater microbial communities from Lake Tanganyika, Tanzania - TA2015054 Kigoma Offshore 80m | ecosystem: Environmental > Aquatic > Freshwater > Lake | place: Tanzania: Lake...
GGCGCGCCTGACTCCAGTCGCCCTTCGGGCTCCTTACGTCACGCGCGCCGGGGAAAAGGCCCCATTTTCTCCGAAAATGGGGCGTTCAGGAAACCAAGAAATCCGGAATATCGAGGTATTGACAATCGCGCGGAGAAGGTGTAAGGTGAAGATCGAGCCGCACCCGCCCTTGATAAGTGTCAAGCAAGAATCCAGGCTAAAGTGTCAAGGATGTGTCCGGTCGCGCATCCGCCGCTGAGTTCCGTAACGCACTCGACAAGGCGCTCGCAGAGATGGGCCGGACACGGACCAACACCCGGCTGGTGTCCGCGGCCAGGCCCTCGATTTCGGCGGTCAACAATGCGGAACTGGCCACCCGTCCAAGGCAGGGCAAGGGCCGCCGCTTGATGCTGGCCGCGATGGCCGGACTGGCGGCCGGTATGCTGTCGTTCCTTCTGACCCGGGAGATCATGCCCCCGGGCGAAGCCCAAGCAGAGGCCGCCGAGACTCTCGAGGTGCGGGACAACAGGAAGGCCCCGCCAGCCATCAAGGGCACCAACATCCAGCGGGGTCCGAAAAAGGGCGAGTAGCCGCTACTCGTTCACAATGCTGATGCTCGCGATGGTCCACGGACCAGTGCGGAACTCGTTCACCACGGTGCCTGAAGAGTCCACCTCGACGATCCGGCGGCCGGTGTAGTCGTTGATGAGCAGGTTGCCGTTGGGGAAGACGTCGGTCCCGGAGGCCCAGCCCATCCGCAGACTGGACTTGAGTCCACCGATCGAGCGGACCACCTTGCCGGCGGGTGTGACTTCGACCACTTCTCCAGGATCGGTCATGCTCACGAGAGTGTTGCCGTTGGGCAGCCGCAGACCACGGTACGGACGCCGCTTGACCCCGCCTTCTCCGGAATAAGACCAGACCATGTTGCCTGTGCGGTCCACCTCGATGATCTTGCCGAGCACTTCGACCGAGATGAGCGTCGTTCCCTGAGGGGTCCGGCGCGCGTTGCGGCTCTGCATGTTGGCGAGCTCCGGATGCGAGTAACGCCATACGATCTTCTTGTCCCGTGTGACCTCGACCGTCTCGCCCTTGCGCGCGTCATGGATCAACGTGTTGCCGTTCTCCAGCCGCTGGGCGCTGATCGGATGCTCCAGTCCCTCGTTCGGGCCATAGCTCCAGACCTCGCGCTGCTGCGAATCGATCTCCATCACCTTCTTCGCCGGACCGACCGTGTACAGCGCGCCGCCACCCGGGAGCGCCTGGACATCGTGCCCGCGTTGATTGGGTACGCGCCAATGGACCCGGCCCGACGGCCAGTCCATCAGGATCACCTCGCCCCCGGGACCATGGTCGGACACCAGCACACGCCTTGGCTTGGGCTTCGCGGCCAGGTGCTTGTCGAAGAAGCCGATCATCGCGGCTTCGGCCTTGGCGGCATCCTCACCCTTGAAACCGTGGCCCGCGGCGGGGAGCGTAAGGAGTTCGGCATGAGCGCCCGCAGCCTTCATCCGGTCGACGAGCCACACGGATTGCGCATGCTCGACGTACCTGTCCTCCGTGCCGTGGATCGCAAGCACGGGCGCTGCGTTCGGGGTCACCCAATTCAATGGGGACGCGCGGCGGTGGTAGCGGTCCTGCGTGGCCAGGTCGCCGCCGAGAAACATCGGCAGCACCTCGGCCGCATCGACGCTGGCCCCGTACGACTTGGTGAAATCCGTGGGCCCATAGTAGTCGACCACGCATTGCACGCGGCTTGAGAACTCACGGTTCGGACCGCTTCCTTCAAACTCCGCCACACCCGCCGTCAACCCGAGCATCAGCGCCAGATGGCCGCCCGCCGAGCCGCCCACCGTGCCGATCCGGTCGGGATCGAGGAACAGCCGGTTCGCATTGGCGCGCAGATAGCGGACCGCGGCCTTCACATCCTCGACCGGGGCGGGAAACTGGTGGGCGGGCGACAACCGGTAGTCCACAGTCGCGGCGACGTATCCGCGCTCGGCGAGCTTGAGGATCAGCGCGGAATACGACTCGCGCTTGCCGGCGCGGAAACCGCCGCCGTGGATGGCCACCACCGCGGGCCGCCGCCCGTCCGCGTTCTTCGGCCGTGCGATGTCCATCACCTGGGCGCCGCCGACACGCGAATATTCGATGGCGCGCTCCAGGATCACGGAGTCCGGTACGGCCTGTGCCAACAGCAGGAAAGCGGTGATCACTGAGCGACGCCCTTCTTTGCCTGGTAGAGCCGCGTGATCTCTTTGTCCGATAGTGGACGGCTGAACACCGACAGTTCATCGAACAGCCCGACGTAGGCGACGCCCAGGCGGATTGCGGATCGCGCGTTGTCCCAGGTGAAGGCTTCGGGAATTGATTCCGTGGTCCCCTGCTTGGCTCCGTTCAGAAACAGGGTGGCCATTCCCTTGCCGCCTCCGAGACCCGAGTGTGTGATGGCGACGTGGGTCCACTGGCCCTTGGTGAACGGAGTCTTTTTGACAGTCACCAGGCGGTTGGCGAATGCGGGAAACTTGTCCGCGGGCAGATTCTGCGGATTCCACTTGGCCAGGTCGCCGAAGACGCCTAGCCGGAAGTGGCGGGGCTTGTCGTCCTTGGTGAAGTCGACCCAAATCGCCGAGTCATTGTATGCGGAATCGGTCACCTGGATCGGGTCGCAGAATCCGGGTTCGAGATCCGTCTCCGGATCGAGCGACAGCCAGAACGAGATCGTGCCGGTCCACCCCGCGGCGCCCCAATTCACGTTGCCCTCGGCGGGATAGTAGACGGCCTTGGTGTTCTTCTTCTTGAATCGCAACGCGTCGCCGAACTTGCCCGCGCCTTTGGCAATCTCGATGTCGGGATGGTGGAGTCCGGGCTTGGCGTCCTCACGCTTGGCGTACGATGTCGCCGTGTGGATCTGCTTGCTGCCTTTCGCAATGTCAGCGTCCAGCCCCTTGTCGAACGAGGCGTGGAACAGCAGGTCCTTCTTCTGCGCCGCAAGCAGCAGCGGGATCAACAACAATAGAAATCTCATGATTAACTCCTTTCCGCCTTCCATCGGGCGGTTCCATACTCACCGAGGTCGACTTCACCCGACATCCGGCCGCCGTCCATAACGCCGCGGAAGCCGTAGTGCAGAGTCTGTCCCTGATATCGCCAGGAACTCGAGAATTCGACCCTGGCGCCATCCACGTGGCCCTTCACGGGCCCCCAGCCGAGGCGCCCTTCGTGTTTCCCGCTGAGCTCGGTTCCGTTGGTTTCAATCCGCACCTTGTGGCGCGTCGATCCAGGATTAAAGGCGATCTCGATGTTCCATTCGCCCGCGGGATTCACGGTTGGCGCGGCGGGCCGCGTCGCCCGGCGTCCTTTGGGTGCGGCCTTCAAGATCCTCTCCAGGCGGTCGGCCACAATGCGCGCTTCACCTTCCTTCATCGCCACGGGCCGGATCCGGAAGCTGAAGCCATCGCCTTCCGCGTGCGACATGATCCGCGGAGTTCCGCTGAGCAGCCGCTCGCCAATCTCGCCCGCGGTGATTCCGTACCGCTGAGGATCCCAGGCCAGATCGATCGTCGGAAATGGACTCGCGCCGGCCGCGGGCTTGAGCGCCGCCTTCACGCCGAGCTTTTCCATCCGGCCTCCGATCTCGTTCAGCCATCCATTCCAGCGGTTGTATTCGCCTTGGAGGTCGTAGTCGTTGAACCATACATCGAGCGCCGCGACCAAGCCCATGATTTCTTCCTTGCCCACTTTCATCGCGCGTCCGAATGTGTGGTGCGGGGAGGAATTCGCCCAGGCCGCCTGGATCCACAGCCTTTCGCCGATGAGCAGGCCAGAGGCCTGAGGTCCACGCAGGAACTTGCCGCCGCTGTAGGCGGCCATGGACGCGCCCCGCTTCAGGTATGGATTCGGATTGTGTGGCAGCTCGGCCGCCGCGTCCACCAGGATGGGGATGCCGTGCCGGGTCTTCAGCTCAACGAGGTGTTCCAGCTTGATTGGACCGTTCGGCTCGCCTGTGCCGAGCATCATGATCATCGCGGTGCGCAGAGTCACGGCGGCCGCCAGCTCCTCGGGACGCGCCACCTCAACTACCTTCACGCCAACGGTCCGCACGGCCTGGTCGTAGGCGTTGCGGGACTGGCGCGGAATGATGACTTCATTCTTGAGTCCCGTGAGGTCGGGGAGCTGCTGCATCTTCTCCGGATCCCGGCCAGCAACGCATCCTGAGGTGGCGTGGGTCAGGGCGGCAGCGGCGCCGGTCGTGATGATCGCGGCCTCGGCGCCGAGCTTGGGCGCGATGTAGGCGCTCACTTTCTCCATCAACTCGTCGAGGTTGATGGGCCAATAGGAGGCCTCCTCCATCGCCTTCTTCACTTCCGGACGGGTGAGCGCACCGCCGTTGATCGTGTAGGTGGCGGTGAGGTTGATGAACGGCTGTCCACCGATCTTCGTATACACGCTAGAGGACTCGCCCGCCTGGGCCGGCGACAGGCCGAGAAGACCCGCCCAGCCTGCGCCCTGGATCGCCTGGCGGCGGTTGAAACGCGTGGCCATGATGCTATCTCCTGTTCAGGTATTTCTTGGGAATGAGGGCGGCGATGCTGCCGAAATAGGTGACGATCTTGTGCTCCACCACGGTCCCCATGAGGAGGTGCGCTTCCGGTTCGGTGAGCTTGTAGTCGGTGGTCAACCATTGGATCATATCCGAATTGGCCATGCGCAGGCCCTGATCCATGCTGGAGGAGAATTCGGGCTGACTGCCGATCGATACGATGTGCTCGCTGTTTTCCAGGCGCGGGATCGAGATCCGCTTGCCTTTGAGAACCTTCACTGTGAACTGGACGTCGAGCGAGGTTTCGACGCCGTTGCCGAGCCCCTCGCCATCACCCTGCAATGCGTGTCCGTCACCGACGTAGAAGTGGGCGCCGGGATGGTAGACAGGGAAGTAGAGCGTCGCGCCCTCGACGGTGCCGTTGTAGTCCATGTTGCCGCCCCAAGATCCGGAGGGACCGGACGTCTCGACCTTTTCGCCCGGGGGCGCGACTCCGATGCATCCGAGCATCGGACGAAGCGGCAGCTCGAACTTGAGCCCGGAGCCCTGCTTTAGCCGCGGACTCGTGACGCCCCGCGCGAGGTCGATGTCCCAGGGGATGAGGTCCGCGCGGCCAGGACGTAGCGCTCCCATCTCGTAATGGTTCGGGTAAAGGCTCTCGATCGAACCCGGCGACAACGCGCCTGGAGAGAGGCGGTAGGTCGTATAGCCGTAGTTTCGGTTACAGCGGACCTTGTCGAGATGCACCTGGAGCGTGTCGCCGTAGTCAGAGCCTTCGATGTAGAACGGGCCCATGAGCGGGTTGCCGCTTTCCGGGTACACGTACGGATGCTGGATGTGCTTGACGCCTTTCCAGTCGGCGCCCCCGGAATCCCAGGTCCGGGTGATGACGGTGTCGCCGGACTGGACTTTGGCGACGGGTTTCTTAAACGCGGAAAAGACGCGGGAGTGGTGGTCCGGGTAGACCTCGTGGGTGGCGGCGGCCGCCGTGGCGGCGATGAAGAGAAACAGGCGCGGCATGGGTTGATTATGGCGCGCCGCAGGTGATCAACGCCACTGGGCGGTTGGTTGTCTAACGGAGCGCCGCGCGGGCTTCGGCTTCGGATTTGGCGGAGAGGAGCTGGGCGAAGACCCTCTGCGCCCGGCTGTGGTCCGTGATCCGGTCAACGGCGCGGGTGCCTGCGAGCGCGGGAAAGCGGTCTTTGATCAGACTCCGGATGGCATCGTGAATGGCGCTCAAGCGGCCTTGTCCGAAACCCTTCTCAACACCCTTCTCGATGCCCTTCTCACGGCCTTCCTTCAGCGCATCCCGGCGCAGTTTTTTCCCAGCCTTCGTTCCGGCCAAGATCTCAAGAGTCTGTTTCTCGAACATGGCAGCAAACCTCGCAACTTCTTCTTCAGAGTACCGCACCCTGGCGTGGGTCAGGAACTGGCTGATCAGGTCCTCGTCGCCTTCATTGCGCAGGAGATCGATCGCGCGTTCCATGTCGCGCCGCGAGTGGCGCGAGAGGGGCACCAGCGTCAGCACCGGCAAGCGGTTCATCCCGAACAGCCATCGGGCCGCCGTCTTCCAAATCTTGCGATACCGGACTCGAAGCTTGCAAGACAATGCGCCACGATTGCGATAGAAAATACTGGGAAGCTTCGCGGGAACATCGGTCTCCGTCATCAAAATGATCGAGGCTCTGATGCTGCGTTTACGAAACCTGGGCACCAGCGATAAGGCGATCGCCCGCTCGAGGATTGCAGTCTCCTCGCGGGAATTCCACCGTGCGAGTGATTCCACGAGTTCGATCCGCCACTCGCCACCGGGATGCTGGCGGATCTGGTAGAGGTGGTCGGCGATCTTTTGTCCGGGAACGATCTCACGGTCAAGCTGCCGGACCTCGGCAGGCGCATCCACAGCGAGGCACCCCGCAACCGCCAGAAATGCGCGGCGGTCCCGCTCCGCCATCCGCTTCGAATTATGGTCGAGTTTTCCCATATATCGACAAAATAGCGTACTGAGAGCTGAGAGGTGATCGTGGACCCGCGAGTGGCCCACCTGTCCCGCGAGCGCAAGTGTATGATACATCCATGTTCCTCTTGCTCATGCTGTTGCTCGCACTGCCTGCCCTCGCGCAGGATTACAGGGGCCGCGTCCAGGGCGTCGTCACCGACTCCACCAACGCCGCCATCCCACAGGCCACCGTCACGTTAACCAATTCCAACACCCGCACCGCCACGGTCCGCGCGGCCGACGAGCGCGGGCAGTACCTGTTCGACTTCGTCGAGCCGGGAACCTACAGCCTTACGGCGGCGAGCCAGGGCTTCGGATCTTTTTCGAAAGAGAACATCCAGGTCCTGGTACGGTCCGACCTCACCGTCAACATCGCGCTCAGCGTGGGCGACGTGAACCAGACGATCACGGTTTCTGACACCGCGGTCGAGCTCCAGTTCAACACCACCACCCTGTCGCAAACCATCGACGGAAAGATGCTCAAGGAACTGCCGGTGCTGGCGCGGAATCCATTCACGCTGGCGCTGCTCGATCCGGCGGTGGTGAACCGCTACTCGGACGTCTCGCGCCGGAATCCGTTCTACCAGTTATCGACCACCGGCGTCGACGTGGGTGGGCAGACCAGCGGCCGCAACGAGGTGCAGATTGACGGATCGCCGATCGGAGTGGGCTCGCGCGGATCCTACGCGCCGCCGATGGACGCGGTGCAGGAGTTCACCGTGCAGCAGAACTCGGTCGACGCCGAGTCGGGATTCTCGGCCGGCGGCGTCATGAATGTCGGCATGAAGGCCGGCACGAACGAGTATCACGGGAGCCTCTACTACTTCGGACGCAATCCGAAGCTGAATGCCGTGTCGAACGCGTTCACCCGCGCGCCCAACGTGGTCCGGAATCACGTCTATGGCGGCACGCTCGGGGCGCCTATCCGCAAGAACAAGCTGTTCACGTTCTTCACGTTTGAAAAGTGGAAGAACCGCCAGCCCTATACCAAGGTGATGACGCTGCCCACCGATCTCGAGCGAACCGGCGACTTCACCCGCACCTTGAACAGGGCCGGCGTTATGCGGCCGGTCTTCGATCCGCTGACGACGCAGACCAACACGGCCACGAACGCGGTCACGCGCACTCCGTTCCCAGGCAACCGGATTCCGGCCCTGCGCATGGACGCGACCTCCAGGCTGTTCCTCGGCGATATCTGGCAGCCGAACAATCCTGGCGACGACGCCACGGGCATCAACAACTACCGGACCGGATACGCCTGGTTCCTCAACTATTGGAACTTCTCTAACCGCACCGACTGGAACATCACTTCCAAGTGGAAGACCTTCGCCCGCTACAGCGTGATCCGCACACGGCTGGACAACAACAACTACGGCGGCACGCCCGCCACCACGTCGGATAACGGCGGACTGATGGATGCGCTGAACGCGGCCTTCGACAGCGTCTATACGCTCAGCGCGCGTACCGTGATCAACTTCCGGCTCGGGGTTGTGTATTCGGAAGACGAGTACGATTCGGAATGGGCCAAGCTCGGCGAGAAGGGCCTGGAGAAATATTGGCCCGGCAACGCATGGTACAAGCCCTACCTGGCGGACACACCCGCGGTCTATTATCCGAACCTCAATGTCGGCGGCGCCACGTTCGGAAAAGGGAGCTGGTGGAGCTACCGGCCGCGCAAGTATTCCTACCAAGGCAGCATGGGCCACGACCGCGGCCGGCACTACATGAAGTTCGGCATGGCCTACCGGCACGCCTTCGAGTACTCGCAGTTGCCGAACCTGGGCTCGTTCCCGTTCAACGCCACGCCGACCGCGAACACGAATCTCGCGCCGAATCTGCTCGACACCGGAAGCGCGTGGGCGACATTCCTGCTCGGGTCGATCGACAACTCGCTCCAGGCCAACTACGTTTCGCCGCGCTATACCGAGCAGGACCAGTACGGCGTCTTCTTCCAGGACGATTTCAAGCTCAACCGCCGGGTTACTCTCAACCTGGGTCTGCGGTGGGAATACGAAACCGCACCGTCGGAGCGCGAGCTTCGGCTGTCGCGGTTCCTCGATCTGTCGAATCCGGTACCGGAGTTCCAAACGGCGCCGGTGATGCCTCCCCAAGTCGGGACCATCGCGGGCGCGGTGAGGCCCACCTACACCGGCGCCTGGGTCTACGCCGACCAGGAACACCGCGGACTCTATCACGCCCCGGCGCGGAACTTCCTGCCGCGGCTGGGTGTCGCCGTGCGCGCCAATGACCGGACCGCGGTTCGTATCGGCTACGCGCGCTACGCGGTTCCGGTGATGAGCATTCTCGGATATTCGTGGCGCCTGCCCGCGACCGACGGCTTCTCGGTGACCTCAACCGGACCGGTCCAGTTGCAGGGCGTGCCGCAGGGAGTCTTCTCCAATCCCTTCCCGGCGTCGAATCCTCTGGTGGCGCCTCTGGGCCGTTCGACGGGACGTTACACCAACATTGGCGGCGCGGCCACCTGGTCCAATCAGAACCTGAAGACGCCGATGAATGACCGCTTCAACTTCACTGTGGAGCGCGACCTGTTCGCTGGAATGAAGCTCGACGGGACGTTCTTCATGAACTTCGGGCACAACATGGTTCCCGAGGGACAGGGCGGCAACGCGGGCTTCGGTCGCGTCCGGAACATGGTGGATCCGCAGCTCAGCTACACCTACAAGACGCAGCTCACCGCCGCGGTTCCCAATCCGTTCTTCGGGACTCCGGCCAACGTGATGCCGGGCCAGTTGCGCGCCCAGCGGACCGTGCAGCTGTCGACGCTGTTGCGGCCGTATCCTCATTACGCGGATCTGAGCGAGGGATTCATGACCGGCGTCGAGAACCGGTACAAAGCGCTGCAGTTGCGGGTCCAGCGGCGGTTCGCCAACGGATACAGCCTGGTGTGGGGCTACAACTACAATCGCGAATCAACTGGCGGATTCTTCAATGCGCCGGATGAGTTCGCCAACAAGTTGTCGATGATCCCGGCGTCCCTGCCGCGCCATCGCATGACACTGGCTTCGACGATCGATCTGCCGTTTGGGCGCGGACAGCGGTTTGGTGCAAACGCGCATCCAATCCTGAATGCGATCTTTGGCGGATGGTCGACCAGCCACATCTTCATGTGGAACTCGGGTTCGTTCCTGCGGTTCGGGCAGTTGGATGTTTCGGGCGAGCCGGGCAAGCCGGCACGCGACTGGTCGCGGTGGTTCAACACCAGCGTATTCAAGCAGGCGACTCCGTTCACGCCGCGGACGAATCCGTTCCAGTATGAAGGGCTCACCGGACCCAACTTCTGGAGCCTGGACAGCACGCTTTCAAAGAACTTCTCAGTGACCGAGAGGTTCAAGCTGGAGTTCCGGTTGGAAGGCTACAACCTGACGAACTCGGTGATGCCGGGGAATCCGAACCTCGCGGTGACGAGCACCCAGTTCGGCGGCATCACATCGCAGGTCAACTACGGACGCGAGGTGCAGTACACCCTGCGGCTGCATTTCTGAGGAATCCCGCTATTGGCCGCCGTACACCGCCTGGAGCTTGCGGTAGTGCTCCAGGGACGCGGCGGCCTTTGCTTTTTCGCCAGCCGCGAGATACGCGCGATAGAGCTGATAGACCGCTGCGGTACTGGCGGGTTCCTGCCGGACCACCTGTTCGAGATCTCTAGCCGCTTCCAGATGGCGTCCAGCCGTTGACCGTAGCTTTGCCCGCTCGCGCAGCAGCATTGGATGCGCGCCTCCACACCGGTCCAGGACATCGAGCTTCACCGCGCCCAGCCGGGCGAGTCCCGCGGCCGCCAGGGGCTGACATCCGGCGCGCATCGCTTCGCGGTAGTATCGCAGGGCCGACGTTGAGTCGCCCGTCAACTCGATCGCGTTGCCAAGGTGGGCGGACACCACCGGGTCCGGCTTCAGTGCCAGCGCGGCGCGATAGTAGTCCGCCGCCTTGGTGTGATCCTGTACGTCGGACGCGTAGTGCCGGCCGAGCAGGTAGTGCGGCTCGGGATCGGCGGGATCGAGTTGCATCGCGCGATTCATCAGCATGCGGAACAGCAAATGCTGTCCCGCCGCGTAGTAGGCTACGGCCAGCGCCTTGGTGTCGTTGGCAGTGGACGGAGCACCCGCGGCGCGCAGCTTGCGGATCGCGGTATACGATGCTTGTAGACCCATGTCCTGCGCCAGGCACACCACCGCAACGCTCAGCAGGGTCACGGCTTTGGCGTTGATCATGGTGGTCAGTCCCGCCACGTGCCAGTTCCTGCCCGGGCTGCAAGCGAAAACTCCGGAGGAGTTCGACGCCTACCTCGGCGTCACGGAAGCGGGAGGCGATGCACGGGTGAAGCAGGCGCGGCGGTTTCTCTCCGAGTATCCCGCATCGGAGCTTTGCCTGCGCGTGTGGGAGCTGCTCGCCGAAGCCTGCCGTGCGCAATCGGACGCCACCTGTGCAATAGAGGCAGCGGCCGAGGGGCTCAAGATCGCGCCGGACTATCTGCCCCTGCTGACACTGCACGCCTCGGTCGAGTCGAACACTTCGCCAGCGCCATCCGGCGCCGCTGCCGGGCGCGCGCTCAAGCTGCTCGATGAAGTGAAAGCTCCCCGTCACGTGGCGATGGACACCTGGATTCGCGAGACCACGCGTCTGCGCGCCGAGAATCTGGCGTCGCTGGCGATTGCGGCGTACAAGCGCGGGAACAGCGCTGAAGCCGTGCGGCTGCTCGGCGAATCGGTGCGCGTGGACCCGAATCCCGCAAACCAGTACCGGCTGGGCATGCTGTATCTCGAACGGGGTGAGCCGGCCAAGGCGCGGGGGTTGCTCGATCAGGCCGCGCGATCGTCCGATCCCGCGATCCGTGAACGGGCTCGATCGGCTCTGGCCGGTTTGCGGCGATAGCGTGCCCGCTGGTATACCTTGAGGAAACCATGCTTGCGTTCCGGCTCATCCTTGCAGTAACCCCGGCGGTCCTGCTCGCGCAGTCCGAACGCGGCAGCATCACCGGACTGGTCACCGATCCCAGCGGCGCGGCCATCGCATCGGCTGAAGTAGTGGCGATCCATCGCGACACCAACACCGCGGCACGCACCACGGCTTCGACGGGCGGCGAATATCAGGCAGCGAACCTGCTGCCCGGCGTCTACCGGATCGAGATCAGCTCGGGTGGATTCAAGAAGTTCGTGCATCCGGCCGTGGTGGTCGCGGTCGGCAGCTCGGCCCGCGTGGACGCGCAGCTTCAGGTGGGACAGGTCACCGAACAGGTGGAAGTCAGCGCGGCGGCAGTGACCGTGCAAACCGACAACGCGAAGGTATCGACGCAGATCGAGGCGCGGATGGTCGACGAGCTGCCGCTGGTGGTGGGCGGATCCATGCGCAGTCCGTTCAACCTGGTGGCCGTGGTTCCCGAGGCGCGCGGAAGCGGCCAGACGCTGTCGATCGGCGGCGGACAAGCAGCGGCATGGGACGCCACGCTCGACGGCCACAGTGTCGGCACGAACCGTTCCGGCGACACGGCGGAAGCCGCGCTGAACACGCCGTCGGTGGAGGCGCTCACCGAGTTCACGGTGGACACCAACGGTTTCAAGGCGGAATACGGACAGGCGAGTGGCGGCGTCATGACGTTCGCCTCCAAGTCCGGAACCAACCAGTTTCACGGCTCGGCGTACGACTTTCTGCGCAACGACGTGCTCGACGCGCGCGGATTCTTCGCCACGCGGCGGTCCATCTACCGGCAGAACGACTACGGATTCACGGTATCGGGTCCGCTGTGGCTGCCCAAGATTTACAACGGGCGCAACCGGACGTTCTTTTTCGTCTCCTACGAGGGATTCCGCAACCGCGTCGGCGCCAACAACACGATCCTGACCGTGCCGCCGCCGGAGATGTACCGTGGCGATTTCACCAACTGGGTGGACACCAACGGCGCCCGCATCGCGATCTATGATCCAGCGTCGACCCGTCCGAATGCCGCGGGCAACGGCTTTATGCGGGATCCCTTCGCGGGCAACCACGTTCCGGTCAACCGCTTCTCAACCACGGCGAACGCGATCGCCAAGTTCGGCCAGGCCGTCCAGCCCAATCGCGGATTCGCGCCAGGATCGAGCGACTACGTGCGCCGCAACTACATCGTTACGGGCGGCACCATGATCCAGCCGACCGACAAGTGGAGCGCGCGCGGCGATCACGTGATCAACTCCAACCACCGCGTGAGCTTCCTGTGGAATGCGACCGGGTACCGCAACAAGCCAGGTCCGCAGGGTCCTCCCGGACTGCCGGAGCCGCTCTGGAACGGGCAGATTCAAGCTTGGGACACTGAGTCCATCCGCGCGACCCACGACTGGACCATGTCGTCGAGCATGGTGAATCACTTCTCGTTGGCGGCCAACGGATTCACGAAGAACAGCTTTTCAGCCAATGTCGACAAGAACTGGAAAGACAAAGTCTGCATCGCCAACGTCGTCGACTGCAACCAGAACTTCCCGACGATCAACCTCACCGACTTTACTTCCTGGGGCGCCGTCTCCTACAACGGGACGCGCCAGCCGGGATGGGGCCTCAAGAACGACCTCAGCTACATCCGCGGCGCGCACACGATGAAGCTCGGCTTCCAGTACCAGGATCAAAACGCCGACGGATTCGGCCAGCAGGACATCGCCGGACGCGCCGACTTCAGCTATCTCGGCACGTCGATTCCGGGCCAGACGGCGTTTCCCGCAAGCGGTGGCAGTTCGTTCGCCTCGTTCCTACTCGGCGACACACATCTGGGCCGGACCGAGACGATCCGCGCTGTCACGCAGCGCTATCCCTATTTCGGTTTCTACGCCCAGAACGACTGGCGCGTCACGCGCAAGCTCACATTTAACTTCGGGCTGCGCTACGACTTCACGCTTCCTCCCACCAACAAGAAGGATGAGTACTCGGACTTCAATCCGGACCGTCCGAATCCTGGCGCGGATGGCCGCCCGGGCGCGCTGTGGTTCGCCGGGTTCGGACCGGGGCGGGAAAACCGCAGAAGCCTGGTTCCCGGCTGGTACAAGGGCATCAGCCCACGCGCCGGGTTCGCCTACTCGCCGGACCAGAAGACTTCGGTCCGAGGTGGATTCGGGCGCTCGTTCGCGCGCGTGACCGCGGTCCAGGGCAGCGGCCACTTCGCCGGGTTCATCGGCCAGTACGTGTTCACCAACGCGACCCAGGGCGTCCAGCCGACCTTCAAGCTCGACCAGGGATTGCCCGCCTACAGGCTTCCTCCGTCAATCGATCCGGCGTTCTCAAATGGGAACACGGTCGACTGGTGGCAGGGCCAGGAGATGACCCGCGCTCCGGAGAACCTGTTCTGGACGTTCTCCATCCAACGGCAGATGGCCGCCAATACGGTGGTCGAGATCGGCTACAACGCGATGATCGGCACGCACCTTCAGACCGGGCTTCTGAACTACAACCAAGTCCCCACGGCGGCCATGAACAGCCTCATCGAGCGCTTTGGCGTTACGCAGGCGTTCAATATCCTGCGCTCGGACATCAACTCGGCGGCGGCGCGCAACGCCGGGATCACTGCGCCGTATCCGAGTTTCGCCACGCAGCAGTTGCGGACCGTCAACCAGTCGCTGCGCCCGTACCCGCAATACCAGCAAGTCGTCACCGGGGTCCAGAACGGCGACAAGAGCGGGCACTCGAGCTACCACGCCATGGTGATCAAGGCGGACCGCCGCTTCTCCCGCGACCTGACGTTCCAGTGGAGCTACGTGCTGTCGAAGCTGATCACCGACTCCGACACCTATTTCGCCAACGACAACTCGGCGACCGACCACTACAACCGGCGGCTTGAAAAGTCGATCGGCGACTACGACCGGACCCATGTTCTCAAGTTCGCCACGATCTACAACCTGCCGGCGGGGAAGGGACAGCGGTTCCTGAATAGCGGTCCGCTGAGCCAGATTCTGGGTGGATGGAGGCTGGCGGTGATCCAGTCCTACTCGAGCGGCGCGCCGCTGGCGCTTTCGCGCACGAATCCACTGCCGATCTTCAACGGCATCGCGTATCCGTGGGTCGACGGCCACGACAACTGGCGCGCGCCGCTCAACGGTGACTTTGATCCCGCGGTGGACCGTTTCCTGAAGCCGTCCAATCAATTCCCGGTGCAGCCCAATGGATTCGGCAACATGACCCGCCACAATCCCAAAGTGCGGTCCTGGTGGGGGAAGAGCGAGAACATTAGCCTCGCGAAAACGTTTCACTTTAGCGAGCGGATTCGCATGGACTTCCGCGGGGAGGCGTTCAACCTCTTCAACCGTGTAATCTTCGGGACCGGAAATGCGAACCTGAATTCGACCACGTTCGGTATTGTTACGGGACAGGGCAACGGTCCGCGGGACATGCAGTTGGGGTTGAAGCTCTACTGGTAGCGGTTAGATCTCGCCCTGAAGCACGAAACTCGCCCAGAACACGGGGTGTTCCGGCAGTACGAGAGCACCCGCCTTCACCTGTCCGGTCCGGAGCCGCCGCAGCACTTGCAGCTGTGCGTCGCGCAACGCCCGCGCCCTGTCCGCGCCGAGCGCCATTGACCGGTAGAACTCGCCCACGAGCAGCGCTGCCGGCTCATCAGCGACGTTCCACAGCGAGGCCACCACCGAAGGCGCGCCCGCATAGAAGAACGCGCGCGTGAGTCCGAGAATCCCGTCGCTCGAAAGCTGGCCGAGTCCTGTCTTGCATGCGC
>Ga0194132_10008104_pt1 | contig 15217 bp, 13 predicted proteins | sample TA2KigOf80mmetaG_FD_148612 | JGI IMG/M metagenome (GOLD analysis project Ga0194132, IMG submission 148612) | Freshwater microbial communities from Lake Tanganyika, Tanzania - TA2015054 Kigoma Offshore 80m | ecosystem: Environmental > Aquatic > Freshwater > Lake | place: Tanzania: Lake...
GCCGCGGGCACCACCGTGGTCGTGGCCAGGGCCCGGGCCTCGGGGCCGGGCGCCGGGCTGACGAGCGTCGTGGTCGCGCCGGCCCGCGCCGCGCGCTCGGCTCCCACGTCGCGCGCGCTCCAGGTCGGGGCCCGCTCCTCCTGGTAGGCCTCGTCGCGCTCGTCGAGGATCACCACCGCTGCGAGGTCGGGGATCGGCAGCCACACCGCGGCGCGGCCGCCCACGACCACCTGCGCCCCGGCTCGCGCACCGTCCCAGACCGCCGTGCGGGCGCGGTCGCTCAGACCGGAGTGATGGTGGAGCACCTCGCGGCCCTCGTGGGCGATGGCCCGGACGAGCGGCCCGGCGGCCCCCGGCTCGGGCACGAGCACGAGGGTGGAGCCCGCCGCGGCGCACAGCGACCGGACCAAGGCCCGACGGTCCGCCGCGGGGGGCCACGTGACGCAGCGCACCGCGTCGGGAGGCCACGTGTCGCCCACCTCCACCGGCGGGGCCGCCACGGGGTGGAGGGCCGACTCGGTCTCCGCCCGCACGGGTCCGAGCACCGCGTTGGGGGGCGACGCGGCCCGGAGGAACGCGGTCACCGGACCGGCCCACCGGTGGGCCGCCCACCGGGCGAGGTCCACCAGGCCCGGGGGCGGACCGGCCGAAGCCACCTTGTGCACCGGGACCAGGCGACCCGGGTCGGTCTCGGGGCTCACGTCGTCGGCGACGACCCAACCCCGCACCCGACGCCCGTGCAGGGGCACCCGCACGATGGTACCGACGGTGAGCACCCCGGCGAGCGCCTCGGGCACGACGTAGTCGAAGGCGCGCGTCACGGCCGGGACGTCGGGTTGGACCCGGCAGATGCGGGTGGGCAACTCGACGTCCCGGCCGTGACGACGCGGGTTCGGGTGGTCCGGGCTCAGGCCAGCGCTTCGGCAGCGGTGCGCAGCTCGGCCGCCTGCTCGGTCGACTCCCAGGTGAACGTGGGCTCGGACCGGCCAAAGTGGCCGTACGCCGAGGTCCGGCGGAAGATCGGGCGGCGGAGCTGGAGCCGCTCGATGATCGCGGCGGGCCGCAGGTCGAAGATCTCCTGCAGGAGGTCGGGCAGCTTGGCCGGGTCGATCTCCGACGTGCCGAACGTGTCGACCATGACTGAGACCGGCCGCGCGACGCCGATGGCGTACGCGACCTGGACCTCGCAGCGCGACGCGATGCCGGCGGCGACGACGTTCTTGGCCACGTGGCGCACCGCGTAGGCGGCCGAGCGGTCGACCTTGGTCGGGTCCTTGCCCGAGAACGCGCCACCACCGTGGCGGGCCATGCCGCCGTAGGTGTCGACGATGATCTTCCGCCCGGTGAGGCCGCAGTCGGCGTGGGGGCCGCCGAGCTCGAACGCGCCGGTCGGGTTGCAGAGCACCTCGAAGTCGTCGTCGGCGAACTGCTCGGGCAGCGTCGGCCGGATCACGTGCTCGACGAGGTCGGGCGTGAGCAGACCCTCACGGTCGATCCCCGGCGCGTGCTGGGTGGAGATGAGCACGGTCTGGAGCCGGTTCGGGCGGCCGTCGACGTACTCGATGCTCACCTGCGTCTTGCCGTCGGGTCGCAGGTAGGGCAACGTGCCGCTCTTGCGGACCTCGGCGAGCCGGTGCGCGAGCCGGTGCGCCAGCCAGATCGGCATGGGCATCAGGTCCTCGGTGTCGTCGCAGGCGTAGCCGAACATCATCCCCTGGTCGCCGGCGCCGGTCTCGTCGTAGCGGTCGTCGCCGCCGGCCCGCTGCTCGGCCGCCTTGTCGACGCCCATGGCGATGTCGGGCGACTGCTCGTCGATCGAGGTGATGACGCCACAGGTGTTGCCGTCGAACCCGAAGGACTCACGGTCGTAGCCGATGCTCTTGATCGTGTCGCGCACCACCCGGGGGATGTCGACGTAGGCCCGGGTGCTGATCTCCCCCGCCACCACGACGAGGCCGGTGGTGGCCATCGACTCGCACGCGACGCGGCTCTCGGGGTCCTCGTCGAGGATGGCGTCGAGGACGCTGTCGGAGATGGCGTCGCAAAGCTTGTCGGGATGACCCTCGGTCACCGACTCCGACGTGAACGTGAACCGGTTCAAGCATGTGCTCCTTCGTGGGGGCGACGGGCGTCGCGCACGCGGTCGAGGATGAGGTCGGCGAGCGCGACCTTGGTGACGAGCCCGGGCTCGTCGACGCCGCCGTGGGCGTCGAGCAGGACGGCGCGGTTGGTGTCGACCTCGAAGCCGGAGTCACCGGAGCGCACGTCGTTGCCGACCATGAGGTCGACCCGCTTGGCCGAGAGCTTCGACGCCGCGTTGGCCCGCACGTCGTCGGTCTCGGCGGCGAAACCGACGAGGTACTGGTCGGCGCGCTTGCGCTCACCGAGCAGGGCGAGGATGTCGGGCGTGGGCTCGAGGACGATCTCGGGCACGCCGTCGGCCTTCTTGATCTTGGTGTCGGCCGCGGCCTTGGGACGGAAGTCGGCGACGGCCGCGGCCATGACCACGGCATCGGCCGTGGCGGCCGCCGCGAGGGTGGCCGCGGCCATCTGCTCGGCGGTGTCGACGGGCTCGACCCGCACGCGCGGGTGCGCCGGGCGTCGCACGGTCGCCACGACGACGACGTCGGCGCCGCGGGCCGCGGCGGCGTTGGCGATCGCGAAGCCCATCTTCCCCGACGAGCGGTTGCCGATGTAGCGCACGGGGTCGATCGGCTCCCGGGTGCCGCCCGCGGTGACCACGACCCGCAGCCCGGTCAGGTCGCCGTCGCGGGCGACGACGCGGGCGGCCGCCTCCACGATGCGCTCGGGCGCGGCGAGACGACCGGCCCCGATGTCGCCACCGGCGAGGCGACCCTCCTCGGGGTCGATCACGTGCACGCCCCGGGCCCGCAACGTCGCGAGGTTGTCGACCACGGCCGGGTGCTCCCACATCTCGGTGTGCATGGCCGGCGCGACCAGCACCGGCGCCCGGGTGGCGAGCAAGGTGGCCGAGACGAGGTCGTCGGAGATCCCGTGCGCGTACTTCCCGATCACCTTCGCGGTCGCCGGCGCCACGACGATCAGGTCGGCCTGCTGCCCGAGCCGGGTGTGCGGGATCGGCTCCGCGGCGTCGAACAGCGACGTGCGTGCCGGCTCCGACGCGAGGGCCGAGAACGTCACCGCCCCCACGAACCGTTGGGCGTCGTCGGTGAGCACCGGCGCCACGTGCGCGCCGGCGTCGACGAGTCGTCGGCAGACCTCGACCGCCTTGTAGGCGGAGATCCCGCCGGTGACGCAGAGGACGACGCGACGGCCCCGCAGGGCGGCGAGGGTGTCGTCGGGAGTGGACACGGTGGACCCGGGTCGCGGGGCTCGGCGCGAGGGGTCTACTCGGCCGCCTCGGCCTCCGCCGCCGCGGCATCGGCCGCCGCGGCGGCCTCGGCCGCCAGCGCCTCGTGGTCGATCGGATGGGCCTCGATCTTGCCCTTGTCGATCTCCTCGAGGGCGATCGACAGCGGCTTGCGGGACACCGAGGTCACCTGGGGCGGGACGATCTTGCCGAGGCCCTCGCCCAGCTGGTTGTAGTAGTCGTTGATCTCACGGGCCCGCATGGAGGCGAGCGTCACGAGGGTGAACTTCGAGCCGACGCGGTCGAGCAGGCCCTCCATCCGCGGTTCCATGAGGTTGGCGCGCCGGTCGGCCATCGGATCTCTCCATCACGAGGGGAAGACGAACGCGAAAGGCCAGGTCACGGCGCTTCGCGACGGGCCTGGAGGATAGCAGCCACCTCGTCGACGGCCCGGGACAGGTCGTCGTTGACCACGACGACGTCGAAGTCCCCCGCCTGGGCCTCCTCGGCCTCCGCCTGGTCGAGGCGCCGTTCGAGCACCGCGGGGTCGATGTGGGGGTCGCGGGCGAAGAGGCGCTCGCGCTGGGCGGCCCGACCGGGAGGCGTCACGAAGACCAGCAGCGCATCTGGGAACAGGGCCCGCACCGCCTTCGCGCCCTGCACGTCGAGCTCGAGGATCACGTCGTCCCCCGCGGCCAGCGCCGCCTCGACGGGGGCCTTCGGCGTGCCCTTCATGTCGTCGTAGACCTGGAACCACTCGAGCAGGCCGCCGGCGTCGCGCAGGCGCACGAACTCGTCGTGGTCGACGAACCAGTAGTCGACGCCGTCGACCTCACCGGGCCGGGGCGCACGGGTGTTGAGCGACACGGAGAACCACAGGTGCGGGAAGCGGTCGCGCAGCGCCCGCACGATCGATCCCTTCCCGACGCCGGACGGGCCGGCGATGACGATCAGCACGACGGCGGGCCCGCCGGGTCAGGATGCGAAGCGCTCGAGCAGGCGCCGCCGCTGGTTGTCGCCCAGTCCGCGCAGCCGCCGGCTCTCGCTGATGTCGAGCTCCTCCATCAGGCGGCGGGCCCGCACCTTGCCGACCCCGGGGAGCGACTCGAGCATGCTCACGACCTTGAGCTTGCCGACCATCTCGTCGGCGTCGGCGGCGGCGAACAGGTCGGGGAGCCCCAGCTGCCCGCACTTGAGCTGCTCCTTCACCTCGGCCCGCTTCTGCCGGGCCTTGGCCGCCTTGTCGAGGGCGGCACGGCGCTGCTCGGGAGTGAGCTGGGGCGGCTGCGACATGCGGGGTACCTCCGGACCGGGCGGAGCGCGGAGTATAGGCAACGACCCCGGCGGCCCTTCACGGAGGCGATCAGCACTCCGGCGCGAGCGCGGTGCCGCAGTGGAGCAGCGGCGGCCGCCGCTCAGCCGCCGAGGGCGGTCGCCACCTCGGTGTGGATCGCCGCCGCCGCCGCGGCGGGGTCGGCCGCGGCCGTGACCGGCCTCCCGATCACGAGCCAGGTCGCGCCGTCGGCGATCGCGGTGGTCGGCGTCGCGACCCGGGCCTGGTCGTCGGCCGCGGCGCCGGCGGGCCGGATGCCGGGCACCATCGCCGTCATCCCCGCGCCCCGCGCCGCACGCAGCTCCAGGGCCGAGCACACCACGCCGTCGCACCCGGCGTCGACCGCCACCTGCAGCCGGGCGGGGAACGCCGACGCGTCGGGGTCGCTCGTGAGGACCGTGACCCCGAGCGCCACGGGCGGCGCGAGTCCGGCGTCGGCCGCACCCTCGCGCAGCCCGTCGACCGCGGCGCGCATCATGTCGAGGCCGCCCGCGGTGTGGAAGTTCAGGAAGTCGACGCCGTGGCGTCCGTGGGCCCGCGCCGCGCGCCGGACCGTGTTGGGGATGTCGTGGAGCTTGAGGTCGGCGAAGACCCGATAGCCGAGGTCCTTGAAGCGGGCGAACGCCGCAGGCCCGGCCTCGGCGTAGAGCTCCATCCCCACCTTCGCGACGCCGAACCATTCCCCGACCATCGCCATCATCGCCTCCGCCGCGGCGAGGTCGCCCACGTCGAGCGGGAGGACCAGCCGGTCGCGGGCGGTGTCGGCCGTCGGACGGGCGGCGGAGGGGGCAGCGGTCATCGGATCACCTCGGGTGAAGGGCGCCGGTCAGGTCGGCGACGCAGGTGACGCCTCGGCGCGCGCACCAGTCGACGAGCTCGTCGCGGATGCGCAGCGGGGCGCGCGGTTCGAGGAAGGTGGCGGTGCCCACGCCCACCGCGGTGGCGCCGGCGAGCAGCATCTCCGCGGCATCGACCCCACTCGACACCCCGCCGGTGCCGATGACCGGCACCCCCGGGAGCGCACGGGTGACGTCGTGCACGACGCGCAGCGCGATGGGCTTGATCGCCGCGCCCGACAGGCCCCCGTTGCCCGCGCCCAGCGCCGGGGCCCGGGCGTCGGCGTCGACCAGGAACGCGCGCACCGTGTTGACGCAGGTGAGGCCGGTGGCGCCCGCGTCCATCGCCGCCACCGCCACGGACACGACGTCGGTGGCGTTGGGCGACAGCTTCGCGAAGACCGGCGTCTCCCCCACGGCGTCGACCACCGCCCGCACCGTCTCCGCCGTTGCCTGTGGATCGTGGGCCACCAGGTCGGACGCCGAGCGAGGCTCGCCGAGCGAGCCATCGTGACGAGGATGCAGATTCGGGCACGAGAGGTTCACCTCGACCGCGAGCACCCCGGGCGCGGCGGCGACCGCCGCGGCGGCCGTCACGAAGTCGTCCAGCTCCCGACCCCACACCGACGCGATCACCCGGGCGCCCCGGGCCACGAGGGGCGGGAGGTCGTCGGCCAGCCACCGCTCCACGCCGGGGCCCTGGAGCCCGACCGCGTTGACCATGCCGCCGGTGCTCGGGTGCAGCCGGGGCGCCGGGTTCCCGTCCCAGGCGAAGGGCGCCTGGCTCTTGGTCGTGACCGCACCGAGGCCGGCAGGGTCGCACAGCCGGGCGACCTCGTCACCGTGGCCGAACGTGCCCGACGCGGCCACGATCGGGTTGGGCAGCACGAGCGGCCCCAGCCGCACCTCGGTGTCGACGACCACCCCCGAACGACGTCTCGGCGTCACGAACCCGTCTCCCCACTCCACGAGCGACGCCGGAAGGGTGCGGAGGGCGGGAGGGCGGACACGGCTCAGACCCCGAGCCTCATCTGACCGTCGTCGTGGTACTCCTGCAACGACCGCACGATCGGCTCGTGCCTCGTCTGCTCGGCGATGCCGGCCGACGCGGCGAGCGCGGCCGCGACCGTCGTGATGCACGGGACCTTGTGCCGGGTGGCGGCCCGCCGGATGTGGTCACCGTCGGCGCGCGGCCCCCGGCCGCGCGGCGTGTTGACCACGAGGTCGACCTCACCGTTGGCGATCAGGTCGACGGCATCGGCCACCGGGCTGTCGTGGTCGTCGCCCACCTTGGCCACCACCGACTTCACCGCCAGCCCGTCGGCCGCCAGGGCCGCGGCGGTGCCGGCCGTCGCGACGAGCTCGAACCCGAGCTCGACGAAGCGCCGGGCGGCGAGCAGGCCGGCGTCCTTGTCGCGATCGGCCAGCGACAGGAACACGGTGCCGGACTCGGGCAGCGGGTTGCCCGCCCCGGCCTGGCTCTTGGCGAAGGCGAGGCCGAACGACCGGTCGACGCCCATGACCTCGCCGGTGGAGCGCATCTCCGGTCCGAGCACGGTGTCGACGGTCGGGAAGCGGTTGAACGGCAGCACCGCCTCCTTCACCGACACGTGGCCGGCGTCGCTCGGGGCCCGCAGGAGCCCCTCGTCGCGCAGCTCGGCCAGCGTGGCCCCGGCCATCACCCGCGCCGCGACCTTGGCCAACGGCACGCCCGTCGCCTTGCTCACGAACGGCACGGTGCGGCTCGCGCGGGGGTTGGCCTCGATGACGAACACCCGGCCGTCCTTCACGGCGTACTGCACGTTGAGCAGGCCCCGCACGTCGAGCGCCTCGGCGAGGCGGCGGGTGTGCTCCTCGATCGTCGCGACCACCTCGGCGCCGAGGGTCTGGGGCGGGATCGCGCAGGCGGAGTCGCCCGAGTGCACCCCGGCCTCCTCGATGTGCTCCATCACGCCACCGATCACGAAGTCGCCGGTGGCGTCGCGGATGGCGTCGACGTCGACCTCGGTGGCGTCCTCGAGGAACCGGTCGACCAGCGCCGGCCGCTCGGCCGACAGCCCGCCCTCGCGGCCCAGGGAGCCGGCACCGGCGAGCTCGGCCATCGCCGCGTCGAGCTGGGCCTCGTCGTACACGATCTGCATCGCCCGCCCGCCGAGCACGTACGACGGACGCACCAGCACCGGGTAGCCGACATCGGCGGCGATGGCCCGGGCCCCCACGACGTCGACGGCGGTGCCGCCCGCGGGCTGCGGGATGCCGAGGCGCTCGCACAGCGCGTTGAACTGCTCGCGGTCCTCGGCGAGGTCGATCGACGCCGGGCTGGTCCCGAGGATCGGGATGCCGGCCGCCTCGAGCGCGTGCGCGAGCTTCAGCGGCGTCTGCCCGCCCAGGCTCACGATCACTCCGGCGAGCGGCTGGCCGTCGCGGGCGAGCGCGTCGCACACGTTGCGCACGCCCTCCACCGAGAGCGGCTCGAAGAACAGGCGGTCGCTCGTGTCGTAGTCGGTCGACACCGTCTCGGGGTTGCAGTTGACCATCACGGTCTCGAACCCGGCGTCGGACAGCGCGAACGCCGCGTGCACGCAGCAGTAGTCGAACTCCACGCCCTGGCCGATGCGGTTGGGCCCGCTGCCGAGGATCGCGACCGCGGGCCGCTCGACCGGCGCCACCTCGTCCTCGTCCTCGTAGGTGCCGTAGTGGTACGGGGTGCGGGCCGCGAACTCGGCCGCGCAGGTGTCGACGGTCTTGTAGGTGACCTCGGCGCCCGCGGCGAGGCGGGCGTCGCGCACGGCGTCGTCGGTCGCGCCCCACAGGTAGGCGAGCTGGCCGTCGCCGAAGCCGAGGCGCTTGGCCCGCTTCCAGTCGCGCGCGGTCATGGCCGCGGCGCTCCCGATCGCGTCGAGCTCGGCCCGGGCCTCGACGAGCTGGAGGATCTGGTCGAGGAACCACGGGTCGATGGCGGTCGCCTCGTGGAGCCGTTCGACGCTCGCGCCGTGCCGCAAGGCGGCCTCCACGTGGAAGAGGCGCTCGGGGGTGGCGATCGCGGCGTGGCGCACCAGCTCGTCGAGGTCGTGCTGCTCGTAGGCCGACTCGGCGGGGTCGCAGTTGAGACCGAGGCGACCGGTCTCCAGCGACCGGCAGGCCTTCTGCACCGACTCGGTGAAGGTGCGGCCGATGGCCATGACCTCCCCCACCGACTGCATCTGGGTGCCGAGCACGCCCGACGCCCCGGGCAGCTTCTCGAACGCCCAGCGCGGGATCTTGCTCACCACGTAGTCGATGGTCGGCTCGAACGACGCGGGCGTCTCCCGGGTGATGTCGTTGGTGATCTCGTCGAGGGTGTATCCGACGGCGAGCCGGGCCGCGATCTTCGCGATCGGGAAGCCGGTCGCCTTGCTCGCGAGCGCGCTCGACCGCGACACCCGTGGGTTCATCTCGATGACGACCATCTCGCCGGTGGCCGGGTCGAGGCCGAACTGGATGTTGGAGCCGCCAGTCTCGACCCCGATCCGGCGGATGCACGCGAACGCGGCGTCGCGCATGCGCTGGTACTCGACGTCGGTGAGGGTCTGGATCGGCGCGACGGTGATGGAGTCACCGGTGTGCACGCCCATCGGGTCGAAGTTCTCGATGCCGCAGATGACGACGACGTTGTCGGCGCGGTCGCGCATGACCTCGAGCTCGTACTCCTTCCACCCGAACACCGACTGCTCGAGCAGGATCTCGCGCACCGGGCTGGCGTCGAGGCCCCGGGTGACGAGGTCGCGCAGCTCGCTCTCGTCGTGGGCGAAGCCGGTGCCGCCGCCGCCGAGGATGAACGACGGGCGGCAGATGAGCGGGAAGCCGACCTCGACGCCGACGCGCATCCCCTCCTCGACGGTGTACGCCAGGCCCGACTTCGGTGTGGCGAGGCCGATCTCGGCCATGGCCTCCTTGAAGCGGGACCGGTCCTCGGCCGTGTGGATGGCGTCGACGCTGGCGCCGATGAGCTCGACCCCGTACTGCTCGAGCACCCCGGCGTCGTGCAGCGCGATCGCGAGGTTCAGCGCGGTCTGACCGCCGAGGGTCGGCAGCAGCGCGTCGGGGCGCTCACGCTCGATCACCCGCGTGAGCGTGGGCACGTCGAGCGGCTCGACGTACGTGGCGTCGGCGAACTCCGGGTCGGTCATGATCGTCGCCGGGTTCGAGTTGACGAGCACGACGCGGTAGCCCTCGTCGCGCAGCACCCGGCACGCCTGGGTGCCGGAGTAGTCGAACTCGCAGGCCTGCCCGATGACGATCGGACCGGAGCCGATGAGGAGGATGGTCTCGAGGTCGGTGCGGCGGGGCATCGGTGTCGGTCAGCTCTCGTCCATGAGGGTGGTGAACTCGGTGAAGAGGTAGGCGGCGTCGTGGGGTCCGGGCCCGGCCTCGGGGTGGTGCTGCACGCTGAACGCCGGCACGTCCGTCAACCGCAGGCCCTCGACGGTCCCGTCGTTGAGGTTGACATGGGTGACGTCGGCGCCACCGGGCACGGTGTCGGCCATCACCACGTAGTTGTGGTTCTGACTCGTGATCTCGACCCGGCCCGTGGCCACGTGGCGCACCGGGTGGTTGGCGCCGTGGTGCCCGAACGGGAGCTTGTGGGTCTCGGCGCCGAGGGCGAGGCCCATCACCTGATGGCCGAGGCAGATCCCGAAGATCGGCACCTCACCGAGCAGCGCGCGCACCGTCTCGGGCACCCCCGCGACCGCGGCGGGGTCCCCCGGACCGTTGGACAGGAACACGCCGTCGGGCTCCCGACCGAGCACCTCGGCCGCGCTCGTGGAGGCCGGCACCACCTCCACCCGACAGCCCGCGTCGACCAGGTGGGCGAGGATCGTGCGCTTGATGCCGAGGTCGAACGCCACCACCCGGTACGGCGCGTCGTCGTCGCCGACCACGTACGGCTCCGGCGTGGTGACCTCGGCGACGAGGTCGATGCCATCGGTCGGGCGGGCCACCGTGGCGGCGGCCTGCACCGCGGCCTCGTCGGTCCCGAACGCCCCCGGTCGGGCCCCGGTGTCGCGCAGGTGGCGGGTGAGGCGACGGGTGTCGATCCCCGCGATCAGGGGCACGGCGTGGCGATCGAGGAAGCCGAGCAGGTCGCCGGTGCTGCGCCAGTTGCTCGGCCGGCGGGCCAGGTCGCGCACGATGATGCCCCGGCAGTGCGGGTGGGCGCTCTCGTCGTCGTCGGCGTTGACGCCGTAGTTGCCGATGTGCGGATAGGTGAAGGTGATGATCTGCCCGGCGTACGAGGGGTCGGTGATGATCTCCTGGTAGCCCGACAGCGAGGTGTTGAACACCACCTCGCCGCTCGCCACGGCCGTCGCGTCGGCGGCACCGGCGCGGCGGTACACGTCGCCCTCGAACCGGGTCCCGTCGTCGAGGACCAGCACGCCGTCGGTGCGGATCACGTCGCTGCTCATCGCTGGGCCTCTCCGTCGCGCACGACGACCTCGCCGCGCAGGATCGTGTGGCGCACCTTGCCGGTGAGGGTGCGCCCGGCGTAGGGCGTGTTGCGGGCCTTGCTGGCCAGGCGGTCGGCGTCGACCTCCCAGCGGTGCTCGGGGTCGAAGATGCAGAGGTTGGCGACCGCGTCGGGTGCCACCGGCTGCCCCTGGTGGGCCAGCCCCGCGATGGCCGCACCCCGCCACGACGCGGCCGCGAGGGCCTGCGCCTCGGTGAGCACGCCGGGGCGCACCAGCTCCTCCCACACGAGCGCCAGCGCGGTCTCCAGCCCGAGCATCCCCGACGGCGCCTCCTCGAACGGGCGCTCCTTGGCCTCGGTCGGGTGCGGCGCATGGTCGGTGGCGATCACGTCGATCGTCCCGTCGGCGAGTCCGGCCTTGATCGCGGCGAGATCGGCCTCGGTGCGCAGGGGCGGGTTGACCTTGAACACCGGGTCGAAGCTCGCGCAGCACGCGTCGGTCAGCGTGAAGTGGTGGGGGCACGCCTCGGCGCTGACCCGGAGGCCCCTGGCCTTGGCCGCGCGCACCATCTCGACCGCGCCCGCGGTGGACACGTGCTGGAAGTGCACGTGCGCGCCGGTGACCCCGGCGAGGATGAGGTCCCGGGCCACGATGACCTCCTCGGCCGCGGCCGGTCGCCCGGGGATCCCCAGCCGGCTGGACCACTCTCCCTCGTGCATCGCGCCGCCGCCCGCCAGCGCGGGGTCCTCCGCGTGCTGGCTGATCACCGCCATCGGGAGGGCGAGGGAGTACTCGAGCGCCCGGCGCATCACGCCGGCGTCGGCCACGCAGTCGCCGTCGTCGGTGAACATCCGCACGCCGAGCTTGTGGAGCTCGCCCATCGGCGCGAGCTCGCGGCCCTGGCGGCCCTTGGTGATCGCGCCCGACGACGCGACCTCGCAGATCGCGCGCTCTCCCGCGGCGAGCACCGCGGCAACCACCGCCGGGTCGTCGAGCGGCGGTGTGGTGTTGGGCATGGCGACGACCGCGGTGTAGCCGCCCAGCGCGGCGGCGCGGGCGCCGGTCTCGACCGTCTCGGCCTCCTCCATGCCCGGCTCACGCAGGTGCACGTGCACATCGACGAGGCCGGGCGTGACGATGCAGCCCGCCGCGTCGAGGCGCTCGTCGCCGCGCAGGCCCTCACCCACCTCGACGACGTGCCCGCCGCGCACCAGCACGTCGGCCGCGCGCTCCCCGGACGCGTCGAGCACGCGCCCGCCGGTGATGACCAGATCAGCCAAGTGTGGCTCCCTCAACATGCGCTCCGCTCGCTCCAACGACCGCGCCCGGACCCACCACCCCGCTCGCTCCACTTCCGAGAAGCTTGTAGAGGACGGCCATGCGGACCGCGACACCGTTGGCCACCTGCTCGGTGATCACCGACGCCGGCCCCTCGGCCACCTCCGCCGCGATCTCGACGCCCCGGTTCATCGGGCCGGGGTGCATGACCAGCGCGTCCTTGCGGAGTCGCCCGGCCCGCTCCACCGTGAGGCCGTAGCGGGCGGTGTACTCGCGCAGGCTCGGGAGGAGCGCCTCGTTCTGGCGCTCCCGCTGGATGCGCAGCAGGTAGATCACGTCGAGGTCGGCGAGCACCGCGTCGAGGTCGTGGCTGACCGAGACCGGCCAGCCCGCCAGCGTCGAGGGCAGCAGGGTGGGCGGCGCGACCAGCGTGACGTCGGCGCCCAGCGCGGCGAAGGCCAGCGCGTCGCTGCGGGCCACGCGCGAGTGGAGGATGTCGCCGACGATCGCGATCCTCGCCCCGTCGAGACCGGCGCCGAGGTGGCGGCGCAGGGTGAGCAGGTCGAGCAGCGCCTGGGTGGGGTGCTCGTGGCAGCCGTCGCCCGCATTGACGATGTGGGCGTCGATCCAGTCGGCGACCCGGTTGGGCGCGCCGGCCGCCGAGTGGCGCATCACCACCGCGTCGATGCCCATCGCCTCGATGGTCTGCACAGTGTCGCGCAGGCTCTCGCCCTTCTTCACCGACGACGACGAGACCGAGAAGCCCATCACGTCGCAGGAGAGGCGCTTGGCCGCGGTCTCGAACGAGATCCGGGTGCGGGTGGAGTCCTCGTAGAAGAGGCTCACCACCACCTTCCCGCGCAGCGCCGGCACCTTGGGGATGTCGCGCTGGGTCACTTCGCGGAACGACTCGGCCAGGACGAGCATCTCCTCGATGTCGTCGCGGGTCAGGTCGGCGATGGACAAGAGGTGCTTCATGCGCTCCCCCCGGTTGGCGGAGCGGGCTCGACCTTGTCGGTCGTCCTCGCTTCGCTCGGACTCCAGAGCTCGATCCCGTCGGTGGCCTCGGGTCCGTCCGTCTCCGTCAGGCGGACGCGCACGTCGTCGGCCTCGTTGGTGGGCAGGTTCTTGCCGACGAAGTCGGCCCGGATCGGCAGCTCCCGGTGCCCGCGGTCGACGAGCACCGCGAGCTGCACCGCCCGCGGGCGGCCGAGCTCGGTGAGCGCGTCGAGCGCGGCCCGGATCGTGCGGCCGGTGAACAGCACGTCGTCGACGAGCACCATCACCCGACCGGAGACGTCGACCGGCACCTCGGTGGGGCCGAGCGGCTGGACCGGGCGGAGCGCGATGTCGTCGCGGTAGAAGGCGACGTCGAGCGCGCCCACCGGCACCTGCACTCCCTCGAAGCCCTCGATCACCTCGGCGAGCCGCCGGGCGATGGCGACACCCCGGGTGTAGAGGCCCACGAGCACGACGTCGTCGGCGCCGTGGTTGCGTTCGACGATCTCGTGGGCGATGCGGGTGTGGGCCCGGCGCAGGTCGTCGGCGTCGAAGATCCGCGACCGCATCACCCACTCAGCCACCGACCCCGTCCCGGGGGGCCCGGACGCGGAACGACCGCCGGAAGCGGCGGCCGCGGGCGTGGTGGTCTCAGGGTTGTGCGCGGCGCCAGGTGCACCGGTCATGCGCTCGTCCTCTCCGTAGGGGCCTCACAGGACCCCTTTCACGGCTCGGACCCCGAATATATCGCGCTCCCGCCCGCCCACGCGCATGGGACCACCGCGCGCCGCACCCGGAGCTTGCGGAGGGTGCTGGCCAGCGAACGAGCGGCGGCCCGCAGGGGGCGGGGCGAACCCGGCCCCCGGAGCGAGTGAGCGAGACGTCAGGAGTTGGGCTTGGTGCCCGACGCCGCGGCGGCGGCCATCGCGTCGAGGCGGTCGATCATCGCCATGCGCTCCTGACCGACCTCGGGGAAGCGCGCGGTGATCTCGTCGATCGTCCACCGGCCTTCCTTGTCCATGGCCCGGACCTCGTGGGGCTGGTCCCACACCGCGATGTGCCCGCCGTTGACCGTGTAGATCTGGCCGGTGACCTCGCGGGCGGCCGGGCCGAGCAGCCACGCCACCATCGGCGCGACGTCCTCGGGCTCACCCATCTGGAGCTCCATCGGGACCTGGCCCGACATGCGGCTCTTGGCCACCGGGGCGATGACGTTGGCGGTGACGCCGTACTTGTACATGCCCACCGCGGCGGAGCGGGTGAGCGAGACGATGCCGCCCTTGGCCGCCGAGTAGTTGGCCTGGGCCACCGACCCGGCGAACGCGCCGGAGGTGAACGAGATCATCGTGCCCGACTTCTGCTCCCGGAAGATGGGGGCCGCGGCGCGGAACACGGTGAAGGTGCCCTTCAGGTGGGTCTCGATGACCGGGTCCCACTCCTCCTCGCTCATGTTGAAGAGCATGCGCTCGCGCAGGATGCCGGCGACGCACACGACGCCGTCGATCCCGCCGAAGGTGTCGACCGCGGTCTGCACGATGCGGGCGCCGCCCTCCATCGTGGTGACGGTGTCGGCCACCGCGACGGCGTTGCCACCCGCGGCCTTGATCTCCTCCACGACCTCGTTGGCCACCGCGCTGTCGGGGTCCTGGCCGTCCATCGAGACGCCGTAGTCGGCGACGACGACGTTCGCGCCCAGCGAGGCGCACTCGATCGCCACGGCGCGGCCGATGCCCCGCCCGGCGCCGGTGACGGCGATGCTCAGTCCATCGAGGTAACCCACGGTGCTGTCTCCCCTGCTCGGGTGTCGGTGGTGCCGACGGTGGTCGGTGCGGATCCGGGCGTGCCGGAAATCTCGTTCTCGGTGTGCGAGAGCCGCCGGAACGCTAGTCGGGCAGCGACCCGAGCAGCGCTTCCACCAGCTCGGTCTGGACGATGCCCAGCCACTCGTAGGCGGCGATGGCCGGCCCGTCGGGCCCCGCCAGGTCGTCGG
>Ga0194132_10008108_pt1 | contig 15213 bp, 14 predicted proteins | sample TA2KigOf80mmetaG_FD_148612 | JGI IMG/M metagenome (GOLD analysis project Ga0194132, IMG submission 148612) | Freshwater microbial communities from Lake Tanganyika, Tanzania - TA2015054 Kigoma Offshore 80m | ecosystem: Environmental > Aquatic > Freshwater > Lake | place: Tanzania: Lake...
CGATTCAATACGAAATCTATTGAACCGCGACGTTGGCACGCCCCGAACTGGCCGCATCGCAAGGATGGTTTTGAAGATTTAGGCGAGGAACATGGAATGCCCTCGCCACTCGACCTTCCCGAGGTTTCTGGTCTATTCTCGTCCGTGCATCGTGAACTGGGCGACCTCCGCGCGCGCTACGAACGGCTGAAACTGCTGCACCAGGTCAGCAAGGTCATCCATTCTTCCCTCGACGCGGCCGAAGCGTTGAAACTGATTCTCGGCGAAGCCGTGCGTTTGATGCGCGCCTCAAGCGGTTCGGTGGCGCTCTTCAATCCCACCACGCGTTTTCTGGAAATCGAGGCGTCCTCCGGCCTTCCCTCCGATGCCGCCACACTCAAGCTGCGCCTTGGCGAAGGCATTACCGGCTGGGTCGCCAAGCACGGCAAACCGGCGCGAGTCAGCGAGGTGTCGCGCGACCCGCGTTATGTCGCGGTCAGGCCGGACGTGCGCTCCGAACTCGCCGTGCCGTTGGAGGTCAACGGCGAAGTGCGCGGCGTGTTGAATGTGGATTCCGAGAAGCCGGACGCGTTCACCCGCGAGGACGAACAGTTGCTCCAGGACCTGGCCTTGCAGGCGGCGCTGGTCATTCGCAACACCTGGCTTTACGAACAACTCCGCGTCAAGGCCCGGCTGTTCGAGTCGCTCATCCGCGTCGGCCAAACCATCAGCTCGGCGCTCCACCTGGATGAAGCGCTCCAGGTCATTACCCGCGAGGCGTGCGTGCTCATGGACGCCAAGATGTGCTCGCTGCTGATGCTGGATGAAAGTCGCGAGTGGCTTGATCTGCGCGCCAGCTTTGGCGCTGGCGCGGAGTACCTCAGCAAACCCCGCCTCAGCGCCACCGAGAGCCTGGTCGGGATCGTGGTCCGCCGGCAACGCCCGATCCAGGTCGAGAACGTGCAGACTTCGAGCCGCTACCAAAATGTCGAAGTGGCCCGCCGCGAAGGGTTGATTTCTCTTTTGAGCGCGCCGCTCGTGTTCAGCGGGCAGGCCATCGGCGCCCTCAATGTTTATTCCGGACAGCCGCACAGTTTTTCCAACGAAGAGGTTCGGATTCTCTCCGCGCTCGCGGACCTGTCCGCCATTGCCATCGAAAAGGCGCGGCTCTACGAGCGCGTGGTCGATCTGGAAGAGCAATTACGCCAGAACGAAAAACTTTCCGCCATCGGCCTGCTTGCCGCGGAAGTCGCGCACGAAATCCGCAATCCGCTCACGGTGATGAAAATGTTGTATCACTCGCTTGACCTGAAATTCCCGGCCGCCGACCCGCGCGCGAAGGACGCGCAAGTGATCGCCGAGAAAATGGATCACCTGAACAAGATCATGGAGCAAATCCTTCACTTCGCCCGCAGCGCCGAGCCGCAACTGACTCCGGTGAATTTGAATCAATTGATCGACGACCTCGGCTTGCTGACGCGCCACAAATTGACCAACCAGAAGATTCAACTCATCCGGAAGCTGGATCCAGATTTGCCGCCCGTGATGGGCGACGCGACGCAACTCGAACAAGCCTTTCTGAACCTGACCCTGAACGCCGTGGAAGCCATGTCCAAAGGCGGCAAACTGACGATCATCACCCGCTCCTTGCGCCTGCCCCGCCGGAGTCCGGAGCCGACTCACGTGGCGGTTGATTTCAAAGACACGGGGCAAGGCATGACGCCGGAGCAGCGGCGGCGCGCTTTTTCCTCGTTGCTCAGCACGACCAAGAGCACAGGCACGGGACTGGGTTTGGCCATCGTGGCCCGAATTGTCGAAGCGCACCGGGGTAAAATCAAAGTCAAATCCCGGCCGGGACACGGCGCGACATTTACCGTGCTCCTGCCGATCGAGGCGCCGCTGGTTTCGTTGCAGGGTTAAAGTACACGACGGTAGGGCTGCGTTGTCGCGCAGCCGGTCTTCGGTCGATGCGGCGGCGCAGCAGCACCACCCCGCTATCGAACTGTGTCAAGGGCCCCGGCGCATGGGAAGTAGCGCAGAATTGTATTCTGCCGTATCGCAGAATTGCATTCTGCGGCGCGCTGGCCAATCCGGTGCGGCCAGGTGAGTTTGTTGCGCAGCCGACTACAAGTCGGCGATACGGCAGATTGAAAATCTGCGCTGCGAGAAATCGTCGCGGCTGCGAATGATCTCGAAAGATACAGCAGTGCAACTCTGCGCTACACGGGCCGAGGTCACTGATAAACTTGTGGGTGCACTGTGGCTCATGGCAGCTTGGAACGCACTGCTTGCAGTTGAGGGAGGATTGTGTGTTTCATTGCGGCCACGCGCATGACTCATTTAGCTCGAACTCGATTCTCGCAGCCGCTGTGCTTGCCGCTCACTCTGATCTTCGCCTTCTTTCTTGAATCGGCGTCGTCGGCTCGCGGCGCCAACTCTGACCCGGTTCCGGATTTCTCCGCTGCTCGAGACGAGACCGTCCGCATCCTTTCGGATTTCATCAAGGTGGATACGAGCAATCCGCCCGGCAACGAGACGAAGGGCGCGCAGTATCTTCAAGCGATCCTCACCCGCGAAGGCATCGCCTCGGAAATTCTCGAACTGGAACCGGGGCGAGGCAATCTCGTCTCGCGCCTCAAAGGCAACGGCAAGAAGAAACCTCTGCTCTTAATGGGGCACCTCGATGTGGTTGGCGTCGAGCGGAGCAAATGGACGATCGATCCGTTCGGCGGGATTGTCAAAGATGGCTACGTGTATGGCCGCGGCGCGTCGGACGACAAAGGCATGACCAGTGTTTGCCTGGAAATCTTTCTCCTGCTTCATCGGTTGAAAGTTCCGCTGGGGCGCGACGTGATCTTTCTCGCCGAAGCCGGCGAGGAAGGCACCACGCATGTCGGCATCGATTTCATGGTGGCGCGCCATTGGGACAAAATCGAATGCGAGTTCGCGCTGAACGAGGGCGGCCGAATCTTCGCGAAAGACGGCCAGGTCCAATATGTCGGCGTCGCGACGACGGAGAAAGTTCCGCGGCCGATCTTGCTTTCCGCCAAAGGCACGAGCGGGCACGGCTCGCGGCCCCGGCCCGACAACGCCATCGTTCATCTGGCGGCCGCTGTGGCGAAAGTCGGCGCCTGGCAGCCTCCAATGCGGTTGAACGACACGACGCGCGAATTCTTCTCGCGCCTCGCCAAGATCAGCCCGCCCGAAGAATCTTTTCTGTACACGCACCTTGAAGACTCGGCTCTCGGGGCGATGGCGCAAGAGAAGATTCGGGTGACCAACCTGGGTTACAATTCCATGCTCCGCACCTCGATCTCGCCAACGATCATTCGCGGCGGCTTTCGGAACAACGTGATCCCGGGAGACGCCCTCGCCACATTGGATGTCCGCGCTTTGCCGGACGAAGACATGGACCGGTTTGCCTCGACCTTGCGGGAATTGATCAACGACCCGGCCGTCGAAGTGGTCCCGGCGGAAGGCCGGCGGTGCCCAGCGACGCCGCCTTCGCGAATCGACACCGAGATGTTTCAGGCTCTTGAACGCGCGCAACAACGGTTGTTCCCCGGCGCGGTGACGCTGCCGATGATGCTGACCGGCGCGACGGATTCGGCCCAACTGCGCGCCAAAGGGGTTCAGGCGTACGGCGTGGGCAGTGTGTCCAGCGACGACGACAGCTCGCGCGTCCATGGGAACGATGAAAGGATTTCGATCGCAGGCCTGGGCAAATTTCTGGAATTCGTCTGGTGGTCCGTCGTGGAAGTGGCGGCCGTAAAGGGCAAATGAACTCAATAAACTATAGCATTTTCTTTCTGGTGGGGTTGTGCGCCGTCACCAATCCCGCTCATGCGCAGGTTGCAGCTCAAGGCGCGCCTGCGGCGGCCGAAACGCGAACGGCCCTCGACGGCATCCGCAGCGACGAACTCCTCAAGCACATTCAAGTTCTTGCTTCGGATGAATTCGAAGGACGCGCCCCGGGCACGCGAGGCGAGGATCTCACCGTGAATTATCTGGTGGACCAATGCAATCGGCTCGGCTTGAAACCGGGAAATCCCGACGGCACCTACCTGCAAAGTGTTCCCATGGTCGGCTTCACCCCACAGCCGGCCTTTTCCTACCGGGTTGGAAACCAAACGACCGAGGTCGCTTTCCCCGCCGAATGCGTGGTCTGGTCGCCCTGGTTCGCGCCGGAAGTGAACGTCGTCGATTCGGACATGATTTTCGTCGGCTACGGCGTCGTCGCGCCGGAATACGGCTGGGATGATTTCAAAGACGTGGATGTCCGCGGCAAGACCATCGTCATGCTCATTAACGATCCGGCGATTCCGGACCCGAACGATCCGGGCCAGCTTGACGAAAAAATGTTCAAAGGCCGGGCGATGACTTACTACGGGCGCTGGACCTACAAATACGAAATCGCCGCGGCCAAAGGCGCCGCCGCCGCAATCATCGTCCACGAAACCGGCCCGGCGGGCTACCCGTATTTCGTCCTCGTCAGCAGCAACAGCCGGGAGAATTTCGATCTGCAATCGCCGAACCAGAACCGCGACCGCGCGTCGATCGAGAGTTGGATCACTTTGGACACGGCCAAGAAACTGTTTGCCGCGGCGGGCCGCGACTTCGATACACTGAAAAGGAGCGCGCTCCGCCGCGATTTCCGCCCCGTGGCGCTCCCGACCAAAGCGACGTTTCGCATCAAGACAGCGCTCCGAGAAGTGGCCTCCCGCAACGTCGTGGCCTTGCTGGAAGGCTCAGACGCGAAACTGAAGGATGAATTCGTGGTCTATTCCGCGCATTGGGATCACCTCGGACGGAATCCGAAGATGGAAGGCGACCAGATTTTCAACGGCGCGCTCGACAACGCGTCCGGAACAGCGGGTTTGATCGAACTGGCCGAGGCCTTCACTCAACTCAAACGCGCGCCCAAACGTTCCATCCTTTTCTTGTTCCTCACCGCTGAAGAGAAAGGTTTGCTTGGCGCAAAATACTACGCCACGCATCCGCTTTATCCGCCGGCCAAAACTCTGGCCAATTTTAACATGGACGTCCTCAATCCCTGGGGCCGCACGCGCGAAATCGAGGTGATCGGATACGGGAGCACCACGTTGGAGGATCTGCTGCAGGACTTCGCCAAGGCTCAGGGCCGGTCGGTGGCTCCGGATTCGGAGCCGGAAAAGGGCCGCTTTTACCGGTCCGACCACTTCGAGTTCGCCAAAGTGGGCGTGCCCGCTCTCTATCTCAAGGGCGGGAGCGAATTCCTCGGCAAGCCCGCTGGGTTTGGCCAACAAAAAAGCGACGGCTACATCGCGCGCGATTACCACAAACCGAGCGACGAAGTGAAACCGGACTGGGATTTGTCCGGCGCGGTCGAAGATTTGCAGTTGCTGTTCCAGGTCGGATATCGCGCGGCGCAAACAGACAAGTATCCGGAATGGAAGCCAGGCACAGAGTTCAAAGCGCGTCGCGAGAAGCTGATCCAGAGCAACTAAAGAGCGCTTACCCCCACATCGACACTTGCGACCGTTTCATGCAGAGCGCGCGCGAGGAATGATCGTGCGTCCGACGAAACAGCCGCGCGCAAAAAGTATGTCCCGTACGGGACATACTTTTTGCGCGCATTGTTTCAGTTGGCGTCATGGTCAATACGCGGGCCGGGGCAAGGTCTGCCATCGGACCACGACGCCATTCGCGAAGAAGATTTCAGCTCGAATGTAGCTCCGCGGAAAATAATCGCTCTCCAACCGGCGCTCCAGAAAAGTGGAACCGTCGCGGGAGATTTCGCGGTAAGTCCAGTAGCGGGATTCCTCCAGCCATTGCCCGTGGTAAATCCAGATCGTCGTGTGGCCTTGCTGAGTTTCTTGTTCGAGGATTTCAGTCGGCGGTCCCCAGGCGATATAGACGGCGTCCGGAATCATTCCGACTTTGATCTGGCCTTTGTCCACGAGCTGCTGCTGTTCGGACGGCAGCGCGGCATAGGCGGAGAACCGCTCCTGGCGGCGCGATTCGATGGTGGAGGTAGCGCAGCCGGCAAGAAGCAGCGTCCCGAGATGCAGGAACGACAGGACAGACTTGTTCTTCTTGGACCTGCCCGGTGCCCATGAACCCAAGACCGCGCGGACCGCAGCCTTCAGGCTGCTTCCGGCCCCACTGCGGAGTTTGGCGCTGAAGCGGCCTAAAGGCCAGGGTCCGAAGTGACGGCACCTGGGAAGCTCCCACGGCCTGCGAGCCGTGCATACAGCCCTTGACCCCATCGCCGGTGGGGCGGTGCGGCTGCGCCGCCGTATCGATAGAAGACCGGCGGCGCGGCAACGCAGAGCTATGGCGTTTCGGGAAAGCCTGAGCGTTCTCATCATGCTAACTCCATTCATCTTCCTCGCTTCGCTGACAAACCGTTTGAAGTCAATCTGGGCAAACACTAGACTCGACGCATGATTGCTCAAGCTTCTTCAAATCAACCGGGCTCGGCGTGGCTCTTTTTTGCTCTGCTCACCGTCTTGTCGTGGGGTGTTTATGGCGTTTTTCTGCACACCGGACAGATGGCGATGAGTGATCCGGTGAACGGCCGATACAAGGCGTTCCTGTTCGTTGGCATCGCTTATTTCCTCACCGCCGTGCTGGCGCCGCTCGCTGTGCTCCTGGCGAAAGGCGCGACCTGGAGTTACCCGGCCAAAGGCATGTGGTGGAGTTTGATCGCGGGAATCGTCGGCGCGGTTGGCGCATTCGGGGTGCTTCTGGCTTTTGGCGCCAAGGGCACGCCGGCGGTGGTTATGTCGATCGTTTTCGCAGGCGCGCCGGTTGTGAACGCCGTTTATTCAATTATTGCGCATCCGCCGGCTGGTGGCCTTGGGTCGATCAAACCTCAATTCTTCCTGGGCATCCTCCTGGCTGCGGCGGGCGGTTGTCTGGTGACCTTTTACAAACCGAATCCAGCGCCGGCAAAACCAACCCACGTCCAGGTCCATGCCTCGACTAAGCCGTAACAACCCGGTCGCTACAGGAGCGGTCAGAGCAAACAGAGTCGGGACAGAAGCCGCAAAGGGCGTCGGTCAATCTCCGTTTCCTTGTCCCTCCCATGAGCACGGTAGGGCTGCGTTGCCGCGCAGCCGGTTTTCGGTCGATACGGCGGCGCAGCAGCAACGCCCTACTAGCGACGGGTTTCATGGGCCGTAAGCAATCCTGAACTGTCCGATGGCCGAATTCTTTTTCCCGACCCGATCCGCCATTGCCTCGGCTCAAATCCGGCAGCTTCGGGAACTGCTCGCACAAGTCCTGGGGAGCAATCGCTTTTATCAGAAGAAGTTTGCCGCAGCGGGCGTAACCTCCGAGGTCACTTCCTTGGAGGAATTCAGCCGGCGCGTTCCGTTCACCACGAAACAGGAAATCGTCGCGGACCAGAAAACTGCTCCGCCGTATGGAACGAATCTGACTTTTCCCCTGGTGTCGTACACGCGTTGCCATCAGACGAGCGGCACGTCTAGCACGCCGTTGCGCTGGCTGGACACGCCGGAAAATTGGCGCTGGATGCTGCAGAATTGGAAGGAAGTCTATCGCGCCGCCGGTGTCACGCGAGCGGATCGAATCCTCTTTGCCTTCTCGTTCGGACCGTTCATCGGCTTCTGGCTGGCCTTCGAATCGGCGGCTGAACTGGGGTGTCTCTGTCTTCCGGGCGGCGGTTTGAGCAGCGGCGCGCGGCTCCGCCTCATCTTGGACCAGGGAGTAACTGTGGTGTGCTGTACGCCGACCTACGCCATTCACCTGGCAGAGGTCGCGGCCGAGGAGAAAATCGAATTGGACAAGAGCGAGCTGAGAATGCTCATTGTCGCGGGCGAACCCGGCGGCAGCATCCCGGCGACACGGTCGCGAATCGAGCAACTCTGGGGCGGCGCCCGCGTGTTCGATCACCACGGGATGACGGAGGTCGGTCCGGTCACTTACGAGTGCCCTTCGCGCCCCGGCGTGTTGCACGTAATGGAATGCGCGTACTTCGCCGAAATCATCGATCCAGCGACCGGAACAGCCGCTCCGCCCGGCGCGCAAGGCGAGTTGGTCTTGACCACGCTGGGCCGCATCGGCTCGCCCCTGGTTCGCTACCGCACGGGCGATTTAGTAAAGCCTGGCGGAGTGCGGATTACGGATTACGCCTTACGCCTTACGCCTCCCGAATCCCCCTGCCCCTGCGGCCGCTCCGAATTGGCGCTTGAAGGTGGAATTCTCGGACGCACCGACGACATGGTCACGGTCCGCGGCGTCAACGTCTTCCCCGGCGCCGTGGAGGAAATCATCCGTGGCTTCCGCGAGGTGGCCGAGTATCAAGTGGAAATTTCCGACCGGCGGGCTTTGGCGGAATTGAGGGTGCGAGTCGAGCCCGTTGCCGAGGCAAGCGCGGCGACCGATTTGACTGCCCGAGTGGAAAGGGCACTCTTGAACGCGCTGGCCTTGCGAGTGCCCGTCACGCTGGTCCAGCCGGGCACCTTGCCGCGCTACGAACTGAAAGCCAAACGCTGGCTGAAGAAATAGCTCACGGCATGCCCCAGAGCTTGCGCTTGGCGCGAAAGCGTCTAAAGTCTCCGGCATGGCCGATAAGGCCAACAGTTTGCCGACCGCTTTGAAATTCTCCCAGGGCGAACAGGGCCAGCAATCCTCCGCCGATCTGCGGCGCCGTGACGCCATCGTGATCGGTCGCGGCCTGGATTGCGATGTGGTCATCAACGACGCCAAAGCTTCGCGCCGCCATTGCCGGCTGACGCGCGGCGACAACGCATTTGTCCTGGAGGATCTCGGTTCGAAGAACGGGACTTACATGGACGGCGAACGGATCAGCGCACCCGTGACTCTGAAACCCAATCAGACCTTCAAGATCGGCGACACGGTGTTCTACCTGGCGCTCTGAGCTTTTTCCTATCTCAAGTTTGCGGCGGCGTCCGGACGAGTGATGACGCCGAACCATCGAAGAAAGTTCGCGCGGTCACGCCTGCGACGCGCGGACGGTGCTATCTGGAAATCATGATGGGCAGCGACCGGCTGCGCGTCCTGGTCTCGGGTGGCGCAGCCAGCGCGTCATACTGGGGGCGTGTTGCGCTGGCCTCCAAGCGCGCACCGCGCCGCCGCTGCACACGGGCGGTTTGGACGCGCTGCGGCTGGTCTTCGACACAGGCCGCGCTCCGGGATATTATTTCCGCGGAAAACTCGTGGATCCACCGCCCAGTTGGGGATCCAATTAAGCGGTTGCTTTTGCCCAGACTTTTGCTAGAAGTCTCGGCCCCGCTCCCCTGGGCGAGCGGGGCGAATAATCACAAAGGCACTTTATGTCACAACACCGGAGTCTCCGAGGCGCCAGCGCGCTGGGCGCCAAACGCAATGTTTTGAAGCGTTTCGAGCGCGTTGAGTTGATGAAAAAGCGCGGGCAATGGAAGGAAGGCAGCCGCGTCACCGGCCTTCCCAAGACCAAGCCCGAAGTCTAGTCCCTTCTTTACACCATGGCGCGGGAGAGAACGGAGTTTTGTCTCTGTTGTCTCCTTTCTCTTCTGTTAGAGCGCGTTTTGAAAATGCCTTGTGGGTGGAACAGGCCACTGGCCTGTTGCGGCAGGCTACCAGCCTGCCGCAATGTTCGGCGGCAAGTTGCCGCCGAAAACGGGCTGGTAGCCCGTTCCACCCATTTTCAAAACACGCTCTTAGAGTTCTTTCACCAGTTTTCGCGAATCTTTCAGCAGCCCTGACGGTCTATGCTCGTGCGTCTGCAAAAATTCATGGCGGACGCCGGTGTGGCTTCGCGTCGCGCCAGCGAACAACTCATCGTGGCCGGCCGGGTCACGGTGAACGGGAGAATCGTGCAGGAACTCGGTTCGCGCGTCGATGCGCTGCACGATCAGGTCACGGTGGATGGGACGGCCATCAAACCGAGGCGCAAACTTTATGTGGCGTTGAACAAACCTCGCGGCTGCATTTGCTCGCGCCAAGATCCGCTGGCCCGCCGCAGTGTGAGCGACTTTTTGCCGAAAGAATGGAGGAACCTCCACACCGTGGGCCGGCTGGACTTCGACAGCGAAGGCCTGATTTTCCTGACCAACGACGGCGAATTCTCGCTTCGGATCACCCATCCGCGCTATGGCATCCGGAAAAAATATCTGGCGACGGTGACCGGTCGCGTGTCCCCGGAACAGGTCGCTCGCTTGAGCCGCGGCGTCTGGCACGAAGGGGAGACGTTGAAGCCGGACAAAGTGCGGTTGCTCCGGGCGAATAACTCGCACAGCCTGGTGGAACTGGAGCTGAGCGAAGGAAAGAATCGCGAGGTGCGGCGCCTCTTCGAGACCTTGGGACTGACCGTGGAACGCCTCAGCCGTGTTCAGATCGGCCCCATCAAGCTGGGAGAATTGCCCAGCGGCAAATGGCGCGTCCTGACGCCGGTGGAGATCGCGTCCCTGCTCAAATCGCAGGGACCGCAGCAGGGAAGACTGCATTGACACGCGCTGCAATTGAACCTTAATTCACCGGTATGAAAACGAACCAGCTTGTCGCCAGCTTGGCGGTTGCACTCTCCACTTTCGCATTTGCCGGAGTCAAAGCCGGGGAAACCGCTTCGGTGACCCAGAAACACGTCAACGTCCGCGGACAGCCTTCCTTGATCGGCGAAGTGATCACCCAACTCCAAAAAGGCGAGAAGGTCGTGATCCTGGAAGAAATCCCCGTGGAGAAACCGAAGAAAGGCGAACCGGCCGCCTGGGCTCGCATCCAGATGCCCGCCAACACCCCCGTCTGGGTGTTCGCGGACTTCATCGATGCCGGCAACAAATCCGTGTCCGTGAGCCGGGTCAACCTCCGCGCGGGTCCCGGGGAGAATTTTAGCGTCGTCGGTCGATTGGATCGAGGGGAAACCGTCAAAGAGATTCGCCGCGTCGAAAACTGGATGGAGATTGAGACGCCGGACAAAGCCTACGCGTTTGTGGCCTTGAACCTCCTGGCGAAGGACGCGCCGACTCCTGCCGCGACAAAAACCGAAAGCGTCGCTCCGCCTCCCGCCCCCAAGCCCGAACCGGACCGCACCGCGCCTCCGATCGCCGCCACGCTGTCGGACAGCGCGCCTCCGCCGCTGACGCTCCAACCGGTTTCCGAAACGCCGCCGCCGGCCATCGAAACGCCCGCCGCGGCCGCGTCGCAACCGCTCACAACGACGGAGAACACCCCAGCCGTGAGCAACGTCGTCTCCACACCGCCGGCTCCGGCGCCGGTTCCGGTCGTGACGACTCCCGAAACCGCTGCGCCGCCACTGACCGACACTGCGCCGCCGCCCAAACGCATCGTCCGCCGCGAAGGCATTGTGCGCAGCACCAAGAGCATTCAAGCGCCGACTTATTTTGAACTGGTGAGCACGGACACCCGAAAGGTGGTCAATTATCTCCACACGCTCGATCCCGAACTCAAGCTGAAGGATTTCAAAGGAAGGAAGATCATCGTCACCGGCGAAGAAGGCGTTGACCCCCGCTGGCCCAGGACGCCCATCCTCGAAGCGGAGACGATCGAAGTTGCGCCGTGACGACCGAGGCCACGCTCATCGACGGCCGGGCCATTGCGGAACAGATCCACGCCGAAACCGTCCAGCGCATCGCTGCCTTGAAAGCACGCGGCGTGAATCCAGGGTTGGCGTTTGTGCGTGTAGGGGAAGATCCCGCGTCCAAGGTGTATGTCGGCATGAAGGAGAAAGTGTCCGCGCGGCTGGGACTTCACTCCCTCACGCGCGTCCTTCCGGAGCAGACTTCCCAGGCGGATTTGCTGAAATTAATCGAAGAGCTGAACCGCGACCCGCTCATCCACGGCATCCTGGTTCAATCTCCGGTTCCGTCCCACATCGATTCGACGGCGGTTTATTCGGCGGTCCTGCCCGGCAAGGACGTGGACGGTTTTCATCCGGTCAACGTGGGGAAACTCATGCTCGGCGACCGCAGCGGCTTTGTTCCCTGCACGCCGGCGGGCGTTCACGAGTTACTGATCCGAAGCCAGGTTAAGATCGAGGGCGCCGAAGTCGTCGTGCTGGGACGCGGGAATATCGTGGGCAAACCGATGGCGGCGCTCCTGGTGCAGAAGGCCCGGCACGCGGACGCCACCGTCACGGTCTGCCATTCGCGAAGCGCGCACATCAACGAGCACTGCCAGCGCGCGGACATTCTCATCGCGGCGATGGGCGTGGCGGAGTTCGTCAGAGCGGACATGGTCAAACCGGGCGCAACGGTCATTGACGTCGGCGTCAACCGCCTCAGCGATCCTTCTGCCAAGGGCGGATCGAAACTGGTGGGCGACGTAGATTTCGCAAACGTCAGACGAGTCGCGGGCAAGATCACGCCCAATCCCGGCGGCGTCGGGCCAATGACCATTGCGATGCTGATGGCAAACACCGTCCGCGCGACGGAGCTGGCGGTGGGAGGTCGCCGTTAGCTAAAGCTGGTGACACCCCCGACACCGGAGCGCGGCATTTACTGATCAGACCGTGGGATAGAATACACTTTGTTGCGTCGCATTTGGGCTCAGGCGCGACGAAGGAGAATATCCCTGGGATCTTCAACTGAGGAGCAACGAAGCCAGAGCCCAAATGCGACGCAACCCGCAGGGCCAGGGTCTTTTGGCCAGCCGCTTCGTCGCTCGCTCGTTGTGGATCGGTGGATACACCTTCTTCACGTATGTGGCTGATATCACCGACGTGCATCCCGAAAGCATCTGTTGGCCCTTTTTCGGGATCGAAGCCAAGCCGTCGCTCTTCATGATCCCGGGCAGCTACCACAACCGCCGCGGGATCATGACCTGGTCCGATGGCCACGTGGAAGCCAGGCGCTGGGCTGACGATCGCACCACGGGCGCAATCCCGGACGAGAAATCCGAGTCCTCGTCGGCCAATTACTGGCACATGCACGAACACGCTTCTCCCGGCAATCCGGACCTGAAATGGCTCAAAGCGCACACGTTGGTCCTGAGGTGAATGACCGGGCACGATTCAAGAAGGAGCGCGGGCAGCCTGCCCGCGAGTGGTTTCTGTCCCGATGCTTAAGAAACGCGCGGGCACGGCTGCTCGCGCTCCTTTTCGCCGCCTCTTGAATCAGCCGTGGAGAATCGCCGAACGGCCTGACGAGATGGTTGCCTATCCATTGAATCCGTACCACAATAGCCTGGAGTCTTTCAGAAAACTCCAGGCGCCTGACTTTTGAACTCGAAACCCTAAACCTTGAACTCCAGAGCCATGAAAACAGGACTTCGCACGACAGCGCACCTTCGTTCCGCAGTTTTGTTGGCCGCCTGGCTGAGCGGTTTCGCCGTGGACGCCGGGAATTGGCCGGCGTGGCGTGGGCCTTACGGCACGGGCGTTTCGCCGGAAAAAAACCTCCCGGTTCGCTGGAGCCGAACCGAGAACGTCCGCTGGCACGCCGAATTGCCGGATCGCGGCAACTCCACCCCCATCGTCTGGGATGACCGCGTCTTCATCACGCAAGCTATCGGGAAAGAGCGGCGACGCACCCTCATGTGCTTCGACCGCCGGTCCGGCAAACTTCTCTGGCAAACCGGCACCACCTACCCCGAGAAGGAACTCACGCATGAAACGAATCCGGATTGCTCCGCATCACCCGTGACCGACGGCGAACGCTTGATCGCTTCGTTCGGCTCTGCCGGGCTGTATTGCTATGATCTCAACGGCCAGGAAATCTGGCATCGCGACCTGGGCAAACAAACCCACATCTGGGGCAACGCGGCTTCGCCCATCATTCACGGCGATTTGTGCATCCTGAATTTTGGCCCTGGCGAACGCACCTTCCTGATCGCGCTCAACAAAAAGACCGGCGAAACCGTCTGGCAAGTCGATGAGCCCGGCGGGCACTCCGGCGAAAAGAAACCCGGCGACACCGCCAACACCTGGATCGGTTCCTGGACCACTCCTATTGTGGTCGACGCCGCAGGCCGCGAAGAATTGGTCATGACCTTTCCGAAACGCATTTGCGCGCTGGACCCGAAATCCGGGCGCGAACTGTGGACCTGTGGCGGATTGAATCCGCTGGTCTATACGTCTCCGTTGTTTGTCGAAGGCATCGTGGTGGGCATGGGCGGATTCAACGGCATGGCGGCGGCGGTGAGGCCAGGCGGCCGCGGCGACGTCACGGCCACGCATCGCCTGTGGCACCATCCGCGAACCAAACAACGCATCGGTTCGGGCGTCATTCACAACGGCCATATTTACATCCACAACGACTCGGGCGTTGCGGAATGCTTCGAGTTGAAGACTGGCAAGCTGATCTGGGAAGAACGTCTCCGGGGGCCGGCGGTGAAGACCACTTCCTGGTCCTCCATGGTCCTGTCGGAAGACAAACTTTATGCGATCAATCAAGGAGGCGACACCTTCGTGCTCCGGGGGAGTCCGAAATTCGAGTTATTGAGCACGAATCCGCTGGGCGAAACCGCCATGTCATCGTTGGCGACCTCCGACGGCGAAATCTTTATCCGCACTTACCAGTACCTCTGGTGCATCAGCGCAAAGTAGGGCAGGCAGCCTGCCTGCCCAAATTTAGCGGGAAACTGGCAGTTCAGCCGAGAAGGAGCAAAAAGAAACCTGACAAGAGTCAAATAGTGGGGGCCAGTTCCGTTTGCTCCACGACCAGTTCCTCCTCTTCAAAAAAACGCCGCAGCTCGATCTGCGCGTTCTCAACCGAGTCGGACGCATGGACCAGGTTCTTCATGCTGTCCTCGCCGAGATCGCCGCGGATGGTCCCTTTGGGCGCCTTCCTGGAATCGGTCGGACCGACCATCGCGCGGACCCGCGCCACGCATTGCTCGCCCTGGAGGGCCAGAGCGATCACGGGACCCGATTGCATGTAAGTCGCAAGCCGGGGATAAACCGGCAGGTGGACCACGTGGGCGTAGTGATCGCGCAAGAGTTCCGGGGTGAAGCGGATCGTTTTGCACGCGCAGATTCGGAGGCCGCTCCGCTCGAGCCGCCCGATGATCTCGCCCACGAGTTGGCGCTCGGAACAATCCGGCTTCAGCAGCACGAGGGTCATGTCCATAAACGTTCTGGTTGGCCGGGATGGAACCAGAAAGCGGCACCAAGGACAAGGAGGATTGGCTCCGCTCCAGAGTCACGAATTGAATCCAATTAATAGTGACCATAGAAAAGGGGAGGGGGAGTGGGGGAGGGGCCGGTTGACTCAGAATCGTGCTGACCCAAGCCGATGCACGAAGCATGAGTCGAAAAGCCAACAAAGAGTA
>Ga0194132_10008110_pt1 | contig 15207 bp, 16 predicted proteins | sample TA2KigOf80mmetaG_FD_148612 | JGI IMG/M metagenome (GOLD analysis project Ga0194132, IMG submission 148612) | Freshwater microbial communities from Lake Tanganyika, Tanzania - TA2015054 Kigoma Offshore 80m | ecosystem: Environmental > Aquatic > Freshwater > Lake | place: Tanzania: Lake...
ACTCAGAAATGGGCTCCTGCAGCACCATTGGCAACGCCGGTCTTAGCTTGTCGGGGCCGTGCCGCCAAGCATAGCACTGTCTCGTTTCTGCCTCCACGCTCCGCGCCGCGCGCTGTGGAGGACTCAGAATGACAAATCCGATGACTTACCGGAGAAAGTGTACGAGAGGGGTGTGGGCTGTGGTGGGAATTATCGTCCCGTAAAGTTCCCCGGCCTGCGCTCCGCCACCGCGCGGATGCCCTCTTTGTGATCCTCAGTCTTTTGTAACCACGATTGTTCCTTGAACTCCTGATCGGTTGCTGCCTTGACCGCGGCGGCCAGTCCGGCTCGCATGGTGGCTCGCGTGGATTGGACCGCTAACGGCGCATTGGCGGCAATTTCTTTGGCTAACTCAACAGCTGCCGATCGAACCTTGTCGACTGTGGTGAACACGTCACCCAACCCCCATGCCAGGGCTTCTTCACCGTTGATGCGACGACCGGTGTAGAAGAGGAGGTTCGCACGCTGCTGGCCAACCAGGCGCGGGAGCGTGGTTGTCAGGCCAAAACCTGGATGAAATCCCAGGGCAACGAAATTAGCGGCGAAACGTGTCTCCGCACATACCACACGAAAGTCAGGAACCAACGCCAAACCGAAGCCACCACCGATGGCTGCACCTTGAATCGCGCCGACGATCGGCTTGCGGCAGGCGAATAAGCGTACCGCTGCTGCATAGAGCGGATTACCCTTCTCAGGGTTGCGGTCGAGTCCACTCCGTTCGGCACCACCATGAAAATTCGCCCCGGCACAAAAGTTCTTTCCTTCCGCGGCCAAGACGATGGCGCGGCAGTCCATTTGATTATCCAACGTCTCAAGTGCCTCGGCCAGCGACTCAATGAGCGCAATGTCGAAGAAGTTGTTCGGCCCGCGCTGAATCTCTAACGTGGCAATGTGATCCGCAAAGGTAACGGCGACATCTCCATACTTTGACTGCATACTCAGTCTCCTTTAGTTGTCTTCATAGCAGTAGTGGCGCGCTGCTGACGCATTGGTCGCAAACACCGCTGAGGACTATAGCGCTCCGCGACGTAAGTTTACAGTGGTCGTCGTGCTGTGCTAGCCTGAATCGCGTGGGAGGTATGCGACACTCATCATTGGTGACCGTCTTGCTAACTGTGATGCTGTTCCAGTGCTCGCAGACGTGCGTCGTCGCCAGTCGCGGATTAGCAGTAGCCGCGGTTGTCAACGTGTCAGCAGCTAGCCCAGCGGAGGGTGACTGCCATTCTCCTACTCCAGCTCCACCACGGGCGCCGACTCACTGTTTCGACTGCAGCGAGCATGTCTTTTTGGCCTCGACTTTTGACGCCTTGCGAGGAGCAGTATCGGACAACGCTATCCGTAATACAGTGTGCTCCCTCGTCCTGCTCGACGACGCGTCATCACTGCGTGTTTCGCACCTGACCTGCTCGCGCCATGCCACACATGGACGTAGCTTGTCGCATCTCGCGCTCTCTGTTTTGCGGCTCTAGATTCCTGCCCTTCCGTCCACAACGCAGTACCGTGACATTCGCAGACATGGAGGGCACGAATGAAATGCCAGATCGTCTTTGGCCTGGTCATCCTCATGACTGGGCTGCAGGGGTGTGCGACCGTTGCTGTCGACCCTCACGCCGGATTTCCCCAAGTAGCACAGCTAGTGAACGACCGTGGTGCACCTGAGCTCACGTGGACACCAGGCGTCGAAGAGTCACCCCCGCGCCTGGACGCGATCTCTTCGCGCTTGGCCGAGGGTCTGACCGAAGAGGAGGCCGTGCGCATCGCACTCCTCAACAACCGCGAATTGCAGGCCCTGTACGCCCGGCTCGGTATTGCGCATGCTGATCTGGTACAGGCGAGCCTCCTGCACAATCCAGTGATCGGAGTAACCAGCGGGTTTCCCATCGCTGGTGGTATCGTTGATCTCGGATTTGGCCTCGCCATGGATTTGATTGACTTCCTATATACGCCGCTGCGCAAGCGAGTCGCCACTGCACGATTTGAGGAGGCAAAGCTGCGTGTAGCCGCTGACGTGTTAGATGCCGTCTGGCGCACCCAGACAGCCTTCTATACGCACCAGGCCAATGAGCAAGCCCTAGAGATGCGTCGTCAGGTGGCGGCTGCCACTGCAGCTTCTTTCAACCTCGCCCAACGCCTGCGTGAGGCCGGGAATCTGCGCGAACTTGATGTCGCAACCGAGCAAGCACTCGCTGAAGAAGCAAAAGCCGACCTTCGCTTCGCTGAGATAGCGACACGAGACAGCCGCGAGCGGCTCAATTTACTCATGGGTCTCTCGGGAGAACACGCACTCTTGTGGACGGTAACCCCTGCCCGCCTGCTCGACCCACGTGAAGCGGCGACCAATGCAGATCTTGAGGCGAGAGCCATGAAACAGAGCCTCGATTTAGCCGCTGCCGATCAGCTCATCGTCGCAGCAGCCGAGAACGTGAGGCTCGACCGAGCGAGTGCCCTATTTCCAGAGGTCGTCGTGGGTGGGAAAGGCGAACGTGATGGGCGCGAGTGGGAGCCTGGACCAACGTTCATCCTACCGCTGCCGTTGTTCGATCGCGGCCAAGCGCGTATCGCTCGGGCCCAAGCCGAGCTTCGTCAAGCGCGGGAGTTACGAACGGCGCTTGCAGTCCGTATCGCGGCGATCGCACGGAGTACGCGTGCACGTCTAGAGGGCTACCGCGAGCGCGCCCTCCAGTATCGTGACGTGGTCTTGCCAGTCCGGCAGCGTGTACTGGAGCAAACCCAGCTGCAGTACAACGCCATGCAGATTGGACCGCTCGACCTGTTACGCGCGAAGGAGCAACAGATCGAAGCGGGTATTCGCTACATAGATGCGCTGCGAGAGTATTGGCTCGCGCAGGCTGACCATACGCTACTGCTGGCGGGACGGCTGCCGCCGACTGAAGCCGCACCAGCGGCACCAACGCTTGAACAATTGCCGCGCCTTCCCTTCTCTACGCTGCAATAACGCAATAGACAACATCACGAGCATCAGTATGAAACTACAGCATAAATCTCGAACTCTGAATCGTCGCCGATTTCTCGCTGGCGCTGCGGCCCTTGGCAGCACCGGTGTGTTATTGCGCCAGGTTGAAGCCACTGAGGGGAATCTGAGCCACCAACATCACCAGGCAACGGCTCGCCCTGTGCTCAGCACTGCACCTCAATCGCTGCTCGACCGTATTGACCCGAAACCGACCCAACCACCTGGCGAACCTGGCAAAGACTACACTCCAGTCATCACACCCAATAACGTGTCACTGGCGTGGAAGGTCGTTAACGGCATCAAGGTCTATCACCTGATAGCGGAGGAAGTAGAGCACCAGTTTGCGCCCGGACTACATGCGCGTTGTTGGGGCTTCAACGGTCGCGTGCATGGACCAACTATCGAGGCAGTCGAAGGTGACCGCGTGCGCGTCTATGTCACCAATAAACTGCCGGGGGCAACCAGCGTTCATTGGCATGGACTTCTCTTACCGAATGGGATGGACGGTGTGGCAGGCTTGACCCAGGCCGTTATCAAGCCGGGAGCAACGTTTCGCTACGAATTCACCCTGCGACAGCACGGTACCTTCATGTATCACTCCCATCACGATGAGATGACTCAGATGGCACTGGGGGCGATGGGATTGTTTGTCATTCATCCGCGAAAGCCCAAGGCAGAGAGACCAGATCGCGATTTCGCTTTCATGCTCGCAGAGTGGCGACTCGATGTCGGCACGTCACGGCCAAACCCAAATGAAATGACCGACTTCAACATTTTTACCTTCAACGCCAAAGCCTTTCCGGCCACCGCACCAATGGCAGTCCGTCTAGGCGAGCGAGTGCGTATCCGCCTCGCCAACGTGGCAGCCATGAGTCATCATCCGATCCACCTGCACGGCTATCAGTTTCGCGTCACTGAAACGGATGGTGGACAGATTCCGCTTTCAGCCCAACAACGTGAAACGTCCGTGCTGGTCGCAATCGGCCAGTCACGCACGATCGAATTTGTCGCTGATGAACCAGGCGATTGGGCCATGCACTGCCACATGACACATCATGTGATGAACCAAATGGGAGACAAATTTCCCAACATGATCGGGGTCAAGGCAGCCGAGGTGGATGCCCAAGTGCGACGTTTGCTTCCGGACTATATGACCATGGGCCACGATGGGATGGCCGAGCACGGCATCCATTTAGATACTGGTCACATGAAAGTGCCAGAGAATAGCATTCCCATGCGTGGTGGCCCGGGCCCGTTTGATTACATCACGATGGGTGGCCTCCTCACAGTGCTCAAGGTTCGCGAGGAGCTCGACGACGACCGTGCCCCCGGTTGGTACCAACACCCGAAGGGGACGGTAGCTAGCACTGCCACCGTAGCGGAGTTGCAGCGCGACGGTATCAAGGTGTAGAGCGCCGGGAAACGTCGCTCACGCGTCGGGTTTGAGCAGCCGGAGTTTCTGTGACAACTTCAGCGCGCGAACCCACGGCATGTGCGACAGTTGCGTGACCTGATTTGCTGACAACGTGGCTGTGTATACGCTGCGGCCACTGGTGATCCCCGTCACTCCCAGGTCTTCTAGCAACGCAAGTTCTTTAGGGCCTGGGGGGCGAGCCACATGAATGAATACCTGAAACGCGCGCGCATCTTGGTCTTGAACATCGGACAGCGCGAGAGCGAGTGAAGCATCGACTTTCTGGTAGTCCATAGCAGCTCCTCGCTCTCCAGTATGGTCCCCTTGGCAGCCGTAGTACAGCACGAGCGACACCAAACCTATCGTTCTACAAACCGAGCGCATCAATCAGTCCAAAGCCCCATTTGGCGTCAAATGTTCCCGCGGCTCGACCTGGAATGCTACTGTGAGCGCGGAGCAGCGCTTTTACTCCCACAGGATCTAAGTTGCGGTCTCGTTGCAACAACAATGCAACGATGCCAGTCACTAACGGCGCTGCCATACTGGTGCCGGCGTTGACCACGAACCGAGAGTTTACCATTGAAGGTCTGCTGGCTGGTGAATCGGCTGATAAAGCTGAGACAATCATCGCTCCCGGGGCGGCCACGTCAGGCTTCTGCGCTCCGTTGCGCAGTGGACCTTCGCTACTGAAATCCGAAATGGTATCCAACGCCAAGCCCACAGAGCGCAGCGAACCATCAATGTCGCGCCACTGGTCTTTTGTCGTGTACGAAGCGACGGTGATCGCAGCAGCATCTGTCCCTGGGGAACCAACTTTCATGGAGTCACGTACGCTGGTGCCAGAAAACAACACTTGCGGAGATTGCTGACCATCAAGCGTCCAGACATCGACGCGTGCCTGTGTGCCCGACGCATGACGGACCCGCAACTGCCAGATGCCTGCGGGTAACACGCTACCCACTCCGGCGCCGTTCATCGCCACGATAAAATTATGGTCCCCGTTGGCTGGGTCTGGCCCAGGCGTCACAACTGTTACGCGGGCGTCCGGGAGGTTATAGCGTCGACTTGGATTGCCAGCCGCAATGACTGCCTGCCACGGGGTAACGAAACCTCCAGGGGTGCGAATCGATACCTCTAGGGATGCGCTCCCTGGATACCACCCGTTGAGCAGTGCCTGTCTGAGTTGCGTCGAGTGGACGCGAAATTGCATCATCCTGTTTGTCCCAGGCAGCACAGTAGATTGCGCGTGTATGTTGTCATTGCCCTCGTTACCCGCAGCACAGCAGATGATACGTCCGGGTCCGGACTCGCTGTCGATAATCAGCGATAAAGAATCGCTTCCGTCGTGTGCATCAAAATGGCCGCCGATACTGAGATTGATGACCGCCGGTCGGCCTAACCCATTCGCGATGCGAAAGATGTAGCGGATTGCGTCGCTGATCTGCGTATCTTGTAGATCAGACTTAACAATCACAAGTTCAGCGTTCGGAGCGATACCGCCGAAGGTCGCATCACTGCCAGAGGCAATGCCGGCAACGTGGGTGCCGTGCCCATTGGTGTCACGCGAAAGCGTCAGCAAGTTGCCGGTCAGTTCAGCTCCATAGCCGCCTTCGGGCACGCCTGGGCCGGTCAGGGTTTGATCCCAGATGCGTAAGATTCGTCCCGCAAATGCCGGATGGTTGGGATCAATGCCACTGTCCACCACGCCGACAATCACACCTTGTCCGTTGAGGCCACTGCTTGCACGGAACTGCGGCACGTGGACCTTGCCTGCAGCGACGTCCATTAAGAGGCGCAAGTATCGCGACGGAAAGATACGTTGCACCGCAGGGTCATCCGACAGCGTTGACAGTTCGTCCATTGGCAGGATCGCTGTACGAATACGGCCAATGGCCTGATTGATGCGAATACCTCTCTGGGCCAGGTGGTCGAGTCGCGCTTGGTCATCACAGTGGATGAAAACCACAGTACGGGCGGGTTTCACAATGTTCTCAGAAGGCAGCACGCCAAGCGAGCGGGCGTGTAGCGCCAGCCCACTTCGTCCTTCTTGTTGATAGTCCTCAAACGCAAGCATTAATTCCGGCGCGATTTTCTCAGGGGTCATGCGCATCTCCTTTGCAAATAACGTGTCTTAGTTTATGACGCGGTGCGGCCGATCCCGGACAGGCGATAGTTACTTTATGACGCTCGTCGCTGGAACAAAGATCGTGCCGGCAGAAACAATGCCGATGTTGTTTGTCTTTTGTGTAACGCGCAAATGCAAGACCGTGAAAGCGCGGGTAGAGTGTCGTCAGCACTTTACCCTTCCTGTCGCGATTGCATAGCAAGCTGTTGAAGTCGCACGACATACACGAACGTAAACTGGAGTTGACAGCTAACAAAACTTTACATCGCGGGCGTGAGACGCGAAGCGCGTCGTCCACTGGTCGTAGTTGGAGCTTCTCTCACTACCGGCAGACCGTCTACCGTATGTTATAAGTATTAGAAGATTCAGAGCTTTGTGGGCGTGTGGTTCTTTATTTTGGCACGTAGATGCGCTATCTGTGGTGGCCTATGGAAAATCGTGATGCGCGAATTTCGGTACTAAGTCAGATTCTTACCGTCCCGCAGGCAGCGGCTCAACTGCAGGTGTCCGAACGAACCATTTATGAATGGTTACGCGAAGGCAAACTGCCAGGCAGGAAAATTGGCAAGGTATGGCGTTTGAGCGCTCAAGTGTTGAACGAATTTATGCGCGGTCCACATGGAGATAATCCGGTGGCCGCTGGCGTGGATCGCCAGTGAGCCTGGCTCAGGTCATTGGCAAAGAGCGGTCGAGGAGGAAGTGGTAATGGCGATTTCATTTGCGGTATTGAACGCGAAGGGCGGCGTCGGCAAAACCACCACTGCAGTGAACGTTGCAGCAATGGCAGCTACGCTACCGCGCCCTGATGGAAAGAGACGGCGCGTGTTGATTTGTGACCTCGATGCACAGATGAACGCGACACATCAACTCGGATTTCCGGACTTAGAAGTACAGCAAACTCTGGCCGGTCATGTCACACGAGATGCGGCCTTGGAGAGCATTATTATTCGCGATGCGGCCACGGTCGAAGGTCTTGATTTGCTCCCGTCCCATTATCAGCTCAGTTATATTGACGAAGCTGTACTGATGACTGGCACGTGGCTTCGACGCAAGCTGAAGCCGCTCCGCCACCGTTACGATCTGATCGTTTTTGATTGTCCGGTTCATTTAGGCCCCCTGACCCGCAATGCGTTGGGAGCGAGCGATGGACTGTTGATTCCTACCCAAGCCGAGAAGCACTCCGTCACAGGCCTGCCGCACCTGATTGCACGGGCCCGGCAGACGTTTGAAGAGACCGAATGTTCGCAACCGTGGGCGTATATCCTGATAACGATGTTCGATATGCGCAACTCGATTGAACGGAACTGGGCGCAACAGGTTCGCAAGGAATTTGAAGGCGTCGTGTTGAAAACCCTTATTCGCCGTAATACCGACCTTTCGAAGAGCGCCACTGGTGGGTTGCCGGTGGTCGTGTACGACGAGAAATGCTCCGGTTACACAGATTACCAGGATGCGACAAGCGAATTGCTCTCGCTGATAGACGTCAACAGCCCGAACTTGCGCATTGTTCGTGCTGAGGACGACGAGGCCGCGGCTAGCTAGGAGCGTATATGGCACTTACTCCGAAGCAGCGGAAGGCAGCACTCGAAAAGGGCTTCGCGGTTACATTGGCGTCGACGGACGATACGAAGTATTTGAGTCCGAATCCTAAAGCAGCGACGCAGCTTTTTGCCAAGGTTCCAGAGGTAAGTGGCAACGCATCATCACTACCGGCAGACGGTCTGCCCACACTACCGGTCGACCGTCTGCCACGGCAGACGGTCGACCGGCAGTACTACCGTCAGACCGTCAGTCAAAACGTGGGGACCGACAGACGGTCTGACGGTAGTGAAACGCGAGCCGCAATACCACTTCATCTACCGACAGACGGTCTGACGGTAGATGAAGATAGTTTCATATCACCAGGTGATACAGGGATTCCGCTCGCACCTGTCCAGTGGTTGCTGTGGCAAGCCTTGTGTGAAGCTGACAGCGCCAACCAAATCGTCTCGTATCGCAAACTTGCGTTGCAGCTAAGTGCCTCAATTCGTGGGGTTCGCGACGCAATGACAGTAATTGAAAAAGAAGGAGGTGTGGTCGCTAAATTCACTGTTCGCACGCCAGATGAACAAGGCATGCGCATCAAGATAAAGGCAGATCATCCGTTTAGAAAATCGTCACTGAAGGAGACAAAAGCATTACTAAAACGTGAGAACGACTACCGGCAGACGGTCGACCGGCAGACGCCGACACTACCGGCAGACGGTCTGCGTCTGTCTGTCTGTATTTCTGAATATATAAAACAGACAGACGTTGCCGAGCTTCTCGCGCTTTTTCCGCCAACCTGGAACATTCGCGAGCGAACCCTCGTTGAGATCTCTCGCCTGTTTCCCCGCATGACACCGATCGAGTTTCGTCGCTCAGCATTGCTCCTTGTTGAACAAGCAGCCAAGAGTCGAACGCAGATCCAAAACCATAATGCCTGGCTTAAGGCTGCCTTCAGCAATAACGAAGGCCCACTGGTGACTGAGCGCATGATCAACGCACAACTTGACCAAGTTGGCTCGGGTCACGCGTCCAGGCACACGAGCCAACGGTCGCGACGGGACAGTGGCAATCACGACCTCGAAGCCGATCTCACAGCGTTGCGGAAATACGTTGCTGCGGATTCGATCGAGCGTGGAAAAATCGAGGAGGCAGCCAAAAGAAAGGCTGAAGTCGCGCTCCGCATCACGCCAACAGAGAGACACGACGAGATCCGCCAGCAAGCACTTATCGAAGCCTCACGCGAATTCTTTGCCGAAGCTGCGACGAAGAACTCGTAACACCTGTAGCTACTGACTACCGGCAGGCCGTCTGTCGCTAGTCAGTGAAGCGAGAAACACACCGACCGAAAAGGGGGAAAGTCGCGCGTTGTTCACCAGCGGACTCCGGCCATAGACTTTGAGTCCTAGCGATGCGAAGAGTTCCTGCCGGACGCAAAAGCACGATCGTCGCCTGCTGTGTCTTACCTCGTAGTGCTGGGAGCTTAGGACTTGGGCCAAGAGTCAGCTCTCGTGCCGCATGAGAAGGGTAGGGGACTCTGTTTCATGCTGACCAAGGGGGGCTGAGTTTCACAAAGAGTCTGTAAACTTTTCGCCGCTCCGTGTTTCGCTTGCGGAAGAACGAGCGCTAACTGTGCTGCTAACTTCGATGAGGTTCCTAGCTTAATCGATAAGGAGATCTTGGGGTCAAAAACTAGAGCGATATCAACAGTAAGATTTAACATACACTACGATTATCGGACATGCATCAGTCGAGCTGAGAATGGGAGGTCAGAATGACCGAGTATGATCAGCTCGCTGCCGCGCGGGGAGGTGACAGGCACCAGTTACAATTAAGGAAAAATCCTTGTGTTTTAGGTGGAGCGCAGTGCATATGGGTCCCTTCTCCCCCCGTGAGAAGGTCAGGATGAGGGGATCAAGAGACAAAACCCGCTATTTTTTATCCCCTCGCCCTCGCCCTCTATTACAGGTAGGATTTTACGCTGAGAAAAGACGAGACGTCATGCCCGCATTCGCGGGCATGACGAACACGCGGATCCTCACGACGGGAAATCCGCGCCAATTGAGGCTTGGATAAAAAACCTACCCTTATGAGCCCTAGCCCTCTCCCTGAGGGAGACGGAATTATGCTGTTGCTAACGGCTTAAGTTGTGACTGATGCGGTGGAGCGTGTCCGCGTCGTTGGTTTGCAAGACAGCTGACGCAGCAGATTCTTCTTCGGTAAAGACTATCGTCACCACACGGTGCGTCGCACTCGTACTGAGACCATGGGCTCCTGGCTTGCGAGATGAACAAGTGACAGAGTTGCGGCGGTCGTGGGTCCCCCACATGGTGGCCTCTGCCAGAGCTTTCGCGCGAGGTGGTAACGTGCTTAAAACAGAGCGTACAACGTCTGCAGCAGAAGGAGGAGGAGACATGGCCACAAATAATACCTATACCCCACCGAAAGTCTGGCAGTGGAACAAAGGAAGTGGCGGGCGGTTCGCTAACATCAACCGGCCCATCGCGGGAGCAACGCATGAGCAAGAACTCCCGGTCGGGAAGCACGCTCTGCAACTGTACTCTCTGGCCACGCCCAACGGCATCAAGGTCACCATCTTGCTGGAGGAACTGCTCGAACGCGGCATCAAAGAAGCCGAGTACGACGCCTATCTGGTCGATATCATGAAGGGAGAGCAATTTGGCAGCCAGTTCGTGGCGATCAATCCTAATTCCAAAATTCCAGCGCTGCTTGACCGCAGCACCAACCCGCCGACACGGGTTTTCGAGTCAGGCGCGATGCTCGTCTATCTGGCAGAAAAGTTTGGTGCATTCCTGCCGAAGGAGCCGTCTGCACGGGCAGAATGCCTATCGTGGTTGTTCTGGCAGATGGGGAGCGCACCGTATATCGGCGGTGGGTTCGGTCACTTTTATGCCTACGCCCCGGAGAAGATCGAGTACGCGATCGATCGCTTTGCGATGGAGGTCAAACGGCTGTTAGATGTGTTGAATCGTCATCTCAGTAATCATCGATATCTCTGTGGCGCTGAGTACACTATTGCCGATATGGCAAACTACGCCTGGTACGGCTCGTTGGTCGCGCACAATATCTATGAAGCCGCCGAGTTTCTTGACGTCGCCTCGTACACCCATGTGCTGCGGTGGGTGAAGGACATTGAGGCACGACCGGCTGTCCAACGTGGTCGACGCGTGAACAAGTCCTGGGGACCAGAAGAAGAACAGATGCACGAACGCCACAGTGCCAGTGATTTTGCCGCTAAACGCTCGTGATGCAGAGTCACACGCTCACAGTTTGAGTGCAATCGAGGTTGTCATAGACAGAGACAACCTCACGCTTTCACTCTCTGTTTGCTCATCGTTCTCTCACTACTGTGTCAAGCGATCGAGTTCAGCCTGGAGTTGCTCAATCTCCAGTTCTAGCTGCCCTTGCATGGCTCCATAGGCACTCGGGTGCAGCGTTTCACTGCGCAGTACGAGTTCGTCCAGTTCTTGTTGTTTCCGCTTGAGTTCAGTGCGGAGTTCCTCCTCACGTTCTTGCCTGGTTCCCATGTGTGGTATCCTTTCCTTGCTTGCTATCCACCTCTTAGCGTGGTGTCCGTGCCTTGCTCTGGTAGTGATCACACGGTCGTGTCACGGTCAATTGGGTCGCACGACAAACGCTTGACCCCGTTTCGCTGAGCAGGGCATAGTGGTCTGACTAGGGTGATTTCCGAAAAAGCGGATCCCCGAGCTGTCGATGTTCTGCCGATAGCGGCAGGCACAACAACCTGCCCTACCCAGAACGGCAAAGACACGTAGGGCGGGCACAGCCCGCCACCAGAGACTGCGGGATACTTTTTCCAAGAAATCGCCTTAAGCAAAGAGACCGTAGTGTGCGCCATGCGTACAGGCACCAGAGGGGGTATGACAACGAAACGTACATTTTCAGGCCACATCACTAACGGTTCCGTTTCCGAGGTGGAGTGTTACGGAATTCGTATTGTGGGAGGGGCACATCACGGCGGAGATTGAGCGCATAGGCACCAAAGCGATTGACGTGCTCGGTGGGATAGGGACTGAGACGAGCAATTGTAGCATCGGAGAAGTGCAATCTCTCGGCCAGGAGTTGTTGAAGGATACGGGTTTGCGCTTGGACGTGGTGGAAGATCAAACAGTTGGCCACCACGTGACTGTACTTGATGATCTTGCGTTGTGCGTCGCGATCATTCTCGGCAATGATACCTGCGCCGCCGAAGGTGACCCATTTGATGAAGTTATTGAAGGCTTCACTCTTGTTCGTAGCTCCTTGGATGAGAGAGCGGAGGTCAGCATCGCTGAGGTACTGCAGGAGAAAGCCGGTGCGGATGACGCGGCCTAGTTCGCGAAAGGCGAAGTACAACTTGTTTTTGCGGCTAGCCGTGCCCAACTTGCGCAGAATAGTGGACGGCATCAAGCGTCCCGCTTTGATCGAGAGGGCCACGCGCAACATATCGGGCAGATGCGTCTGGATCAGGTCCCAATCAATGGAGGTAACCGTACATAAGTACAGAAAGTTTCACAGATCGTGTAAGCCATTGAAATCACACGAAATGAGTTTTCGCATTTCGCAAGGGATTGCCAGTTTTATGAAAAATGCAATTGCTGTAAAATCAAGCAGTTAGGTAGAGTTGTGAAACTTTGTGCGCCTTTGTACACTTACCCCCGGATTTCCCTGGTTCGTATGCGGCCATCGATGTATTCAACCCACAGTACGGCGTCCGCATTCCCGCCTTCGCATCTAAGACCAAGGCGACGTCAGAAAGTGACCTCGCCGGGCTCTATCTCCAGGAGCAAGCGAAACTCTTCAATCGCCTCACGTTGACAGTCGGTGGACGTGTGGATTTTTCGTCAAACAACGGCGAGTCAGTCGATGCTTTCAGCCCGCGCATAGGACTTACGTATGAATTGCGTTCCGACGTGGCGCTGTAGGCTTTCCGATAGGAATGGAACAATTTTGGTCGCTAAACGATTCGTTTTTTAGCGAACCCCTCTTCCTCGTCCGTGTTGACCTCGGGAACGATCACTCTTTGCACGTCGCCGGTGAGGCATATCCGTTCTCCCTTTAGTGCGGCCCGAGCTCGGGAGCAAAGGCGCAGAAGGTCTTTTCCCTTCTCCTGCCTCTGTCATTGCCACATAGCGATACAGAGTCGAGCGGGAAATCCGGAGCATCTGGCAGATATCGCGGACTTCGATCGACCGGTCCTGATACATCTTTTTCGCGGTCAGCACTTTGGGGGCAGTGGGAGGAAGAGGCTTCCGTCCACCCTTGCGTCCACGTGCCCGCGCCGCTGACAAACCCGCGCGCGTCCGTTCCTGAATCAGCCGTTGCTCGAATTGTGCGAGGGCAGAGAAGAGATTGAAGACTAACTCTCCAGAAGCGGTGGTCGTATCGATCACGCCATCGCAGAGGGAGCGAAACCCAATTCCCCGCTCTCGCAGCTGCTCGACCAGCGTCACAAGATGCGACATCGACCGGCCCAACCGATCCAGTCGCCAGACCACTAGGACATCCCCCGCGTGCAGGGCTGCCAAGCAGGTTTCTAATCCTGGGCGCTGTGCTCGGGCGCCGGACGCAGTATCGACGAAGATGGTTTTCGGTGTGCAACCGTGTCGTTTGAGCGCATCGAGCTGTAGGGTCAAATCCTGCTCCAGTGTGCTCACCCGCGCATAGCCGACCAGATGTTTGCGGTGGTGTGGGAGTGTCTTCTTTTTGCCAGGCATTATTGGCAAGACGGTACGCTGATTTCTGAGACGGGTAAATAGGATAAGGAAAGGGCACTTTTGGCCCCGTTTTTCGCGGGGCACTCGCTGTCCCAGCAAACGGAGGTTTGTTGGGACACGGGAGAAAGGGGACCCGAGATGCCCGTTGACTTTCTGAGTGTCTCTGAGCGTGACCACTGGCAGCGTTTTCCTGAGACGATTACCCACGAAGATCTCGTGGCGTTCTTTTGGTTGTCAGAGACTGATGTCCGCGAGGTCCACCGCCAACGAGAGCCGCCCAATCGATTGGGCTATGCCCTCCAATTGTGTACCCTCCGCTATCTGGGGTTCGTGCCGGAAGACCTGCAGACGATCCCGCCTGAGGTCGTGACGTTTGTGGCCGAGCAGCTCGCGGTAGCCCCTGCCGTGCTCACCGCGTACGCACGCCGCCGCCGGACTCAAACCGACCATCAGCTCTCTGTCCAAACCTACCTGGGATTTCGTCCCATGGCTCCTCTTGATTGGTATGCGCTCCAAGCCTGGGTAGGTGAGCGTGCGCTGGAACACGACAAACCAACTCTGCTGCTGCAACTGGTATGCGAAAAACTCCATCGTGACAAGATTGTCCGGCCAGGGGTGACTCGCCTCGAACGGCTGGTCGCAACCGCACGCGAGCAGGCCCACGAGGAAACCGAGCGGCGATTGACTCCATTGTTGACCGCAGAACGCAAAGCTTTCCTCGATGGGCTGCTGACCCGCGATGCGACGACGGGACGTACGCCGATAAGTTGGCTCCGGCAGGAGGCGGTATCGCACGCGGCCTCGCAAATCCTCACGACCCTTCAGAAGCTCACCTTCCTCCGCAACGCTGGCGTCGATCAGTGGAACCTGACGAGCCTCAATCCGAACCGAGCGAAATGGCTGGCGCAAATCGGCTGGAAGTCGACCAATCAGCATTTGCAACGCATGCCACCCGTGCGACGCTATCCCGTGCTGCTGGCCTTTCTCCACCAAGCGCTCCTCCATCACACAGACGTTGTGGTGGACCTCTATGATCAGTGCCTGTGGGGCTGTTACACCGAGGCCAAGCAAGACTTGGAGGACTTTCGCCAATCTGTCGCCCGCTCAACGAACGAGAAACTCCGGCTGTTTCAAGAGCTCGGGCAGGTCCTGCTTGACCCGACCGTCGCGGCAGCAGACGTACGCATGGTCAGTTTTGAGCGGGTGTCGGAAAAGGTGTTGCGGGCGGCCGTGGAGGAAACTAAGGCGGTGGCAGGAAACAACTTACCGCAATAGTGATTGACCGGAGTGGAGAGCCTCTGCACAAGAGCAGGGATGAGAGACGAGACCATTGTGTGCTGGCTTCGGTCTAAGTATCGAAGTCTGGTCGAAGAGCTGGATGAACGCGGGCGAC
>Ga0194132_10008111_pt1 | contig 15207 bp, 22 predicted proteins | sample TA2KigOf80mmetaG_FD_148612 | JGI IMG/M metagenome (GOLD analysis project Ga0194132, IMG submission 148612) | Freshwater microbial communities from Lake Tanganyika, Tanzania - TA2015054 Kigoma Offshore 80m | ecosystem: Environmental > Aquatic > Freshwater > Lake | place: Tanzania: Lake...
GGCCAGGTGCCCCACGGCGTTGAGCAGGATCCCCTCCACCGTCTTCGGATAATCCCCGGCGGGGTTACCGGCCTTCGCGAGGTCATGGTCCTCTATGTACCGGTAGGCCCGGTCAGCGACCGCCGCGGCGGCGTCGAGGCGCGCGAGCGCCGCGTCCACGGTTTCGAGGGGCTGGCGCTCCCAGTCGGAGGGCTTCGCCTGCATCGCCTCGAACATGCGGGTGGCGAAGAGGACCTCCGCGCCGATGGCGTGCTCCGCGATGCGGCGGGGCGTCCACTCATCGTCGGGGGCGGGCTGCTCCCACTTCCCTCCAAGGGCGCTGAGCGCCTCCCGGAACGCGGCCCGGTTAGCCGCCAATTGCTGACGCAGTTCTGCTGCCGTGGCCATCGGTACCCCCCTGTGCGCCATCGCGGCGCGGTGCGCGCATGCCCCCTCCAGGCCATTGCGCCGCCCGTACTCTAGAGGGCGCGGGCAAGCCCGTGCGTGATCCGGGACGGAGGCGGAGATGCCGGGCGGCGGGCTGGGGCTGATGCCGGACGCGACCACCGTCGCACGCGTCGCCCGGGAGGCGACCGGCGAGACCCCCGGCGAGGTGCGCCCGCTGGGTCGCGGCATGACCTGCGTCGCCTGGGCCGTCGAGGCCGGGCGGCGGGAGTTCGTCGTGCTGGTGGAGATTCCGCCGGACGGCCGGGACGCCCTCCACCGCGACACACCCGCCAACCTCGCCGCCCGTCACGCCATCCACCTCGCGCTCCACGAAGCGGATCCCGCCGCCCCGATTCCCGAGTCGGTCGCCTGCTCCGCCACCATCGACCGAGACCCCCTGGGCGGACGCTGGTCGTGGCAGGTGCTCTCACTCGTGACCGGTGAGCCGCTGGACGCCGCACGTCACCCCGAGGCGGTACGGGATCTCGGGCGGCTGCTCGCGCGGCTGCACACGCTCCCCGTCGAGGGCCAGGGTCTCCTCGAAGACCGCGCCGACGCGATCTACGGGCGCGCCGCCACCCCCACCGAGAGCATCCTCTCCCGTTGGGGACAGCAGTGGCCCTACGACGGTCGCGCCCTCCTCGCCCACCCCATCGCAAGGCACGCCCCCGACCTCGTCGGTACGCTCGGCGAACTACGCGAGCCGCTGCTTCGCTACGCCGGCCCGTGGGTACAGGCCGGCCTCTGTCACACCGACCTCTGCGGCCCGCATGCCCTCGTACGTGATGGCCGGCTCACCGCACTGATGGACTTCGGCGACGCCGCCATCGTCCCCGTCGCGTTCGACCTCGCCTCGTTCGCCTACTACCACGCCGCGCATCGCGGCTGGGACGCCCTCCACACGTTGCTCGAAGGCTACGAACCGCACCGCGTGATACGCGACGTGCGCGAGGCCGAGGCCTACCAATTGCTGGTCGTCCTCGTGCTGCAGAAGGTGCGGAAGCGCACCGCCAGCGGCGAGTCCGCGCTGCTCGGTGAGGCGATCGACGTCCTCCGCGCGGCGCTCCCGCGCGCCATGCGGCGAGACGCGTAGGCCACCTTCCGGCCCGGGGCGTAGACTGCCGCGGCGAAGGACAGCGAGAAGGATCGATGCCGCACGTTGAACTGCCCTCCGGTATCCGCATCCGCTACGACGAGCGCGGGCCGCGTGACGGACGGCCGCTGGTGCTCTCGCACGGATTCAGCGTGGGCCTCGAGATGTGGTACCCGCAGATGCACGTGCTGTCGCAGCAGTACCGCCTGATCTGCTGGGACGCCCGCGGCCACGGAGGCTCCTCCGCACCGGCCGAGCTCGACTCGTACACGATGCCCGCGCTCGCCGCCGACCTGCGCGGGCTGCTCGAAGCGCTCGATGCCGCGGACGGCGCGATCGTGGCCGGGATGTCGTTCGGCGGGCAGATCGTGACGCAGTACGCCGTCGACCACCCGGACGACACATACGCCCTCATCGTCAGCGACTCCACGACGCGCGGGGCGGACAGTCCGCCGCGCCCGTCGCGTTCATTCGAGGAGTGGGCCGGCGACCCCGGGATGGAAGGCTGCATGCGCGCGATGCGCGAGCGTCCCGACCTCACGGCAGCGCTTCGGACGCTCGACGTGCCATCTCTCCTGATCGTCGGCACGCTGGACGAAATGATCCTGCCGGGGTTCGAGCGGATCGCGGACGCGCTGCCGAAGCGGCGAGTGGTCCGCCTCGCCGGATGCGTCCACGGCACCTCCAGCCAGCGCCCGCGCGACTGGAACCAGGCCGTCCTCGACTTCCTGCGCGACGTCGATGCCGGCGCACCGCTCGGGGAAGACATCACGCTGTAGATTCATGACAGTCACGCTCGAAAGACGGGGGCCTCGATGCTCGCACTGCGTAGCCTGCTGGTGATCTCCGCCCTCGACGGCCATGCGCTCACCGCGGCGGCACGCTCCGCGGCGGACGCCGTCGTGATCGACCTCGCGCGGCCCGCGATCGTGGGCAAGCGTGTGGAGGCGCGTGCGCTGGCGGTGAAGCACGCAAAGGCGATCGCGAAAACGGGGCGGCCCGTCTTCGCGCGCGTCGCGGACACGCGCTCGCACGAGATGGAGGCCGACCTTGACGCCCTCGTCGGGGAGTGGCTGACGGCACTCGTCCTGAGCGGCACGGAGGTGCCGCAGGACGCGCGGGACGCCGACGTGCAGATCCGCAAGCGCGAAATGCGGCTGGGCCTCACCCCCGGCGGCATCCGCCTCATCCCCGAGATCGACTCCGCCGAGGGGCTCTCCGCGTTGCCGAGGATCCTCGATGCCGTGGACCGGCATGCCGCCGTGGCGCTGAGCGCCGAGGGACTGCGCGTCGACCTGCGCCTCGGCGAGCGGGCGAGCGCGCTGTACGACCACGCGATGGCGGACATCGCGATCCACGCGGACACCGCGCGGCTGCCGTGGGTGCTGACGCTGGATGCGCATCGCCCCGAGTGGGCGGCGCTCCCCACCCGCGCGCACGACTTCGGCGCGGCCGGCGTCGCCCTGCACCATGAGACGGCGACGCGCGGCATGAACGCGCTGTTCACGCCCGATCCGACCGAGGTCGCCATCGCCCGCGTGATGATGACGGAGTGGGAGCAGGTGCGCGCGTCTGGCACCTGGACGGGCGTCGTCGCGGGCGAGGTGGTCGAGGCGCCCACGACCGACCGCATCGTCGACCGCCGCACGGTGCGCCGCGCCCGCGCGCTCATCGCGCTCGCCGACGCGGTCGAGCATCGCGAGCGCGTGCGCTGAACGGAGATCGCCCGACTACGGCGCGCGGACGAGCCAGACAATCGCGCCGAAGCCAGCAGCCTGCGCTGGCCACGGCGCAACAGCGATCCGCACGCGGTCGCCCGGCTTCAGGTCGTTGACCCCCGCGGCGATCGACCCGGGCACCATCCGATGCCGCGTGCCGAGTTCGTCGTTCCCTGCGATCGGCTGCAACACGACGAATCCGGAAGCGAGGTCGACGCTCGCGATGGTGCGCGCGGACTCGAACGGTGGAGACCACGCTGCCGCGTCACGCGGCCCGAGGTGCACCTGGTACGACATGCCGGACCGATGACGCACGGTGACGCGCTCGCCCGGCGTCACGACCTGCGCACACATCACGTCCGGCCGCGGCACACCGAGGCACGCGTCCGGCCAGGCAACCACGTCCACCAGCACGATGCTGAACTCCGTCTTCGCGACGCCGAGCCAGCCGGAGATCGCGTCGATGGCCCGGCCGGCAGCGCGTTCGCGCGCCGCCTCGGCCGCCGGGTCGAGCGGAGCGGTGGTGGCGGTCGCCGCCGCGCTGCCCCCCGGGGCCGGTGTCGAGGTCGAAGCCCCCGCGGGCGGGAATACGGCGGGGCCCGCCGGCACCGGGGCGGCCTTCGCCGTGACGCGCGACTCGTCGAGCGGGTTGGTGGGTGGGGGCTCGCCGCGGTCGCAGGCGAGCGTGAGCGTGGCGGCGAGCGCTATGACTGCGATGAGTGGGAGGCGAAGAGGGCGTCTCGCGGCCCCCCACTGCCCCCGCTGCGCGAGGGGCGGCCCATCCCCCTGCCCCCTTCCCTCGGGGAAGGGGGTGAGAGAAGAGGGGGTCGGACCCACGCCCGGTCCCCCTCCATTCCCAGGGGATGGGGGATAGCGATCAGGGACCGGTTCGACGGGCACATTCGAAGGCCTCGGTGTGTGGGTCACAAGATGCCTTTCACGGGGGGCCGGTGGTAGCATCCATCGGGATACCCCCGTGGTGCCCTTGCAAACCTTCTGCCCGGTACGTCTAACGTACCGCTCGTGCCGGGTGTTCCGGGAGATCTCATGCCCGTCGTGGTGGTGATTGGCGGCCAGTGGGGCGACGAAGGCAAGGGCCGCGTCGTCGACTTCCACTCGCGCTACTGCTCGGTGATCGCGCGCTACTCGGCCGGCAACAACGCCGGGCACACGATCATGAACGACCAGGGGAAATTCGCCCTGCACCTGGTCCCGGCGGGAATCTTCCGCGGCGACAAGGCTGCGATCATCGGCCACGGCTGCGTGATCGACCCCGCGAAACTCCTCGAGGAGATCGCGATGCTGACCGAGCGCGGCGTCAGCGTGGCGCGGCTGATGGTCAGCCAGGGCGCGCACATCATCATGCCGTGGCACCCGATCATCGACCGTGCGGACGAGGCGCTTCGCGGCGAGGCCGCTATCGGCACCACCGGCACAGGCACGGGGCCCGCCTTCCACGACAAGGTCTCCCGCATCGGCATCCGCGTGGCCGACCTCCTCGACCGCGAGGTCTTCGCGCAAAAACTGCGGGCGGCGCTGGAGTACAAGAACCGCGTCCTCACCTCTCTGTACGGCCTCCCGCCGCTCGAGTTCGACGCGATCTACCGGGAATACCTTGAGTACGGCCAGCGGCTGCGCCCGTTCGTAGCCGACACGATGACATACGTGCAGGAGGCGGACGAACGCGGGGAGATGATCCTGCTCGAAGGGGCGCAGGGCGCCCTTCTCGACCTGGACACCGGCACCTATCCGTTCGTGACATCGAGCGTCCCCGCGTCGGTCGCGGCGGGCGGGGCGATCGGCATCGGCCTCGGCCCCACCGCGATCCAGCGCGTCGTCGGCGTCTACAAGTCCTACCAGACGCGCGTCGGCAACGGCCCGATGCCGACCGAGATGTTCGGCGCTGAGGCGGACGAGATCCGCGAGGGCGGCGGTGGCGTCGCCGGCACGGCGGAATACGGTGCGACCACCGGCCGGGCTCGGCGCATCGGCTGGTTCGACGGCGTGCTCGCGCGGTACACGGCACGGCTGAACGGCGTGACCTCTGTCGCGCTGACGCGGCTCGACACGCTCTCCCACGCCGAGCGGATCAAGATCTGCGTCGCGTACGAGGTGGACGGCAACCGCGTGATGGCGCTCCCGGCCACGTTGTCGGCGATGGAGCGCGCGCAGCCCGTGTATGAGGACATGCCCGGCTGGCAGGCGGACGTGTCGCACGCGCGCTCGCTCGGCGACCTGCCGATCGAGGCACGTCAGTACGTCCGCCGGATCGAGCAGATCATCGGCGCGCCGATCGACATGATCTCGGTCGGGCCGGAGCGAGACCAGGCGATCGTGACCCGGGACATCTTCGGCGCGTCCCTCACCTAACCCACGGAGACGGTATGCAGACGACCTCGCTGATCATCCATGTCATGGCCGCCGCGATCCTCTTCGGGCCGCAGGTGCTGATGTTCTACGCGGTGACGCCCGCCACCTGGATGCTGAGCAACGAGGAAGTCCGGCGCTCCGTGATCAAGGTGGTAGCCGGCCGCTTCGGGCAGCTCACTATGGTCGCCCTCGTCGTGCTGCTCGCGACCGGGGTCTACCAGTACTACTCGGTCGTGCCCGAGCACATCCGCGAGGACCCGCAGGGCTACCGCTTCGGCCCGATCTTCGCCACGAAGATGGGCGCGTTCACCACGATCATCGTACTCATCGTCCTGCACGTCTCCCTGTTCGCGCGCAAGATCGCGCGCCTGTCGGACGCCGTCATCGCGGGCGACGAGGGTCAGCGACCTGCCCTGGAGACCGCGCGGTCGCAGTCCTTCCTCTTCTCCCTGATCCTTCTGATCGTCACGATGGGCACGCTGGCCCTCGGCGTCGCGCTCGGCGACGAGTCCTTCTCGTACGTGCAGCGGTAGACATGAACACGGTCGAGACGCCGCGGACGCTGCCAGACCTCCTGCGGCCCGGCCTAGACCTGGTCTTCGTCGGCATCAACCCCGGGGAGACCTCTGCACGGCGGGGGCACTACTACGCCAACCCCGGCAACGCCTCTGGCATCTCCTCTCCGAATCTCCACTGGTCTCGCACCGCGTGACGCCAGAGGAGGACGCCTCCCTGGCGCACGCCCACCCGTTCCGCATCGGCTTCACCGACCTCGTGAAGCGCGTCGAGACCGACTCCACGAAGGTCACGGCCGCCGAGGTGCGCGCCAGCGTCGAGGCGTTCCGCGCGCGCCTCGCCACCGCCCGGCCGCGCGCCATCTGCTTCACCGGCGGTCGCCAGTTCGACGAGCTCTATCCGAAGATGCGTCCCCGCCACGTGTGGGGGCGGCAGCCGCTCTACCTCGACGGGGCCGAGGTGTGGGTGATCCCGTCCACCTCCGGCCGGGCCGCCGCATACCGCGGGCAGATCGCCGCCGTCCTCGAAGACCTCGCGCGATCACTCGGAGTCAGGAGCGCCGCATGAGCTACCGCATGGACGAGCCGCTGCCGGAGGAGCGCTACCGCCCGGACGACGGCTGCCCGCTCTTCTCACCCCGGCTGGAGGCGCATCTGGTCGCTGTCTCCCGTGGCGAGACACCGGAGCGCGGCACCTTCTGCGGCAACTGCTTCACGCCGATCGGCCGCGAGACTGTGTCCTGCCCGCACTGCGGCGAGGCAACCTCCGCCCGCCGCCCTGTGGACGTCGTCCCCGCCCCGATCGCGTCGGCGCTACGCGTGCAGCGCCAGACCGAGGGCCAGTGGGTGAACGGCTTCGCCTATATCGGCGTGCTGATCGCGATGGTGCTGCCGCTGGCGGCCGTCCTTGGGATCCCAACGCTGAAGGACAGCCTGATCCTGGGCACCGCGGTGTACGCGCCGTTGCTGCTGATCGGGATGCGTGTCTTCCCCGCGATCCTCGGTGGCTATTTCGGCGACCGGAAGGGGTTCGAAGCAGCACGCGCGAAGACGCGGGCGGCGTGGGATCAATGGGTGGCAGATCGAGACCGGCCAGGCGGGACACACTCGACCTAGCCGCCTACGACGCGGCGTCCGCCCCGTCGATCGCCATCGTATGCGGGGGCGCCTTCCCCCAGCCCAGGACGAACTGCGCCCATTCCCGGTAGCGCTCGAGATATGGCGCGAACAGCACGGCGGGGTGCGTGGACGGGCGCGCTGGCTGCTTCAGCAGCTCCATGCGCGCTTCCTGCGGCGTCCGGCCGCCCTTCCGATGGTTGCACTCCCGGCACGCGGTGACGAGGTTCTCCCAGACGTGAGGGCCGCCTCGGTGCTTCGGCAGAACATGGTCCAGCGTGAGGTCTCCGCCCCGGCGGCCGCAGTACTGGCAGCGTTCCTGATCGCGCTGGAACACCTCGCGGCGGGTGAGGCGTGGGCGCGGGTGGGGGCGGCGAACGAAGTGGCGGAGGCGGATCACGCTGGGCGTCGCGTACAGCGCGTCCTCCGCGCCGATCAGCGGATCCTCGCCCTCCGTCAGGACGTCGGCCTTGCCGTGGAGGACGAGGACGAACGCGCGCCCCACCGAGCACACGTTGAGTGGCTCGTAGTTCTGATTAAGCACCAGGGCGCGGCGCTGAATGGCCACCGTTTCCCCAGTCCCCGCGGCTGCCCCGTCCGTGGCTCGGACGTCTGGCCGCGAACCGGCGCGCCCGGCAGGCGCACCCGCGCGAAGCGATGTGGAGGCGAGTGTAGTGGATCGCGGATCGCCCTGTGGCGGAGGGGACGGACGGCGGGCGATGCCGGTCCGCGCAGGCCCCTCGCTCACGAGCGGGCCTGCGCCGGTGGTCATCGAGGCTGCGCCGTCGGCAGCGGTGTCGTCTGGCCTTTTGGCACCCCCGGGAGGATCTGCTCCTGTGTGGGGATCGGCTGTAGACGGCTCGTGATGTCGCGCCACTCGTCCAGTTGGCCGGCGGCGTCGCGGAACCGCTCCGGCAGCAACCGGTCGACCGAGGGCAACGACTCGAGGAAGAAGTCCGCCACCTGCGAGTCATCCACGGCGCGCGAGACGGAGACCGCCGCGGGGAACACGGCGACCGCGATCAGCAGCACCTGCACGACGAGGACGCCCTGCACCAGCCCAAAGATCGCGCCCGCGATGTAGTCCAGCGGACCCAGGAGCAGCATCCCCGCCACGTCGGACAGGACGGCAGAGAGCACCTGGCCCGCAACGAGCGTGCCCGCGAAGATCGCGACGAACGCGACCAGGTCGCGCGTCCGCTCATCCGCGATCAGGAAATCGAGGTTGGCGGAGAGGTCATCGCTCAACGCGCCCGCGAGGAAGATCCCCGCGACCACGGCGACCAGCGCCGTGAGCTCTCGGATGAGACCGGTGCGGAAGGCGCGGAACGCGCTCCACGCGATGATCGCCACGATCACCAGATCGACCCAGTTCAACCGGGCTGCCTTTCACCACCGCCTGAGGCCGATGGTAACAGGCCCGCCCCGGGGCCGTGACACCCGTGGCGCAGACCCTACTCAAACCCCAGCCGTCGCTCCCGCAGGGAGACCCAGCGCCCCGGCCCCTGGCCGATCACGACATGGTCGAGGACCTCGACCTCCATTAGACGGCCCGCCTGCACCAGTTCCCGGGTGAAGGCGATGTCGTCCCGGCTCGGCGTCGGGTCGCCGCTCGGGTGGTTGTGGGCGACCGCGACCTTCGCCGCGCCCCGCCGCACCGCCTCCCGGAACACCTCGGCCACGCGGCCGGGGGCGGCGGAGACGGTGCCCCGGTAGAGCATGGGAGCGGCGACGACGTGGTGCTTCGTGTCGAGGATGAGCAGACGGAGCTCCTCCTGCTGCAGTAGTTCCATCTCCGGCTGGAGCAGCCGCACAATCTCGGCGGGCGACGTCACCGCCACCTGCGTCCCGCCGGCCTCGAGGGCTGCCCGCCGCCCGAGCTCGAACGCCGCCGCAATCGTCGTCGCCTTTGCCGGGCCCAGGCCGTGCATCCCTGCGAGCGTCGCCAGGTCGCTACCTGCGAGCCCGCGGAGGCCGCCCCGCTCCACGAGCATCCGCTGTGCCACGGCGAGGACATCCTCACGTGCGCTACCGGTGCGGATCAGGATGGCGAGCAGTTCGTCCGCCTTGAGCGCCCCCGGGCCCAGCCGCAGCAGCCGCTCGCGCGGCCGTTCCGCCTCCGGCATCTCCCCGATCCGGTAGGCCGAAGGCGGAAGCGGACTCGCGGAAGCAGCGGTCTCGATCAACGTCATGCGCACGAGGATCGCGCACACCGACGGCAGGTCGAAGGGGCAGGTGACACCTACCCTCCACCCGAACGCGACGACCTACCGCGGCGGCGCGGAGGCGAGGCGGGTGACGGAGACGAGGATGTGGGAATGCGGCCAGTGCTCGACGCGGATCTGGTCCCCGAGCTGGAGCTCCAGACCGGCGACCGCGCCGACCTCGAACAGCTTCTTGTTCACCATCAAGTAGGTGACGCGGCCGAAAAAGGCGAAGCGCGCCTTGCTCCACTTCCGGTCGATGCGCCCCTCCGTGACCACGGGCTGCGCCGAAAGGTCGCGGACCGTGGCGACCGCCTCCATGTTCAGGGGGATCGTGAAGATGGCGACGATGATCACCATGATCAACGACCGCGGGAGCGCCGTGAGCGCGTAGGCGAACAGCACCGTCGCGATGACGGCAGACGGCACGTAGACCGCGACCCGCCGCAACAACGCCTGGCGATGCCTCGGATGCACCTCGATCACATCAGGGTCCACGGGGGCCTCCCTCTGGCCTGCGCTGCAGCGAGGGTAGCGCAGGCGCGCTCAGGCGGCAGCGGGCAGCATCGCCTGCGGTCAGCGGGCGGGGATGTTGAGTTTCTGGCCGATCTGGATCAACCGCGGGTCGGTGATGCTGTTCGCCTTCGAGATGGCGTCAGCGGTGGCCTGCACGTCGCCCCCGGCGGGCGTGAACCGCTGGGCAATGGCGAGCAGGTTGTCCCCGGACTGCACGGTATAGGTGGTCGCCTGTCCCGGCACGACGGTCGGCGTGGGAGTTGCGGTCGGCGCCGGGGTGGCGGTCGCCGTCGGGGTCGGCGAAGGCGTCCGCGTCGCAGTTGCGCTCGGGGAAGGGCTCGGGGTCGCGGTCGGCTCGCCCGGCGCCGCGGTCGCCTGAGGCGTGGCGGAGGGCCGCGGCGTGCCCGTCTGGACGAGGTTGGCGATGGAGGAGGGCGGCCCGTCCTGGTCCGCGCGCGCGGGCGGCAGCACCAGCAACCAGACCGCCACGATGGAGCCGATCAGGAGCGCGGCGAGCGATCCTCGGAAGACGCGGTAGGAGGGGACGGCGGAGGCGGGGTCCATGCAGCGGTCGCACAGGGCGTCGCCGTGGTTGTCACAATACAGCGCGCCACATCGGGCGCATTCCTGCGTCGCCTGTTCGTCACACGCATAGCAATGCATCAGTAGAGGCTACCACCGGCAGACGCTGGGGCGGCAGTCCACCGCCCTCGATTCTGCGGACGCACGAGGACTACGGATCCAGGTTCTCCAGCGCGCCCGTCGTGAAGTCCAACCGGCGATAGTAGCAGTTCCGCGCGGCCCCCGCGGCGTTCTTCGTGTGGCAGATCCCGCCCCGGCGCGGGCGGACGCGGTAGAGCAGCGAATTCTGCTCGCAATTCACCCGCACCTCGAGGAGGTCGAAGGTTTCCCCGGAGGTTTTCCCCTTCTCCCACAGTTCATTGCGGGAGGTGCTCCAGAACACGGCGGAACGGGTCTCCACGGCGACCTGGAGCGCCTGCTGGTTCACGTAGGCGACCAGGATCACCTCGCCCGTGTCCACGTCCTGGACGGCGCAGGGGACGACTCCGCCGACGGCGGCGACCTGCTCCAGCTTGGTCCAGTCGAGCGTGAGGGCAGCGCCCTCTTCCAGCGGCGATGCGGCCATCCGGACGACCTTCCTCTGCTGCCGCGACTGCGGCGTCGGACGACGAAGCGCCGGCCATGGCGGCCGGCGCCTCGCGAGTGCAGCCCGCGCGGACCTCGAGGGTTACGCGGCGTGCGGGAGCGTCGGACGAACTACTTGAGCTCGACCTTCGCACCAGCCTCTTCCAGCTTCTTCTTGGCGTCGTTCGCCTCAGCCTTCGGCATCGCTTCCTTGACGGTCTTCGGCGCGGCCTCCACCAGGTCCTTCGCCTCCTTGAGGCCCAGGGCGGTGAGTTCGCGGACGACCTTGATCACGTTGATCTTGTTCGCTCCGAAGTCGGTGAGGACGATGTCGAACGAGTCCTTCTCCTCCTCGGCGGCGGCGGCGCCACCACCGGCGGGGGCGGCCATCATGGCCACCGGGGCGGCCGCGGTCACGCCGAAATCTTCTTCAATCGCCTTGTTCAGGTCCCGGAGCTCCAGCAGGGTCATCCCCTTCAGGACTTCCATCACCTCTTCGACCTTCGCCATCTCAGTCCTCCTCAGCCGCCATGTCGGGCGGCGCGCTTCCGTGTTCTGACCGGACCACGAGGCTCTACGCCGCGGCGCCATCCTCCAACTGCTTCGCCCGCGCCTCGACGAGGCCGACGAACTTGCGCTGGGTCGCGAGCAACAGGTTGTTGAACTCCGCCACCTTGCCGATGACGTTGCCCGCGATCCGCGCCAGCAGCTCCTCGCGAGAGGGCACGGTGGCGAGGTCACGGATGTACGCCGCGTCCACGACGCGGCCTTCGACGACCGCGTTGCGGATGGCGATTTTCGTCGCCGCCTCGTTGGCACGGACGAATTCGGACAGCGCCTTCGCGACGCCGACCATGTCCGAGAAGCCGACGACCATGGCTGTCGGGCCCTCGGCCAACTGGGCGAATTCAGGACGGCCGGCCCGGTCCGCAGCGATGCGGAGCAGGGTGTTTTTCACGACGTGCATCTCGGCGCCGGCCTTGCGCAGGGTGGTGCGCAATTCCGTCTGCTTGGCCATCGTCATCCCGGCGTACGACGTCGAAATGGCGATCTCCGCGCGAGAGACCACGTCCGTGAGTTCGGCGACCTGTTCCACCTTGCGGGGTGTAGGCACGCGTTCCTCCATCCGGCGCGAGTCCGCCCGGGCACTCCCCGGACATGACTGACGCCCTCCACCGCCTGGACTCAAAGCCAGACGAGAGGGCGCATCGCGCACCGGCCGAGGCCGGTGGAGGTGCGGAAATCCTCGCCTGGACGGGTGGGCCGGTCTGCGGCGCCGTTATCCCTGTCGGGACCCGTGGTCTGTGGCGGTCGCCCCACGCCGCTCGCGGGGCTATCCGAGTGATCATGCGGGGCGCGGGGCCTCCGGTCAACCGGCCCCGGCTGATGGTGAGCGTGAGCGCGCCCTCGATTCACGAATCAGACAACGAAAGGGGCGACCTTCCGGCCGCCCCTTGAATCCCTCGAATGGGACGCCGCTAGTTGTTGGCGTTCACCGGGGTCTTGAGCTCGGCGAGGTCCAGGCGCACGCCGGGCCCCATCGTCGAGGCGATAGAAGCCGTGCGGATCAGTTCGCCCTTCGCACCAGCCGGGCGGTTCCGCGTGATCTCGCCGACCATCGCCCGCAGGTTGTCCAGGAGCTGCTCCTTCGAGAAGGACGCCTTGCCCAGGATGACGTGGATGACGTTCGTGCGGTCGATGCGGAAGTCCACACGGCCGGCCTTCGCCTCGCGGACGCCCCGCGCCATGTCCTCCGCCACCAGCACGGTGTTGTTGCGAGGGTTCGGCATCAGGCCGCGCGGGCCGAGGACGCGGCCGAGCGAGCCGACCTTGCCCATCAACTCGCGCTGCGCGATCGCCGTGTCGAAGCCGAGGAATCCGTCCTGCACGCGCTTGATCAGCTCGTCTCCACCGACGATGTCGGCGCCCGCCGCCTCGGCGTTCGCGGCGGCCTCGCCCTCGGCGAAGACCAGCACGCGCACGGCCTTGCCGATGCCGTGCGGCAGGATGACGGAGCCGCGCAGCTGCTGGTCGGCGTGGCGGCCGTCCAGGCCCGTCTTCAGGTGGAGATCGACGGTCTCGTCGAACTTCGCCGTGGCGCACTCCTTCACGAGTGCCACCGCCTCTTCGAGGCTGTAGGTTTTGGTCTTGTCGACCTGCTCGCGCAGGCCCGTGATTCGCTTCGCGATTGGCATGGCTAGTTGACCTCGATTCCCATGGAACGGGCGGAACCTTCGACGATGCGCATGGCGTCGTCGAGGTTGTCGGTGTTGAGGTCGGGCAACTTGATCTTCGCGATCTCCGTCAGCTGGGCACGGGTGATCGACCCGGCGCGCTGCGTGAGGTTCTTCGCGGAACCCTTCGGGATCCCGGCAGCGCGACGCAACAGGTCGGACGCTGGCGGGGTCTTCAGGATGAAGTTGAACGAGCGGTCCTCGAAGACGGTGATGCGCGCCGGAATGACGCCCTCCATCGCCTTCGTCTGCTCGTTGTACGCCTTGCAGAACTCCATGATGTTGATGCCTTGGGGGCCCAGGGCAGTACCGACCGGCGGGGCGGGGTTCGCCTTGCCGGCGGGGATCTGCAGGGTCACGACCGCGCGGACCTTCTTCGCCATCTTTCTTCTCCTTCGCGCGTCGGGCGGGAACGTCCCGTCCTGGCCGCGCTCCCTCTGGCGGGTTCACCGCCCAGAGGTATGCACTGTGTGAAGCGACGCCCGCGGGCGTCGCGCCCAACCTCGATTAGCGCTTCTGCACCTCGAGGAAGTCGAGTTCGACCGGGGTCTCCCGGCCGAACATGGAGACCATGACGCGGACGCGTCCGCGCTCCATGTCGATCGAGTCCACCATGCCGATCATGTCGCTGAACGGGCCGCTGGTGACGACCACCGACTCGCCCACCTGGAAGCCGATGTTCACGCGCGGCTGGGCGACCTGCTGGTCGCGCATCAGCTGCTCCACCTCGGCGTCCGCCATCGGCGTCGGCTTCTGCTGGCTGTCCGACGTCGTGGACGCGAAGCCCGTGACGCCCGGCGTGTGGCGGACGACGTACCAGGTGTTGTCGTCCATGCGCATCTGCACGAAGACGTAGCCCGGGAATCGCTTGTGGGAGACGGTCTTGCGCTGACCGTTCTTGATCTCGATCTCCTCCTGCGTGGGGATGAAGACCTGGAAGATCCGGTCGGACAGGTCCATCGCCTTCACCCGCTGCTCGAGGGAGGTCTTCACCTTGTTCTCGTAGCCGGAGTAGGTCTGGACGATGTACCAGGCGCGCCCGTCGTCGGGCGCCTCAGACTCGTCGCCGGTGGTCGTGCTCACGGTCTCGTTCACCATGGTGGTTCCCCTTACCGCAGCAACGTTTGCTCGACGAGCCAGCCGAAGAACAGGTCAACCCCGCCCATCACCAGTCCGAGGAGCATCGAGATCACCACGACGACGGTCGTCAGGTTGGCCACCTCACGACGCGACGGCCAGGTGACCTTCTTCAGTTCCGCAATGATGTCCAGCACCCAGCGCGGCTTCAGCAGCGAACCTGCCCGGGGCGCCGCATCCGGGTCGCTTGTGCTCGTCGGCGGCATCGAGGAACGACGCGGCTGCTGCGCCTCACGCGCCTTCTGGCGACGTTCGGCGCGCTCCTGCTGGCGGCGCATCTCACGGCCCATGTCTATAGTCCTGACTCCCGCCGAGGGCGGTGCGTACGTCGAGGAATGATTGTCGAGGCGAGCCCGGCGCCTACCGCGTCTCGCGATGGGAGCGGGTGGCGCGGCAGCGCGGGCAGAACTTCTTCAGCTCCAGGCGCTCCGGGTCGTTTCGCTTGTTCTTCTTCGTGACGTAGTTCCGCTCCCGGCACTCCGTGCAGGCGAGCGTGATGTGGTCGCGGTCCTGTGCCTTCGCCATTTGGTGTCTCCTACGCTCCCGGCCGCCTCAGGCTGTCGCCGGTGCAGTCGCGTGGCTGGTTCCTCGAAACCCGTGGTTTACAGGTTACTCGATGATCTTGGTGACGACGCCGGCGCCCACCGTCCGCCCACCCTCACGGATGGCGAACCGCAGGCCCTCTTCGATCGCGATCGGGTAGATCAACTCGATGTTCATCTGCACGTTGTC
>Ga0194132_10008112_pt1 | contig 15206 bp, 13 predicted proteins | sample TA2KigOf80mmetaG_FD_148612 | JGI IMG/M metagenome (GOLD analysis project Ga0194132, IMG submission 148612) | Freshwater microbial communities from Lake Tanganyika, Tanzania - TA2015054 Kigoma Offshore 80m | ecosystem: Environmental > Aquatic > Freshwater > Lake | place: Tanzania: Lake...
GTCGCGCTCGTCCGCGCCGACGCTACGTTCGAGAAGGGAGTGCTCATCGAGCGAGACCACCAGCAGGATCAAGAAGCCGCCGCGTGATCAGCCGGACGCACCGATCCACAACTCTTGGCGATATCTCAAGAACGCAGTGTGATGATCAGAGACACCTAGACGCCGCGAGCGGAGGTGAGCAATGCCCTTTGCCCTGAACGTGAAGCGTCCTACAGCCGAGACCATCGTTCACGTCACTTCCTGCGCTTCCGTTGACCACGCACATATCTGGAGAATCCGTTTCGAGTCCAGTGCCGACTTCGAAGCCCTAGCCGCGACACGCAATAATGTCTGGCTCGAACTCGACCCTACTTTCGGGCTCCTGAAGGCGCAAGAAGTCGGCAGGCCACCGGGCCAATGTTCTACCCGAACAAGACCTGGAAGAAGCGCCAACGGGCTGTACGGCGACACACGTGCGTGTGACACGTGTCTGCGCCGGCGCTCGGCGCAGCATCGCCGCGGCGGCGACGCGCCCCTCTCTATCTGACCATCCCCCGCAACACGTACTGCAAGATGCCTCCGTGGCGGTAGTACTCCGCCTCCACCAGCGTATCGATGCGGCAGCGTGCCGTGAACTCGCGCGTGACGCCGTCGTCGGCGGTCACGCGCACCGGCACGTCCTGGCCCGGCGTCACCCCGCTCGCCACGTCGATGTCGAAGCGCTCGTGCCCCGTCAGGCCGAGCGTTGCGGCCGACTCGCCCGCGTGGAACTCCAGCGGGAGGATGCCCATGCCCACGAGGTTCGAGCGGTGGATGCGCTCGAAGCTCTGCGCCAGGACGGCACGCACGCCCAACAGCATCGGCCCCTTCGCCGCCCAGTCGCGCGACGAGCCCGAGCCGTACTCGCGACCCGCGAGGATCACCAGCGGCACGCCCTGCCCGGCGTAGCGCTCGGCCGCGTCGAAGATCGATAGCTCCTCGCCGGACGGCAGGTGGCGCGTCCAGCTGCCCTCGCGCTCCACCAGCGCGTTGCGCAGGCGCACATTCGCGAACGTGCCGCGCATCATCACTTCGTGGTTGCCGCGCCGCGAGCCGTATGAGTTGAAGTCCGCCGGCTGCACGGCGTGCTCGCCGAGGTAGCGCGCAGCCGCGCTCGTGCGCGCGATGTCGCCCGCCGGCGAGATGTGGTCCGTCGTCACCGAGTCGCCCAGCACCGCCAGCACCCGCGCCTCGCGGATCGGCGCGATCGGCGCGGGCTCGTGCGCGAGCCCCTCGAAGTACGGCGGCCGCCGCACGTACGTGGAGTCGGCGTCCCACGCGAATCGCGCGCCGCCCGTGCCCGCGAGCGAGCGCCAGCGCTCGTCGCCCGTGAACACGTCGGCGTAGCGCTCGCGGAACATCTCGGAGCGCACCGCGTGCTGCATCGTCGTCTGCACCTCTTGCTCCGTCGGCCACACGTCGCGCAGGTACACTGGCTGACCGTCCGCGCCGACGCCGAGCGGGTCGCGGTCGAGATCGATGTCCATGTGACCCGCAAGCGCGTATGCGACGACGAGCGGCGGCGACGCGAGGTAGTTCGCGCGCACCTGCTGGTGCACGCGCGCCTCGAAGTTGCGGTTACCGGAAAGCACAGCGGCCACGGCGAGCTTGCCTGCCGCGATCGCGTCCGCGACCGGCTTCGGCAGCGGGCCCGAGTTGCCGATACAGCTCGTGCAGCCGTAGCCGACGAGCTCGAAGCCCAGCGCGTCGAGGTGCTCCTGCAGCCCCGCCTCGCGCAGGTAATCGGTCACGACCATCGAGCCCGGCGCGAGGCTGGTCTTGACCCACGGCTTCGTCCGCAGCCCGCGCTCGTGCGCCTTCTTCGCGAGCAAGCCCGCGCCGACCATCACCTCCGGGTTCGAAGTGTTGGTGCAGCTCGTGATCGCCGCGATCACCACCGCGCCGTTCGAGAGGTCGTACGCGACGCCGTTCGCGCCGACGTGCACCGCCTCCGGCGACGCGCCCGCGGCGACCTCCTCGGCGATCGTGCTGCGCGCAGAGGCCTGCGCGTCGCGCAGCGGAATGCGGTCCTGCGGGCGCTTCGGCCCCGCGAGGCTCGGCTCGATCGTGGCGAGGTTGAGCTCGAGCACCTCGCTGTACTCGGGGTCCGGCGTATCGTCGGTGCGGAACAGCTGTTGCTCGCGGCAGTACGCCTCGACGAGCGGCACGAGCTCGTCGCGGCCCGTAAAGCGCAGGTACGCGAGCGTCTCGGCGTCGACCGGGAAGAAGCCGACCGTCGCGCCGTACTCCGGGCACATGTTCGCGATCGTCGCGCGCACGGCGAGCGGCAGGCCGCTCAGCCCACGCCCGAAGAACTCGACGAACTTGCCGACGACGTTGCGCGCGCGCAGCAGCTCGGTCACGCGCAGCACGAGGTCGGTGCCGGTCACACCGGCGGGCAGCTGCCCCGACAGCCGTACGCCGACAACCTGCGGCAGCAGCATCGCGACGGGCTGGCCGAGCATCGCGGCCTCGGCCTCGATGCCGCCGACGCCCCAGCCGAGCACGCCGAGCCCGTTGATCATCGTCGTGTGCGAGTCGGTGCCGACGAGCGAGTCCGGGTACGCCGCTCTGTCCCCGCGAAACACCACCTGCGCGAGGTACTCAAGGTTCACCTGGTGCACGATGCCCGTGCCCGGCGGCACTACGCGGAAGTTATCGAACGCCTGCTGCCCCCAGCGCAGGAACTGGTAGCGCTCCAGGTTGCGCTCGAACTCGCGCTCGACGTTGAACAGGAACGAGGCCGCGGAGCCGAACGCGTCGACCTGCACCGAGTGGTCGATCACGAGGTCGACGGGCTGCAGCGGGTTGATACGCGCGGGGTCGCCGCCCAGCGCGACCATCGCGTCACGCATCGCGGCCAGGTCGACGATGCACGGCACGCCGGTGAAGTCCTGCAGCAGCACCCGCGCCGGCCGGAACGCGATCTCGTCCGTCGGTTCCGCCGCCGGGTCCCAGCGCGCGAAGGCGCGCAGCTGCACCGCGGTCACGCTCTCGCCGTCCTCGCCGCGCAGCAGGTTCTCGAGCAGGATACGCAGCGTGAACGGCAGCCGCGCGAGGTCGATGTCGAGCGCGCGCGCGGCGGCGTCCAGGCGGTACACCGTGTGCGCTTGCCCGCCGACGTTGAGCGTCGACCGCGTGCCGAAGCTGTCCAGCGAGCTCACCGCGTCAGCCATCGCCGTCCGCCCCTCGTCACCGCTGCTCCCGTAGTGCTCGCATCGTAGCGAATCGCCTCGGGCCGTACTCGCCCCGTGCCACGGCGCTCAGGCGCGCCGGCCCGCAACGAGGTAGTGCACGAGGCCGTAGTAGAACTGGCCGTCAGCCGCGAGTGCCTCCAGTGTCGTGTTCCAGCGCGCCTCTTCGGCGGCGTCGATGCGGCCGACGCGGCGTGCGCCGGCTGCGATGCTCGGGAGCAGATCGCGCAGGTACGGCCCGTAGGCATCGTCGGTCCATAGGTACGACCGCCGAGGCAGCGGGGCGAGGCCGCACGCCGCGAGCTCGCGCGCCCCGCGCCCACCCCGCAGGCCGTCGGCCAGCACACCGAGCTGCGCTACGACCTCCCGCGCGCGCTCGGCATCATACGCGCCGAGGGCGAGCATGCCGCGGGCTGGCTCGCGGCCGCGCTCCTCGCCGACAACGCCGTCGCACTCTACGACTCGCCGGACCTCGCACCCACCGTTGAGGCGCTGCTCGCGGGCGGCGTGCCGCCGGACGTGCTCGCCACGGGCGGCGACCTCGCGAAGCTGACGCGCGGCGCAGGCGCCGCGCGTCAGCTTCGCCGCCACCGATGCAGGCCCCGCGCTCGCACGCGCGCTTCACCGGCGGCTGGCGAACACGCCGTCCAGCGAGCACGACCTGCGGGCGCTCCTCTCGCCCCTCGATGGGCCGCAACCCGAGGAGTCGGGCTTCGCGCAGCGCTTCGGGTGGCCGCGCGTGGTCGCGGTGCGCACGCTGCACCACGGCGCCGACCTCGCGCTCGCCTCCACCGAGACGCGCGCCGGCGGGCGCGGTTGAACGGCGCCACCGGCGGCGCTACGCTGGCTACTCCGGGCGCACGACGCGGGCCGTTAGCTCAGTTGGTACGAGCGCTCGCTTCACACGCGAGAGGTCAGTGGTTCAAGTCCACTACGGCCCACCAGCCGACGCCCAGGACGAGCCGGAACCCTGGTCCGCCAGGGACGGCGTGCCGAAGTGGCGAAATGGCAGACGCGCTACGTTCAGGGCGTAGTGAGGGTAACCTCGTGCGAGTTCGAGTCTCGCCTTCGGCACCATCCCGTTCGTCCCATTCCCACGTGCGCTCGTAGCTCAGGGGATAGAGCGCAGCCCTGCGGAGGCTGAGGTCGTAGGTTCAAATCCTACCGGGCGCACCACCTGTTCGAACCCTCCCGCGATGCCCCCATCCGGCCCGGCGCCGCCGGGCGCCGGGTCAGCGCTCCCGCGGCCCACGCCGCAGGTCCTGCGGCCTCGCGATGCGGGCTCGCTCCGATGGTCGGCGCCCCCGCCGCGCGCACCCTGAGATCGGGCACGCGACGCACCGCCGCGCTGCCAGATGGGAGACGACGATGAACAAGGCCCAGGCCATCGCAGACATCGCGTTCCAGCTCTTGGCGATCACCGCGCCGGAGCACGCCGGCACGCTCATCCAGCGCGCCCTGCGTGCGACAGGGCTGAGCAACCAGACCACGCTCAACCCGGCCGACATCACCGAGCTGCTCCGCGCGATCGCCGTCGAGGGCGGCCCGATCCAGAAGATCGCCCAGCAGATCGCGCTCTACGGCCTAGACGGCAAGACCCCTCGGACAGCGGCCTAACCGCCGCCGCTCGCGCCCGCTGGGCCGGGAGTGGCGGACCGGCCCAGCCGCACAGCCCAGACTGCTGCCGGTACCCTCGCCCTCCGCGCGGGGAGAGGGGCCAAGCGTAAGGCTCCTCCGCGCGCGCTCGACCTACAATCGAGGCGTGGCCGATTCCAGCGTCTTGCACCAGGTCCGCGCGCTCCCGGAGCGCCCCGGCGTCTACGTTATGCGCGACGCCCGCGGCGACGTGCTCTACGTCGGCAAGGCGACCAACCTCCGGGCCCGCGTGCGCTCCTACTTCAGCTCCTCGCGCAGCCTGGAGCCAAAGGTGCTCGCGCTCGCCTCGCTCGTGGCGCAGGTCGACCACATCGTCACCCGCACCGAGTCCGAGGCGCTGCTGCTCGAGGCCGCGCTGGTCAAGCGATACCAGCCCCAACACAACGTGCGGCTGAAGGACGACAAGCACTACCCCTACCTCAAGGTCGACGTACAGCACCCCTGGCCGCGCGTCACCATCACTCGCCGCGTCGAGCAGGACGGCGCGCGCTACTTCGGCCCCTACGCCTCCGCCGGCTCCGTCCGCCGCACCCTCGACGTGGTCAAGAAGCTCTTCCCGTGGCGCTCCTGCACCAAGCTCATCACCGGCACCGACCCGCGCCCCTGCCTGGACTACTACATCAAGCGCTGCATCGCGCCGTGCACCAGCTTCTGCACGAAGGCCGAGTACGACGCGGTCATCGCGGAGACGATCCTGTTCCTCGAAGGCCGCTCGGACGAGGTCCTGCGTCACGTCGAGCGCGAGATGGCCCGGGCCGCCGACGCACTCGAGTTCGAACGCGCCGCGCGCCTGCGCGACCAGGCCACCGCCATCCGCCGCATCACCGAACGCCAGCAAATGGCCACCACCACCACGCTCGACGCCGACGTGTTCGCGCTCGCGCGCAACGGCGACAAGGCGTGTGTGCAAGCCTTCTTCGTGCGCGGCACCGCCGTCGCCGACACCGACTCATTCCTGCTCGACGGGACGCGCGAGAGCAGCGACGCCGAGGTGCTAGGCGCGTTCCTCGCGCAGTACTTCGAGTCCGCGACCTACGTGCCGCGCTACATACTGCTCTCGCAGGCGCCGGCCGACGGCGACCAGCTGCAGCTCGCGCTGCGCGAGCGGCGCGGCGCCGCCGTCGAGCTCCGCGTCCCGGAGCGCGGCGAGCTGCGCCAGCTCGTCGCCAGTGCCGAGGACAACGCCCGCGCCGCGCTTGCCGCCTCGCACGTGCGCTGGCTCAACGACCGCGACAAGACGCAGGCCGCGCTCGCACTGCTCCAGGAGCAGCTGGACCTGCCGGCGCCGCCCCGACGCATCGAGTGCTACGACATCTCGACGATCCAGGGCACGAACACCGTCGCCTCGATGGTCGTGTTCGCCGACGGCGCGCCGCTCACCGCGCAGTACCGCCGCTTCCGCATCAAGACCGTCGCTGGCCAAGACGACTTCGCCTCGATGCGCGAGGTGCTCGCGCGCCGCTTCCAGCGCGTCGCGCGCCACACCGTCCCGCCCGCCGTCACCGATGACATGCTCGTCACCGGCGGCGCCGGCGCCACCGACGACGTCGAGACCCTGCCCCCGAACGATGACGGCGCGACGAGCGCCACGCTAGTCGCGGACAACGACGTGCCCGACAGCGCCACCGTGCGCCCACTCGACATCGACGCGAGCGGCGACGCCCCGCCGGCCGTCGACGAAGCGCCGCCCACGTCCGCGTGGGACGTGCTGCCCGACCTCGTCGTCATCGACGGCGGCAAGGGCCAGCTCGGCGCCGCGCTCGACGTGCTGCGCGACCTCGGCCTTGCCGACCTGCCGGTGTGCGGGCTCGCCAAGCGCGAGGAGGAGATCTACGTCGCGGACATCGACGAGCCGGTCCGACTCCCCCGCGACTCGCAGGGCCTGTACCTGCTGCAGCGCGTCCGCGACGAGGCGCACCGCTTCGCGATCACCTACCACCGCACGCTCCGCACGAAGTCGGCCCAGCGCTCCGTGCTCGACACGATCCCCGGCGTCGGGCCCGTCCGCAAGCGCGCGCTGATGCGCAAGTTCGGCTCCGTGCGGGCGTTGCAGCAGGCCTCCGTCGACGACATCGCCAGCACCGTCGGCTTCACGCGCCGCCTCGCCGAGACGGTCAAGCGCTCGCTCTAGTGGCCCGCGAAGGCTCCGTGACGCTGCGCGATCGCCTCGTCGATGCGATCGCGCAGCACGTCCGGGACGCGCGCGTGCTGGACGCGCTGCGCGCGGTGGATCGCGCCGAGTTCGTGCCGCCGGCGCATCGCCGCTTCCCGTACGAGGACACCGCACTCCCCATCGGCGAGGACCAGACGATCTCGTAGCCCATCGTCGTCGCCGTGATGACCGAAGCGCTCGCGCTGCGCGGCCACGAGCGCGTGCTCGAGATCGGCATCGGCTCCGGCTACCAGGCAGCCGTGCTCGCCCGCCTCGCGCGCGAGGTCGTGACCGTCGAGATCGTGCCGGCGCTGCGCCAGCGTGCCGCCGCCACGCTCCGGCGCCTCGGTGTGGACAACATGCGCGTACTGCCCGCCGAGGTCGCAGCCGGCGCACCGCCTGCGCACGCCGCGCTCGGCCCGTACAACGCCATCATCGTCACGGCGGCCGCGCCACGGGTGCCGCCTTCGCTGCTCGCGCTGCTCGCGCCGGGCGGCAGGCTCGTCGCGCCGGTCGACCCGCGGCCCGATCAGCGCCTGCTGTTGTTCACGCGCACGGCGGACGGCCTCGATACGCGCGACCTCGGCGCGGTGCGCTTCGTGCCGCTGCACGGGCCGGAGGGCTACGCCGAGCACGCAGCCGATCACGACACGACCGTCCTGTGAGCCATCTGTCATGAGCCCTAGCCACGTCTCGACGTTTGGCGCAAGGGCTTCCAGCTCCTAGACATGCTCCCCACCACGAGATATACACTTCGACCGCCAAGTCTCGACTATGTAAAGTCGAGGCGGCCTACCGACGTGACCCTGCAGCGCCTCGGCGCACGCACCGGGGGGGCACCTGTGGATCAGCACATCGACACGTTCCTGCACTACCTGTCTGCCGAACGCGGCTCCTCGAAGAACACCACCGACGCCTACCGCAACGACCTCACCCGCTTCGCCGAGTTCGCCGCCAAGCAGGGGCATAACGGCAGCCAGCCGCACGTCGAGCACATCGACCGCGACATGATCACGAACTACATCGCGTGGCTGCGCGGCGATCGCCAGTACAAGGACGCCACCGTCGCGCGCAAAGTCGCCGCCGTGAAGTCGTTCTACACGTTCCTGCTCGACCACGGCGTGATCGCGAGCAATCCCACCGCCGCGATCGACTCGCCGCGCGCCCCCAAGCCCGTGCCGCGCCCGATGACGACTGCTGACGTCGACGCGCTGCTGCGTGCCCCCCTGCGGAGACACACCGCTGAGGCCGTGCGCGACGCCGCGATGCTCGAGCTCATGTACGCCACCGGCATGCGCGTGACGGAGCTCGTCTCGCTCAACCTCGACAGCCTGCACCTCGTGCCAGCACCCGCCTACGTGCGCTGCACCGGCAAGGGCGCGAAAGAGCGCATCCTCCCGGTGTACGAGCAGGCAGTCGCCGCGATCGAGCGCTACCTCGACGCCGCGCGGCCCCCGCTGCTGAAGGAGCGGTCGCAGGTCGCGCTCTTCGTCAACCGCCGGGGCGAGCGGCTCACGCGCCAGGGCTTCTGGTTCATCCTCAAGAACTACGCCCGCTCCGCCGGCATCGACGCGCACGTCACGCCGCACACGCTGCGTCACTCGTTCGCCACGCACATGCTGCGTGGCGGCGCGTCGGTGCGCGACGTGCAGGAGTTGCTCGGCCACGCCAACGTCTCGACCACCCAGGTCTACACGCAGCTCGCCGACTCGCACCTGCGCGAGGTGTACGAGCAGGTCCACCCGCGCGCGCGCTGAGCCCACCGGTGCCGCGGCCGGCCGGCGCTACGTTGTCCACGTGCCGCGCTCGCCGCATCATGGCCTGGGCACGGCGCGGCGAGCGGGAGGGGTACGGGTGGATATCGAAGACATCCGCGCGCGCGAGGTGCTGGACTCGCGCGGCAACCCCACCGTCGAGGTGGACATTGTGCTCGCCGACGGCTCGGCCGGCCGCGCCGCCGTGCCGTCCGGCGCCAGCACCGGCGCACACGAGGCGCTAGAGCTGCGCGACGGCGACCCCGCCCGCTTCCACGGGCGCGGCGTGCTCAAGGCCATCGCTCACGTCAACGACCAGCTCGCCCCCGTGCTGCGCGGCTTCGACGCCGCACGCCAGGTCGAGCTCGACGCGATGCTCATCGAGGCCGACGGCACGCCCACCAAGCGCCGCCTCGGCGCCAACGCCCTGCTCGCGGTCTCCCTTGCCGCCGCCAAGGCCTCCGCGCAGTCCGCCGGCGAGCCGCTGTTCCGCTACATCGGTGGCGTCAACGCGCGCGTGCTCCCCGTGCCGCTGTGCAACGTGCTCAACGGCGGCGCACACGCCGCGAACTCCACGGACTTCCAGGAGTTCATGATCGTGCCCGTCGGCGCCACTACGTTCCGCGAGGCCGTGCGCTGGCTCTCCGAGACCTACCACGCGCTGCGCTCGCTGCTGCACGAGCGCGGCCTCCCTACCACCGTCGGCGACGAGGGCGGCTTCGCCCCGCCCCTCGCCACCAACCGCGAGGCGCTCGAGCTGCTGATGCACGCGATCATGCTCGCCGGCCGCCGCCCCGGCGAAGAAATCGCGATCGCGCTCGACCCCGCGACGACCGAGCTGTACGCGCCCACCGGGGACGGCGGCGAGTACCGCCTGGCCCACGAGCAGCGCACGCTCGACTCGGCTGGACTCATCGAGCTGTGGGCGGACTGGGCGCGCGACTTCCCCATCGTGTCCATCGAGGACGGCATGGCGGAGGACGACTGGGCCGGCTGGTCCGCGCTCACCCAGCGCCTCGGCGGCGGCGTGCAGCTCGTCGGCGACGACCTGCTGGTGACGAATATCCGCCGCCTCGAACGCGCGATCGAGGAGCGCGCCGCCAACGCCATCCTCATCAAGCTCAACCAGATCGGCACGCTCACCGAGACGCTGGAAGCGATCCGCCTCGCGCAGCAGGCAGGCTGGTCCGCGGTCATCTCGCACCGTTCCGGCGAAACCGAGGACACGACGATCGCGCACCTCGCCGTGGCCACCGGCGCGGGCCAGATCAAGACCGGCGCGCCCGCGCGCACGGACCGCACCGCAAAGTACAACGAGCTGCTGCGCATCGAGGAGCAGCTCGGCATGCAGGCCGCCTACGCCGGCCGCGCCGCCTTCAGCCGCCTCGGGCGATGACCGGGCCCGGCGGCATCGACCCCGACGCGCTCCCCATCGCCGAGGCGCCACAGCGCGTCTCCGGCATGCGTGTCCCCGAGGGCTGGCGCCTACCCGGCAAGCCCGCCGACCTCACCCCCACCGCCGAGGACGCATGGCGCCAGACCGGCTTTTTGCTCGCCGACGATCTGCGGCTGCTCGAAACCGGGCTCCCGCTGCAGGCGCGAATCGCCGCGGCGGGCTACACGCCGGCCGCCCGCACGATGCGCATGGCCGCCTTTGCCTCGCTCTGGAGCCGCGCGTTCATCTCCACGTCGGACGCGGTGGTGCTCGTGCGTCGCGGCGGTTACCAATCGGCGCTGCCGCTGCTGCGCCAGGCCATCGAGCATGTCGCCGCGCAGGCGCAGCTCGGCAGCGAGCTCGATGACTTCCGGCGCTGGGCGCACCAGGCCTACGCGCGCGACCACGAGGCGCGCGCCGAGGACGTCGGCCTCGGCCACTTCTTCGGCGGCGAGGCGATCGCCACCGACGACGCCCTGCGCCCCATCTACCGCGCGGCGTCCGACTTCGGCCGCCCGAACTTCGGCCCCACCGCGCTCTTCGTCGCCACCGAGGCCACGCACGCGCGCTACCCGCTGGTCTTCGCGGACGACGCGTTCCACCTCGGTTGGGCGCAGCTGCTGCTCGGCTGGGCGCTGCGCGTCGAGGCGCGCCAGTTGCACGTCGCGCTCCACCTGCGCGAGCTGTTCCCCGCCGCCGAAGCGCTGCGCGGCGATGCCGAGACGCATGTGCGCGCCGTCGACGCACACCTCGCGCAGCCCAACCGCTGCCGCCTCGAGGAGTACGCCGACACCAGCGGCCGCCGCCGACACCTGCTGGCAGACTTCCGCCGCCGCCCCGCCGACGCGTCGCGCCACCTCCTGCTCTGAGCCCGAGGCGCTCCGAGTACTCGGCGCGCCGGGCCCAGTCGGTGATGCTCCCAACGCTGGAGCGGCGGCTGCTTACGTCTCCAGCGCAGTAAGTCAGGGCCGAGGCGAAGACGCGCGGCTCTCACTTCCATCGCAACCGCCACTCCAACGCCGCCCGGCAGCCACGCCGTACCCTGCCCCGCGCCTACAATCGAGGTGCTGCGTGCGGACGCGCGTGGGCGTCCGCGGGGTCGAGGGGACCGAAGATGAGCAAGCTCCGCGTCGGCATCAACGGCCTCGGCCGCACGGGCCGCCAGGTCCTGCGCGCATGGTGGGAGCACCACCGCGATGATTTCGACATCGTCGCCATCAACGGCCGCACCGACGTCGCCATGCACACCCACCTGCTGCGCTACGACTCGGACTACGGCCGCTTCCCCGCTCCCATCGAGGATGGCGCCGACGGCTTCTCGGTCGGCGGACGCGCCATCCGCGTGTTCCGCGAGGACGACCCCGCCGCCATCGACTGGCCCTCCGTCAACGTCGACCTGGTGATCGAGTCGACCGGCGAGTTCGAGTCGCGCGAGGATGCGGCGAAGCACCTGCGCGGCACCGTGAAGAAGGTCATCATCTCCGCCCCCGGCAAGGACGACGACTGGACCGTGATCATGGGCGTCAACCACCTCGACTACGACCCGGCGCGCCACCACGTCATCTCGAACGGCTCGTGCACCACGAACTGCGTCGTGCCGATGGTCAAGGTGCTGCACGACGCCTTCGGCGTGCGTCGCGGCCTGATGACCACCATCCACGCCTACACGCGCGACCAGAACCTCGTCGACGCCAAGCACCGCGACCTGCGCCGCGCGCGCGCGGCCGCCCTCAACATCATCCCCACGTCCACGGGCGCCGCCCGCTCGGTCGGCCGGGTCATCCCCGAACTCGAGGGCAAGCTGAACGGCCTCGCCTACCGCGTCCCCACGCCCACCGTCTCCGTCGTCGACCTCGTCACGGACCTGGCGCAGTCCGCCTCAAAGGGCGCCGTCAACGAGGCGTTCCTCGCCGCCGCGGAGGGACCGATGAAGGGCTTCCTCTACTTCGAGCGAGACGAGCTCGTCTCCACCGACTTCCGCGGCCACCCGGGCTCCGCCATCTTCGACTCGCCCTCGACGATGGTGCTGGAGCAGGACATGGTGAAGACCATGGGCTGGTACGACAACGAGTACGGCTACGCCTGCCGCATCGCCGACCTCATCGCCTTCATCGGCGAGCGCGGCCTCGAGTAACGCACCCCGGCGCTCGTTACGTCGCGCAGGTGCTCCCGTCGAGCAGGGCGCGTAAAGCGGGAACCCTCCGCGCGGTCCTAACGGCATGCCATCCATGAGCCGACCACCGCTGTGGCTCTTCGCGCTCGTACTCGCCGCCATGCTGCTCCTCGCCTGCAGCGGCGACGGCGACGAAGCCGCGCCGACTGCCACGCCGGCCGACGCCGCGACGGCGGCCCCTGCCGCGAGCCCCGCCGCGCCGGCCACCCCCGCGACGGCCCCGCCCGACTCGCCGCCGCCCCCAGCCACGACGGCGCCACCCGCCTCCGGTGCCTCGACGCCGCGGCCCACGGCGCGGCCCGAGGTGCCGCTACCCACGGGCACTGTCGCGCCGCCCGCGCCTCCCGCCGCCGGCGAGCGCCGTGAGCCCGCCCCCATCGAGTCCATCGACGTCATCTGGAGCGACACCGCGCCGCGCCAGTTCTGGCTGGACGTGACCTCCGGGCTCCCCAACGGCTGCGCCCGCTTCGGCGGCATCGAGGTGGCGCGCGCAGGCACCACCATCACGCTCACGGTCACCAACTTCACGAGCGCCGGGCAGAACCGCGCGTGCACGGAGATCTACGGCTACATCTCCAACACCGTCGCGCTCGGGACCGACTTCGTGCCCGGCACACGCTATACGATTCGCGTGAACGACCGGCAGGAAAGCTTCATCGCCCCCTGATCGAACCTCCGAGGCAGACGCCCCCGGCGCGCCTCGTGCGCCGCGCCGCGCTCGCGTACGGCTGCCGCGCCACCCCGCCTCATCGAACACTCGCGCACGCGTGCCGGCTCGACCGCTTGCGACGCCGAAGCGGTACGATCGCGCCCACGACGGGAGCCATCTCGTGACCCAAGCGGCGCCTCCGCCCGAACCGAACGCCCCCGGCACGCCCCCGAACGACCCGGCCGCGGCCGACCCGTTCGCCCCTCCGCCCGCGCCGTCGGCGCTCGAGCCCTCCGCCCCCGCGGCCGCCGGGGCCGAGCTGCCGGCGCCGGCACCGGCGCCCGCCCCGCGACCGCGACGGCTGCGGCGGTCGCGCCGCGAGCGCGTACTCGGCGGCGTCGGCGGCGGCGTCGCCGAGTACTTCGACTAGGCCCGCATGCTCGACGCGCTCTCAGACCGCCTTCAGGGCACGTTCCGCCGCCTCGGCAACCGCGGCAAGGTCACCGAGGCCGACCTCGACGCCGCGCTGCGCGAGGTGCGCGTCGCGCTGCTCGAGGCCGACGTCAACTTCAAGGTCGTGCGCGACTTCATCGCCGCCGTGCGCGAGCGCGCGCTCGGGCAGGAGGTGCTCGCCTCCATCACGCCGGCGCAGCAGATCGTTGGCATCGTCCACCAGCAGCTCGTCGAGGTGCTCGGCAACAACCAAGAGCCCCTCAAGCGCGCGGCGCAGGGCCCCACGAAGGTCCTGCTCTGCGGCGTCAAAGGCTCCGGCAAGACCACGCTCGCCGGCCGCCTCGCCCTGCACCTGCGCTCACAGGGGCTGCGCCCGCTGCTCGTCGCCACCGACTTCGAGCGCGTCGCCGCCACCGAGCAGCTGCAGGTGCTCGGCCAGCAGATCGACGTACCGGTGTACGCCGAGAAGCGCGAGGCGCCGGCGCCGCAGGTCGCGAAGCGCGCGCTCCAGGAGGCCGCGCGCATCAACGCCAACGCCGTCATCATCGACACGCGCGGCGCCGTCGCCCTCGACGACGCCTTCGCCGACGAGCTCGCCGCGCTCGCCGACGAGGTCGGCCCGACCGAGGTGCTGATCGTCGTCGACTCCATGACCGGGCAGGAGGCGGTAAACCTCGCGCGCGAGTTCGACGAGGCGGTTGAGGGCACTGGCATCGTCGTCACGAAGCTCGATTCCGACGCGCGCGGCGGCGCGGTGCTGTCGGCGGGCGCCGTGACTGGGCTGCCGATCAAGTTCATCACCACCGGCGAGCGGCTGGAGGCGCTGGAGGCGTTCCACCCGGACCGCTTCGCCTCGCGCGTGCTCGGCATGGGCGACGTCGTCACGCTCGTCGAGAAGGCGAAGCAGGCCATCGGCGAGCGCGACGCGAAGGAGGTCGCCCGCCGCATGCAGCGCGGCGAGTTCGACCTCGAGGACTTCCTCGCGCAGATGCAGCAGATAAAGAGCATGGGGCCGCTCTCCGGGCTGCTCGACATGCTGCCGGGCGCCGGCGCGCTCAAGAGCCAGCTCGGCGTCGCCGACCTCGGCGAGGACACCTTCAAGTACGCGACGGCGATCATTCAGTCGATGACGCCGCAGGAGCGCCGGCACCCGGAGCTGCTCAACGGCTCGCGCCGCCGGCGCATCGCCGCCGGCTCGGGCATGACGCCCGCCGACGTGAACCGCCTGATGAACCAGTTCAACCAGGCGAAGAAGTTGATGCAGGCGATGACCTCCGGCAAGGGCGGCGGGGCGGGCGGCGCCGGCCTCCGCCGCATGCTCGGCTTCTAGGTGCAGTGACCACGAACCTGTGAGAGCCGACTGACCGGCGGGAGGCCACCGAGCGAGCCATGGGGCTTGCGTCAGTTGTACTACCGCAGCCAGCCGGCGAGGGCGCGAGCGCGATGGGCGCTGGTGGGGCAGGCGAAGGTGTAGGCCCACGTGCGGAGCAGCACCTGGATGAAGCGTTCGGCCTTGCCGTTGGTGCGCGGCGTGTAGGGGCGGGTGCGCAGGTGACGCAGGCCAAGCGCGGCGCAGGATGCTCGCCAGGCTCCGGACAAGTACACAGGCCCGTTGTCCGTCATCACCGCCTCCACCTCGACACCTTGCTCGCCGTACCAGACGCAGGCCCGCTCGAGGAAGGCGACGGCGTCCACCGCGCGGTCGGTGCGCAGGACGTTGGC
>Ga0194132_10008114_pt1 | contig 15204 bp, 10 predicted proteins | sample TA2KigOf80mmetaG_FD_148612 | JGI IMG/M metagenome (GOLD analysis project Ga0194132, IMG submission 148612) | Freshwater microbial communities from Lake Tanganyika, Tanzania - TA2015054 Kigoma Offshore 80m | ecosystem: Environmental > Aquatic > Freshwater > Lake | place: Tanzania: Lake...
CTTCGGAGCGTGGGGCTGGCGGTGCCGGCGGCGAATCGGAGAAGTCGAACGGGTCGGACATTCCCGGGCTGCTTATCACAGGGCGCCCGCGGCAGCCACCGCGGGCCTGAGGCCGATGCGGCGGCCGGCGCGGGCCGGGCGGGGCAGCCCGGCGTGGGCCAGGGCCAGCGCAGCGACCGCAGGAGCCAAGGGCGCATGCATGGCCGTGCTGCGGCGCGTCGTCAGATCGACGTGGAGGGCCACCCATTCATGGGTTGCCGCGACGTAGCCGCGCTCGATTTGCGTCATTTCGCCGAAGAAGTGGAGGCGCTTCGCGTCATGGTCCAACAACCAGCACGTGAAGCGGAGCGAATCGCCGAGGCGAACCTCCTGGAGAAAGCACAGGTGCGATTCGAGGGTGAACGACGAGCAGCCCGTCCGCTGGCGATATCCCTCGTCCATTCCGAGCCGCTCCAGCAACTGATCGTAAGCCCGATCGAAGGCGAGACTGTAGTAGGCGACGTTCATGTGACCGTTGTAGTCGATCCAATCGGCCGCGACGGTCTGCGTGGTTTCGAGTGCTAGCGGAGCGGCAAAGGTCATGTTCCAATCATAGGTGTGCCGGGTCGGGGCCCCAATGGATTGCTCCCACCGCCGTGCAAATCTAGATTGCTACCCATGGACGCCCAAGCACCGCGCCCGACTCCCTCGGCCTGGGAGCCGGCCTTGGCCAGGCTGGCCGGACGGTTTGGCGAGCGCTTCTCGCGTGTCACGGCGGTTCGTCGACACCACGGCAAGGACGCCTCCTATCATCCGAGTGCCGATCCCGACGCCGTCGTGTTCGCGCGAACGACCGCCGAGGTTGCCGAGGTCGTGGGGCTATGCGCGGCCCACCGCATCCCGGTTATTCCGTTCGGCACCGGCACCTCCCTCGAGGGCCATGTCGCCGCCGTCCACGGTGGCGTCTCGATCGATGTGAGCGGCCTCGATCGTATTGTCGAGGTCAACGCCGAGGATCTCGATTGCACGGTCGAGGCGGGGGTGACGCGCAAACAACTCAACAACCATTTGCGCGACCGCGGCCTGTTCTTTCCGATCGATCCCGGTGCCGATGCGTCGCTGGGCGGCATGGCCGCGACACGCGCCTCGGGCACCAACGCCGTGCGCTACGGCACCATGCGCGAGAACGTGCTCGCGCTCACCGTCGTGCTGGCCGATGGTCGCGTGATCCGCACCGGCCGGCGGGCGCGCAAGTCGGCGGCGGGCTACGATCTGACGCGTCTTTTCGTGGGTTCGGAGGGAACCCTCGGCGTCATCACCGAGGTGACGTTGCGCCTCTATGGCATCCCCGAAGCGATGTCCTCGGCCGTATGTTCCTTTGCCACCATCAAGGGGGCCGTCGACAGCGTCATTGCCACGATCCAGAGCGGCATTCCGGTGGCCCGGATCGAACTTCTGGACGAGGTCCAGATGGATGCGGTCAACCGCTACTCGAAGTTGTCCTACCCGGTGGCGCCGACGTTGTTCCTCGAGTTCCATGGCAGCGAAGCGAGCGTTCAGGAGCAGGCAGCCCAGGTGCAGGCCATCGCGCAAGACCATGGCGGAGGGGGCTTCCAGTGGGCGACCCGCGCCGAGGAGCGCAACAAGCTTTGGCAAGCGCGTCACGATTCGGCCTACGCGGCGGCCGCGCTCAAGCCGGGCAGCGGTTTCTGGGCCACCGACGTCTGCGTGCCGATATCGCGGCTCGCCGATTGCATCGTCGAGACCAAGAAGGATCTCGAGGATTCGTTCCTGCCCGCACCGATTGTCGGTCACGTGGGCGACGGCAACTTCCATGTCGCGTTCGTCGTCGACCCGACCAAGCCCGAGGACATCGCCGAGGCAACGCGCCTCAACGAGCGCATTGTCGCGCGGGCGCTGGCGATGGGCGGCACCTGTACCGGCGAGCACGGCGTCGGCTACGGCAAGATCGATTTTCTCGAAGCCGAACACGGCCCGGCGCTCGCCGTCATGCGCACACTCAAACAGGCGCTCGATCCGGCGAACATCATGAACCCAGGCAAGGTGGTTCGGATCAACGGCGCTTAGGTCGTCGTCCTTGGAACGGGTCGACAAAGGCGACGCCGTCAGGACTGTTCGCTGTCGCGAAGCGACCCGGGCATGCGCTCGAACGCTCCGTCGTCTTGCGGCATCGTGAGCAGGTGCTGGGGTTGGCGTCGGGCCGCCCGGCCACATCGCTGAAGTGGTTTCCTGCATCCCGGATCGACCAAGTTGCGCGTTACATACGAGGGCCTAGCTCGAGTCAGTTGCCGGAAGATCGCGGCTCCCTGAGATGGTCACGTATCGTTCAAGCCAACGTTCGGGCCAGTGCTGCCGCGCGCTCGGCGGAGATCTTGAGGATCGCGTCACGAAGCGCCGGCGCGAGTTCCAAGAGCTTCTGAAAGTGCCGACGACGCAGCGACAGCAGGATCGTCGGCTCGACGGCCGCGACCGTCGCAGTTCGCGCGCTCGACTCGATCAGCGCCATTTCGCCGAAATGATCGCCATCCTCGAGGTAGGCGATGTGGCGCGATTGTCCGGTCTCGTTGAGCGCCGTCACCTCGAGCTTACCGCGAGCGACGATGTAGAATTTTTCGCCGGCCTCCCCCTGGCGGACGACCTCCTGGCCAGGCCCGAGATGCTCGGTACGGAACGCGTTGGCAATCGGCTCGAGCAGGCGTGCCTCGAGTGATTGAAACAACGGGATCGTGGTCAGGTACGTCACGCTGACCTCGGCCTCGTCGTCGTCGGTCAGTGTTACGCCGTCCTGGCGTCGCCACATGGCGGCGTAGCGCCCGCCGACGGCCAGCAGCTCGGCGTGCGAGCCTTGCTCTATCAGTCGCCCCTGGTCGAAAACGAACAGGCGATCGACGTAGGAAACGTTCTTCAGGCGGTGGGTTGCCTGGATCACCGTGCGCGTCGTCGCGAGGCGGCGGAGCGTTTGGTTGACGGCCGTCTCGGTGGCCGCATCGAGCGCTGAGGTCGCCTCGTCGAGCAAGAGGATCGCGGGGTCGCGGACGAGTGCCCGCGCCAGGGCCAGGCGTTGGCGTTGGCCACCCGAAAGGACGCGTCCGCGTTCGCCCACCTGGGTTGCATAGCCGAGCGGCAGGGCCAGGATCTGGTCGTGCAATTCGGCCGCACTGGCGGCGACTTCGACTTCGGCGTCACTCGCCTCGGGGCGCCCGACCCTGATGTTCTCCCGGATCGTCGCGTTGAACAGAAAATTGTCCTGGAACACGACAGCGGCTTGGGCATAGAGCGAGGCCAACTGGGCCGCACGAAGATCGACGCCGTCCAACGTGACCCGCCCTTCCGTCGGATCGTAGAAGCGCAGGAGAAGGCTCAATGTCGTGCTCTTGCCGCAGCCGCTCGGCCCGACCAAGGCGACATGGCTGCCGCGTTCGATCACGAGACTCACGTCACTCAGTTCGGTGCGATCGCGGCCGTAGCTGAAGGAGGCGTGATCGATCACCAATCGCTCGGCAAAAGGCGGCAGTTCGCGTGCGTCGTCCCGGTCGGCCACGACATCGCGTTGGATCAACAGGTCGTTGACCCGCTCCGCACCGCCCGTGGCGCGAATCAGGCCGGGCATGGTCGCCATCAGGCGCACGACCGCCGCGCTGATCGTGGCGTAGAGGGCGGCAAACGCCACCAGTTCACCGGTGGTGAGGCGTCCTTCGAAGCACAGCCAAGCGCCGGCACCGATCACGACGACCTGCAGCGCCAGCATCGTCAGGTTGGGAAGGCGCTCGACGAGGTACGTGAGGAACGTGAAGCGCATGGCCAGGCGAAGTACGTCCGTCGCCTGGTCGTAGAACGACCGCCTCAGGCTTTCGCGCAGGTCGAAGGCCTTGACCACCGGTTGGGCCTCGATCGTTTCGAGGACGCGGGCATTGAGTTGGGTCTGTGCCGGGCGAAACACCTGGCCGGCGGCCAACGCCCGCGGCCCGGCGAACCGTGTCATGAGCATGGCGATCGGGATGCCCGAGACCGCGAGGAGGGCAAGCTGCCATTGCAGGGCGAACAGCGTGCTCGCGCTTACCAGCACGTACATCGACGCGATCGTGGCATTGGGAAGGGCATTGAGCACGCCGCCTTCGACCTGTCCGAGATCGTTGGTGAAGCGACCGAGGATCGACGCCGTCGATACCCGCCCATAGAAGCGCAGCGACAAACGATGCAAGTTCTCGAACATCGCCAGCCGCAGGTCGGCCTGGACGCGTGCGGCAAACCAAGCGTGCAGATAGTCGCGGACGACATGGGCTGCGGCGGCAGCCAAGAACCCGGTCACGAGCACGCCGACGACGACCAACAGCACGCGCCGTTCGCCTGGGATGATCGCCTCGTCGACCAGCACCATCAGGCTCATCGAAACGAAGGTGTGATAGGCGACGTCGATCGCCATCGCGATCAGCACCAGCGCGAGGCGGCCGCGATAGCGCGTGACACGGGCGGTCAGCCAGCGTAGCCCGTCCCATAGGGTGAAGAACCGGGGCTCCTCGACGAGCGCCGGTTCCGCCCGCTCGGTCATCGTCTTCTCTCCTCGACGGTGCGCGCTTCTGGCGGTGCGCTCCACGATCGTGGCGCTGACGCTTCGCTAAATGGTGAACGACAGCTCGCCCAGGCGCTTGGTCATCTTGCGGTTTTCGGCGTAGTCGACGGGCACGGCAATCAAGGCGGGGCCCGGCTGGACGAAGGCTTCGGCCAGGGCCGGCTTGAGTTCGGCCGCCGAACGAATGACCTTGCCCCAGGCGCCGAACGACTTGGCGAACAACTCGAAGTCGGGGTTGCCGAATTTGAGATCGAAGTGCCGGCCGTTGAACTGGTTCTGCTGCTTCCACTTGATCAGGCCGTACTCGCCGTCCATCCAGATCATCGCGACGACGTTGAGGTTGAGGCGCACGGCGGTTTCGAGATCCTGGGCGTTCATCATGAACCCGGCGTCGCCGTTGATCGACATGATCCGGCGGTCCGGCATCGCCAACTTGGCGCCAATCGAGCCTGGGAAGGCAAAGCCCATCGAGCAGAATCCGTTCGAGATCAAACAGGTGTTGGCGTCATCGCACTGGTAATAGCGCGACACCCACATCTTGTGGGCACCAACGTCGGCCAATAGGATGTCGGAGGGCCCGAGAAACTCGCGCACATCCCACAAAATCTTCTGCGGCTTCATTGGAAACGCGGTGTCGTTCTTCTCCATCGCAAAGTCATCGAGGATGTTCTGACGCAGCTTGGCGCGACCCTTGATGTCGAATAGCGGCAGCTTGCCCTCGTAGCGCTGATTGATGAGTTCGTTCATCTGCCACAGCGCATCGGCGATGTCGGCGACGATGTCGACCTCGACTGGATAGGCGTCGTCCAACTCAGCGGGCCAGAAGTCGATATGGATGATGGTCTTCCCGCCCTTCTTGTTCCAGTGTTCGGGCGAAAACTCGACGAGGTCGTAGCCCACCGAGACGATCACATCGGCCGCTTCGATCGCCGCATTGACGTGATCCTTGCTCTGCAGGCCGAGCGTGAACAGGCAATGCTCGTCCTGGCGCGGGACGGCACCCTTACCCATGAACGTGTTGACGACGCCCATTCCCGTCTTGCTCGCCAGACGCAGAAGTTGGGTCGCGGCGCGTTTGCGCACCGCGCCGTTGCCGGCGAGGATCAGGGGGCTCTTCGCCTTGACAATGATGTCGACCGCCCGAGCGACCGCCTTGTGATCGGCCGCGGCACGGCGGGTTTTGCGCACCGGCATCGGCGTGCGACTCGTTTCGTCGTGGGCGATATCCTCGGGCAGTTCGATGATGCTGGCGCCCGGTTTTTCCGACTCAGCCAGCTTGAACGCCTTGCGGACGACCTCTGGGATCGAGTCGGCATTGGCGATGCTCTGCGCCCATTTGCTGATCGGGCGGAACATGGCAATCGAGTCCATGTTCTGGTGACTCTCCTTGTGTAGGCGCCGGGTCGAGGCCTGGCCGATGATCGCGACCAGGGGCGCGCGATCCATGTTGGCGTCGGCGACGCCGGTCACGAGGTTCGTTGCGCCCGGCCCCAGGGTCGCGAGGCAAACGCCGGGTTTGCCGGTCAGGCGCCCGTACGCGTCCGCCATGAATGCCGCCGCTTGTTCGTGGCGGCAGAGCACGAACTTAATCTTGCTCTCGAGCAGGGACATCATGACGTGAGCGTTTTCTTCGCCCGGGACGCCGAAGATGTGCGTCACCCCCTCGGCTTCGAGACAACGGACGAAGAGATCGGAAGCCTTCATGGCAGATAACCCCTGTGGAGAATGTCGGACGGACGCGAGAAATGTGGAGGATCATTGTAACGCGCCACGCTTGCGGTGTCGCTTGCCCTACGCATCGGGACTCGGGTAACCGAGGGTTGCAACCGTTTTGTCGCGCAGACGGGTAATATGGGGTCGGCCGCTAGGGAGGATCGCGGGTGAAGAAGGTTCTGGTGGTGATTGGCCTGGTCGTCGTTGTCCTCGTGGCAGCGATCCTCGTCGGGCCGAGTCTGATCGATCTCAACCGTTACAAGACGGAGATCGCCGCCGCCGCCGAGGCGGCCACGGGGCGCCGGCTGACGATCGAGGGGGATTTGTCGGCGCGATTGTTGCCCTCGCCGGAGGTGACGGCCCGCGGCATCACCTTCGCCAATATCGCCGGCGCCGAGAACCCGGTCATGGTCCGACTTCGCGCGGTCGAGGTGCAGGCGGCGTTCTGGCCGTTGCTGACCGGCACGATCGAAGTGAAGTCGGTCCGCCTGATCGAGCCCGTGGTTGCCCTCGAAACGTTGGCGGACGGCCGGACGAGTTGGTCGTTCGCAACGACCGCGTCACCCCAAACACCGACCGGCGGATCCGGCGATGGCGGGAGCGCGAGCGGTGGTCCGAGCGTCCTGCTCGAACGCCTCAGCATCACGAACGGCAGCGTCAGCTATCGCGATGCCGCCTCCGGTACCCGCGAGCAACTCGAAAAGATCGATCTCGAGGTGACGGCCGGCGACCTGACCGCCGGCCCGTTCGCGGCCAAAGGCAAACTCGTGGTGCGCGGGCAACCGGCCACCCTCGATGTCAGCGTCGGAAAGCTGGCCGGGGCCGTCCCCTTGTCGGTGTCGCTTGAACTCGACCGCGCGCGCCTTGCGGCCAAACTTCGCGGGACCTTGAGTGAAGCGAGCGTCAAGGGACGTTTCAACGGTCGGTTCGATATCGATGCCCCCGACCTCCGCGGTGCAATGGCCGGGCTGGGCAGCTTGCTGCAAACCGATCTTCCGGCGCCACCGGGTGCCCAGGCGCTGCAATGGCGTTCCGCCATCGAGGGTGGCATTGAGGGCGTCAGCCTGACCGATCTCGCGCTGACGTTGGGTGAAACGCGCGGCGGGGGCACGGTGACGGCAGCGCTGTCTCCCAAACTTTCGCTGGACGTCGCGCTTCGTTTCGGGCGGCTCGATGTCGATCCCTGGTTGACGGCGACGCCGTCGGCCGCTGGGAGTCCCGGGGTTCCGGTGCGTCCACAGGCTCCAGCAACCACCTCGGAGCGATCGGCTGCGGCGATGCCGGCCCTACCCAAGGACCTGACCGCCACCGTCGACGTGAGCATCGATGCGCTCGGCCTGCGCGGCGCGACCGTTCGCCATGCCCGCGTCGAAGGAGCGCTGCGGGACGGCGTGCTGGAGTTCAAGAATCTTTCCGCCGAGTTGCCAGGCAATGCCACGATTGCGCTGAGCGGGCGGCTCGTCGGGCCTGGACCGCAATTCGACGGCCGGGTGGAGGCGCTGGCCGCGGATCTGCGTGGCGTGCTGGGGTGGCTCAACGTCAGCACCGACCGGGCGCCGGCCGATCGGCTCCGACAGTTCAGCTTCCAATCCGCGGTCAAGGTCACGCCCGAACTCGTGCAGCTTGCCGGCCTCGACCTGCGGCTCGACTCGGCACGCGTGACCGGCGGCGCCGCCTATGCGCTCCGAGCGCGCCCGTCGTTCAGCGTCGATCTCACGATGGATCGCCTGAACGCCGATGCCTACATGGCCCTGGCCGCGCCGGCGTCGGGCGGATCGTCGGCGCCGCGACCCGCAGCAACGGCGCCATCCGCGCCTGCGCGCGGAGCCGGAGCAGACCCACTGGGACTCGCGTTCCTCAACGACGTCGATGCGGCCGTCAAGATCGCGATCCAGCAGTTTGCCTACGCCCAGACGCGGGGGCGAGATCTGCGTGTCGATGCCTCGCTGATCGGTGGCCGGGTGACCATTCGTGATGCGCGTGTCGCCGAACTCGCGGGCGCCTCGTTGGCCGTGACCGGCACGGCGGAGAACTTTGCCGCCGTTCCCTCGTTCAATCTTGCGGCCTCGGCCGCGGCCAACAGCCCCGCGGGAGTCGCCCGTCTCTTCGGCGTGACCCTCCCGGTGGCCGACGCCCAGCTCGGGCAAGTCAGCGTCCAGGGCACAGTCCGAGGTAACCTGGGGCAGGTAACGGTCGACCTCGATTCGCGGGTCGGACGGATGACGGCCAAGGTGAACGGGGCCGTCGAACTGACGGCGGCGGCCCCCCGTGGCGACGTTACCTTTGCGCTGTCCGATCCGAGCTACGTGCATCTGTCGCGGTTGGTGGGCGCAGCGATCGCTCCGGTCGCCCCGAGCAGCGACGGCCCGATCGAACTCAAGGGGTCGCTCAAGGGCGGCAGCGACAGTCTCAACGTCGATCTCGGGATCAAAGTCGCCAATGCCGACGTGACGGCGGCGGGCATCGTCCGGGGCCTCGCCGGCGCCCCGACCTTCGGGCTTGCGACGAAGGCCCGTCACCCCGATCTGCAGCAGTTCCTGCGCGCACTTGGCGTCGACTATCGGCCGGCCGCGACAAATCTCGGCGCGCTCCGATTTGCCGCCGACATCTCCGGATCGGCGAGCGAGGTCAAGGTCGCGAGCCTCGATGCGGGTTTCGGTCCCGTGAACATGACCGGTGAGGTGGCGCTGAGGACCGACGGCCCACGTCCGAAAGTCTCCGGCAACCTGAGCGCAAGCGAAATTCTCCTCGATCTGTTCATGCCACGAGCCTCGCCGGCCGGAGCGTTGCCATCCGCGACCGCGCGCCCGGCCCCGGGCGCTGCTGCGCGCCCCCAGGAACGCTGGTCGCGTGAGCCGCTCGACTTGTCGGTGTTGCGCACGTTCGACGCCGACCTCAACCTCCGCGCGCGTGGCCTTACCTACGGGCCATACGCCTTCGCTGAGCCGACGTTGGCGATCAAGCTCAGCGACGGCACCCTCAACGTCGATCCGCTGACCGGCAAATTGTTCGACGGGACCGCAACGCTCAAGTTGGTGGCGACGACGGCAGGCGCTGCGCCACGTCTGACGACGACGATCAACCTCACCGGTGCCAACATCGAGCGCGCGCTCAAGGAGGCGGCGGGGGTCGGCGATGTCACCGGTCGGTTCGACATGGCTGGCGAACTTGCGACCACGGGGCGCAGCCAGTTCGAGATGATTTCGGCCCTCGGCGGTCGCGCCACCTTTGCCGCCCGCCAAGGCATCGTGCGCGGCATCGACCTGCGGGCGCTGAGCGATCGCCTGAAGCGCCTCAACGAGATCACCGATTTCCTCGGCTTGATCCAGGCGACAATGAACGGCGGCCAGACCGCCTACAGCACGCTCCAGGGCAGCTTCATGATCGACAAGGGCGTGGCACGGAGCAACGACTTCCTCGCCCAACTCGACGCGGCGCAGGGGACCGGTACGGCGGTCGTCGACCTACCGAACTGGCAAGTCGACCTGCGGACACGGGCGCGCCTGACCGAACATGCCGATTCCCCGCAGATCGGCCTCGACCTGACGGGCACGCTCGACAATCCCAAACGCGACATCAAGACAGCCGAACTCGAACAGTTCCTGACGGCGCGCGGCGTCGGCGCCCTACTGCGGCGCCTGTTGCCGCGCGATGCGCAGCCGGCCCAGACGGGACCAGCGCAGCAGCGCCAACCCCAGACCGAGCAACCCCAACAGCAGCAACCGCAGCGCGCCCGGCCCGAGGATGTGTTGCGCGGGATCTTGCGACGCTAGGCTCTCATGCCCGCGGTCAAGGACTGAAGACGTGAATCAGCGATCTGGTTTGGCCCAGACGCTGATCGATTGCGGTGCGCAAGGTAGGAGGCAGAATGTGAGACGTCGGTTGGCAGACTCTCAAGGCCGGTTGGCTTCCGCATGACCGTGCTTCGTCTGGGGCTTCCTCTGTCTAGATGGCGAGCGTCGAGCGAGGTCGGCGCACAACGAGATCGGGGGTTCCCCGCCGCCCCGGCGCTGGTCGCGCTCGAGCCTAGCGGGTCATCCACATGCCGCGGTAGAAGCGATAGCTGGGCGACGGATCGCCGTCGTAGCCCATGACGTTGCGGCGCACGACGTCGTAGTCGGCCGACGCCCACGTCATCGCCACCGGCCCGCGGGTCGCGAGGATGGTTTCGGCGCGCTGATAGAGCGCCTTGCGTTTCTCCCGGTCGAGTTCGGAACGGGCAGCGACGACCACTTGGTCATACTCGGGGTCGCTCCAATTGCCGAAGTTGGTGCCACCGCCGGTGACGAACGACGATGTCCACTGCCAGACTCACAAAGATGTAGAAAAACGTCAAGAACAGGATCAGCCCCTGCAGCAACGGATAGTCGCGCTGGTTGATCGCACGGATGACGAGGCTGCCGAGGCCCGCCCAAGAAAAAATCTGCTCGACCACGACCGTGCCGCCGAGCAGGGCGCCCGCCTGAATGCCGACGACGGTGACCACCGGAATGAGCGAATTGCGCAGCGCGTGGCGGTAGATCACGAGCCGCTCGCTCAGTCCCTTGGCGCGGCTTGTGCGGACATAGTCCTTGGCCAGGACCTCGAGCAAGGCCGACCGGCTCATGCGCATGGTTTCGGCGGCGAGGCTCGCGCCCAGCGTGATTGCCGGCAGGATCAGGAACTTGAAGTGATCCCAGCTGAACGCGAAGTCGTTCGACCCACCCGAGGGCAGCCAGCGCAGGCCGACGGCGAACAGCGCCATCAATAGGATGCCGAGCCAGAAGTTGGGGATCGACAGGCCGATCAACGAGGTCAGGCGCGCCCCGGTGTCGAGCACGCCGTTGCGGCGCGTTGCCGACACCACCCCGAGCGGGATCGCGATCAACACCGAGATGAGGAGCGCCGCCAACGTGAGTTCGAGCGTCAGTGGGAACCGATCGATGATTTCCTCGATCACCGGCCGCCGGGTGCGGTAGGAATAGCCGAGGTCCCCCTGCACCAGGGCGGCGAACCAGGTGACGAACTGAACATGGAACGGCTGGTCGAGCCCGAACAGCCGGCGCAGTTCGGCCTGGGCCCGCGGATCGTCGAACTCTTCGCTCGCCAGCGCGTCGACCACGTCGCCGGGGACCAGGCGCACCAACAGGAACGTGAACACCGAGACCCCGATCAACACGGGGACCGAAGCGATGAGTCGCAGGAAGATCATGCGCATCATCGATCGCGCCCGACTTGGACTGCGGTCCGGCGCGGACCAATCACGTGCCGCCGCCTTCGGCGCCTTCACCCCAGCGGAACGAGCGCTTGGCCGCCTTCATGATCAGGAACGTCTCCACCTCGACCACGCCGGCGACCTTGCCGAGCCTCTTGGTAAGAAACTCGCGCAGCTGGTTGTTCGACTTGAAAAACGCCACGGCGACGATGTCGAACCGTCCGGTCGTCTGGTAGACGTATGAGAACTCCGACATGCGCGCGAAGCGGTCGAGCAATGCTTCGATCTGCGCCATTTCGACACGCATGCCGATGACGACGTGCGTCATCAGTCCGAGTCGGGCGGGGTCGCCGACGCCGACGATCCGGAGCGTTCCGGATTTGATCAAACGGTCAATGCGGCGGCGCACCGCACCTTCGGTCAACTTGACCTTGGCCGCGAGCGCGACGTTGCTGACGCGCGCGTCCTGCTGCAATTCGCGGATCAGCGCGTGGTCGACGGCGTCGAGCGAAGGCGACGTGGGATCTTGGGCCATCAACGGCGGCGCCCGAACTTGTCTAATGCCGGATCGAGAACTACGATTGTCGGCGCCAATCGTGGCAGCACGTTCCGTAATTCGCAACCCTGGTCCGCACCGCCGCAGCGCCGATGCTGGACGTCAACGGCCTTACCACCGACTTCGTGACGCGCAGCGCCAGCGTTCGCGCGGTTGACGACGTGTCGTTCGCGATCGCAGCCGGCGAAACGCTGGCTTTGGTTGGCGAATCGGGTTGTGGTAAGTCGGCAACGGCGCTTTCGCTGATGCGCCTGATCGGGCCGCCGGGCGGCGCTATCGCGGGATCGATCCGATTCGATGGCATCGATGTCATGGCGCTCGATGTCGCCGGACTGCGCCGTCTGCGCGGCAAGAACGTCGCGATGATTTTCCAGGATCCCATGACGTCGCTCAACCCGGTGCTCACCATCGGGCTGCAGCTCGGCGAGACGCTGCAGACCCATCTCGGCCTGTCGGTCCGCGCGGCCCGTCGTCGGGCGCGCGAACTGCTCGAGATGGTCGGCATTCCGGAAGCGGAGCGCCGCCTCGGCGACTACCCGCACCAGTTCTCCGGCGGCATGCGCCAGCGGGTGATGATCGCCATGGCGCTGTCCTGCCGGCCGCGCCTCATTCTCGCCGATGAGATCACGACCGCGCTCGACGTCACCATCCAGGCGCAAATCCTCGAATTGCTCAAACGCCTGACCCGCGAATTGCAGACGGCGATTCTCCTGATCACGCACGATCTCGGCGTCGTGGCCGGCATGGCCGACCGCGTCAACGTCATGTATGCCGGACAAATCGTCGAGTCGGCGGCGACGCTCGATCTTTTCCTCAACCCGAGCATGCCCTACACCCGGGGGCTCCTCGACTCGATTCCGCGGATCGACTCGGAGGTGCGGGAACGGCTGGTGCCGATCCGCGGCGTGCCGCCCAACCTGGCCAACCCGCCGCCCGGCTGTCGCTTCGAACCGCGCTGCGCGCATCGACGGGACATCTGCGCCGCACGAATGCCCACACTGCGCCAGCGCCCGAACACGACGGCACCCCATCTCACCCGCTGCTGGGCGGCGCAGGACGTGGCGGAAGGCGGCTGGCTTATCGGCCGCGACCGCCACACGGTACGGGAAACCCTGGCGATTCCAGGCGATGACGCATGAGCGGGCCATCGTTGGCGCACCGCGTTTCCGCACTAGCCGAGAACCTCGTCGAAGTGCAGGACCTCGCGGTCGAATTCGGCCTCGACGGCGGGAGAAGACTCCGTGCCGTCGACGGCGTGTCGTTTGCGATCCGGCGCGGCGAGACGCTCGGACTCGTGGGCGAGTCGGGTTGCGGCAAATCGACCCTCGGCCGCGCCGTGACACAATTGATCCGGCCGAGCCGAGGCTCGGTCAGGTTCGCAGGTCAGGAGATCGCCGGCCTCGGACATCGTCAGATGCGGCCAGTTCGCCGCCGCGTCCAGATGGTGTTTCAGGATCCTTATGCCTCCCTCAACCCGCGCATGACGATCGGGCAAACCCTCAACGAGTCGCTGTCGGTGCACGCGCTGGCGCGTGGGTCCGCACGGCGGCCGCGGATCGTCGATCTACTCGAATCGGTCGGGCTCGACGAGGCGGCGATCGACCGCTATCCGCACGAGTTCTCAGGTGGCCAGCGTCAGCGCGTCGGGATCGCCCGGGCGCTGGCGGTGGAACCCGAATTCATCGTCGCCGACGAGCCGATCTCGGCCCTGGACGTGTCGATCCAGGCGCAGACCATCAACCTGATGATGGATCTGCAGCGCCGACACGCCCTCACCTATCTGTTCATCGCCCATGATCTCGCGGTGGTGCGCCACATCTCCGACCGGGTGGCGGTGATGTATCTCGGCAAGATCGTCGAGATCGCCGAACGCCGCGAACTCTACGCCGCGCCGCAGCACCCCTATACCGAGGCGCTACTGTCGGCGGTGCCGGTACCCGATCCGCGCGTCGAGGCGCGCCGGCGGCGAATCGTGCTCGAAGGCGACGTGCCCAGCCCGGTCGAGCCGCCGTCGGGATGCCGGTTTCGAACGCGGTGCTGGAAAGCGATCGATACCTGCGCTCGTGAGGAACCGCCGCTGATCGAGCGCTCGCCCGGCCATTGGTCGGCCTGCCACCTCGCCAGTCCCGGCGGGGAAACCCGGCCGACGTAACCGACGTTCCGTTCGATCGCGTAGCGCATCTGGTGTTGCATCGCGCGTTCGAGCCAGGATATGCGACCGGGCCGCTCGCTGGTCGCTGACCCCGGGTGAGCCGCCGAGGGGCGGTGTGACAAACATAGCCTATGGCAACGCCCACGCTGTTCGAGACCCCGACGTTTCTCAACGAAAGGGAGGATGCGCGACAACGAACTGTGGGCGGAAAGCTAGCGAGAAGTGCCGCGTGAAACGCGATGTCTCATTGGAGGCGATATACCCGGGCGGCGTTGCTGTGCAGCAGCTTGCCGATGGTCGCGGCCGGCAGCCCGCTCAGCACCTGCTCGATGTAGTCGCGCGGGTTGATCGCGGCGCTCGCCGGCCCCGGGCTCATGCTGGTCGGGTGCGGAAAGTCGGTCTCGTACATGATGTTGTCGGGACCGAGCAGCTCGAGCGCCTGGTGCAGCGAGCCCCGCTCGAACCAGAAGCTGCCGTAGATCTGGCGTCGGAAGAACTCGCTCGGCAGCAGCCGGTATTCTGGGTGCTCCCGATGTCCGCCCGAGTTCAGCCACTGCCAGTCGATCGCCTCCAGGGCATAGGGCAGCCAACCGACGCCGCTTTCGACCGACACGAAGTCGAGGCGCGGGAAGCGATGGCAGATGCCGCTGCAGGTCAATTGCGACAGTACCTTGGCGTTGACCATGAAAAAGTTGATCGAATTGCCCGCCGCCGCAGCGTGCTTGCCGACGCTCGGATGCATCACCCGGTAGTTGTCGGCATCGCCGCCGCCGATATGGAAATTGACCGGTAGGTCGTGATCCTGGGCCGCCGCCCAGAACCGATCCCAATGCGGATCGGTCAAGGTGGGCAGGCCGAAGTGCTCGGGTTCGCCGCAGAAGACGATGCCCTTGTGACCCTGCTTCGCCGCCCGCCCGAGCTCCGAGATGCTGGCATCGAGGTCCCAGAACGGGACGGTCAGTTGCGGCAGCAGTCGTTTCGGGTCGGCCGCACACCACTCGATCAGGAAATCGTTGTAG
>Ga0194132_10008115_pt1 | contig 15203 bp, 9 predicted proteins | sample TA2KigOf80mmetaG_FD_148612 | JGI IMG/M metagenome (GOLD analysis project Ga0194132, IMG submission 148612) | Freshwater microbial communities from Lake Tanganyika, Tanzania - TA2015054 Kigoma Offshore 80m | ecosystem: Environmental > Aquatic > Freshwater > Lake | place: Tanzania: Lake Tanganyika...
ACTGTCATCGAAACCTGCCGCCGCCAATCCTGCAACGTCTTCGACTGGCTTGTCGAGGCAGTCCAAGCCCACCACAATCAACAAAGGGCAATATCTCTATTGCCCGCGCCGTGAACCAATACTATCTGGACGAATCCTGGACGGATTCACTGGACGGATGGAAGCGTTGCGGGTCAGGCTGGCCGGACTGGCGGGACGATGTTGCGGCGGTTTCGTATCCTATTCAAGGTAAGTTCCCGGCGCGGCTTGCGTCGGGCCGACGAACCAAGACTAGAGGCGGAGACTCATGGCCGTTCCAAAGCGACGAACCTCGCACTCCCGGCAGGGGATGCGGCGAAGCCATTTGCATGTCAAGCGCAAGGGCAATGTCTATTGCAACCGCTGTGGGCAGCCGGTGCTGGCGCACCACGTGTGCTGGAAATGCGGCTGGTCCAACTCGCAGGGGCGCGAGATGGTGGCCCTCGACTATCAGGAGAAGTAAGCGATGCGTCTGGCGCTGGACGCGATGGGCGGCGATCACGCCCCGGGCCCGATCATCGCCGGTGCGGTGGCCGCGGTTAACGCGGATGCGGACATGCATGTCACGCTGGTGGGGGACCGTGCGCAGATCGAGCCGGAGCTGGCCGGGATCAATGCGCCCGCGAAGCAGATCGACATCTTCCATTGCACGCAGGTCGTCACCATGGAAGAGACGCCGGTACTGGCACTGCGCAAGAAGCCGGACAACTCCATCAGCCGTTGCTGGCAGCTCATGGCCGAGAAGAAGGTGGACGCGATCGTCTCGGCGGGCAACACCGGGGCCATGGTGGCCGGCGGTTTGCGGCTCAAGCTGTTCCTCAAGAACGTGCGCCGTCCCGGCATCGCCGCGGTCATGCCCACGCTCAAGGGCCCGTGCGTTCTGCTCGATGTCGGCGCCAACGTCAGCCCCAAGCCGGAACATCTGTTTCAATATGGCGTCATGGGCAGCATCCTGGCCCGCCAGACCCTGCAGCGCGAGCAACCGACCATCGGCCTGCTGAATGTCGGCTCCGAGGAGGCCAAGGGCAACGATCTGGCCAAGGAAACGCACACGCTGTTCAACTCAAGCCATTTCCGCGACCGCTTCATCGGCAACGTCGAGGGCCGCGATGTCAACAAGGGCATCTGCGACGTGATTGTCACCGAGGGATTCGTCGGCAACGTCGTCCTCAAGGTCTGCGAAGGCGTTTTCGACTTCGCCATGAAAATGGTCGGCCAGGAACTGCACGCCGCCCTCCGCGACGAGAAGCAGATCGCCATGCAGGCGCTCAAGGCCATGGCGGCGCGCTACGACTACCACGAGCACGGCGGCGCCCCGCTCCTGGGCATCGACGGCATCTGCATCATCTGCCACGGCAGCTCGGGCGATCGCGCCATCACCAACGCCCTCAAGATGGCCGCCCGCTACGTCGCCGCCCGTCTCAATGCGCACATCGTCGAAGAGCTGGAATCCAGCCCGGCCCTGGCCGGCCAGGAATCGTAGCTGGCCATTCATGAGCTCCACGGCTTGGCAGGAGCCTCTCCCTCCCGAAACGGACCGCACGCACGGTCCGGTGCCCGGCCACAACGACGGCTGCCGGCTCGACGCGGCTGGCAGTCCGCCTTTGCGCCGATAGCATAACTCCGGGTCGTCATCTCTCGTGAGGGCTGATTTCATGTCACGCCAACTCTTCGTCGTAGCAATCGTGATGGCGCTTGCGGCACCGCTCGGCGGGCAGCCTGTTCAGCCCCCGGCGATGACGCCGTTGCCGAAGAATCCGCCCTTCAAGTACGTGAAGGCTAAGGTGCCTTTCTACCCGGCCGGCAAATCGTGGGGCACGACGACGGAACCGCTGGGCGAGATGCAGCTACCTCTGAAGGTGGGCGAGGCGATCAAGCGGTTGTCGGTGCCTGTCGATTTCGAGGTCAAGGTCTTCGCCGCCGATCCGGACATCAAACGGCCGATCTGCATGAACTGGGACGAGCGTGGCCGGCTGTGGATCGCCGAGACCGTGGACTATCCCAACGAGCTTAAGCCCGCCGGCCAGGGTCGCGATCGCATCGTCATCTGTGAGGACACCGACGGCAACGGCCGGGCCAACAAGTTCACCGTCTTCGCCGACAAGCTCAGCATCCCCACCGGGTTCACGTTCCACAAGGACGGCATCATCGTCGTGCAGGCGCCGCACACGCTGTGGCTGCGCGACACCGACGGCGACGGCGTGGCCGACAAGCGCGCGGTCCTCTTCAGCGGCTGGGGCACGGGCGACACCCACGCCGGGCCGAGCAACCTGCACTACGGCTTCGACAACTGGATCTGGGGCATGTGCGGCTACGCCGGCTTCAACGGCACCGTCGGCGGCGAGAAGCATCGCTTCGGCCAGGGCTTCTTTCGCTTCAAGCCGGATGGCTCCAAGCTGGAGTTCCTCCGCAGCACCAACAACAACTCCTGGGGCGTCGGCTTCAGCGAGGAGGGACTCGTCTTCGGCTCGACGGCCAACGGCAATCCGAGCGTCTATCTGCCGATCCCCAATCGCTACTACGAATCGGTGCGTGGCTGGTCGGCGTCCGTACTGGGCGGCATCGCCGGCGACGCGCCGATGCATCCGATCACCGAGAGGGTCCGCCAGGTCGATCATCACGGCCGCTTCACCGCCGCGGCCGGGCACGCGCTGTACACGGCCCGGCTGTATCCGAAGGAATACTGGAACCGCGCCGCCTTCGTCGCCGAGCCGACCGGCCATCTGATCGCGACCTTTCAACTGGAACGCAAGGGCAGCGATTTCGTCTCGCGCAACGCCTGGAACCTGCTGGCCAGCGATGATGAATGGTGCGCCCCCATCATGGCCGAGGTCGGCCCCGACGGCTGCGTCTGGGTCATCGACTGGTACAACTTCATCGTCCAGCACAACCCCACGCCCGCCGGCTTCAAGACCGGCAAGGGGCAGGCGTACGAGACGGAGCTGCGCGATAAGAAGCATGGGCGGGTGTATCGGCTCGTGCCGAAGAAGCTCCCCTCACCCCCAGCCCCTCTCCCGGAAGGAGAAGGGAGGCGAAGCGACGCCAGGGGGCAGCGCAATGAAGAGTCGGGCGGCGCCTTTCTTCTCCCCTCTCCCCCCGGTACTCCGGGGGGAGAGGGCCAGGGTGAGGGAGGGCAGCGTCCCTTGCAACGGCGTGTCGATTTCGCAAGTGATACCGTCCCCCTCACCCCAACCCCTCTCCCCCGGAGTACCGGGGGCGAGGGGAGCGTGGCGCAACGCTCACCGCACTTGGTGGCTGGTCAGGGAGTTGAGAACAAAAAGCGATTCTCTCTGCGAAAGGCGACGCCGGAGCGACTGCTTGCCGCGGTCAAGAACGACAATATGCTCTGGCGGAAACACGTCCAGCGACTGCTGGTCGAACGCGGGCAGCGCGACGTCGTGCCCGGTTTGCTGAACCTCATCGCGGATCCCGGCGTGGACGAACTGGGTATCAATCCGGGCGCCATCCACGCGCTGTGGACGTTGCACGGCCTGGGCGTTCTCGATGGCAAGGATGCAGACATGGTGGCGGTGGCTAAGGCGCTTGAACATCGCTCCGCCGGCGTGCGCAGCAATGCCGCGCTCGTCTTGCCGCGCAACCATGAAGCAGCACACGCGATCCTGGACGCGAAGTTACTCAACGATGCCGATGCTCACGTCCGGCTGGCAGCGTTGCTGGCGCTGGCCAAGATGCCGCGGCACGACAAGATCGGCGCCGCACTGGCGACGATGCTGCGCCGCGCCGAGAACCTCGAAGATCGCTGGATTCCAGAGGCGGCGACCAGCGCGGCGGCGGCGCACGATGCGACTTTCCTGGCCGCGATTCTCGCCAGCAAAGACCCGCTGCCAGCGCGCATGGAAAAGGTCGTCACCATCGTCGCGGAGCATCACGGCCGGGTTGGCGATGTGGGTTCCACAGCCGGGTTGATCGCGGGTCTGGCGAAAGCCCAGCCTGGTGTCGCGGAGACGATTGTCGCCGGCTTGGCGAAAGGCTGGCCGAAGAATCGTCCCGTGCCGCCGTCCGCCGCGCTCGAGGCCAACCTCAAGGATGCGTTCACGAAGCTGCCGGCCGGCGGCCGCGGCAATCTGCTCCGGCTCACCAACGCCTGGGGATTGAAGACATTCGACAAGTACCTGGACGAGATCCGGCAATCCTATCTGGCCGTGATCGGCAACGACAAGCTGACCGACGACAATCGCGTGTCCGCGGCCCGCGAGCTGGTCGGCCTGGGCGGTGACGATGCCATCGACAAGCTCATCGAATTCGTCACGCCGCGAACGCCGCCGGCCCTGGCCAGCGGCCTGGTCGAGGCTTTGTCGGCGAGTCCCTCCGAGCGCGTCGCGCCGCTGCTGCTCAAGCAGATGCCGGCGCTGACGCCGTCGGCCCGCGCCGCCGCCGTGCGCGTCCTGCTCGGCCGGCCTGAACGGACGCGCGCCTTACTCGATGCCGTCGAGAAAGGAGCGGTCGCTCTTGGCGAGCTGGCGCTCGATCAGAAGGAAGCGTTGCTGGCGCATCCCGACGGCAAGCTGGCGGCGCGGGCGCGCAAGCTGCTCGCCAAGTCGGGCGGGCTGCCGAATCCGGATCGACAGAAAGTCGTCGAAGAGCTGCTGCCGTTGACGCAGCTGACCGGCAATCCCGCGCTCGGCAAGGCCGTGTTCACGAAGCAATGCGCCAACTGCCACACGCACGGCGGCGAGGGGGCCAAGATCGGGCCTGACCTGACGGGCATGGCGACGCATCCCAAGGCCGAGCTGCTCATCCACATCATCGATCCCAGCCGCAGCGTCGAGGGCAACTTCCGCGTCTACACGATCGCCACCGCCGACGGCAAGGTGCTGTCCGGCCTGCTGACCTCCGAGAGCAAGACCGCCATCGAGGTCATCGACAGCCAGGCCAAGAAGCATGTGCTCTTGCGCGAGAACATCGAGGAGCTGACGGCGTCCAACAAGTCGCTCATGCCGGACGGCTTCGAGAAGCAAGTCAGCAAGGACGAGCTGGTGAACCTGCTCGAGTTCCTGACGCAGCGCGGCAAGTTTCTACCGTTGCCGCTGGCGAAGGCCGCCACCATCGTCAGCACCCGCGGCATGTTCAACAACAAGGACGACCGGGCGGAACGACTCATCTTCGCGGACTGGTCCGTCAAGACCTTCAAGGGCGTGCCGTTCCACCTGGTCGATCCGCAGGGCGAGCGCGTGCCCAACGTGGTCCTCTTGCACGGCCCGCACGGACAGTTCCCGCCGAAGATGCCGAAGTCGGTGAAGTTGACGTGCAACAGCCCGGCGCTGGCCATCCACCTCTTGAGCGGCGTCGCCGGTTGGGGCTTCCCCATCGGCAAGAAGGGCAGCCATTCGCTTACCGTTCGCCTGCATCTCGACGACGACGGCAAGGCGGAGGATCACAAGTTGCTCAACGGCGTGCACTTCGCGGACTACATCCGCCGTGTGGATGTGCCCGGCTCGGACTTCGCCTTCGACCTGGCCGGCCGGCAGATCCGCTACCTGGCCGTGCATCCGAAGAGCACGGCACCGATCCGCGAAATCGAGTTCCTCAAAGGCGGCGATCAGACAGCGCCGCTGATCATGGCGGTGACGGTGGAGACGCGGTGAGGCGGTGTCAATCGAATCCAAGCCTCCAGTGGATCCGTGGATCCGTTGGGCTGGAACTTTTCCTGTTGACTCTCCACGTGGTGCCTTTATAATGTTGACTGGAGGCAATCCCGGTGGGATGGGAGCTGACTTTTCCTTCCGAGCGAGATGGAATATGGCGAATCTGATTAGCGAAGTGTGCGAGGGAGGGTGAAGCTCTATCCGACAGCTTGAAGCGGTGGGGCCAAACCCGATGTGGTTTGGCTTTTTTGTTTCCTTTGCTCGCATCGCCCGGTGAATCAACTACGAGCCAGGGAAGACCGGGCGTATAGCTCAGTTGGCTAGAGCGCAGCTCTGATAAAGCTGAGGTCCTTGGTTCGAATCCAAGTACGCCCACTCGTTATTTTTGATTTCGTATGGTGATTTTTGAATTGGGCCAGCCGTTTATGCGTGCGGCAGGCGACAATCCGAAATCAAAAATCGAAAATCAAAAATGGCTCGGGGGACGTAGCTCAATTGGGAGAGCGCCGGTTTTGCAAGCCGGAGGTTGCCGGTTCGATCCCGGTCGTCTCCACCACTGTGGCGAATATTCGCGAAAGTTTCGCGAGCATGGCTTGACGGCAACGAGGTGCTTTTCTAAGAAGAATGTTTCGCGCTGGGTGCGAGTCGCGGCACGTTTTAGCCGTGCGGCGACTCCTGGCCAGTTCGACGGGCGGTGACAGGCGTCAGCTTGTCCCGCAGCTTGCGGACCTCTCTGGGGTCCAGGTCAGGTTGAGCTCTTTGAAAACTCGGTAGCGGTAAGAGTTGCAAATCACAAGAATGCTCTTGTCGTTCGCGGCGGCTGCAAGGTCGTCGTGGGCGGGAAGAGAGTTTCTTATGAGTCTCTGCATGAGTGCCTAAGTGAGAGAGATAGGATCGTTTACTCTTTTTCTTTCCCATGCGGTCGCAAGGCTGGCATGGGATGGTAGCAAGCGTAAGGATTCTTTCCTCGACCGAAACGTCGGTAGCGACACGTCGAGGGCAGGATCAATGCGGCCAAGCTACTAAGGGCGTGTGGGGGATGTCTAGGCGCCGGAAGGCGATGAAGGGCGTGGAAGACTGCGATAAGCCCGGGGGATTGGTCAAACGCGAGCTGATCCCGGGATCCCTGAATCACTTTACGCTGAATCCATAGGCGTAAAGGGCAAACGGAGGGAACTGAAACATCTCATTACCTCCAGGAGAGGAAAGCAACAGCGACTCCGTCAGTAGCGGCGAGCGAACGCGGAAGAGCCCAAACCATGAAGACTCGTCTTCATGGGGTTGTAGGGCCAGACTGCCTTTAATGGCAGGGAGTTACCAAGATTTTTCCTAGCAGAATCGTTCAGGAAAGTTCAACCATAGAGGGTGACAGTCCCGTATGCGACAGGAAAAATCCTCCCGACTGGTACCTGAGTAGGACCTGGCACGTGAAAGCGGGTCTGAATCTGCGGGGTCCATCCCGCAAGGCTAAGTACTCTCCGGCGACCGATAGTGTACCAAGTAGCGCGAGCGAAAGATGGGAAGAACCCCTACAAGGGGAGGATACTGAACCTGAAACCACATGCCTACAAGCGGTCAGAGGGCGTTTAGCCGGTTTTCGATTTTTGATTTTTGATTTGCGATTGGCGAGGCTGATGTCGTTGAAGGCGCGGCCTGTCAATCAAAAATCAGAAATCCGAAATCGAAAATCGGCGAAGCCTGATGGCGTGCCTTTTGCATAATGATCCGGCGACTTGCCGTCACCAGCAAGGTTAAGCCGTTCTGCGGCGAAGCCGAAGCGAAAGCGAGTCTGAATAGGGCGAATCAGTTGGGGGCGGCAGACGCGAAACCACGTGAACTACGCATGGCCAGGATGAAGTGGGGGTAATACCTCATGGAGGTCCGAACTCACTAGTGTTGAAAAACTAGGGGATGAGCTGTGTGGAGGATTGAAAGTATCATCAAACGTGGAGATAGCTCGTTCTCTCCGAAATAACTTTAGGGTTAACGTCCGATGTTAAGTGCTGGGGGTAGAGCGACTGAATTCGATAGGGGGCCTACCCGGCTACCCTTCGAAACCAAACTCCGAATACCAGCATGTATTGTCGGGCAGCTAGACGGCGGGGGATAAGCTTCGTCGTCGAGAGGGGAACAACCCAGATCGCCTGCTAAGGTCCCTAAATCATGCTCAGTGCGAAAGGAAGTTGGATTCCTGTGACAGCCAGGATGTTGGCTTAGAAGCAGCCATCATTTAAAAAGTGCGTAATAGCTTACTGGTCGAGGAGTCCTGCGCCGATAATGAACGGGACTAAGCATGATACCGAAGCAGCGGGTCGTATAGCTTCAAGCAATACGACGGTAGGAGAGCGTTGCACCAACCTGTGAAGGTGGACGGATAACGACCACTGGAGGAAGTGCAAGTGATCATGCCGGAACGAGTAACGATAAAACGGGTGAGAATCCCGTTCGCCGAAAGCCTAAGGTTTCCTGGGGAAGGTAAATCCGCCCAGGGTTAGTCGGAACCTAACGCGAGGCCGAAAGGCGTAGCGGATGGACGGCAGGTTAATATTCCTGCACCACGGCCGAAGGTCTGATGTGCGTCGTGACGCTTTCTGGAAGGGGATCGCGAGGATAGAAATTCGCGTCCCGAAAGGGCGAGGACATTTACGATTCCGAAGTCCTCGGAAGGAGAGCCAAGAAAAGCCGACGCTCTACAACGGTCTGTGCCCGTACTAAAACCGACACAGGTAGGCGAGATGAATATTCTCAGGCGCTCGAGAGAACGCTCGTGAAGGAACTCGGCAACATAACCCCGTAACTTCGGGATAAGGGGTGCCTCTTGGGGTGTCAAAGCCCCGGGGGGCCGCAGTGAAAGGGATCTGGCGACTGTTTACTAAAAACACAGGTCTCTGCTAACGCGTAAGCGGATGTATAGAGACTGACGCCTGCCCGGTGCCGGTAGGTTAAGGAAGAGGGTTAGCCGCAAGGCGAAGCTCGCAACCGAAGCCCCGGTAAACGGCGGCCGTAACTATGACGGTCCTAAGGTTAACCCAAAAGCTAGCCTTAGTAAAACCTGGCTATTTGCTGGAAAATCTGAGTATCCCACACTACTCGTCGAAAGGCAGTGATAACGTGTTGGGTGCAGACAATCAGCAGGAAAGGCCGGAGAGCCGGTCCAAGCCCCAGGACTTTTTTGGAGTCCTACTTGGACGGCTGGTTCTGTATTCGACTCTTTTCTTGACCATTAGCCTAATTGCAGGATTGTTCCTGTTTTTTTGGCTGGCGGGAGACAAGTGACAGACCATTCCGGAATCCTCAGAGACTATACGCCGGGAGCCTGAATCGTCAGGCAAGATATAGTCCGAGCTGCATGGCGACATGCAGAGGCTGGCAGAAATGACCAGCCCCTCGATATCAATCGAGAGTAACACATCTGAGCGAAGTTCCTTGTCGGGTAAGTTCCGACCTGCATGAATGGCGTAACGACCGGATCACTGTCTCCACGAGCGACTCGGTGAAACTGTAGTTGTTGTGAAGATGCAACATACCCGCAACTAGACGGAAAGACCCCGTGAACCTTTACTGTAGCTTAGTATTGGGTTTAGGCCCAGCATGTGTAGAGTAGCTGGGAGGCTGTGAAGCGGGACTTCTGGGTCTCGCGGAGCCGTCGCTGAAACACCAGCCTTGTTGTGCTTGAATTCTAACCCCGTCCCGTGAATCCGGGCGGAGGACAGTGCTAAGTGGGCAGTTTGACTGGGGCGGTCTCCTCCCAAAAGGTAACGGAGGAGTTCAAAGGTACCCTCAGCCTGGTTGGCAATCAGGCTTCGAGCGTAAAGGTAGAAGGGTGCTTGACTGCGAGACAGATATGTCGAGCAGGTGCGAAAGCAGGACTTAGTGATCCGGCGGTGCTGGATGGAAAGGCCGTCGCTCAACAGATAAAAGGTACTCCGGGGATAACAGGCTTATCTCCTCTGAGCGTTCACAGCGGCGAGGAGGTTTGGCACCTTAACGTGTATTTGACACATCGGGGTGCTAGGGAAGAGATTCCCTACCAACAAATCGGCTTATAACGGTGAACCCGTCAGGAAGAATTGCAGATTTCAGATTGTAGCTTGCAGATTCAAATGCAAGTGCATCTGAGAGACGCGGTTCTTTACCCGGTAACGCCGTGGGAAGTCCAAGGTTTGCAAATCTGCAATCCAAAATCTGCAATCTGCAATCCCCATGACCCCGTAACGACTGATCCGAAAGGTGAGGCTTGGAGCCCATGCTCCAGGCAATACGCCGACTCCTGTCACAACAAGTCAGATCATGGCCCCGCGGCCTAAAATCGACGACAGGATGAAGACATAGTCTACGCCACAAGAAACTGTGGAATTCCGTACGATGTCGGCTCATCGCATCCTGGGGGTGGAGAAGCTCCCAAGGGTTTGGCTGTTCGCCAATGAAAGCGGTACGTGAGCTGGGTTTAGACCGTCGTGAGACAGGTCGGTCCCTATCTGTTGTGGGCGCAGGAGACTTGAGCGGTTTCTTCCCTAGTACGAGAGGATTGGGAAGGACGTACCTCTGGTGTGCCAGTTGTCGCGCTAGCGGCAGTGCTGGGTAGCCACGTACGGCCAGGATAAACGCTGAAGGCATATAAGCGTGAAACCCTCCGCAAGATGAGGTCTCCGGCTGCTTCGGCAGCGTAGGCTCCTGGAAGACTACCAGGTCGATAGGCCGGGTGTGTAAGGCGGGTAACCGTCTCAGCTAACCGGTACTAACAGCCAATCGCTTGGCCGCTTTGATCCTCTTCTCGACGATCTCATTCGCGGCTTGCCGTTTCGCGTTCGCCTCGGCGCACGCTGAAACAATGCCCTGAATACGTGGGACTATGCCCCCACGCGGTCGTTCGGGCTCATTCAGAGAACAACTCTTACCGCTGCCAGTTGATATTCTGAATTGCATTTTGCAGCTCGGGATCGCAGGTTCTTCAATCTGCAATCGCACACCTGCAATCTGCAATTCTCAGGTGATTTTCCGGTGACCATACCTGGATGGAAACACCCGTCTCCATTCCGAACACGGCCGTTAAGCATCCAGGGCCGATGGTAGTGCGAACAGCGCGAGAGTAGGTTATCGCCGGGATTTTTTAACCCCCGCCATGGCGCAAGCCGCGGCGGGGGTTTTTGTTTTGCCGTTGCGACTATGCCGTATACACTGTGGATCATGTTCGCGGAAACCAAATCAACCTTGGCATGGTTTAAATTCCAAGCCTCCGCCCGTCAGTTTCGCGGCCCGGATGTTGAGCATTCGCGAATCACGCTCTTCAATTGCCGTTTGGTGCGCGCTTACATTTGGGAATACCTCACACATGAGGATAGCCGATACGCTGTCGAGGTATTGGTTCACGGCGCGGGCAATAGAGATATTGCCCTTTGTTGATTGTGGTGGGCTTGGACTGCCTCGACAAGCCAGTCGAAGACGTTGCAGGATTGGCGGCGGCAGGTTTCGATGACAGTCAGCAGTCGCTCGACGAACTGACTGCCGGACGCTGATTGCGTGCCGAACGAGAGCTTCCGCCAGATGACCGCGTGCCGCAGCGCTTGCTCGGCGGCATTGTTGGTGGGCTGCACGCCGTCGATGTCGATGATGTCAGCGAGCGCCCAAATGCAGCCACTTCGAGGCGCTTGAAAAGCAGCCATTTTGAGGAGCGATGCGTTCGTCTGCTAACTTCCACTGCGTTGCCAGCGCAGAGGGAGGTAGGACATGGCGAATGTACTCAAAATGGCACTGCGCGAAGCAATTCTGTCCTTGTATCGGCGCGGCTGGTCGCGGCGGCGGATCGCTCGGGAGCTGGGCGTGGACCGGGCCACGGTGGCGCGGCATGTCCGTGTCCAGGGCGACGACGCCACGGCGGCAAATGCAGCCGGGCGCCCATCGGGTCCGAGCGCTGGTAACCCAAGTCAAATGCAGCCAGCGCCCATCGGCTCGGAGGCGCCCGTCAGCGCGTCAAATGCAGCCAGCGCGCCCATCGGCGCCAACGATCCCAACTGTACAGCTGGGCAGTCTTGGACGGCAGCGTCGGCTGCTGAGGCCGTCGCTGAAGCGAGCCAGCCGACCAGCGTGGAGCATCTGGTTGCCGAGCGTCTGACGGAGCATGAGGCGCGGAGTGCGTGCACACCTTGGCGTGCGGCGATCCTCAGCAAGCTCGACCAAGGGCTGACGGCGCAGCGCATCTATCAGGACCGGGCCGTCGAGCATGGCTACAGCGGTAGCTACTACAGCGTGGTCCGCTTCGTGCGGCGGCTGGGCAAGAGTCGCACGTTGCCATTTCGACGGATCGAGTGCGGTTCTGGAGAAGAGGCGCAGGTCGATTTCGGCACGGGAGCGCCCTTTCTGTCGCCTGAAGGCCGACGGCGTCGGCCGCATGTCTTTCGCATCGTCCTGAGCTACTCGCGCAAAGGCTACATACACCGAGGCGGTCGCACGGCAGACGACCGAGAACTTCTTGCGTTGTCTGGAGAACGCCTTCTGGCATTTCGGCGGCGTGCCCCGCACCGTGGTGATCGACAATCTGCGTGCGGCGGTGACGAAGGCCGACTGGTTTGATCCCGATCTCAATCCCAAGGTGCAGTCGTTCTGCCAGCACTACGGCACGACCATCTTGCCGACCAAGCCGCGGACGCCGCGCCACAAGGGCAAGATCGAGCGCGGCATCGGCTACGTGAAGAGCAACGCGCTCAAGGGCCGCCTGTTCGCCAGTCTCGCGGAAGAGAACCAGCACTTGCAGCACTGGGAAGCGACCGTGGCCGACACGCGCGTGCATGGCACGACGCGACAGCAAGTCGGCAAGCTCTTCGCGGCGGAGGAACGGACGCGCTTGCAGCCCTTGCCGGCGGCGCGCTTCCCAACGTTCTGCGAAGGCCGGCGCACCGTGCATCGCGACGGCCACGTCGAAGTTGCCAAGGCCTACTACTCGGTGCCGCCGGAGTATCTGGGCCGCGCGGTGTGGGTACGCTGGGACGGGCACCTGGTGCGCATCTTCAATGACAAGATGGCGTCGATCGCCGTGCACGCTCAGCGTGAGCCGGGCCAGTTCAGCACACAGCGCCAGCATCTTCCCCTGGAAAAAATCAGCCCCGTCGAGCATGGCGCCGAGTGGTTGCTGGGCAAGGTGCGGTGCCTGGGCACGCAGGCCACGCGCTGGGCCGAGGCCATGATCCAGGTGCGCGGCGTCGCCGGCGTGCGCGTGCTCTATGGCTTGTTGAGTCTGGCCCAGCGCTTCCCGAGCACGCACATCGACCGCGCCTGCGGCGCCGCGCATGGCCACGGCGCCTATCGCTTACGCACCGTGCGTGCCTTGTTGCAACGCCAGGAACGCCAGCAAGTCGAGCAGCCCTGCTTTGACTTCATGAACGAGCATCCGCTCATTCGCCCGCTCTCGGAGTACGCGAATCTCATCCACCACTCTTTCCAGAAGGAGACCTCATGAACGACACGCTTGCCTCCACACTCCGGCAACTGCGCCTGTCCGGCCTGCTGGCCAGTCTGGAGGTGCGCTTGCAAGAAGCGCAGAGCCATGCCCTTAATCATCGCGAGTTCCTGGAGTTGATCCTCCAGGATGAACTTGCCGTCCGCGCCGATCGCCAGTTCCAGCGCCGCCTCAAGGCCGCCGGCTTCCGCGAGCACAAGAGCCTCGAAGACTTCGACTGGGCCTTCAATCCCTCGCTGAAGAGGAAGCAGATCTTCGACCTGGCCAGCGGCCGCTACCTGCGCGAGATGCGCGATGTGTTGTTCCTGGGACCGCCCGGCGTCGGCAAGAGCCATCTGGTCCAGGCTCTTGGCTACCACGCCGTGCGCGCCGGCCACACCGTGCTGTATCGCTCGGTCTTCGATGTCGTGCGTGACTTCCTGCACGACGAGGCTTTCACCGGCCACGACAAGATCCTGGCCAGGTATCTCAAGCCCGATCTCTTGATCGTGGACGATATGGGCATGAAGCAACTGCCCAGGCGCTCCGGCGAGTACCTCTTCGAGATCATCATGCGCCGCTACGAGACGCGCTCGACCATGATGACCAGCAACCGGCCTTTGGAAGATTGGGGCAAGTTGGTCGGCGACGTGCCCAGCGCCACTGCCATCCTCGACCGCTTCCTGCACCATGCCGAGTTGATCCAGATCACCGGCAAGAGCTACCGCCTGCGTCAGCAACCTTCCTCGCCCAAGGAGTCCGCGATTGGTCAAATGCAGCCAGCGCCCATCGGCGCAGACGACAGTGAAAAAACCGCAAATGCAGCCAGGCGCCCATCGGCTGGCAAGGGAGCCCAGAAAGAGCAAATGCAGCCAGCGCCCATCGGCTCGGAAGCGAAGAAAACGGACTGAAACGCGAGGTTGTCGGAGGCATCCATGCCGCAGATTTCGCGGCATCGTGCCGCGACCAGGGGCATTCATTGCCATCCCCTGGACCCCCGGCTAGCCTCTCTCTGTTCGCGTTTTTGAGTTGTCGTCAGTAGGATACTCACGGACGGGACAAGTGGATCACGGATGGGGGTTTTGAACCTTTGTACCCTGGCTGCTTTTGAAGCGCCCATCAGTGGCTGCATTTGGCGCGCTCGGTGACACGTCATCGTCCAGTTTCGCTTCCCACGCTATCTGAGGCTTACCACGACACATCTTATTGAGTCGCTCCTTTAACCCAGGCTTGAATGGGCATTCGACCCACGTCCATTCGCTTGTCTTGCTGGGAATGGGAATCTGCTGCTGTTTCGCTGTCGCTTTCACAATTGATTTCTTTAGTGCAACGTCCGTTGTATACCAGCTAAATGTGACATCGTTAAGGGACGGCAGATTGCGCAAAATGGCTGCAAGTAGCGATGGCTTGGCAATAGACCCACTGGGGCCTTGGTGCGCACGCTGACGGGCCTGCCAGCGGACGAGCAACTTCGCGAATTCTTCGGGGTCGTTCAATAAAGGAGAAGTATCAATCGAGACTCGCTGCAACCATTTGAACCACTTGTGAATGGTGGCTTTCGCTGACGAGCCTCTTACGAGGACAGCGGCCTCAATCGTTCCCATTCCAAGTCCGTTGGGACTCAGGTTGGCGGAACCGATAGCAATACCAGCATTGGACATATACACCTTCGCGTGGAGCTGCTTGTAGGTCAGAACAGTTGCCCCCTGATCTAGAATCTGCTTCAGCACTCGTGGGTCGCAGTTTCCCGAATCGAGATTGCACACTAGCGAAAGTGTGCTCCACCGTGACTTCGGGAGACCCAAGAGACGCTGCGGATTCCCCGAAACATATGGTGACGCGATATACGCACGTCCTGAGGACCGCAGGAGACCTCGAATCGATGCCCCAACCGCATCGGAGGAAGTTAAACCGTCACAAACCAAAGTCGGTGCAAACGACATACGCTGATCTCCAAATATGGTCCACTCTTGTGCTAATGACAATTCTACAATAGTCGGCACGTCAAGGGCAGGGTGATTGTATTGCTAAGGGTTCCTGGGAATCGGCGTGTGTGAGTCTTTGGGCGGTGCGGATAGACTATGGTCACCGAGCCCGAAGGAGTCAAGCTCATGCCGAGACAGTCGAACCTGACCGTGGCCCAGCGA
>Ga0194132_10008118_pt1 | contig 15198 bp, 12 predicted proteins | sample TA2KigOf80mmetaG_FD_148612 | JGI IMG/M metagenome (GOLD analysis project Ga0194132, IMG submission 148612) | Freshwater microbial communities from Lake Tanganyika, Tanzania - TA2015054 Kigoma Offshore 80m | ecosystem: Environmental > Aquatic > Freshwater > Lake | place: Tanzania: Lake...
TAGTGGTGCGTCACGCGACAATTTTCGGCTGGCGTATCCCCACAAACCTCGACGAGAGTAGGGAAAACACGGGCGGATAAGCAACCAGTGGCACCCGAAAAAAGCTGCGTGACACGACACTAGTGCTCTGTCAACGCCTAATTTTCGGGTAGCCTAGTCTGATACAAGCACAATTCCCTGCATGAAAGCACGTCGACAACCCGAAAGTTTTGTGTTGACACAGCACTAGTGAGCTTGCGGGTGGCATGCATGCCACCCAAGCATTCAACCCAACTCTTCCGTCAGCTCGTGAAACCGCTTGAGCGTGGTACGGCTGACGTGGTGCTCAATCCCCTCGGCGTCTATGGCCGCGGTGGCTTCGTCGATGCCGATAGCGCGGAGAAAGCGGTAGACGATGTCGTGCCGCTCGCGGCAGCGGGCCGCCAGCCGCTTTCCTTTGGGGGTCAACTCGATGGGCTGGTAGGGGCGAGTCGATAGCAGCCCCTGCTTGCTGAGCCGCTCCACAATCCGGTTGACGGTGACGTGGCTGACGCCGAATTGGGCTGCCAGATCGGTCACCCGGCACGTGCCGCGGCGGGCGAGAATCTCCGCCACGGCCTCGACATAGTCTTCGGCCGTTTCCGAGGCATGGTCGCGGCGGGTCCGCTGATGCGGTTTGGAGGCGGTAGGGATGGGCATGGCAGTGGGATTCCTCAAGTTGGGTGATCCATTCAAGAACATCAGCCGGCACGCGCTAGCGTCCCGTTGGACTCGCCGATAAAGGCGGCTTTAACGGAAGCGGGGGCTAGCGCCCCGCGGCTGATTTTCAGGGAGCCGTCTTTTCCAATAGGGGCGGTCTGTCCAGTGATTTTATGGCATTGACATCATTGTAGCAAGAGCTACAATAGCAAAGTGTAGCCAATGCTACACTCTGGAGTGTAGCTTATCCGGGAGACGGGTCCAACGCGCGGGAGGTGTTTGTGAAGATCGGGCTGCAATGGATGTTGCTGGCCATGACGGCGGCCGGGTGTAACGCTGCCGGATCGGCCCACGCGCCGAGATATCCGATTCAGGCCGCGGCCACGGTGGGGATGGTGGCGGACCTCGTGCGCAACGTCGGCGGTCCGCACGTGGAGGTGACGCAACTGCTTGGCCCGGGCGTCGATCCGCATCTTTACAAGGCCACGCGGGACGACGTGCGGACGCTCTCCAGCGGCGATATCGTCTTCTACTCCGGCCTGATGCTGGAGGGAAAAATGTCTGACACGCTGGTCAAGTTGGCGCATAACCGGCCAGTGATCCCCGTGACGGAACAGATCGATCCGACGCAACTGCTGGAGCCGGAGGACTTTCAGGGGCACTATGATCCACACGTCTGGATGGACATTGCTGCCTGGTCCCAGTGCGTGGACGCGGTCTCTGCGGCGCTCGCGAAGTTGGATCCGGCCCACGCGGCCGATTACCAAGCCAATGCCGTGAAGTATCAGCGGGAGTTGGCCCGACTCCACGAATATGGCCGGAAGGCCATCGGATCGATCCCCAAGGGGCGCCGCGTGCTGATCACCTCGCACGATGCTTTCAATTATTTCGGCCGCGCTTATGGTCTGGAAGTGCAGGGGGTGCAGGGAATTTCCACGGAGTCCGAAGCGGGGCTGCAGCGTGTCAATGCGCTGGTCGATCTGATCGTCGAGAAGAAGGTGCCGGCGGTATTCATCGAAAGCAGTGTCCCGCGCAAGAACATCGATGCCCTGGTGGAGGGAGCCGGTGCCAAGGGGCACCAGATCGTCATAGGAGGAGAACTGTTCTCTGACGCCATGGGGGAGGCCGGGACGTATGAAGGAACGTACCTGGGTATGCTCGACCACAATATCACGCTGGTTGCCCGGGCGCTGGGGGGCGAGGCGCCGGCCAAGGGGCTCAACGGCAAACTTTCGCACCAAGATTGAGCGGCAAGAATGCTTACGCAGACAGAACGGCCGCCCGTCGATCGCGCCACGGTCCCGCTGTCGATTTACGATCTTACGGTGGCGTATCATCGCAAGCCGGTGATCTGGGACGTGGGGTTTGACGTTCCCAAGGGGGCGCTGGTGGGCATCGTCGGCCCCAACGGGGCGGGCAAAAGCACGCTGTTGAAGGCCGTGATGGAGTTGATTCCGCGGGCCTCGGGGCGGATCAGCGTGTTCGGCAAGACGTATCGTCAGAACCGGCACCGCGTCGGTTATGTGCCGCAGCGGGAAAGCGTCGATTGGGACTTTCCGGTCGATGCCCTGGATGTGGTGGCGATGGGGCTCTACAGCAAGATCGGCTGGTGCCTGCCGGTGCGGAAGAAACATCGGCAGGCGGCGCTGGCCGCCCTGGACCGGGTGGGCATTGCCGACCTGGCGCACCGCCAGATCAGCCAGCTTTCCGGCGGACAGCAGCAGCGGACGTTTCTTGCCCGGGCGCTGGTGCAGGAGGCGGACCTGTACCTGATGGACGAGCCGTTCGCGTCGGTGGATGCGGCCACGGAGCGGGCGATCGTGGACATCCTGCGCCAGATGCAGCGCGACGAGAAGACGGCCGTGGTGATTCATCACGACCTGCAAACGGTACCGGAATACTTTGATTACGTGGTGCTGTTGAACATGCGCGTGGTGGCCCACGGCCCGGTGGCGGAGGTGTTTACTTCCGAGAACCTCCAGAAAACCTATGGCGGCCGGCTGACGCTGTTGGATGAGGTGTCCGAAGCAATGCGCCGGCGGGAGCGGACGTTGTAGTTGTGTTATGAGCCTTTTCGCGATGCAGTTGGTTGGACGATTCGTGCGCGCACAGCTTGCCCGACACGCCTTCATCCGGGGCAAGCCCGTCGGCGACCTGTTTTCGCTCCCTTTCACTCTGTTTGTTCGCCGCAGTTTCAAGTTCTTTCTATGCTTTCTCGGTATCTCCGTGACTCTGTGGTTCCAGTATGCCGCTACAGCGAACGCTGCCCCACTGGAGACCCCGCAGGTGCGCTCCACTCTCACCGACCGCAGCGTCACCTGGCCCACGTCTGAACAATGGCGGCGCGTGCTGCTATTGAGGGACTACAACACCAGGGTCGTTGTCCTGGGGACGACGTTGCTGGGTTGTGCGGCCGGCATGGTCGGCAGTTTTACGCTGCTGCGCAAGCGGGCCCTGATGGGGGACGCGCTGAGCCACGCTACACTGCCGGGGATTGCCCTGGCGTTCATGGTTGCCACGGCGCTGGGCCTAAACGGCAAGTCGTTGCCGGTGCTGCTGCTGGGGGCGACGGTGACGGGACTGCTGGGAGTGGGGACGATCCTGCTGATTCGCAATCTCACGCGTCTCAAGGAGGACACCGCGCTGGGGGCGGTGCTGAGCGTCTATTTCGGTGCCGGGGCGGCACTGATGGGAGTGGTCCAGCAGATGAAGGGAGGACATGCAGCGGGGCTGGAGGGATTCATCACCGGCAAGACGGCGTCGATGGTCGCTCGCGATGCTCAATTGATCGGCGCGGCAGCGCTGATTTCCATGGGCGCTTGTCTGCTGCTGTTCAAGGAATTGAAGCTGCTCTGCTTTGACGAAGGATTTGCCGGCTCGCGCGGGTTGCCCGTGGTGCGGCTGGATCTGGCGTTGATGGGGCTGGTGGTAATCGTCACCATCGTAGGGTTGCAGGCGGTGGGGTTGGTGCTGATGATCGCTTTGCTGGTGATTCCGGCGGCGGCGGCCCGGTTCTGGACGGAGGACATGCGGGGCATGGCCATCATTTCCAGTCTGCTGGGAGCCGCGGGCGGGATGCTGGGTTCCGCACTGAGCGGCTTGTTTTCCAAGCTTCCATCCGGCGCCATGATTGTGCTGGTGTGCGCGGCGTTCTTTGGCGTCAGCATGGTCTTCGGCACGGCCCGGGGAATCCTCGTGAGGCTGGTCCGCAGAACGCGGTTGAACCGGGCCATCGACCGGCAGCATCTGCTCCGCGCCCTCTATGAAGCTGCTGAAGTGGCAGGTCCGTACGGAGGAGAGCCGCACCCGCAGGCGATTTCCGTCAGCGTCCGCGATTTGCTCGACAGAAGGAGCTGGTCCGCCTCGCGGCTGGACCGCACGATCCGTCAGGCCGAGCGCGCTCAACTGGTTGTGCGGCTGGAAGACGACGTGCGGTTGACATCGCAGGGTCTGACGGAAGCAGCCCGTTTGACGCGTCAGCATCGGTTATGGGAGCTGTACCTGATCACGCACGCGGACATTGCTCCGAGCAAAGTGGACCGCGATGCGGACGCCATCGAGCACGTACTGGAGCCGGGCATCGTGGCCGAATTGGAAGCCTTGTTGATCCGATCCTACCCTGACATCCCCGCCAGCCCCCACGAACTGCGAACCACTGGCGCCCACGGGCCACACTGACGTCTGGACCTATCCATGCAAGCGCTCTGGCAGTTGAATGGGGATGATGGCTGGATCATCGCGGCCGGGGTGCTGTGCGCGGTGGCCGCGGCGCTGTTGGGGAACTTCATGGTCCTGCGGCGAATGAGCCTGCTGGGCGACGCCATCTCCCATGCCGTGCTGCCGGGTCTGGCCGTGGCCTTCCTGATCAGCCACAGCCGCAGCAGCCTGCCGATGTTCCTCGGCGCGGTCGCGGTGGGAGTTCTGACGGCGCTGTTGACGGAGTGGATTCGAGGGATCGGCCGCGTGGACGAAGGAGCGTCGATGGGGGTGGTGTTTACATCGCTGTTTGCCCTGGGTTTGGTGCTGATCGTGCAGGCGGCGGATCGGGTCCATCTGGATGCTGGTTGTGTGTTTTACGGAGCGATTGAAACGACTCCCCAGGACATGGTTTCATTGGCCGGATTGGAAATCCCTCGCACGTTCATCACGCTCGGCGGCGTGGCTTTGATCAACGGGTTGTTCGTGCTGTCGTTCTTCAAGGAGCTGAAGCTCAGCTCGTTCGATCCTGCGCTGGCGACGACGTCCGGCTTTCATGCCGGGCTGATGCACTATCTGCTGATGATCCTGGTGGCGGTCACGGCGGTCGCCAGCTTTGAGGCGGTCGGCAGCATTCTGGTGGTGGCCATGCTGGTGGTTCCGCCGGCCGCGGCCTACATGTTGACCGATAAACTGTCGCGGATGGTCGTGCTGAGCATGGTGCTGGCCGCGGCCGCCGCCGTGCTGGGGCACGTGGCGGCGATGGTCGTGCCCAGGTGGTTCGGCTACCGCAGCACAACCACCGCCAGCATGATGGCCGTCATGGCCGGTGTGATTTTGTTTTTGGCGGTGGCGTTCTCCCCCCGGCATGGCGTGCTGGTGCGGCTGGTGAGGAGGAGACTGCTGGCCTGGAGCATCCTGGCGGACGACGTGGTGGCGCTGCTGTATCGCATGGGAGAACGGGGAGGAATAGGGAGCACAACAGCGGCCGGTCTGCGGGAGACGCTGCTGGCGGATCGCTTTTCGCTGGCAGTGGTCCTGTGGTGGCTTCGTGGGAAGCAACTGGTGGAGCAGGCGGGAAACGTATATCGGCTGGGGGTGGAAGGAACGGTTCGCGCGCAATCGCTGGTACGTTCCCATCGCCTGTGGGAGCAGTATCTGGTTGAGGAAGCGGGCGTGAGCGCGGAACGGATTCACGATAAAGCGGAGCGGTTCGAGCACTTTACCGACCCAGGTCTGCGCCAAGAGCTGAGCGCCGCCACGCACGCGCCGCAAGTGGATCCGCACGGCAGTCCCATTCCGCAGGAACAGGGGGGGCGGCCATGAATCGCATCCGGCGGACGTGCGTGGAAGATTATCTGGTGGCCATTGCGGATCTCTGCCAGGCGGGAGGGATGGAGCGTGTGAGCACGGGCCGAATTGCGGAGCATCTGAATGTAGCGGGCGGCACGGCCAGCAGCATGATCAAGCAACTGGCGGCGGACGGGTTGGTAGAGCATCTGGCGTACGCCGGGGCCAGTCTAACGGAGAAAGGGCGGCAGCAGGCGCTGAGGCGACGACGGCTGTTGGAAATGTTTCTCGTGCAGACCTTGAACCTCTCGGATGAAGCCGCATCCACCGAAGCCTGGTTACTAGAGCCCGCAGTATCGGAGCAATTGATTCAGCGGGTCAATCAGTTTCTGAAGGATCCGACCATGGAGAAATAGCCGGTCGGCCCGCCCCTTCTCGTGGTTCGCGTGAAGTTAAACAGGAAATAACCAGGGCAAGTGCGAAGGGGTCGTTCCACCGCAGGCCAATCTTTTTGTAGCCCGAAACTGCGATGGGGCCGATGGTTAGAACATGCACCCGCCGCGGCCCGTTGTGCCGCAAATTGGCCTGCCCTGCTTGAGTGCGGCGAACGGACAGCCCCTCCCTTGCCGCCCCATTAGATGGAGTGTCTCGAATGTTGCTGCGGAATTGGTTCTTGTCCGGACTGCGTGCTGCCAGTCTTGCTATCGTGGCGTTGCTGGCCATGCTGGCGGCTGACACGGCCGATGTGGGTGCCGATGAACCGTTGATGGACGTCCTGGCGGCTTCGCTGGCCCGGCAGGAAGCAGCAGCGTGCGCGGACGACGAGGAGGAGCGCTGCAGTTATGGCCCGTGCGATGGTCAGCCGCGCGGCACGTTGTTTCAGTGGAGCTACGGCACCAGCTTTTCCGGCGGACCGGATTTGGACGAACCGCTGGTCACGGACCGCCCCGATTTTACCGAGGCCAGCGTCACGGTGGGGCGCGGCGTGCTGCAGATTGAGGCCGGATATACCTATGCCTATGACCAGAACGCCGGCACGGTGACGCATTCCTTTCCCGAATGCTTGTTTCGCTATGGCATTTTTGCTGATTGGCTGGAACTGCGAATTGGCCAGAGCGCGGCCGGTGAAGACGACGGGGTGCTGGTGAACAATTCGAGTGCCGAGGATCTCTATCTCGGATTGAAAATCGCCTTGACGCCGCAGGAGGGCTGGCTGCCGGAAATGGCCCTGATGCCGCAGATGACGTTGCCGACGGGCCACGACGATTTCTCCAGCGATCAGGTGCTCCCCGGCCTGAACTGGCTGTACGGCTGGGACATCAACGACTTTCTGTCCATGGGGGGCAGCACGCAATTCAATGCCACGGTGGACGAGGAATCCAACCGCATTTACACGGAGTGGGCCCAATCCTGGACCATCGGCTATTCGCTCACAGAAAAGCTGGGGGCCTACACGGAATGGTTCGCTTTCTTTCCGCAGGGTGCGGAATCGGCTCTGCCGCAGCACTACATCGACGGCGGCTTTACTTACCTGATCACCGACAACGTCCAATGGGACATCCGCGCTGGCGTCGGTTTGAACGAGGCCGCGGACGACTACTTCGTCGGCTCGGGGCTTTCGGTGCGGTTCAAGTAGCGAGAACTCACTTGCTGCTGGCCGTTGGCATCTGGGCTCCCACCTTAGCCCGCCAGGCGTGCAGATGGTCGCGCAGCTGGGCGGCCCGCTCCGGCATTGTGGCGGCCAGATCGTGCTGTTCGCCGATGTCGTCGCGGAGGTTGTACAGTTCCACGTGCATGTCCTCGTAGAATTCCACCAGCCGGAAATCCCCCTGGCGGATCGCCCCATAGGGCGTGGCGCCACCCGGGTGATAGTGGGGATAGTGCCAGTACAGGGCCTCACGCGAAAGCTTGTCGGTCGGATCGCGCAACAAAGTCATCAGACTGACGCCATCCACCGCGGTTTCCTGTTTCGCTCCCGCCGCTTCCAGAATCGTCGGCAAGAAATCGATTGACATCACCGGATCGCGGCACTCGCTGCCCGGTTTCGCCACAGCCGGCCAGTCGATGATCAGCGGCACCCGCACGCCCCCTTCGTAGGCCGATCCCTTGCCGGCCCGCAGCGGCGCATTCGAGGTAGCCTCCGGCCGCAGTCCTCCGTTATCGCTGGTGAAGATAATCAGCGTCCGCTCGCGGATGCCCAGCTTTTCCAAATGCGCGAGCACGCGCCCCACGCTATCGTCCACGCTCTGGACCATTGCGGCATACGTCGCGTTCTGGTGCCGCAGTCCGGGCCGCGCCCGTTTCTTGTAGCTTTCCACATATTCCGGTTTGCCTTGCAGGGGCGTGTGCACGTTGTAGTGGGGAAAGTAGATGAAGAACGGCTCTTCGCGATGAGCGTCGATAAACGCAAGCGCCTCATCCGTCAAGCGATCGGCCAGATATTCCCCCGGCTTTCCCCCCGGCGGCAGCGGCTCGACGCCACGCTTGCCTTTGCCGTACGGAAAGAAGTAACTTCCCGGCTGGCCCCATTGCGTGCCGCCGATGTTGACGTCGAACCCATGCGACTTCGGCAGGTGATCGCCCGGATGCCTCGGGTTGCAGAGATGCCATTTGCCAATCGAGGCCGTCGCATACCCGGCTTTTTGCAGCGCCTCCGCTACCGTCGTTTCAGAATGCTCCAGTTGCATGGTCCAATCGGGAATCTGCAGCTTGGCCTTGGGAGAAACATGGCCGGGGATCCAGTCCGTCAGGTGCAGCCGGGCCGGGTATTTGCCTGTCAGCACCGCGGCCCGCGTTGGGGAGCAGACGGTGCAGGCGGAATAAGCCTGGGTAAATCGAATCCCTCCTGCCGCCAACCGGTCGATCTGGGGCGTCTGGTACAAATCGCTCCCAAAACAACCCAGGTCCGTCCAGCCCATGTCGTCAATGAGAAAGAGAATGACGTTAGGCCGCTGCGGATCGGCGGCGTCGCCTTGGGCGGCGGCAAGCAGGGGGACGAAAACGAGAAAGATTAGCCCGTGTTTCATAGCAATGCATCAATGGGTGGGAGGTGGATTTTCCCCTATCGTATTCCACCGCAACCTCCTTTGCGACCACCGCTAGCACCGCTGGCACGACTGTAAGGGAGTGAGAGAAAGGTACCCCCCCAATCCATGTTGCCTCCATTGTCTCATCCCGGGTAACCTATCGCGGTTTGCACATGCTGGCCCGAACCCTTTGGGGCGGAAGGCGGCGCCGCACAGGATGCGCGGCGGCCAACGGCTGGCTTATTCTCTTGCAGTCGCTTGAGGTGATCATGATGATCCGCGGCGATCGTGCGGCCCGCCGAGGTCGCTTTCTTGGTTTCATTTTTGTTCTGCTGACTGTCGCCACCGTCATCGCGCCTGGCCCCGAGCCGGCGCTGGCGACCGAGCCCCAATGGATCTGGGCCCCCACGCAGCCCGTGCCTGGCGGCCCGGCGGGCACCTGCTATTTCCGCCGCACGTTTTCCGGCGACGGCGCCACCGGCGGCAAGATCGAGATTGCCTGCGACGAAAACTACGTGCTTTACGTCAATGGCCTGAAGATCGGTTCCGGCGACAACTGGAAGTCGATGGACAGGTACGACATCGGCCCCTATATCACGCCGGGGCTCAACGTTGTTGCCGTGGCCGCGCTGAAAGGCAAGCCGGGCCCGGCGGGAATGGTGGCCCGAGTGATCATCGAACGGAAGGACCAGCCAACCGACGATTACAGCACGGGGGTGACCTGGAAATCGACACCGGAAAAGCACGCCGGCTGGACGCAGGTGAAATACAACGATGCGATCTGGATGGCCTCCCAGTCGCAAGGGCTGCTGAGCGCCGCGGTACCGTGGGGGGGCCAGGTGGAGCTGGCGGAAAAGGATTCCAAGCCGCGGTTCCAGGTCACGCGAGAATTCCGCGTGGAATGGATCGTCCCGGCTAAAAAAACCGGTTCGCTGTTGGCGATGACATTCAACGAGTTTGGCCACATTCTGGCATCCCGAGAAAACGGCCCGCTGCTGTTGATTCGCGACGGAGACAACGACGGCATCCCCGAGTCGGTCTCGAACTACTGCGAGGACGTCAAGAACTGCCAGGGCATTTTGGCGCTCAACGGCGAGGTATTCGTCACGGCAGATGGTCCGGAAGGCGCGGCGTTGTACCGGCTTTCAGACAAGGACCATGACGGCAAGATCGACGCGGTCAAACCGCTGGTCAAATTCGCCGGCCACATGGAAGAGCATGGGCCGCACTCCGTATCGCTGGGGCCAGACGGCCTGCTCCACGTGCTGTGCGGCAACCTGACGAAGCTGGCGGCGGCGCCGAAGTCGAGCGGCCCGTACCGCAACTTCTACGAAGGAGACCTGGTGCAGCCGCGGCTCGAGGACCCGCGCGGGTTTGCGATGGGGGTCAAAGCGCCCGGCGGCATGATTCTGCGGACCGACGTGGACGGCAGTTTCGTTGAGCATTTTGCCGGCGGGCTGCGAAATCCGTACGGCGTGGCGATGCACCCCACGGGAGAATTGCTCACCGACGACGCCGACATGGAATCGGACGAGGGCTTGCCCTGGTACCGCCCCACACGCGTCTGTCATCTGGTCCCCGGAGCCGAGTTCGGCTGGCGCAGCGGCTGGGCCAAGTGGCCGGACTATTTTATTGACGGCCTGCCTCCGGTGCTGGACATGGGTCCCGGCTCTCCCAGCGGCATGGTGGTGTACGACCACGTCATGTATCCGGTGCGCTATCACAAGACGATGTTCGTGGGGGATTGGACGCAGGGGCAGATCCTGGCGGTCTCGCTGGCTCCGCGCGGCAGCACGTTTGTCGGGCAATCGAGTGTGTTCCTGGAAGGGAACCCGCTGAACGTTACCGGCATGGACGTGGGCCCGGACGGCTGGCTCTATTTCTGCACGGGCGGCCGCGGCACGGAAGGAGGCATCCACCGCGTGGTCTGGATGGGACGGGTCCCGCCGGAAGCCACGCGGCTGGGGGTCGGCTTGACCGCGGCGCTCAAACAGCCGCAACTTTACGCCGCCTATTCGCGGCAGCAGATTGCGGCCATCAAAAAACAAATGGGAGCGGCCTGGGACCGCGACCTGCCCCGGGCGGCCGTCAACCGCGCCCTGCCGGCCGACCAGCGCACCCGGGCGATGGACCTGATGCAGTGGTTCGGCCCGTTTCCTACGCAGCAGCTTCTGGCGGAACTGTCGCGCGACCGGGACAACTCCGTACGCGCCAAGGCAGCCAGCCTGATGGGAATACACCGTGGCGGCGCCACGTCCGAGCGGCTGGTAGAGATGCTGGGGGATCCCAGTCCGCTGGTGGCCCGGATCGCGTGCGAGTCCCTCTGCCGGACCGACCAGCGGCCGGCGCCGGAAAAGGTTTTGCCGCTGTTGGCCTCGCCGGATCGCCACGTGGCGTTTGCCGCGCGGCGCCTGTTGGAGCGTTTGCCGGCTGACACGTGGCAGCAGGCCGTCTTGGAATCGACAAACAAGCGGGTGTTGCTGGTTGGCAGCACGGCACTATTGGCCACCAGCCCGGACAAAGCAACCTGCCGCAAGGTGCTGGACCGCTGCCAGCAATTGACCAGGGGTTTCGTTTCCGACGAAGATTTTATCGACCTGCTGCGCGTTTGCGAACTGGCGATGATCAAGGGAGCCTTCCAGCGCGAAGAGTTGGCCGACTGGTCGCGGTTAATGGCGGCCGAATATCCAGCGGGCGATTCGCGGATCAACAACGAACTGATCCGCGTCCTGGCTCATCTGGAGTCTCCCTATGTCGGGCAGCGGTATTTTGAGCAAACGCAGAGCAATCCGGACATGACGCAACGGATGCAACTGGTGATGCACTCGCCGCAACTGGCCGGGTCGCTCAGTTCGCCGCAGCGGATGAAGATGCTGGACATCTATGAGGAGATCCGCAAATCGCCGCAGGGAGCGGAGTATGGCCGCTACCTGGACCGAGTGGCCAGGGACTTTGTCGGCAAGCTCAACGGCGAAGAGCAGCGGCAGGTGCTGGCGGCGGGAGCCAAATGGCCCAGCGCCGCTTTGGGAGCGATTGCCGCCCTGCCGAAGAAGCTGGACGCGCACGCGATTGCGGAGTTGACTCGGCTGGACCAGAGCCTGCAAAAGGACGCGTCCGAACCAGCCTCGCGGTTGCGGATTGGCATTGCTGCCGCGCTGGCTCGCAGCGGCGATGAGGAAGCCATGGCCCACTTGCGCCGCTTGTTCGAACAGGAGCCGGAACGTCGGGCCGTGCTGGCGATGGGCTTGGCGCAGCAGCCGGAAGGAGAAAACTGGCCGCTGTTGGTCCGCGCACTCCCCATTCTGCCGCCGCCGATGGCTACGGCCGTGCTCGGCAAACTGGCCGAAGTCGATCAACGCCCGGACGCGCCCGAGCCGATCCGGCAGGCGATCTTGCTGGGCTTGAAGTCCGGGGACGACGCCGGGCGCAATGCGGCCATCGCCGTGCTGGAAAACTGGAGCGAGGAGGAAGCCGGCGGAGAAAAGGACAGCCCTTCGGACAAGCTCGCGGCATGGCAGAAGTGGTTTGCGGAGAAGTATCCCAATGAGCCGGCGGCCACGCTTCCAGTAAGCAACGAGAACGACAAATACACACTCGAGCAATTGGAAAAATACCTTGGTGGCAGCGAAGGGGCGCACGGCAACGCCTCTCGCGGGCGGGCCGTTTTTGCCAAGGCCAAGTGCGCCTCCTGCCACCGTTTTGGAAGCCAGGGTGAGTCGCTCGGGCCCGACCTGACCAAAGTGGCCCGCCGCTTCCAGCGCCGCGAGATTCTGGAGTCGATCCTGTACCCCTCGCAGGTGATCTCGGATCAGTATGTATCCAAGACCGTGCATACACTGGATGGCAAGAGCGTGACCGGCGTGGTGGCGATGGAAGCGGACGGTTCCGCCGTGGTGCTCCTCTCCACGGGCGACAAGGTGAAAATTCCCAAGGAGCAGATCGAAGAGATCGTGGTGAGCAAGATGTCCACGATGCCCACCGGACTGCTCAACGAACTGTCGCTGACCGAGATCGCGGATCTGATGAGCTATCTAAGCGCACCGCCGGCTGAAAATCTGACGCGGCGGCCCAAGGACAGGGCCGAGCGGTAGTAGCAGTTTTGGCAACCGGCTGGACAACCGCTAGCGATTCATGTGCCGGCGGGCCACGTCCGGCGTTAAACAGTCGGTAACCGGTTGCAGCATCAGCTCGGATACGCCGGTTGGAGTCATAACTTTATTCTACCTTGCCGTAGGCGATTGGCCCAGGAAAAGGCAATGAGTCACGGGCGGCTAGCGCACGTTCGCTCACTTCTAGCTTCCCGCCAGCATCACGCGCGAGGCGAACAGCAGGATGCTGATGATGCCGATGGCGGCCAGCATGCTTTTGGCTTGCTCGCCGCGGGAATGGCCTACGAAGTCCTGCCAGTACAGTTCGTTGCTGCCGGATCCGCTCGCGCCGGCGGTGGCGAGTGGCAGCGGCTGCGTCGAGCCCGACCACACGGGAGTGCTCGACGACGATGGGGCGCTAAAGGTGTTCCGCGCATCCGCCAGGCCGGTGTCGAGCAAATCGTTGCGACGAGGTGAATGCGGGGCGACGCGGTCTTCGTGGTTCCAGTTGTCCGCCAGGGCAGGGGAGGGGGCCTGCCGCGCGGGGGCTTCCATACTTTGACGGTTACCCGGGCTGGAAGCCCAGGCTGCGGCAGCAGGCTCGGGTGGGGGGATCAGTGCTGCCGACGCCGCACCCCCGTCCGGCACGGCAGCACTGGCCAACATCTCCCCCCCACCCAACGCCCGCTGTCGGTCGAGCACCGGCGTGACATCGACCAGAAACGTATGGACTCGCTCGCAGTAGCTGCCGATGGTCTGCCCGCGCGCGGCGCCGAACAGAACACCGGCCAGTTGTCCCTGCTGATTGAAGATGGGCCCGCCGGAATCTCCCTGCCGTGCCTCCGCACCAACGATCTCCAACATTTCCGGAGGTTGGTTCGCGGCGGGCGAAACCAAGTGATTGCCACGGCGGCCAGTCACCGCGCGGTAATTGCCGGCGCCGTAGCCCGCAATCGTCAGCGGCTCTCCGGCCAGCGGCGCGGAGTTGGCCAGCGGCACGGGTTCCACGCTGGGCCGCCAAATACCCAGGGCGGCCAGATCCCAGGTGGCATCCACTTTCACCACCGTGGCGCCGGAGCGGAAGCCATCGGGAAACACGACCTCGATCGGACCGACAGCGTCCCGCACGACGTGCCAGTTGGTCAGGACGAGGCCATGCTTCTCCGTAACATAGATCAACGTACCGCTACCCAGCGACATGCTGTCCCGATCCTGGGCGATGATGCGGGCGACGGCGGGGTGGGGCGCTTGTTGTGGTGCGGCGGCCGGGGGAGCACCGACACGATTGAACGAGCCCCCCAGCATGCCCGTGCTGAACGGCCAGATTCCGGATGCGGCCGGCGCGATGGTTTCACCCACGGGTGCCGCGGTCGTCACAGGCGGCTTGATGGCGTAACCCGAGCCGACGCTCGAACCGGGCCAGGCAAATGTGCCAAGCGGCTTGGGCGCGTTGGGACAGACGCCGCCAGGACAAGTGGTTGCCGACGCCGAGGCCGGTTGCAGTGCCGCACAGGCAACCGCCAGTGCGAGAACAACGCTGAAAGTGGCGGCTCTGACAGTGAGGGGTTGTTGCGATGCGATCAAGCACGGACCTGCGGGCTGGCGACCCCCGTTGGGGGATCAGGCGGCGCGGTCCATCGCATGAATTTTCAATCGCCGGGTTCCACGCGGCATACAGCGCGCGGTATCAGCCCGGCTCCATCCTCACGCTAGTGGTTTCGGCGCGCAGGGGAGGGGAACTTCAGGCGCCGGGACTTGGGCGAAAAAGTTTGCGCAACCCGGAGAGTTGAGGGAGAACCAAAGAGAAAGAAGTGCTCTATCGCCGATTCGCGGGAAGGATGTAGCGAGAGGCCATTTCGGAGGCCAGGGCAGCGCGGCGGGCGGACACAGTACGCCAGGCAAACAGGGCCAAACCCAGGACAAAGGCGCCGGCCAGGGTCAGTCCGCCGGGGAGCAGCCATTGCTTCCAGGCCGGGGTCTGGACGGACGTTGGTTCGTCCGCAGCGCGGCTGCTGGTGTTGGCGTTGTAATAAACGACGGAGCCTTCGCTGCGGGATAGAGGCGCCGGCTCAAACTGCTTCCACTTGGAAAGCATCTCATCCGGGTTATCGGCCAGGGGCACGCCAAGGTCGCTCTTAAGCGGATCGCCGCCCAGCGAATCGGGCACACTCCACGGTTCGCTGCCGGTGGTTCCGATTTGCGCATCCGCGCGAACTGCCAAGATGAAAAGAACCAACAACCCAACCGCCCACCGAGGCAGGATGCCACCGCGCACCGAATGTGAAAACGCCATGATCTTCCGCTCCGTACCCGCTCTGTTCCTGTTTTGCGTAGCGTCCCAGGCGGTATGGGGAAACAGCCTAAAACGGTCCGCACATCCACGGTCACTTGAAGCGCACTGTCTGGAAAGCGCCGGGCGG
>Ga0194132_10008119_pt1 | contig 15195 bp, 13 predicted proteins | sample TA2KigOf80mmetaG_FD_148612 | JGI IMG/M metagenome (GOLD analysis project Ga0194132, IMG submission 148612) | Freshwater microbial communities from Lake Tanganyika, Tanzania - TA2015054 Kigoma Offshore 80m | ecosystem: Environmental > Aquatic > Freshwater > Lake | place: Tanzania: Lake...
TCCACGAACACGATCGGGATACCCCGCACATTCGCAGTCTCCTCGATGGTGTCGCGGGTTGTTCCTGCCTGTGGAGAAACGATGGCTCGGTCGCGGCCAAGCAGCTGGTTGAGGAGGGAGGATTTACCCGCATTCGGTTTGCCGACGATGGCGGCACGGATCCCCCGACGCAGCACCTGACCATCATCGGCTGTCGCCAGCAGGTCTGCGATCTGACCCGCAGCGTCCCGCAGCCGGCGGATCAGTTGATCACGGGTGTCAGGACTGATGTCTTCGTCAGGGAAATCGATATGCGCCTCGACGTGGGCAAGGGTGGAGACCAGCGATTCCCTGATCGCTTCACTCCTGCGCGAAAGGCGTCCGGACAACTGTTCCTGAGCGGCCGCAAGGGCCATGGAAGTACGCGCATGGATGGCATCAGCGACGGCCTCCGCCTGGGCGAGGTCGATGCGACCATTGAGAAAAGCGCGCCGGGTAAACTCCCCCGGTTCGGCGAGCCGGGCTCCGGAGGCGAGGACCGCTTCAAGCGTCGATTTCGCAGCGGTGATCCCGCCGTGGCAGGAAAGCTCGACGACGTCCTCGCGAGTGAAGCTCCGGGGAGCACGAAAAACTGCCGCCATCGCCTCGTCCACAACCCTGCCCCCGTGGCGAACGTGTCCGTAATGCAGTGTGTGGCTTGCGACCTCGGAGAGGGACTTAAAGTGGCTGGAGGGCTTTCGAAAGCATGCGTCGGCCACCTGAATTGCGGTCCGGCCGGAGATCCGGATGACTGCGAGTCCACCCTCACCCAGTGGAGTCGCGATGGCAGCAATGGTGTCGTTCAGCATTGAAGAATCCGCGGCGTCGAGGGTTGTTGTGAAGGGTTATACGTGCCCGCAATTGCCCGCCTGGTTCTCTGAGTCACGGCCCTGGAGATAGAGCCGCGCCTTTTGATAACTCTTCTTGTGGAGGTAATGCAGGAGCTCGGGCGGCGTTCCCTTGGGAAGATTCGCAGTGAGTGAATCCAATCGATGGAAGATCGGCATCAGATCCGGTTTGGGTGATGCAGTGCGCATGGAGGCGACCGCGCCCTCCAGTTCCAGCAACGTCTTCAAAAGATCCGCTTCCAAGTCTGACATACGTGCAACTATTCCCATTGGGGCAATCCTTGCCAAAGGTTTTCACAGATGGGCCGTTTCGGAGGCACGAGAGCAATCCGGGTCACGGACCCGAACGTGGCAGACCCGGGATGGTCCGGGTCCAGGCTGTTTTAACGAGGGGTCGTTTTTGGGTTTGGCGCCAAGGCTTTGCGGATTCTCTCGGCTCGTGGATTCCAGTCCGCCCAGCTGCTTTTCCATTCCGCCTCATGCAACCCCTGGGCGGCTCGCTTGAGCATCTCCTCCATTGCCTTGCTCCGGGATGCGGCCTGTTTCCTATCCCCCCAACGAATCTCGCTCTCCATGAGGGTGAGCAGGTTCTCGGGGTAATCCGGGGCCGTCTGGACCGCCCTTTCAAGGAAGGTTCTCGCCTTGGATCGGCTCCCGAGACTCAGCGGCCAGCCGGGGGCATCCCGGTACAGCATGCCCAGAGATCGCTCGGCAATCGCCGCGCGGAATGATTTTTCGAGCTCGATCGACCGAAGCAGGTGCTTTTCCATCTCAGGAAGCAAACCCAGAGCACTCATCCGCCGGGCCTGCGCCAGGAGGCCGAGGTTCATGCTGAGAAAGAAGTGGGCAGGCGCAGAGTTGGTGTCCAGTCCCAGAGCATTTCTTGCCGCCTGCAGGCCCTGCTGTGCCCATGATTCCCGATCAGACCGGTCGGTGGCGAAATCACCCCTCCGATAAATGGCCTCGGCAAGCCTCCAAGCTGCCTCGGCGTTGGTGGGAGAATGACCCACCACCTCCCGCGCGGCCAACACCCGATCACTCGCTCGCTCAACGTCAGAGCCGTCCGCCGACGCCATGAGCAGCAGGAACAGCGTCAATACGGCACAGATGCGGATGATCACACCCTTGAAACGTGGCGATCGAGGGGTGAGGAGGGGTCGGCTGCCACCACAACCGGGGTGGGGAGTTCGGTGTTGCCATGTCATGAGTCACATCTATAGTCCCTCGGTGAATCGAATCAAACAGGCAATCTGCCTGGCATCACTTTGCGCGCTGGCCCTGGTTTTGTCCGGGTGCAGTGGCATTCATGCCACGCCGAGTGTTTCTCCAGCCACGTTCCTGCTTCCAGGACTGGGGCAGAAGGAATCTCAAGCTCCGCCTGTGCAAGGTTCAGATCTGACGCCGGTTTCTTCCGGTTTTCTAGCCGCCCATTAAGGACATAAGCCACTATGCGCTTTCCATTGGCTCTGACGGTCAAAATCGCCAGGCACATCGTTACCCACAAAGTGAAGCGAACCCCCAAGTTCGCAATGGTGCTCCAGCTCGAGCCCCTTCACACGTGCAACCTCACATGCACCGGCTGCGGTCGTATCCGGGAATACTCCACCAGCCTCAAGGACATGGTGCCGCTGGAGCAATGCCTGGCAGCCGCCGCGGAATGCAATGCGCCCATGGTGTCCATCTGTGGCGGGGAGCCGTTGATTTACCCGAAGATTGAGGAGCTCGTGTGTGGACTGCGCGAGCAGGGCCGCATCATCTACATCTGCACCAATGGCGTGTTCATGCGCAAAAAGATGATCGCCTACATGACGGCCCACTACGACGCCGCCATGGAGACGAAGCTCCAAAGGCTCGTCGCGGAGCAGCTCGTCAGCGAAAAGGACGCGCAGTCCGTCCGGTCAGCCGACGCAAGCGCGCGTCAAAAGCCGGTCATCGCTCCCAGCCAATGGATGTATTGGAACGTCCACGTGGACGGCCTGGAGTACACCCACGATCTCATCGTGGAACGCGAGGGCGTCTTCAAGGAATGCGTTGCGGCGATCCGGATGGCCAAGATTCTGGGCTACCAAACGGCCACCAACACCACGGTGTACAAGGAGACGGATGTGACCGAGCTGGAGGAGATGTTCAAATATCTCAGCTGGTTGGGTGTGGATGGCCATACGATCTCGCCTGGCTACGACTACGACGCAGCCAAGAAGGACATGGTCAAGCGGCTGGGCAAGGATCCGACCGAATTCTTTCTCACGCGCAAGATGACGCGGGAGAAGTTCAAGGACATCGAGAAGTGGGGCAAGATGTTCACGATTTTCGGAACCCCGGTCTATCAGGAGTTTCTTGCTGGAAAGAGAGAGCTGACCTGCACCGCCTGGGCGATCCCCACCTACAACGTGCGGGGATGGAAAGCCCCCTGCTACCTCATGACCGACGGTCACTATCCGACCTACGCGGAGATGTTGACGAAGGTGAATTGGGAGAAGTACGGCGTTGTTGATGGAGTCGCCCGGGATCCACGATGCGAGAACTGCATGGTGCATTGCGGATACGATCCCAGCGGAGCGTTGGGTACCAACTATCAACGCGGGGACAACTGGAAGAACTTCGCCTACAACTTCGGTGCCAAACCCGCGTCTTATCCACGTGGCATGGATGTCAAAGCCTTCAACGGACACTCGATTGGCAAAGGCCACCTTGCCGAGGCAAAAGCCGCGGTGAACCGGGAACTGTCGGGCTCCAAGTCCGTCTTCCAGCGAAACGGCAATCACGACCACGCGGGCACGGACGCAGGCAGCGCTCCCACTCAGCGAGAGGAACTGATCGCTCGAATTGAGAGTGCCGCTTCCAAGACCTCCGACGAAGAAAAGGCCTAAGCCGGGCTAGGGAGGGCTAGGGATTCGCGAAGCGTCATGGAGTGCGGTAGCCCTCTACCGCTTTCCCATGGCGTGCTGTGCCAGAGGATTAGGTTTCGGCTGCTGTCTCTCGTGTGCCTGCGGTCAAAGCGCCAGGGGACAGGCGCACTCCAAGACCTGACGGACTTCCTGGGGGGCTAGGGAGGCTTCGAGCCGCAGCAAGAGTCCTGGGACTCGCCTCAAGAAATCCTTCATGCCGTTGTCGGCACGCTGCCGCCCGGAATCGAAGCCCAGGCAGGCAAAGGCGCTTCAAAACAAACCTTGGATCGAGTTCCCGGATGAACAAAGGCCAGTTTCCAGGCGTGCAGATGCATGGGGGGATCTGAAGGAAGCAAGGTCTGAACCTCCCCGAACTTCCCATCGGGCAGGTACGAGGGATCTCCGACGATCGGATGTCCCAACGCCCAACAATGTAATCGAATCTGATTCGTCCGTCCGGTCAGCGGACGCACCGTCAGCAGGCTCGTCCCTCCCGCTTCACGATCCACCACCTCGAACTCAGTCGATGCAGCCAGTCCGTCGCTCAAATCGATATCCCGGAGTCCCAGGTCTCGAGGCTCCTGACCTATCGGAAGATCACATCGGAACCGATCCTGCTTGGGATGCCCCTGGATTCGCGCCCGATAAGTTTTCTCCACCGTGCCCTGCGCGAATTGGGGTTGAAGCCGGGAAGCGTGCTGCCGGGTCTTGGCAAAAACCATGAGCCCCGATGTATTCGCGTCCAGCCGATGCACGGCGCGGGGTCTCCAGGGATGGAACACCTCCTCCATCCAATGCTGCAGGGTATTCCGATGGTATCTCCCTCCTGAATGCACGGGTAGAGATGCCGGCTTGCTCACCACGATCACAGCATCGTCCTCGTGTAAGACGCGCACATCGCGAGACACTTCGGGCTCAACTTCGGCGGGGATGCGATGAAGCAGGCGTTGGCCATCCTTGACGAGGGTATCCGCGCGGATGGCAGCGTGTCGGTCATCGAGTATCAGACCCTGACCGAACAGGGTTTCCCATGCCCCACGTCCGGAGTGGGGAAGGATGGTCATCAGGAAATCGATGGCGCTCATCCCCGCACATCGATTGGGAACGCAGAGAGGACGAAAGTTATCCTGGGGCAGGCTGCCGGGGAGCACTCGGACGACCGCTTCCATCGCCCGGTTCCTGGCTTCCGTGCAGCCCCGGGTTCTTTCGTCATCTGACTGATGGCAGGTTGGGCAGGACTCTCCCGGCACATACCGTGGGTCCGCCTGTTCGAGTTCAGTGAGCGGCGTCTTGCATCGGAAGCATTGCGTTGAGGCTGTCTCCCTCAGTGCGGGATCAACGCCCACGCGATGATCGAACACAAAACACTCCCCTTCATAATGGGCGTTTCCGCAGTCCTCGAAATACTTGAGAATGCCGCCGTCGAGCTGGAACACATTCTTGTATCCCTTGGATTGCAGATAAGGTACTGCCTTTTCGCACCGGATCCCGCCGGTGCAGAAAGTCACAACGGTTCGCTCCTTCATCGCCTCAGGGAGTTCACTGACGACGGCAGGAAAGTCCCTGAAGTGATGAAGAGGCAGCACCTGGGCATTCTTAAAAGTCCCCAACCTGACCTCATAATCGTTCCGTGTATCCAAAAGGACCATGGGCCGTCCCTCATCCAGCCACTCCTTGAGCTGGGCCGGGGTGATCCGCGGTGCCGGGGCGTTGACGGGATCGATGTCCGGGACTCCAAACGCGATGATCTCCTTCTTGATCCTGACGAGCATCCGTGTGAAAGGCTGGCCATCGCTGAGGCTCAGCTTGGCAGTCAGGTTCTGGAGACCGGGGATCGCGCGAAGGGTGTCGAGCAAGGTGGTGACCGCTGCCGCTTCCCCAGCGACGAACAAATTGACGCCCTCCAGACTGAGCAGGATGGTTCCCTTCAGCCCGAGCTGCTTGGAGAGCCCGAGAAGACGCGCTCGGAGCGGTTTCAAGTCGGACAGGGCGGCAAACTGATAGGCTGCAGCGTTCGTAACCATGCAGAAGGCAGGAACCCTGCCCACGAATCATGCCGTCGCCAAGAAATTGTCGGAGAGATATCACGGCTCAGGTGCATCGCACTTTTTCGACTGACGTCCCTCTCCCTGCGTCTTCCACTCCTCGTAATCGTAATCGGCCTCTCGTCTTTGTTGGTTCCTGGTTCCGGGTCTTGGTTCCTGGTTCTTGGTTGTTCGATTAGGAGGGGACGGGAAGGGGGAGAGACGCGTCGGTATCAGGCCACGCGTATCTCAAAGGCCGGCGGGATGCCAGCGCTCCCAGGAGGCGCATCGCACCTGCTCCGTCCTCCTCTGCTCAACGAGGCAGCTCACGCAGGCGGATCTGTCCCGCAGCGTCGCCCGTCGCCAACCAACGCCCATCCGAACTGATGCGCACCGCCTGAATCCAGTCTTTGCTCTCCTGCCATTCCCCCGACACGACATCGCTCGCGGGTGAGAGTTTGCGGACCACGCCCTCAGTGCTGCCCGAATACAAACCTTCCACGCCAGAACTGGCGCCCAGGCTCAGTACACTGCCCTCGTGCCGCCGAATGATCCGCACCATCCTCCCGATCGAAGGCTGCCATATCCTCACCGTCCGATCGTCCGCCCCACTCGCGCACATCCAGGGCACCGAAGGCCCACTGCCCCCCTGCGGCGTGGAGAGCGTCACCAGGGTGTTCACCCGGTCGGTGTGATGGCTCAGGATTCGCTCCAGCTTCCCATCCTTGGTGCCCCATACCCTCAAGGACCTGTCCTCACCGGCGGTCACAAGCCGATCGCCCCCTGGCGAAAAAGCCGCTGCCAACACAGGTCCAGTATGGCCTCTGAGGTCGATGAAACCTTCCGCCGGTTTCGCGGCGACATCCACCGCCCACAACCGGGCAGATCCATCGGCTGAGGTCACAACCATCACACCCCCGGAAGGATCAAACATCGCTGCCATCACGATGTCGTCAAATCCGCCGAGCGACGCGACACGCTTCCCCGATGGCCACTCCAGGATGGCAACGGCTCCTGTCGATCCGGGCGTCCCGCCACCGACTGCCAACCATCGCCCTGCTGGATGAAACGCCACGCAGGAGCATCGTTTCAAACCGGGAGACAGGTCACCTAGCGAGGCGAAATCTGGAACGGCACGATGCATCAGCCGTGAGCCTGATGCTGCCAGCAAAGACTTGTTATCCGGAGCAAACGCGAGCGCCGAGATGGGGCTTCGCGGTGGAGAATCAGCTGCTCCTGAGAAAACAAGGAAACAGAACATGGCACACGCTGCAAACCACCGTGCGTAGGGCGGACCCTGGCATCGAGCCAAGGAAGGATGCGCAACACTCGGGAGCATCAGGTGAGTTCGGAAATGAAGTTGCCCACGGCCTGGATCTTCACAGGTCGGCCCGAGGGAGTAATGACTTCCTCTTGAGGCGATATGCCGAGGAGCGTCAGAAGCGTGCAGGACAAATCTTCGGGACTGACAGGGCGTTCCACCGGAGTCTCCCCGAAGGAGTTCGTAGCACCGATCACTCTCCCCCCTTGCACACCACCTCCAGCCAACAGCACCGTCCCGGCACGGGGCCAGTGATCCCGTCCACCCAAAGCGTTCAGTTTGGGTGTCCGACCAAATTCACCCATCAAAACCACCAGGGTGGATTCCAGCAGTCCCCGCTCCGCCAGATCGGTGATCAGCCCCGCGCAGGCTCGATCCAATGCTGGAAGCTTGCCACTGCCCGGAAACCGGGAGTCAGGCAGTTCGCGGGCAATATTCTGGTGAGTATCCCAGCCCACATCGACCACAGTGACGAATCGCGAGCCAGCCTCCACCAAACGCCGTGCGAGAAGACACCCCTTGCCAATCCGGCTCTGCCCATATCGTTGAACCGTTTGAGGCTTCTCCGCATCGAGATCGAATGCAGCCCGGGCATCCTTCGATGCCAGCAGGCGTGCCGCCTGGTCGTAGAATGCATCGCGGCCAAACCTCGCCGTGCTCTGCTCCAGGGAGCGGTTAAACGAGTCCATCTTTTGGAGCATCTCCATCCGGCGTTCTCCCCGCTTCAGGGTAATCCCGACGGGAGGATGCAGGTCCGTGATGCGGCCAGGGTCTTGGCCTGTGTTGAAGGCCGACCAACCGGAAGGCAGAAAGCCAGGCTTCGCCGCACCGGACAATCCACCCACAGCATCGCTAGGAATCGCAACGTAGGGCGGCATCGCCCGCTCAGTCCCCGCACCGCGCGCAATCCAGCTGCCCAGACTGGGATGCTCAATCGAGGGATTGGGTCTATGTCCCGTCAGGAGGAAGCGGGCTCCGGTGTCATGATTGCCGAGCTCATGGGTGAGGGAACGGATCAAAGACACCTTGTCCATGACCCCGGCGATGCGTGGCAGATGTTCGCAAATCCTGACTCCTGGAACCTTCGTCGATATCGATGAGAACGGGCTGCGAATCTCCCGCGGCGCATCCGGTTTCATGTCGAACATGTCGAGGTGACTCGGCCCTCCATCCAACCAGATCAGAATGCATGAGGAAGCTTTCCGGGTGGTGGGATTGGCCTGAGATCGTAGCCGAAACGCGTCCGACAGGCTCAGTCCAAAGGCCGACAGAACCCCGAGGTGAAGAAAGGCCCGGCGGTTCACGCCATCACACCGTTCCAGGCCGGAGACACGTAGGTTTTTCATTTCGTCAGTGATTGAATCCAAACTCACGGGAGTTCAGCAAGGTCCACAGCAAATCTTCCAGCCCCTCCACTCTTGAGTCAGCAGACTCAACAAGTGACGTCCAATGATTCAGTTCTTCGACAAGAGGCTTCCGGACCAGAGTTCTCAGATATAATTCCTCGATGCTGCTGCGGAGCGCCATTGGGGTCTGAGCCTCCAGCCCCCGTACCCCATGCGAGAGCTTCTCGTTGATGGTGGAGCCGTTGATGAGATGAAGCGCCTGTGCAAGTCCGCCGCCTCCTCCAGCACCCCCCTCGCATGACTGTTCCCGCCGACATCGACCCAGCGCATCCAGAGCCGTTGATGCCACCTGCGGAGTGGCAAGCTGCACAGCACGGGTTCCCTCGGGTTGGCCGGGAAAGTTATCCGGCTGCCCTGTGACCTGGGCAATCATGTCCACGAAAACCTGTGCCGAAAGAGCTTTGACCTGGCCTTTCGCATGGATCCTCTCCACTCCCGCGACCTGATTCGAATCGCGAGAAGAACGTTGGTAGGCTTCAGATGTAACGATCACACGAATCAGCTTCCGAAGGTCCATTCCATCCCTCACGCACAACTCTCCCAACGCGTTCAGGAGGGCGGGATGCGAGGCAGGGTTGGAAGGCCTCAGATCATCCACAGGCTCCACAAGCCCCCGGCCCATGAGATGCTTCCAAACTCGATTCACGAACGAATGAACGAACTGTCGGTTCGCAGGCGAAGCAAGCCACTGTGCGAGTTCCTGCCGGCGCCCCCTGCCGACCTCCCCAGCCTGACGGTCCTCACCGAGCGGCCGGGGCTCCGCAGGCTTCCCCGTCTTCGGGTGATCCACCTCCCCCCGCTCAGAATCTCCGAGCGAGCCCCCATCCTTTGTGATCCTCGAGAAGTAAGCCGCAAACTGATGGTAATCATCCTGGGTCCATCGATCCGTCGGATGCGCGTGGCATCGTGCGCACGCGATTTGAGAGCTCAGGAATATTCTGCCGATGTGTTCGGACAGATCGCGCGGGTCGCTGTCGAGGAAGAGAAAATGTGCCGGAGGATTGTCGGAGGGTTTGCCGGTCGCGGTCAGCAGTTGATTCACCAGCGAGTTAAACGACGTTCGATCCTTGATCCGGGATCGCAGCCATGCATGGAACATCCGAGGGGCTTCCGGACCTCCTCCCTTGCCACTGACCAGGAACTGATCTGCGAGTCGCATCGCCCAGAGATCGTTGAACTCCTCGCTCTCCAGCAAACGGTCGATCTTTTCCTGGCGCTTCTCCCTGCCGGGCGGAGCAGACAGGAAACGCTGTGCAACAAGGGGTGCTGGCAACAAACCCGTAAGGTCGAGATAAACACGACGAAGGAATTCCCCGTCGGATGCGAGCCCGGTCAAGGGAGCTCGAACGCGCGCCATCGTCTCAGACATGAGCTGATCGATGGGATGTGTGAAAGCCGCCTCCGACGATGAAGCGGGGGTGGAGGCGAAGGGAACGAGGATGCGAACGGCAGTCGCATGCCCGCCAAATCGCACCATGATACTGGAAACACCGGAGCCTTGCGCCCGAAGCTTCCCCGCCTTGTCCACCATCGCGACTGCTTCATCATTCGACTGGTATGAGGCAAGGTGAGTGACTTCTCTTTCGCTATCATCAGAAAACCGTGCCTTGACGCGGATCGAGGAGGGTGGGCTTTCCCTCGAGAGCACCAGGACCTCAGGTTCAACAAACAGACCCTTCACCGACTGTTGGGGGTCGCCAAAGGGTGCCCCTCTTGAAATCCATTCACGTAAGAGCCGATACCCATCGCTGGAAAACAGCAACCGCCTTCCCCCTTCATGCTCGGTGCGCAAGGAAGCTTTGCGGAGGATCAGACTTTCATCCGGCGACTCAAGATCGACCCGCCGACCGAGGAGTTCACGAGTGATGCGGAGGTGATCCTCTTCAGCGTCATATCCCAACAGGCTGAGACGAAACCCACCCTGCCCTACAAACGCTCCGTGGCAGGCCCCCGCGTTGCACCCGGCGTGGGTGAGGATGGGAAGAATATCGGTGCGAAAGGAAAACCTACTTTCCGTGGACCTGACAGCCAGGGAACTCCCGAGCAAAAGTGAGACAGCGAAAAGAATGGCTCGGTTATTTCGCATCCGGAGCCTTGATCGGCTTGGAGTCCAACCGTTGGAGGAAGGCCTTTCCGGCCTCGCGAGCGTAAGACGTCCCATAGCGATCGTTGAAGTGCAGAACCCGCACCCAGGCGTCGCGAGCTTGCTTGGCCAGATCCTCGCTAACCTTGCTCCTGGCTTCCATCTGCTTCAGCAGGAGATCCACAGTGGGAGCGTCGTTGGTGGGGCGGAGGATTTGACGAATCAGATTGTTGAGTTCGCCATCGGTGGGAACAGCACCTGGGAAAGCCTCCTTGGGCTTGTTGGATTCGCCTCCCGCCATCGATTCCCGCCGGGCTCGACCGCCACCTGACCTCGCGGATTGACGTTCCACCAAATCCGTCGCTGCTGGCGGGGAGGCATCACCAATGATTCGCGCCATCGCACCGATCACACCCGGGCCGTCCGCGATCCCTGGCTGCACCAAGGCGAAGTTGGTGGCGACGATCCCATTGGTGACGACGAGGATGGTCATCATGCATTCCTTATTGAGCCCGTAGTTCCCCGGCCCTTCGATGCCATCAGGCGACAAGCTGAGGCTTGAATAGAGTTTCAGAGAGCCCGAGGCGGCCTTGGTTCTCTGTTCTCCGGACAAGCGATCCTGAGCAAGGAACACCACCTCGCTTACGAGCTTGTCCTTCTTCTCGAACGCATACTGATCCACCGCCCTGAGAAGCGGGATCAACGATCGTTCAACCGTGTGAACAAACACCAACGTGAGCGGCTTGACTGAAGGAGGAGAGACCAGATCCCGGGCTTCCCCAACTGTGCCAGCACCCGCGATGGCGATGGTCTTGAATGGCGTAGCGGGCTCGCCTGGCTGCGGCCCGGAAAAAACCGGATCCGCCGCAAGCAGCAAGGAGGAGGAAAGGCAGAGAGACCCGGCGAGCGTCAGAGCGAGGCGGTCCATATACATTGACCTATACATCCTGAGATCCCTCCCGTCACCTGCTGAATCCGTTTCTCCCCGCCCAGGCCGAAGCCTTACGGAACGCCAGCCCGGGTTCGAATGAACTGAACCGGCACCTCCCTCGTTGACCGCATCATTTTCACGTTTCCCTCGTGAAGCCCCCCTTCGAGCGATGGGACGAAGATCTCCAGGAGCCGGATGTCGCCCGGCCCGTGACGATGCCAATGCAGGAGATCGGCGGAAGATTCGGTGATGAAGGTGACGTCCGTGGCACCCGCTCTCCGACGCGATTCGACCATGAGAAACTCGTTGTCAGAATCGGAGGCTCTCAAGAGCCAAGCCCTTGGGAGTCCCGCACGGCTGGCATGGAGCGGAGGAAGATCAAATGCGTATTCCTCGAAGTTCGAAAGCCGATCGCCGTCGGGATCCGCATCCCGAAGTGTGTCAGCCGGAGAAGCATCCCGTCTGAAGCAGCGTTTGACCCATTCCTCATAGCTTCCACACGAGGTATCGAGATCGACATCCCACGGCTCACTGCCTGAAGCCAGGACCTCAACAGGAGTGCTGCCATCGAAGTCACCCCGACAGATTGATTGGCCGCCCGTTCCATTCCCTGGGTTGGTGCCCGTATCGGCCCAGTAAAGCTTTCGTGCGGGAATATCCAGCGCGAGGCCGTGAGGTGTGTCCAGATGGGTGTAGAGAGTTTGGACCGCTGGATGCGACAAAGGAATAGGCACGGAGCCGAAGGCTGACAGAGGACATCGATGCACCTTCTTGTCGTCACGATTGATCCAGTAGAGCATCTGTCCTTCGGAATCCACCTTCACCCCTCGCGTATTGTTGTTGCCGGTTAGAAGGATTTGGCGATCAGACCCGTCGAGCTTGGATCGATAGATGGAGCCCCCGCTGAAATCGCCCCAATAGACCCAGCCCGTCTGGCGATCGACATCCATGAAATAGGGGCCGGAAGGTGCGGCATTGGTGACTGAAGGGACCATCGTCTTCAAGTCGATGGCATAATTCTGGATGGAACGGCGGGTTTGATCGCACCAGTAAAGATCGTTGCGGGACTTGTCGAGCCAGACATCTGCGGGAAACGAGTTTCCACCCGGTACGGTGTAAAGTATTTCGGAATTCGAGCCATCGAACCTGGCGCGGAGAAGGCGGTCTGCGCCGTTGTCCGCCCAATAAATGTAATTCCGACCTGCGTGAACTGTAATGCCACGGATGTTCGAGCCTGGTGTGGACACAGCCCCGGACAACGAAACGGTCTGGAGCCCGGAGCCATCGAAATTCATGCGTTTGATCTGGCTCGCGCCTCGGTCTGTCCAAAAAACGCCGCCTGCGGAACCCCCCAGCGGGCAGATCACGATGCATGCGAGGATGCATATGGCGAAGAAAGTCTTGGAGAGCATTGAATGCCTATAACCCAACCTCGAAGGTGGGTCCAGCCTGCGTTGGGCCCAGGAGGGATGTGATGGCTTGATCAGGACCCGTCGGAGCTTGGAGATCCGAATGTGTCCGAAAAACGACCATATCCATCCCACGCCTTTCCGAGGCTGAAGCAGGCAGAACGGGGAGCGGGGATCCTGCTGTTCGAGAAGGGCGCGATTGGGAGGGTTGGCCATGGATCCCATTCCGGTCGCTCTGCAACAATCCGCTGTTGATCACAACCAGCATCCCACTCAATCATGCAGGGCATCCGTAAACGCACCCGCAGTGCGATCCAGCAAACCTGTTCATCCATCAATGAAACTCACTCTTGCAGTCCTGCTCCTGCAGTGCACTGGCGTCCTTAAGCAGGCCGCAACGAGTGATATCGCCAGGAACCAGTTTCGAGGATCCAAAGGCTCCGGCGTGGCCGACCTCTCTGGAGGAAGCCTCACCTGCAAGCGTGACAAGCCCTGGGGGTTGCATATCGGAAAAGCAAACACGCGGAAGAATACTGTCTAACACCATGAGCCTTCACGATTCAGCGACGCTGTCGGTTCCGAGCCTTTACGATCGACTGGGCGGCCACGAGGGAATCCTGGCGTTGATCCAGCCGTTTTACGCAGACCTACGCCAGCACGCCATTCTGGGCCCCATCTTCAACGCACGGATCCAGGATTGGCCGGCGCACCTGGCCAAGATCACAGAATTCTGGGCCCGCCAGACGGGTGGGCCTTCACGGTACGGCGGTGGATTCGGCGCAGCGCATCTTCGCCTCGGCATTGGGCCTGAACACTTTGATCATTGGCTGTCCTTGTGGGCGTTCAACTGCAGGAGACAACTGCCTCCCCGGGAAGCAGATGAGATGCGCGTGCTGGCCGAACTGTTCGGCGAAAGGCTGCGGAGCCTGGTTACGAATCGCGGCTGGACCAGCTTCGGACTGCCCCAATAACAATGTCCGTGATCGCGCATGTGTCGTGGTGAAGCTATCCGGGCCCGATGCAGCTTCATTCACCACAGCTGCGGCGCCGCCGGTCTGCACCTGAAACCTTCAAGATGGCTCGGGCTCATAACGCCCCCATCCACATCCGGCCTCCGAGCAGAGAGGTGGCGGATAAACTCTGGTCATTTGCCATCCGCGACCAGGGCCCGGAAGTACTGTTGGCGTATTCCCGGAGAAGTCGCGTGCCAGACCACGGCCTTTCCTCCCACAGTCTGCGGAGTCACCGGGAGCCATGGACCCTCCAGCCGATTCGCATACTCCAATTGCAACGGTGTCTCCAGGGGACCTTGCAGCAGAATGATCACGTTGCTCACGCCTACCTTGGTAAGGTGCAGGACAAAGGTCCCGAACTTGGCAACCAAGCTGAGGTTTTGGGTCAAAGTGAGTGTGAGTGGGTTCTGGCGAGACGTCACTGATCCCGACCATCCGATGAACCCGAAGCCTGCCGAGGGCCGCGCATCCAGAGTGACTGTAGTGCCGGGAGGATAGTTAAAGCCAGGAGGGTTCCGAAAAACCATCCCGCCCAGGGGTGGATCGGACGTCACATCCAGTTCCACCGTGCGAAACTCCGCACGTAACGCGTAGTCACGATCCATCCGCACCGTGAGATTGGTGGAGTTGATGTTCACCGTGCCCGTCCAGGCGTGAAACCCATATCCACTCAGACCGCTTGCCGATAGTTTCACGTCGGCCCCAAAGCAAAGAACTGGCCTGTCGGACTTTGTTTCACGCTCCCCACACCGGTCTTTGTGACCACGAGCCGATAACCAGCTATCGCAGGAACCTTCGCAGTGGTGACGGTTCCGAACCGATTGGACACCATCACCGAGTAGCCTCCGGTGTCGTTCGTTGTAAAGCTGCCAAAAATAAGATCCGACTGGGTTGCTCCAGCGATGGGGACGTCATTTTTGAACCACTGATAGAAGAGCGGTGGAGCTCGATCAGCCACGACAGAGATCGAGGCAGGATCGTTCGGAGCAACTTCGATTGGGTGAGGTGCCTGGGTGATGATCGGAGTGAACGGAAAGTGATGGAGACTCAGGGCTGCGATCCAGATGTCGGAGTTGCGAGCCGGGTTGAGCAAGAAGACGTATTCCTGACCTCCGACCGCTGCGAACTCGATGGTGGCTCGACGGCCCGGCGCGGAGTCGGGGCCGGCTTCGGCAATCGGCTGAAGCTGAGTCAGGACACTGCCCACATAAACTCCCAGGGCGGTTTCGAAACTGCTGCCCTCGGTTTTTAACA
>Ga0194132_10008120_pt1 | contig 15192 bp, 18 predicted proteins | sample TA2KigOf80mmetaG_FD_148612 | JGI IMG/M metagenome (GOLD analysis project Ga0194132, IMG submission 148612) | Freshwater microbial communities from Lake Tanganyika, Tanzania - TA2015054 Kigoma Offshore 80m | ecosystem: Environmental > Aquatic > Freshwater > Lake | place: Tanzania: Lake...
AGGCAACCAGTCCGAGCACCGCCACGAGACCCGGGCAGACCGCCGAACAGGCGCTGCGAACCACCCCCGTGCCGAGGATCTCGAGGACGCTGCCACGCTGCTCCGGGCCCTCGGTAACCGCCTGCGACTGGCTGTCATCACCATCCTCGAGGACGGACCGCAGTGCGTCCACGAACTCGTCGAGGCGCTCGACGTCGAGCAACCACTCGTCTCCCAGCACCTGCGGATCCTCCGGTCGGTGGACCTGGTGCGCACCGAGCGCCGCGGCAAGGAAGTCGTGTACTCCCTCGCCGACCACCATGTCGCCCACATCGTGCGCGACGCCATCACCCACACCCAAGAAACTCAGGAGAAGAAGTGAGCACCCACACCATCCACGACCACCACGACCACGTCCACGACGAAGGCTGCGGCCACGTTGCTGTCGTACACGGCGACCACGTCGACTACCTCCACGACGGTCACGCCCACCATGAACATGAAGGACACTGGGATGAGTGCGATGTGAGCGATCTGCACATCACTGCCGAGGATCACATCGACCACACCCACGGACCCGACTGCGGCCACGAGGCGGTGCCGCACGGCGACCACGTCGACTACCTCCACGACGGCCACCGGCACGCAGCCCACGGCGACCACTACGACGAGCACTGAACCGGATTCTCTGGTTCAGGACGAAGCCGAACTGAACCCTCAGATTCACTCAGCAGGCGACTCCGCGCTGCGGTGACGCTCCCGGGTCGCGACCATCGCCACCATCCAGATCACCGTCGAGACGGTGACGACGAAGAAGCTCGGCGGCAGGTTGAACATCACCGAGACCACCAGTCCGAGCACGACCGATACCAGACCGAACGCAGTGCCGAGCGTGCAGACCACGACCGGTCGCGCGCTGAAGCGGAGAGCGGCGGCGGGGGGTGTCACCAGCAGGGCGAACAAGAGGAGCGTCCCGACGACCTGAACGGCAACGGTGGTGGCGAGCGCCATGAGGACCAGGAAGCAGATGCCGAGTGCCCGGACCGGGAGCCCCTTGGCCGCTGCAACCTCTGGGGACACCGAGGCGAGCGTGAGCGGTCGGCCGACCACCACGAGCACTGCGGCGATGACTCCCGCCACGATGACGAACACGACGATCTGATCCGAGGACACCGCCAAGAGGTTCCCGAACAGGACGTTGGTCACCGTGGATGTGTTCCGGGTGGCGAGCGACGCAAAGAGGATGCCGAGCCCCGTGGCGAACGCCAGCACGGTGCCGGTCGCCACGGCTTGCTCCCGCGCCCGGTGGCCGAGCGCGCCGATCACCAGTGCGCCGGCAACGCAGAACACACCGAGCCCGAGGGTCGGCGACAGGCCGAGCAGGACCGCACCGGTGGCTCCGGGGAAACCGATGTGGCCCAGGGCGTGCGCTGCGAACTCACCGCCACGGACGACCACGAAGTACCCGATCATCCCGCCGGCGAGCGCCACCAGGATTCCGCCGAGGAAGGCGTTTCGCATGAACGGTGCCCCCAGCACCTCGATCCAGTTGTCCTGGTAGCCGATGTCGGCGAGGAGTGCCGTCATGTGCGTGCCCTGGTGTAGAGGTCTCCAGTGGCCGTGCGAATCACCTGGATCGACGTGCCGTAGAGGTGCGTGAGCAACTCGGCGTCGACGACGTCAGAGACCTCGCCGTAGTGCGGATGGCCGTCGAGCAGGTAGACGATGCCACTCACGTAGGCGAGGAAGGGATTGAGGTCGTGGACCACCACGAGCATCGTCACCTGCCGTTCACCACGCAGCGTCACCAGCAGGTCGACCACGTCTCGTTGATTCCTCAGGTCCAGGTTGGCGAGCGGTTCGTCGAGCACGAGTAGGTCGGGTGATCCGACGAGCGCTTGGGCGACAGCGATTCGCTGCTGCTGGCCGCCCGAGAGTGTCGCCAGTCGCTTCGCAGCGAAGCCCTGGGCCTCGACAGCAGCGAGAGCAGCGTCGACTTCCTCCTCGACCCCGGAATCCTTCCGGAGACCCCACCGACTGCCGGTGTGGCCGAGACGAACCAGGTCCCGTCCGGTGATCGCCTCGCCGACAGCATCACCGAAACGCTGTGGCACGTAGCCGATCCGGGGGTTGCCCCGGCGGGCCGGCGCCCCGAGCACCTCGACGGTCCCGGTGGCCGGCGGAATCATTCCGAGCAGGAGGCGAACGAGTGTGGTCTTGCCGGACCCATTCGGCCCGATGATGCACACCAGTCCACCTGCTGGGATGTCGAAGTTGCCCTCGGACCAGACGGTACGACCGGAGAAGGCGACCGATGCGTGACGCAGACTGACCGCCGGAACCGCAGCCTCGGGACCGGATTCGGCGATTGATTGCGGCAACTCAGCCGGGTCGGACGGAACGGACGGGTCGCCCGTTGCGTCCGGGGCCAAACTCAGCCCCGCCCGCTGAGCGCCTGGTACAGCGACTGGAGTTGGGCGACCTGCCACTCGGCGAAGGAGGTGGCCCCCTCGGCGACCGTCTCGGTGACGTCGACCACGGGGACGTTCGCGCCCTCAGCGGTGCTGCGGACCTGCTCGGGGATCGAGCCCTCGGTCTGGATGTTGTAGACGAGCACGCTCGCACCGCCGCTGGTCAGGAGTTCGTTGAACGCCTGGACATCGCCCGGCGACGGGTCAGTCTCGTTGGCCGCCGCTCGGGCGAAACCCTCGGGCGTGGTGTTCTTCAACGTCAGGGCATCTCCCATGTAGTCGAACACCGACTCCGTCACGGCGTAGGTGCGCCCGGAGAACTCACCCTTGATCTTGGCGATCTCGTCCCGGTACCCCTGCATGCTCGCATTCCAGGAGGCAGCCCGGTCAGGGAAATAGCTCCCGACCGATGGCAACTTGCCCTCGAGCTGTTCGGTGACTGCACCGGCAACGGCGAACACGAAGTCCGGGCCGTACCAGATGTGTGGGTTGTCTCCGTCGGTCTTGCCGACAACCTCGCAGGCGTTCACGATCACCGGCTTCGGATTCAGACCCTCGGCGGTCTCATCGGCCCAGGCGTCGTAGTCGCAACCGTTGACCACGACGATCTCGGCGTCGGTGAACGATGCGATGTCTGCGGGCGACGGTTCGTAGTCGTGCGGATCGATCGCCGAGGACGTGATGACGGTGGTGACCTTGGCGCACTCACCGGCGAGTTGTTCGACGATGTCGCCCCACTGATCGACGCTGACCACCACTTGGATGGGCTCGGCCGGACACGGCGGTGCCGCAGCGGGCGTGGCCGGAGCAGCGGTGGTCGACGTCTCGGCCGCTGTGGTCGTGGTCGAGGCGGAATCGTCGGACCCGCAGCCGGTCAGGGCGAGTACGGCGAGGACGACGACCGAGAGGCCGCCGATGAATGCGGGGGAGGATGACTTGGACATGTCTTGATGATAACGGTTCCCACATCTATTCACCAAAGACTGTGGTGCGTCCTAGGGTGATTGGGTGCTCGTCTGGATGGACCTCGAGATGACCGGGCTGAACCCGACCGTCGACGTCATCGTGGAGATCGCCACGCTCGTTACCGACGACGACCTCAACGTCGTGGCCGAGGGACCGGACCTGGTGGTGACTGCGCCCGAGGCCGCGCTCGTCGCCATGGAACCCGTCGTGTTGGACATGCACACCTCGAGCGGCCTGCTCGAGCAGATCCGCTCCTCCACCCTGACCCTCGAGGAGGCCGGTGCAGCAACGCTGGAGTTCATCAAGCAACACGTGAGCGAGCCCCGCACAGTCCCGCTCTGCGGCAACTCGATCGGTATGGACCGCAGGTTCCTCGCCGCACACCTCCCGGAGATCGAGGAGTACCTCCACTACCGGTCGATCGACGTCTCCACCATCAAGGAACTGGCCCGCCGCTGGTACCCCGCCGCCCTCGCCGCCCAGCCCCGGAAGTCCACGGCGCACCGGGCCATGGACGACATCGTGGAGTCGCTCGAGGAACTCCGCTACTGGCGCAGCACCGTGTTCCTGCATGATCCAGCCGACGATCCGTCACCTCCGAGCGCGTGAATCGGCCCGGACCCGTTTAATCACTTGACGGCTGCGGCGACGGCGTGATTCGCTCAATGGCGAGCTACGTGAGTCACACAAAGTGTTCGAACGGGAGCGCAAAGACCATCTGATCGTTGCCCGCCCCATCAATGGACTGCAAATAGCCACCACGACGAGACCATGACCTCCACCTCCTGCCCGACACCATCTGATACGGCTGAGCCGATCGTCGGGGTGGCGCGCACCGGTTCGTGGCGTTCCACCCCACAGCCGCTCAACTGGCCGGCGATCTCATCGAGCCCCACGACCATGGGACTGAAGCGTCACCATCACCAGTCGACGTATCGATTCCGCCACCAGCGGAACCCCGACGGGAAGCCCAACCGCATGTGATCCGATACTGATCACCAGCACTGCGGAAGCGGGCTGAAGGAGCCGTCGGGAGAGATCTCCCGGCGGCTCTCGTGCTTTTCGCACCCACCACGACCACGCAGCAGACACCGGAACTGGAACGAGTACGACATGGACACAGTGGACCAAGCATCACTCAGGGACGACCTTCAGAGAGAACCGGCGGCCGAGAACGCCGAGTGGCAGGACCGAGCGGCGTGCCACGATCTCACGCCGGTCGGCTTCTACTCCGACGATCTCAATGACATCACTGCAGCCAAGCGCCTCTGCCTCTCCTGCCCGGTTCGGCAGGAGTGTCTCGACGCCGCCGTTGCCAACCGCGAGCCCGCCGGGGTCTGGGGAGGTCACCTCTTCGTCGATGGCAAGATCGTCCTGCACAAGCGGCGTCGTGGTCGTCCGCCACGCCGACCGCGACCCGAGGACGCCTTTCCCGTCGTCGACCTCCCCGAGGACTACCGAACTCTCGTCGCTCGATCCTGCGACGTGGCGACTGTGTGAGCAGTCGGACCGGACTGCCGATGCCAGCGAGTTGGGCCGGTGCCGTAGCCTCAAGGGCGGCACCGGCCCGGACCTCCTCCACTGGCCCGGTCCGCATCCACCTCGATGTCCCCTTCGCCGACCTCCGAACCATCCGACATCACCACCGCTGATGCACCCCCCAGTTCCAACGCATCAGCAAAGCCCCGGCGATCTCGGCGGATCACGGGCCGAGTCGTGCTCCTGTCCATGCTCGTGGCTCTCTGTGTGGCGCTGACCTTCTCGTTTGTGGCGCTACGTCTCGTCGATCCGAGCGTCGGGGTCGACCCGGCAGATGCGCTCGGGAACTTGGCGGCACGACCGGCGGTCCCGCCCGGGACTCCAGTCGCAACCGAGGGATCGCCGGCGCCGCCCGTGGACCTCGAGTACCTCGACGGCGGCCGTCAGTCCATCGCCGAACTCCAGGGGAAGCCACTGCTGTTGAACTTCTGGTCCTCGACGTGCCCTCCGTGCATTACCGAGATGCCGGTGTTCCAACGGATCGCCGAGCGCGCCGGTCCGATGCTGCAAGTGGTCGGAATCGACGTCGTCGACACCCCCGACGCGGCCCAGCGCCAAATCGCCCGAACGGGCGTCGAGTACCGCAACGCCGCTGATCCCTCAGGATCTGTGTTCAGCGTGTTCGGCGGCACGGCGCTCCCTCGCACGGTCCTGATCGGCGCCGACGGCAAGGTCCTCGAGGGGACCGATGGTGCGCTCGACGATGCGACGCTCCTCGAGCTACTCAGACGCAACGGGGTCGAGGTTCCGTGAACACGAGCCGACTGGCTCTGGCATTCACTGCGGGAATGCTCACCACGGTCAACCCGTGTGGTTTCGCGCTTCTCCCGGCGTACTTGACCTACTTCCTCGGCATCGACAATGCCGAGGGCGACAGCGGGTCCGACGTCCACAGCAGCCGAACTGATCCGATTCTCCGAGCCCTGTGGGTGTCTGCAGCCGTGACGCTCGGGTTCGTGGCCGTGTTCGGCGTGGTCGGTCTGATCTGGTCGTCGATCTCCAGCCTGGTCGCCAGTCGCCTGCCGTACGTCACGATGATCGTTGGTGCGGCACTGGTGATCCTCGGCGTGGCGATCGTGCGGGGATTTGAGCCCACGGTTCGCCTCCCCAAGGTGCAACTCAACCGGGACGGGCGTGAACTGCTGTCGATGTTCCTCTACGGCGTCACCTACGCCGTGGCCTCGCTCAGTTGCTCGATCGGAGTCTTCATCTCGATCGTCTCCACGACACTGGACGACTCGAGCACATCCTCATCCCTCGCAACATTCGTGGCGTACGCACTCGGGATGGGCGCTCTGCTCGCAGTCCTGACGGTGGCAGTGGCCCTGGCCCGGACCGGCATCGTCACGGCGTTCCGGAACACGCTTCCCTACATTCAACGTATCTCCGGAGTACTCGTGATCCTGGCCGGGCTGTTCGTCACCTACTACGCATGGGTGGAGATCGGCGAGCTCGACGGTCGGGGCTCGACGGCCCCGGTCGCCTCGGCGCGGAACATCCAAACCTCGATCAGCAGGTGGATCGAGGACTTCGGTGCGACGAACCTCGCCGGACTCTCCATTGCCTTGATCGCTGCTGCATTGGCGCTCGGATCTTGGCGTCGACGCCGACGGGGATCCAGCCATCGCTAATTCATCAACGATTTCACTTTCATGATTTCTCGGACGCTTGTAGGGTATGGCCGTGGTTGAACTCCGGGGTCACCTCCGATGGGCGCCGTAGCCGAACTTCTGTCCCGCTCCGAGCCGATCGGCAGCACCTTCGCTCAACTCCTCCGTCTCACGGAACAGCGGGGCGTCCGACGGGCCGACACGTTTCCGGCGGTCTCGTGCTGCCGGGACGAACTCGTCGCCGATCTGCACTCGGTCGTGGAAGCGACGTGGGGTCGTCCCTTCCTGCTCGGTGGCCTCGGTGGAGTTCCAGCGGTCGGCCCGGTCGGCTTCTCAACCGCTCTCTCTCATGTCCCGGTGAATCAGGGTCGCGGAGCATTCCTGGTCATCGGCGCCAGCCACCTCGGAGTTCTCGGTAACGACGTGATTGGTGCAAGCCTCCGAAAGGGTCAACGCGAGCCCACGAGCACCTGCGGCGCCCTGATCGCCGTGACTGATTCACTCCACGCTGGAGACGAGGCTCCGCCGTTCGGCGAACACGAACTCGATTCACTCTGGAGACTCGTTCGTTCGCTCTACCCAGTCGAGGTCCCCGATGTCGCATCAGCCACTGAGGCGCTGACGAAGCAGATCGACACCGACCTGCACCGGTTTCTTGCGGCCATCAACGCCCACCAACGGCATGACCTCATCGTCGTCAGCGGAACCATCCTCCACCACCACGAAACCCGATTCATTCTGTACCGCTCCACCTTCATCGGTGAATCAGGACAACCGGAGACCCTCTGAATCTTCTTTGATCGTCTTCTTCGGTCACGGAGACAGACGCTCGACAACCCACCGAGCACCCTCCCGACGGTACTGGACCCGGTCGTGGAGCCGACTCGGTCGGCCCTGCCAGAACTCGACTTCGCAAGGGGTCACTGCGTACCCACCCCAGTGCGGCGGTCGAGGCACTACAACTCCGTCGTAACGGGCAGAGACCGCCTCGAGTCGGTCCAGCAACTCCGCTCGGTCCACCAGGACGCTGGACTGTGCGCTGGCCCACGCTTGAAGTTGGCTCTCGCGCGGCCGTGAAGAGAAGTACTTGTCACTCGCCTCGTCGCTCAACTCGACCGCGTCGCCTTGGACTCGCACCTGCCGTTGGATCCCCAGCCAGCTGAACAACAGCGCTACACGTGGATCAGCGGCCATGTCCGACCCTTTGACGCTGTTGCGATTCGTGAAGAACTGCAACCGGCCGTCATCGATCCCCCGCAGCAGTACGTTGCGGCTTCGCGGCCGACCTCTGCCGTCCACCGTGCACAACGCCATGGCATTGGCCTCGGGCACGTCGTGGGCCTCCGCCTCGGCGAGCCACAGCCCCAACTGATCGAGCGGGTCAGCGACCACCTCGGAGACGTCGAGGGTCCCCCAGTCGTAATCGGTGCGCTGCTGCAGGTCCATGCCGTCAGGCTACGCACGTCTTCCTCGGAACGTAGGGTCATCCGGTGCCCGGACGAAAGCTGGCAGCCGTCGCTCTGGGAGCGGCCATTGGTGGTGGACTCCGGTGGCTGGCGTTGACCACCATCCACCTCGACCCGTACGTGGCCCTGCTCGTCGTCAACACTGCGGCAAGCGGCCTGTTGGGTTGGGTTCACATCAGCGTGCGCTCCGGACGGCTTCAGCGACCGGAGTTGGGGGCCTTGCTCGGCGCCGGACTGTGCGGGACGCTCAGCACGTGGTCGGCGCTCGCAGTCGAACTCGGGGGCGATCTCCGCAAAGGTGAGGTGCTCCGCGCCGCAATCTGGTGCGTAGCGAGCGTCGCCGCCGGAATCGGCGCCGCACTCATCGGCAGTCGACTGACCACGCCGGAAGCACAGCCATGACCGCAATCGCCTTCATCGGGGTGTGCGTCCTCGGTGCGTGGGCCCGCTCCGGCTTGATCGCTGGACTCAACCGACCCTCGTTCCCTGTCGGCACGCTCGTCGTCAACTGCATCGGCAGCGCCGTTGCGGGGGCGCTCCACGCACGGTTCAACGGTCCCTTCGCCACGGTTGCGGTGACGGGTGCATTGGGCGCGTTCACCACCTTCTCTACGTTCAGCGTCGAGGTCGCTGACGATCTCAACGACGGCCGCCGGGTTCGAGCGGCCGCCTACACGGTGGCGACGGTCGTCGGCTCAGTCGCCGCCGCAGCGCTGGGCGCAGCGGTCGCAGCGTGAGCCCGGCCGTCGCTCAGCGAAACGGGCCGTCGTTGCGCAGGTAGGGCTCGAGGTACGGGCGGAGTGGCCCGGGAATCACCACGGTGCCCTCAGGCGTGCGATGGGTCTCGACCAGCGCAGCCCAGACGCGAGGGACTGCGAGCGCCGAGCCGTTGAGCGTGTGGAGCACATCTGTTCCCTTGCCGGACGCCGGGCGGTAGCGGAGGTTGGCCCGTCGGGCTTGGTAGTCGCTGAACCACGACACCGACGACACCTCGAGCCATTGATCAACCCCGGGTGCGTACACCTCGATGTCGAACGTGCGCGCGGCGCTGTTGCCGATGTCGCCAGCACACAGGTCGAGTACTCGATGAGCCAGACCCAGGTCGGCGATGAGACCCTCGGCGCGCTCGAGAATCTCCACATGAAGATCGGCCGCCTGCGCCGGGGTGCCCAGCGCCAGGATCTCGACCTTGTCGAATTCATGCACCCGCAGCAGCCCGCGTGTGTCCTTCCCGGCCGAGCCGGCCTCACGCCGGAAACAACTCGTATGGGCGACGAACCGACGGGGTAGGTCGGCCTCGAGGAGCACCTCGTCACGATGCAGTGACGTGAGCGGCACCTCTGCGGTGGGGATGGCCCACAGATCGTCGCGTTCGAGGTGGTAGGCCTCGTCGACGAACTTGGGGAGATGCCCGGTGGACACGAGCGTGTCGGTGCGCACCAGAGTGGGTGGGCGCACCTCCTCGTAGCGGTCGACGTTGCGATCGATGGCGAGCTGGCACAGGGCTCGCACGAGCGCAGCCCCGGCGCCCCGGTACATGACGAACATCGACCCGGAGAGCTTCACGGCACGCTCGACGTCGAGGAGGCCGAGTTCGTCACCAACGTCCCAGTGCGGCACCCGCTGATGCGGGCCGTAGGCGTCCGGGTCGAACTGCTCGATCCGGACGACGACGTTGTCCTGCTCGGAGGCGCCGTCCGGACAATCGGCCGCAGGGAGGTTGGGCAGGCGGAGGAGGAGATCGCGAACCTCGTTGGCGACGACCTCGCACCGGGCGTCGAGCTCACGCTCCTGCTCACCGAGCACCCGTGACTCCTCCTGGAGCGCAGCGGCCTCGTCCGCGCGCTGCTCGCGGTGCAGCGCGCCCACTTGATTCGACAGGCTCCGGATCTCCGCCCGCAGCGCGTCACGCTCGGCGGTCAGGGCGCGCTGCTCGGCATCGAGCGAAACGAGCTGATCGAGCGGAGCGAGATCCTCGCCGCGTCGCTCCAGACCAGCGCGGACCGATCCGAGGTCGTTGCGGATCAGCCGGACGTCGAGCATGGAGGCACGGTAGCGGTCGCCGTGGTCGATCCCGAACCCAAATCCGACACCCGTGGGAGAGTGGACGGATGATCGTGCTCCTCGACCTCGACGGGACCGTGTGGGACTCCGAGGACGGCATCGTGCGCTGCGTCGACCACGCCCTCGCGACGCTCGGTCGGACCGTCCCACCACGGGCACACCTGGTTCGGGCCATCGGTCCGCCACTCCGATCGATGCTCGAGCACCTGGGGGTGCCCGAGGAGCAGCTCGATGACGGCGTGGCCGCCTACCGCGACCGCTACCTGACGGTGGGCGTGTACGAGAGCGCGCTGTACCCCGGGGTGACCGACATGCTCGACCGGCTCGCCGCCGACGGCCACACGCTCGCCACGGCCACGTCCAAGGGTGAGGTCCCGACGCGCACGATGCTCGACCACTTCGGCATCACCGACCGCTTCGCCGCCGTTGGAGCCGCCACCATGAACGGGGTCGCGACGACCAAGACCGAGGTGCTGGCCCGGGTGCTCCGACTCCTCGGCGACCCACCCGGCAGCACGTGTCGGATGGTCGGCGACCGGCACTACGACGTCCTCGGTGCTGCGGACCACGGGATCGACTGCATCGGTGCCACCTGGGGGTACGGCGGTGCGGAGGAACTCCGGCAGGCCGGCGCCGTGGCACTCGCGCACCACCCCACCGACGTGCCGGTGCTCGTGGCGCAGGGGTAGCGTCCCGACGTGTCGCCGTCCACGCCCTCGAGCATGACCTCGGGCACGCCCTCGAGCGGCGACGTCGTGATCGAGGTCACCGACCTCATGATCCGATACGGCGACATCGTGGCCGTCGACACCGCATCGTTCGTCGCCCACGCCGGAGAGGTGACCGTCCTGCTCGGCCCGAACGGTGCCGGGAAGACCTCCCTGGTCGAGCACCTCGAGGGGTATCGCCCCGCCAGCGGGGGGCAGGCCCGAGTGCTCGGTCTGGATCCGGTGCGGGACCACGGAACGCTCGTCCAACGGGTCGGGATCATGCTGCAGGACGGCGGGATCCAGCCCGCCATTCGGCCGCAGGAGGTCCTGCGTCAGTACGCCGGGTTCTTCCCGAACCCGCTCGACGTCGACGACCTGCTCGGAGGTCTCGGTCTTGCTCACTGCGCCACCACCACCGTCCGTCGCCTGTCGGGCGGAGAACGCCAGCGGCTGTCGCTGGCGCTCGCTCTGATCGGTCGACCAGAGGTACTGCTGCTCGACGAGCCGACCGCCGGGGTCGACCTCGAAGGTCGGGAACAGGTGCGCTCCACGCTCGAGTCACTCCGGTGCGACGGTGTGGGAGTGCTGCTCACCACACATGATCTCGACGAGGCCGAGCGTGTGGCCGATCGCGTCGTCGTGATCGATCGTGGCCGGATCGCCGCTGAGGGCAGCTTGGCCGAGATCACCAGCCACAGCGACAACTCGCTGCAGTTCCGCTGCCACGGCTCCCTCGACGTGACCGCCCTCGCTGCTGCATTGGGGGCGGTCGTCAGAGCATCCGGCCAGCACTCCTACACCATCGATGCTCCAGCCGACCCCGACCGTATCGCCCGACTGACGTCATGGCTCGCCGAAGAAGGCCTCACCGCCACAGAGATCCGGGCGAGCGGGACTCGTCTCGAGGACGTGTACCGCACACTGATCGTCACCCACGACCACGACGGCACTGACCGATCCACCGGTGGTGCATCGTGAGTCCCTATGCGTCGCAGGTTCGCACCGAACTCGCGCTGGCGACCCGACAGAGCGAGCAGCTGCTCGTCAGCCTCGGCATCCCGTTGCTCGTGCTCGTGTTCTTCTCGTTGGTCGACGTCGTGCCGGTGCCCACAGCCGACGCCGTGGACTACGTCGCTCCCGCAACGTTGGCGCTGGCGGTCATGTCCACCGCAATGGTGTCCCTCGGCATCGGTACCGGCTTCGAACGGCAGTACGGCGTGCTCAAGCGGCTGGGCGCTTCACCTCTCGGCACCACGCGATGGGTAGCTGCGAAGACGACGCTGGTCGTGCTCACCGAAGTCGTCCAAGTCGCTGTGCTCGTCGCAGTGGCGTTCGGACTCGGTTGGCGACCTCCGGTCACCGGGTGGCCCGAAGCCATCGGCGGTCTGGCACTCGGCACACTGGCGTTCGCCGGGCTCGGCCTGCTGCTCGCAGGCACGCTGCCGGGACTGGCCACGCTGGCCATCACGAACGGGCTCTACCTGGTGCTCCTGCTCACCGGCGGAATGATCGTGCCGATCGACGACCTCCCGTCGTGGCTCGCAAACATCGCTCGGCTGCTTCCGGCAGCGGCGCTGGTCGAGGTGACGACAGGGTCTCTCGTCGCCGGAGGTGAGGTCGGCGGTTGGGCTTGGATCACCCTCGCCGTCTGGGCAACCGCTGGGCCTCTCGCCGCCGCCCGCTGGTTCCGCTGGAGTTGAACATCCGCTCGTTCGAGTGCGCGAACCCCGAGAACTCAGTCCCCCATGCCTCCCGGCCCGGTCTCTCCGGTCACCACGGCGCTCGGCGTCACCGCCGGCGGTGGATCGTTGAACCAAGGATTGCCGTTGTCGGTGAAGATGTTCATCACCGAAAGTGCGACCAGGTACACGATGCAAGCGGTAGCGAGACCGAAGTAGAAGATCCGAGTGAGCAGCTTCGAGTCGAAACGCAGGTGCATGAAGACCGATGCGATGAGCACGAACTTCACCACCATCAACAACAGCAGCAGCGGGACGGCGAGTGACCACGACGACTCGCCGAACCAAACGTCCCAGAAATACGTGGACACCTCGAGCGCCGTGATGGCCACGAGGATCCAGAACACCTTCCAGTAGGTGCGGTCGCTCGGGCCGTGGTCGTGGTGTTCGCCGGGGTGGACCGGCGAATCATCATCGACGTCGATGGTGGTGCTCACGAACAGCTCCTCACGGGATCAGGTAGACGATCGCAAAGATCACGACCCAGACGATGTCGACGAAGTGCCAGTAGAGGCCGAGCGTCTCGACCGCTTCGGCGTTGAGCTGCCGGCGGACCGAGTACACGCTCGCCGACAACAGCATCAGCACTCCCACGGCGACGTGGGCCCCGTGGAGGCCCGTCAACGTGAAGAACGCCGACGCCGAGACGTTGGACGTGAACCCGAGCCCCTCCCGGACGAACTCGGTGAACTCGTAGATCTGACCGCCGAGGAACATGGCGCCGAGGACGGACGTGGCGATCAACCAGAGTCGTACACGTTCGGCGTCCTTGCGGATCGCCGAGTTCACTGCGAGCACCATCGTGAGCGAGCTCATCAGCAGAATGAAACTGGTCATGGAGGTGAACGGGATGTTGAACAACTCCGAGGCCCGAAGGTTCGAACCCGAGAGACCGGGGATGTTGCCGGGACGATTCCGGTAGAGGAGGTAGGTGGAGATCAGCCCGCCGAACAGAAGGCAGTCCGACGCCAAGTACGTCCACATGGCCAGCTTCGGGTTGGAGATCCCGGTGGAGGTCGCATGGACATCATCGGGAAACTCCAGATCGTCCATCGGCTCGAGCGCCACGTCGGTCACGATGATGCCCCGTCCTCGACGACGCCACTCACTGCGGCGTCATCGCTGTCTGCAGCAGCGCTGGCCATGGCTGGTTCGAGCTCACGGTCGCCCTCCCGAGGACCTGAGTCCTCGGCTGAGGTGTCCTCGGGATCATCGGCGCCGGGTTCGTCCAGCGACGCGGCGTCGCTGTCGTCGTCATCGTGGTGATGATCGTCACCGTGGCCGTGTCCGGCGGATGGATCGGTCGACGGCTCGAGCACCCATCCGTAGATCCCCGCAATCAGGAGGATCACACCGGGGAGCGCCCACCAGAGGTTGAAGATGAGGCCGTAACCGATGAGTGGGAACCCCGCAGCGAGCACGAGCGGCCAGTACGAGGGCGACGGGAGGTGGACATCGGTGGCGTCACCCTTCTGGACGACATCCTCAGTCGCCGCAATCCGGACAGGTCGGCCGTTCTCGTCGTGTCCGTACTTGCGATGCCAGAACTCATCGAAGTCCTCCACAATCGGCACCTCGTCGAAGTTGTGCTCCGGAGTGGGTGACGGGATCATCCACTCGAGCGAACGGGCGTCCCAAGGGTCGGGGCCGGGGTTCACCGGGTTCTTCCGATGGGTCCGGTAGCTCCGGAAGGCATTCCACATGAACACGAGAATCGAGACGGCCAGCGTGTAGGCGCCCAAGGTGGCGACCAGGTTCCAACCGTTGAAGCCCTGGCCTTCGGTGTAGGTGAAGGTCCGGCGCATCATCCCTTGGAGACCGAGGATGTGCATCGGTCCGAAGGTCAGGTTGAACCCGATGATCATCAACCAGAAGTGAACCTTGCCCAGCTTCTCATTGAGGAAGTAGCCGAAGATCTTGGGCCACCAGAAGTAGATGCCGGAGAAGAGGCCGAAGAGTGCCCCGCCGAACAGCACGTAATGGAAGTGGGCGACGATGTAGTAGGTGTCGGTCTGTTGGGTGTCCATGGGAGCGAACGCGTGCGTCACCCCGGACAGCCCGCCGATTGTGAACATCGCGACGAGCCCGACGGAGAACAACATCGCCGAGGTGAACCGGATCCGACCCCCGTACATCGTCGCCATCCAGTTGAGGATCTTCACCCCTGTCGGAACGGCGATGAACATGGTTGCCAGCGAGAACGCCAGCACCGAGATGGGGCCCATGCCCGATGCGAACATGTGGTGGGCCCAGACGCCCCAACCCATGAACCCGATCGCAATACCGGAGCCGACCATGAAGGGGTAGCCGAAGATCGGCTTCCGGGAGAACGCCGGGATGACCTCCGAGGCGATCCCGAAGCTCGGGAGGACCATGATGTACACCTCGGGGTGACCGAAGATCCAGAAGAGGTGCTCCCAGAGGAAGGGATCTCCTCCTGCCGATGCGTCGAAGAACGTTGCGCCGAACATCCGGTCGAGCGTGAGCAGCAACAGCGCCACGGTGATGACCGGGAGGGCAAAGACCAGCAGCACCTGCACGATGAACGTCATCCAGGTGAACACCGGCATCCGCATGAGCGTCATCCCCGGCGCCCGCATGTTGAGCACGGTCACCGTCAGGTTCACCGCCGAGACCGTCGACCCGAT
>Ga0194132_10008121_pt1 | contig 15190 bp, 6 predicted proteins | sample TA2KigOf80mmetaG_FD_148612 | JGI IMG/M metagenome (GOLD analysis project Ga0194132, IMG submission 148612) | Freshwater microbial communities from Lake Tanganyika, Tanzania - TA2015054 Kigoma Offshore 80m | ecosystem: Environmental > Aquatic > Freshwater > Lake | place: Tanzania: Lake Tanganyika...
AAAATTTAAATTACAAAATATATTAGTATTAATTTATATATTTATTTTTAAATGAGATCAGAACTTGAAAATTAAAATAAATTTATAAGATATTATTTAAAATAATTAAATAAATGGGTGATTTTTCCCTAACCACATTCTCATCGAAAGGTAATTTTTTCCTAATTAATAATTTACTAGGTAAACTCAATTAAATAGAGTATGCTTTATAAGCAGTTTCAAAAGGAGAAACAGCATTAGGTAATTTTTTTTTATTTAAATTAATAAGGCATCAAAGCTACAAATGGAGTAGTTATAGCCGTTGAAAAGAAATTAAATTCAATTTTAGTTGATGAAGAATCCTATAATAAAGTTGTTAATTTATCATAACACATTGGAAGTGTATATGCAGGTATTTGTTAAAATTTTATATGCATAGGTTTAAGTCCAGATTATCGAATTTTATGTTAAGAAGCAAGATAAATATCATCATTGTATAGTTTGTAATATTGTGAACCATAATATGTAAATTCATTATGCAGTGAAGTTGCGACTACAGTATAAGAGTACACAATTAGTGGAGGAGTCAGACCATTTGGAGTTTCCATGTTAATTGCTGGATATGATGACGATGGTCCTCATTTATATTAATTAGATCCTAGTGGTGCTTATTATGGTTGGAAAGCAACTGCAATTGGAAAAAATACAAAAAATGCTAAAACATTTTTGGAAAAAAGATACAAATAGGAAATGGAGATTGAAGATGCTATTCATACAGCCCTTTTGACATTAAAAGAGGGATTTGAAGGTAATTAAGTACATCTAATTTTTAGGTTAAATGAATAGTAAGAATATTGAGGTTGGTGTAGTTAAATCAGATAAAGTATTTAGGAGACTCACAATTGCCCAAATTAAAGATTATTTAGAAGAGGTTGAATGATTAATATTATGTAGTTTAAGTTTAATTAAATAATATATTTTTCATAAATAATAATAATATATAATTTTAAGTTTATATTTAAATTTATCAAATTATAATATTATGACTAGTAATAAAGATTTATTCAATATATTGAATGATATATTAGCCAGAATTCATGGAAATTCAACTACTATCTAAGAAGTTAAAGAAGAATTAGAAGATATTAAAAAAAATAATTAAGATGTTAAAAAAAACAATCTGATGATTAAATAACATTTATTTAAAGAAAACTAAATATACCCGGATGCAAATTAATTTTAAGAGCAACACATAAATTAATCTTAATACCTATACACATAAAATACAAATTAAATAATTGAGCTTCAAAAAACTTTAGAAAACCTTAACTCCGAGTTAAATTCTCGTGAAAGTATAATAAGATCATTAGAGGACTAGAACACTGTATATATTGGCATCGAAGAAGAGCTGCAAAAAGTAAAGATGATTAATCAAAAATTGTTAGACGAAAAAGATGAAGATGAATAAAAACATTTGGAAGAAATTAATAGATTAAAAGATGAGGCTATAGATGTTTATAGAAAAAATGATGATTTAGAAGAAAAAATAGACAAAGGAAGGATGCTATTAAAAGATATAAGTTCTATGGAAAAGTAGATAGAAAAATAATTATAAGAGGCAAAATTCTTGCGAGAAGAGAATGAAGATCTAGAAAATGATTCAAAATAGTAACAAAATAAAATACTGTAGTTATAGAATGATTTTGTATAATAAGGAGAAAACATGAAATTACTACTATAACAAAATGATGAATAATTAGAATAGGAAAAATAAAATAACGATTTATTATAAAACTAAATTAAAGAGCTTAATCAATAGTTAATAGAAGAAAAATCTAGGTTTGAATAAATTTTAAATTTATAAGGATATTAAGAGGAGTAAATTCGAGATTTAAATTCAAAAATTTAGACATTGCTGGAACAATTAATAGAAAGATAGTAATATATAGTTATATAAACATAAACAAATAATCAATAATTGGATTCGTTCACTTAAAAATAGGAATTAGGGGAGAAAAATTTAGAAATGGAAAAATAAAGAAATTTTTAACTTTAAAATTAATAAATTGAGTTGGAAAATAATATCAAAGATTTAAATTAATTTTTACTTGAAGAAAAATAGAAAAATTAGAATTTAAATGAATAAAATTCCATCCTATAAGAAAATTAGTTTCAAAATTACACCATAATTTAAAATTAGGAATAAGAGTTTAAAATTTAATTAGAAAGTTTGAAATTATAGTAAGAATTAATTGAAAAAATTTTAAAAGAAAAAGATTAAAGAATTATTTAGTTGGAATATTAATAAATTTTATATGAAAATAATATCATTTAATTAAACTAACTTTTATAACATGAAAAATCCAATAATTAAATTTTAGCTGAATAAAATTTAATAAATTAAAAAAATTAAGAATAAATTGAATAAAATTCTAATTAACAAGCGCAAGAAAATGAAGAGGCAGAAATATAAGAAAATCAAAATATAGAAAAAATCGAATAAAATTGCAATAAGGATGACTAAGAAAAAAATGACAAAGCAATATTACAAAATAATTGATATATTTATTTAAGTTATAATATGTAATTTAACGATTATATATAGATAATATTAAAATAAATGTAATTCATTTTAATACTCATATTTCGAAGGGTCTCCCCTGTAATTTAACGATTATTATTTAGAAATTATCTGTTTATTTATTAATATTTAAATAATTATGAAAATTAATTAAATAAAATAACGTTCCTATTCATAAAATTCTTAATATGATCAATTTTCATCTATTAAAATACATTAATAAAGTAAAGATTCACATGTTAATTCAATTAGTTAAATAGATATGTAAATTATAGCAAATGAATTATAGCCTAAAAATGAAGAATAATAATATGATGAAAAAATTGAAGAGAAATAATTTAACTATAAAAATTTGAGATTAAAAAATCTTGAAGAAACTAATAAGATAACTTTCTAAAATTTATAAATCTAAACTAATTCATCCTAATCAAAAGAATAATAAATTCAAAATTCTAAAGAAAATATTATTCAATAAATTTATATAGATTAATTGTTGAAAGAAAATTTACTATATAAGGAATAAAATCATAAATTATAATAAGATCTAATGAATATGAAAATTGAGCTTATAAATAAGTATGAATTGATAAATTAAAATAATAATAATTTATGTTCAAAAATTGAATAATAAAACTAATAATTACTCAATGAATAAAAAAATCACTATGAAAATTAAATTAAATAACTAAAATTGTAAATAAAGAACTTGGAAAATGAATCAAATGAAATTAAAAATAATTTATAACAAAAAATTCAGAATTTGTAAGATACCATTACTAAAATTGAGAAGTAAAAATAAGATATAATTGATAAAAATCTAACAAATATTCAAAATCGATTATAGTATGGTTCATTAAGAAAATAATCCCCAGCGTTTTCAAATTCATTATCAGTGTTAAATGAATTATAAAATTTTAGTAAGATTTAAACACCTTAAGTAGCACAAAAAACTGATTTAAATCGCTCTGATTATAATAAATTAAGATAACGGAATCTTAGTATATGGGTTGGGGTAAATAAGTCCGAAAAATAAAGAAAAATGTAAAAAATAATATAAAATTCTTAAACTTGTAAATATTAATAAATCGATCATTCTAGTTCAATTCCATGTAAACATGAAATATTTTAATTAAATGACTTAAATGAATTATTAAATGGCTAAACTTATATTATATAGATTCCTAGTGAAAAAAAATAAAAAAATAATATATCTTTATAAAAAGAAAATTAATTAAATGAAAAAAATAATAAGAGTTCAAATCTTCGAAAAAAATTATCAGTAATGCATAAAAATAAATCATGCACGAAAAAAAATATTTAAAATTAGAAATAAACATTATTTTCGGAACAGGTTAAAATTGCAACTAAAAATTTAACCTAAAATTGTAAAAAATTATAATTTATAAGAATTTGAGAATTAATCACAATTTTTTTATATAAATAATATGTATAATTGTATATATTTAATAAACATTTATTTAATTGATTTAGATATATCGAATTAATAAATTATTTTTAAATTCATAAAGATGCCGCGTTAACTAGAAAAATAAAAAAATGATAACAACAAAACTCCTTAATAATAAAAAAAATCAGGTTCCACATATTTAATTTATTATTCTGTTAGAAAAATAGAATTATTGAAACAAAAACCTAATTTAACTTCTCATGAATTAACATAGCTTATTGCAGAAGAATGGAGCAAAATGTCCGAACAACAAAAATTAAAATTCCAAAACAATAAAATGGATATAAAATAAGAATAAAATTTTACAATAAAAACCGAATAAAAATCTGCACATAAAAGTCACGAAACTTAGAATTAATAATAAACATAAACATTAAAAAATAAAAAGAATTAAAAAATATAAGATAAAACTCAAGAGAGAAATGAATAACTTGAAAATTAATTATCAGAAATAGATATAAAGCAGGAGAATAAACAACATAGATTAAAATCCGACATAAAATAAAAAATATTGAGCAAAAATCATATTAAGCAATAAGAACAAGCAGAAGATAAAGAGACAAATTAAGAATCAGAACAATAAGTTACTAACGATACTAAAAAAAGAACACCCAAGGTAAAAATAGAAGATCTCGATGGTGTTAGAAGTATTTAAAAGAAAAATGCTAACATTTCGAAACATTTAGCAAACGAACCAAAACAATAAAATTCATAAACTTCTAAAGTATAAAAAAATAAAAGTAATTTATATTTTTACTATCAATAAGGTGTGGAAAAATCAGAAATTAATAACTAAAATTCAGTAAATCATGTTACTCAGGATATCGAAATAGAAAAAAGAAGTTCATCTCTACAAAAAAAATAACCTGAAAAATAATAAAAAGATAAAGTCAAAATCAAGTAAACTCCTTACAATTTATTTTATCATGATATAATGGATGACTTAAAAAGAAGATTTCCTAAACGAACTTCATAAGAATTATAGGTAGCAGTGTTGTTAGAATGGAAAAAACATAAATATTAAAAAAAATAACTAGTAAATAAATATAAATAAATCTTAATTAGAAAGAATAAAAAGAAAAAAAGGATAAAACTGATAAGTCGGTGGCCATAATCCATGGCGAAAGAGTAGTATTGCCTAAATAGCCAATTACAGCCTATGTTAGATTTATGATAGATAAAAAAAAAGAAATATTAGATGAGAATCCCAATATGGCTAATAATGAAGTTGTGAAAGAAGGAGGAAGACGATGGAAATTACTAAGTGAAGAAGAAAAAATGCCATACTAAACAATTTATGAAAAAGAAATGGAGGAATACAAAAAATAAAAATAATAAATATAATCGTAATATGGGTATTATCCTTAGATTCAGAACAAAAATAAAACTCTCGAAGAATTAGAATAAATTAATTTATAGAAATTAGAACGAAAAAAAGAGTAAAGGAAGCAAAAATTAGAATAATAAGGAAAAGTGAGAATTATTGAAGAAAATTAAAGTACTGCAAAAACAAATCCTTTTTTCGAAATGGTTACTAGGCCTGTTTCTATTAATTTTTAGCTGTTGGATTAAACTTCTTGAATCAAGAATAATATTTATTTTAGTTATTTAAATAATATTTAAAATTAATATTATTTGTTTTATTTTCGAACTAATTTTTTTGAAATTAGTTAACGTAATTTGAGCTCAAATTTAAATTAACACTATATGTATATATAATTTAAATTCAAAAAATATGTTTAATTAAAGTTTCGGTATGATGAATCCTGGCTACTTTGTTTCTAAAAACGAAATATTGAGTTGGTTTAATAACATTTTAGACATAAATACAGAAAAAATAGAATAGCTAGGAAATGCAGCTGCATATTGTAGGATGTTAGAACATTTTTTTCCTGGATCAGTGACTCTTCAAAAAGTTTAATGGAATGCTAAACTTTAATATGAAATTTTGGCAAATTATAAAATTTTAACTACATCATTGAATAATCTTTAAATTAAAAAAGATGTAGATGTTTAGAAATTATCTTAATGCAAATATTAAGATAATTTAGAATTCTGTTAATGGATGAAACAATTTTGTGAACAATTTAGCAAAGGAACTAATTAAAGCTTAGAAGAAGTTCGTAATTTATAATCCAAAAAGGGCTCAAAGATTAATATTTAAAAATTTAAACAAAATTAGATTGAAGAAGTCAGTTTTCAATAAAATAAAGAAAATTTCTAAATTAATGTCCCAGCATGTATAAATTGCGGTATATATTTTATTTTAGAAAATTTTAGAAAAATTGACTTAACAAGTATAAAAAATTGCAGAAGATTCGAATCAATAAATTTAAAATTTAAATATTCAAAATCAACAATTATACTTCCAATATTCTAAATTATAAGAAAAAAATGAACTTTTAAATGATCTTAATTTAAAATAAAAAGTCGAAAATGATAAGAAAAATGCTGAGATTTTGTAATACCAAGAAATTAATGAAAAAATAATATTTATTTTGAATAATAACTTTAATAACGATTAAAAAATTGAACAATTAAATTTGATGTTTGGCATTTAGCCGAATAATGATAATAATTCATATTTAAGGACAGTGGAAAAATAATTAAAATAAAAATAAGAGACATTGCTTAGCAGTTTTAAATAATTAGAATAGCTTAGAAGTTAGTAAAAAGTAGCCCCTTCTTTATACTAAACGCCATAAAGTTCTATAAAAAAAGAAGATTTATAATTAAATTAGCATATTTTTAAATGTTAGAATTAAAATAGTTTTACATTTAACAATATGATCTCAGAAAATCCTAGTATGAATTAAAAGCAATAGTATACTATGTAAGGATAATAATATTAAGATACTTCTAATTAATAAATTGAAGATTAATTTAAATTTTAAGATAATTAGATATAAAGCCATTAGATTATGAGCCAATAAAAACCTGCGCAAAAAGAATTTGAAAAATATTAATATAGTCAGGCATTATCTTAATTTAGTCAGCCATAATCTTAGTAATCTAATTAAAAGAATTTTGAATTATTTTAAAATTCAAATATTTAAGATGAATAGCTTTTAAGCGGATTAAGTCATGATGGTATTATCTATTTTTTAAATTATAGAATAATGTATGTAACAGGAATTTTGAGATATGATTAAATTAAAATTTATATAAATTACATATATCATCAAATCAATTGTATATAATTTTTTATGTATTTAATATTTTAAAACCGGTATTATAATTAATTAATTAGTTATTTTAATATTTATTTGAAATTTATTATAAAATATATATAATATTTCAAAAAAAAATATTTGTATTTATCATTTACATGAGTTAAATTAAAACAAATTAAATTTCAGTAAAAATGGTTTCAAATATTTCACGAGAAAATAGTTATAAAACTTAATAAAGGTATATATTTATAAAATTATTAAATGTAACATAGTTTATTATCAATTTAAAATTAAAGACGATATGATTCATAAGTAATGGGTAGAAGAATAGATAATACATTTATTGATCTCTAGTGTAACAAAAATTAAACTTCTACACTAAGCTGTAACTAAAATTTAAAAAAAAATAAAAATTATAGAAAAATATTCACCTTAATCGGAGATGAAGTAAGCAAACCTTTCCAATAGAGACTCTATATCTTACAAATATGATTTTGAATAATTTTCAGAAAGAAGCTAATCTGTAAATAGAAATGAGGAAATTCTAAATTAAAAAGTTCGATCACCTTCTGTTCCAGCTAGATGTAAATAGCAAAGATCACATTAATTCTCCATTAAATCTCCCTAATAAACTTTACAATTTTCCTAATCAAATCGATCATAATTTTTTTATAAATCTCCTTCTCAAAAGGAGAGATAACTGTCAAAATCTCTTTAAAATTAATAAAATTAAAAGATAAAAATGAAATAATAAAAAGATAATTCTAATATTTAAAAATAAGTAATAATAAATAAAAAAAAATCTAGTTCAAAAAGTTTAAAAAAAAATAAATCTCTTGTTTAATTATAAAGTTGTTAAAATGAAATATTTGAAAATAAAAATTTAAAATCATGCATGTTGACATAAAGTTTACGAAAAACTATAAGTTTTACAGATTCTGAAGAAAGAGGAGGAAGGAGGAAAAGGAAATAGGAGGAGGGAGAGGAAGCTGAATAAATACAAAAAAAGAAATATATATCTATTAATTAATTAATAAATGAAAATAAGAAAAAAGTTTTTTTAGAAAAATTATAAAAACTCGAAAATTTAAAAAACGAATAAGAAGAAAAATAAATACAAAAAAAGAAATATATATCTATTAATTAATTAATAAATGAAAATAAGAAAAAAGTTTTTTTAGAAAAATTATAAAAACTCGAAAATTTAAAAAACGAATAAGAAGAAAAATAAAGAAAACAAACATAATTGAATACCATAAACTCTTAAATAAGAAATTTAAATGCTGTAAGATTTTTTCAAAATAGTGAATAAAAAAATATAGACAATAGTAAAATTCCATGGGGTTGTAACTAGAAAAAATTATGAGATTACGCAATAAATATATTGACAAAATAATTAAAAAATCATTAATAAGGTTAAAATTCAAAAAAAATTGATGTCAAAGATAGAAGGAATTAAATAGGAGTGGGATTTTTGAATTAATATAAAGATTAAAATGTCCAAAAAATTATACAAAGTAATTAAATCAAATATTTATATTAGAAAGCAAAAAGAAAAATAACATTGCTGATTATACATGTCCGACATAAAGTGATTTTAAAAGTTTAAGTATTTATATAATTTTAAATAAATTATAGAAAAAAAGGACCTGAGCCCATAAAAATAAGAATAAATTAGAAGTTTTATGGAATTTAAAAAACGAAAAATTATCGATGAATAAAATGAAAAATTTCGATAAATTTTTTCCGAAAAAATTAAAAAAGTTTATTTTTTTAATTTTTTAATCTTTAAGTTATTAGAATTATAAAAAATCCAAAAAGAGGCCAAGGATATTATGAGCAAAAATATGAAAAAATGTCAGTCTCAAAAGACATTAAAAATATAGTAGTAACCAACGATCAAATTTGAAAAGAATATAAATTAAATGACAATAATAAATAATTTCGTTTAAAATAATAATAATATACAATAGTAAAATTTATACAGCAAATCTAAAAATAAAAAACTAAAAATTGTAAAAAAATCATAATGTAAAATATCTAATGATTTTTCAATGTTATATAATGAATATAAAAAAATTTTAAAAGAATCTGTATAAAATTCAAATAAAAAATTATCAAACGAAAATTAGTAAGAGGTAAGCAAATTTTAGTTGAAAAAAAGGAATTCAAGATCTCCTGAAAAGAATGTTAAAATGAAAGTCAATTTTAGTGAAAATACGAAATAATAAGACTTCAAAGGAAAAAAAATAGTCTCACGCAAATTTTAAAAAAATAAAACTGAAGAATCATATCAAGATGAATAAAAAAAATTAAAAGTTATTGAAAAATTTGATGAAATTAATAAATGATTTTTAAAAATAAAATTCAATGACTATATGCCCGAGGATGAGGTTTTGGACCAATAGAATAATAATTAAAGTGACACTATTTAAATTGATTTCATAAACAAGGAAGAAGAAAAAACCTACCAAGAGTAATAAAAATCCTTTGGAATTTTTAAAAACATTCCATTGATAGAAAAAATTTCCGAAGAATCAGCTTCATAAGAAGAAATAAAAATTTTCCCGCCTCAATAAGACACAGAGAAATTAAACGGATCTAAAAAATAAGAATTCGATTAGATCCTCAAAGGAGAGAATATTTTTTCAGGTGATGAAGAATTTGAAAAAATTAAAAAAAAAGCTCCCAACGCTGCTTAGGACGATTTTTTTGATAAAAATTAATTACCCCAAGAAGAAGAGTAAATAAATTATGACGAGTAAATATAAACTATTGCTTATGATTTGTTTAATAAAAATGCAATTATTATTTAAAAATGTTGGAAAGGATATTACACAAGAAAAATTTTGGATTATTATTTATAAATGGTTAATCAGGGTGTTATTGAAGAGAGTACTGAAGATGTTTAATAAGATCATTATAATTAATAGATGAATTTTAACTAGAAAATCCATTCTTTAGTCCCACCAGATGAGATTCCAAAGCGCTAGTCACCCGAAAATTTAGTTAAAGATAAGACTAAAGGAAAATATTTTTTTGTTAAAGCATAATGTTCAAATTCCAATCTTTAAGATATCAATTACTAAATCCATGAAATATCCGAAGGCGAAGAGGAAAAATTTATGAGCTAAAGTCAATTAAAAGTTTAAAATCCCACCGAGGAAAAAATAAATTTATAAAATTTTTCACAAAGTGAAGACATTAAACCCCCAGATGAACCAACTAATGATTAAAAAATTTATTTAAAAGAATTGGAAAAACTAAAACAAGAAGAAATAAATTAATGGGACGAAGTAATTTGAAATCTGGACAACGAATAAGATATACAAAATGTTATCAAAAAGTTGAAAAAAATGTCACATAAAAATAAAAATAAATTATTAGGAATTTAATAATCTAGTAATGACGATAGTGTCAAATAAGAAACTGATTAGGAGTAAAATACTTAGTTAAATGATCTCAATAACATCGATATACCTCTTAGCAAAAGTGAGCTACCCCTTGTAGATTAATTAACGGAGGAGTCTTAGTCAAATATTTAAGAGAATAGAAAGTAAGGCATACCAGATTTATAAGTTTGGGATAAAACTGACATCTCAATGGAGGATATTCAAAAGAATATAGACTAAAGAGAGGCTACTTAAGAGCTGGTAAAATTATCTGAAATTAAAGGTAAAGTATCGTCTGTTGGCAATTATGCGCGCACTAGAGAAATTTTTGTACCTTATGTAGAATAGAATAATAGACTTAAGGATTTAGGGAAAAAATAAATATTAAATTCCGAAAATTTCAAAGAATTTACGGAAAATAAATTGTCGTAAATTTAAAAGAATGAAAGTTAAATGAATCAAATTCTGACGATGCGTTAGTAAGTTTTAGAACTACGGCATAATGCACATGTCGAAATGCTTAATTAAATGCTTGTTAAAAGTGTGGTATCACCAAGGACATATCAAAGTAAAAAAATTGAGGTATTTTATAAATTTATTTTGATTTTAGATCGATTTTTGGTGGGAAAAGGAACTCTCTGAAATATAAAGAGATGAGAAGATCATTGAGAGGGGATAATTCAAAGCTCTTCAATCAATAAAAAGAACCTAAAGGGATATGAAACTAACTTAAAAATTTATTTAAAATCCCATGGACATCAAAAAATTTGACTCAAATTTTTTTATAAAATCTTCATACAGCGAGGAAGATGTTATGTCAAAATCAATATAAAGTGAAAGTGACTAATAAAATGAAATTCAAGAAAAATTGAATAATAAAATACAAATAATTGAAAAATATGAATATAATGGAAGATAATAATCTTAAAAACCTTTAAATTTTTAAGCGGAGCCCTCGCGCCAGTAACTTCCCATCTGGCAACCCGGCAGCGAGCCGAGGTCGGAGCAAGATTCCTCGTCATTGCCTTTATATATTGAAGGCATGAAATTTATTACAGCAGAGGATTTTGAAGAGACTTAAAAAAATAATGAAAATTTAACGCTTTCCGCTTCGAGCGAATCTTTAAAATAATATAATTTAGATCATTATGCTAACGAGAAGATTACATTTAAACCAATAAAAGACGAACAAAAATCCGCCAAATAGAATTCGGAGGAAACTGGGCTGATCTCGCCCTCCAAAAGTTAAAAAATGGAATAAAATAATTATATATAATTATAAGAGAATAAAATTGAAAGAACTCATGCAGTTGTTCAAAAGGAAGTATCAATCGACCGTTCTCAGCCAGTTTCTGTCAATGAATTAATCAAATAATATCAATAAAATATCCATGAAAAATGGAGATTTTCTTAATTAGTTGAGAATCGGATCAAAGAATAACTTTAAGACTAGTTTTCTATTGATCGGAGCCATTCTTTTGGGATTGCGACTAACATATATTCGGTCTCTGGCTATTTGGATAAACTTAAATATTTTATTGAATCTAATAGTACATATTTATAAATTATGTTTAGAAATGTATTTCAAAGAATTAATCACGAATTTAAATATTGCATTTGGATTCAGTCCATAAAAGAGATTAAAACTTATACATGGTTATGATAATTCCATAGATAGTAATGTTTCCGGTAGCGAAATTGAAGATTTTAGTACGCTACCCTTCGTTCTTAGCGAAGAATTGTTCATTGATTTTGAGCAGAATATAATTGTAATGTAATTTAATAATAATTTCTAAGGGCAATGGTGAGACAGACAAAGAATAGATTATTAAAGAATTTGAACATATTCATAATAAAGTATTAATTTTTTTTTTAAATCAGGCTATTTTTGATACGTTAAATGAGGCCTTCAATATATATAGACCATATTACAAAATAGGCGGGGCTTCATATTAGTGGTCCAAATCAGAGAAATGTATGATTTAGCAAGAGATTAACCCTAATAACATCGATGAGGTTTTTCGAAAATCAAATCGAAGGGTGCTAGATTGGGCAAGTTATATTTGTGGGATAATCAATGAGGATGAATATACGAAGCCAGTTGAAGAACGTTAGTATATAACATTAGCTTAATTATTGGAAAACTAAACTCCCGAGAACGAGGTAATAGTTCAAGAGCGAGAGAAGAGGTTAAGCTAAATGTTATAAATAGAAGTAATACATATAAAATATACAAAAAGATAATTGAAACAGAATATAAATGGTCTTTATTTGAGGATGAAAAAACTGAAGTAATAATGGAAGTCGGGGATATAATTTTTGAAAATTTAATTGATGAAATTGCAAGCTTTATACAACTCAAATGATAAATTGCATCCAATAATTATTTTTTAATGCATTTTTAATATTATTTAAAATATTTATGTATATTTGTAATTGTAATGCAATGTATTTGTTGTATCGTTTGCGTTGTGTGGGCTTTAAGTATTGCGATACAGCCCAAGGATGTTATGGACTTGGATCTAGTTTCCTGGTATCGTTTGGGACTTTAATAGCCATTATAATTATGAATTGGATTTAGTTTTACAGCACTCCTTGCAAATTTAATAGCCTAATTAATAAATTGCTAAAATTACATTATTTTTATATTTTATAAAAACTATGATTTGGAATTTGCTTTTAACATTTTTTGTTATTATAGTAACATATTATGGCCTTAAGATATAAAAATTGTTTTCTGCTTATAAATAATTAAAAAAATCATGCTAATTTGATGAGAAAACTAATACTTAATAAATATTTACTTAGAGTTTATTACCTGAAAAAATAGATGTATTAGTTTTAGGAGGTGGAGTATCTGGATTAGCAGCAGCTTCAACACTAGCAAAATTAGGTAAAAAGGTAGTTGTTCTTGAATAATCTAAGAAATCAGGAGGTGGAATGCATACTTTTTCAAAAAAAGGTTTTGTTTTTGATACAGGATTCTATTATATAGGCAATTTAGGTACAACATAGACTATTTTAAGTCTTATATCCTCCAAAAAAATAGAATTTAATGTTTTTAAAATATTCGACCGAATTATGCTAGAGGATGAGGTCTTTGACTTGTAATCACCCTTTCCAGTGTTCTATGAAAATTTAATCAAAAATTTTCCGGATCAATAATTTTAAATAACAAAATACAAATAGTTATGCAATTAAGTTAACAATTTTTTCTTAATACATCTTTTAAATCAAATTTTAGTTCCTTAATTTTTGAAAGCGCCTTTTTAAAAAATTTTGGCATATTTTTTTTCTAGTTTTTATAATAAAAGTGTAGATGATGTATTTGAAAATATAGGAATAAAAAGAAATTCAAAACTTTATGCTTTACTTAACGGTAACTATTGGGGCATGGGGGTACTTCCTGATAGAATTCCGTTTGCTTTGCATGTTGGACTTATGTCCCATTTTATTAAGGATGGTAGTTTATACCCCAAAGAAGGATTATATGAGACAGTAAAATCTGTAGTATCAACTATTAATACAAATGGGGGACACGTTTTTACTAAAGCAAGAGTGGAAAAAATATTGATGAAAGGATCGTAGGTAACCGGTGTGGAAATCCAAGGAGGAGTTGTCATAAATTGTAATAAAATAATTTCAACAATAGGAAGAAATAACACAATAAAATGTTTACCTAGTGAATAGACTTATATAAAACCAAAAGTCGAAAAACGTTTCACTAATGTTAGTGTATTTCTTGGGGTCGAATTGGAAAAAAATATATTTCCTACTCATAACATATGGTTGCATAGAATGGAGAAGGGTAAATACGATTTATATGAATCAAGAGAAAATTATCTAAAAGATATCGAAAAAATGAGTATGTTTTTTTCTTTTCCAACTAGTAAACGGCATCCCGACTCATAGAAATAAAGTGTGTAAATAATCGCCGAAGTAGAAGAAGAATAATTTACCAACTATAGGATCAATTAATCGCAAAGAAAACCTGGGTACGAGGAATTTAAAAAAAAATTTGAAGATATTTGTGTATAATAATTTATAAGATTATTTCCTGAATGTAATGACCGAATAGTCTACAAATGCATTGGGACTCCACTAACTAATGAAAAATATTTAGGACATTTTTCTACCTATGGAGAGAATGTAGAAGTTTAGAGATATTTTGATCTAAAATAATTTTTTAATTTCAAATAATCCATATCGGGACTTTATATAGCTGGACAGGATGTTAGTTACCCAGGAGTAATAGGAGCTATGACAAATGGAATATTATTTGGACTAACCTTGGCAAATTATTTATGAAAATTATAATTAATAACACATATATTAAATAAAATAATTATGAAAATTATATTTTTATATTTTTTTTTTTTTAAATTTTATTTTAAATTTAAAAAATGTCACATTTTTTTTAGAAATTTTAAATAAAATAAATTATAATTCAATTATTGTAATAATATTAATTTAAAAAATTCATTAATATTTTTATAAATTTATTTTAATAATAATAATAGATTATTTGATGATTCGAAAAAAAAATTTAATCAAAAAAATATATTAAAATTTATATTTTTTATATAATTTATATAAA
>Ga0194132_10008124_pt1 | contig 15179 bp, 16 predicted proteins | sample TA2KigOf80mmetaG_FD_148612 | JGI IMG/M metagenome (GOLD analysis project Ga0194132, IMG submission 148612) | Freshwater microbial communities from Lake Tanganyika, Tanzania - TA2015054 Kigoma Offshore 80m | ecosystem: Environmental > Aquatic > Freshwater > Lake | place: Tanzania: Lake...
CAAGACTTGCTTTTGAGACATCGATACCGATAAATGTACTCTGACTGGCCATGATGTCCCTTTCTGTCCCTACCTTGCGGAAGCGAGCTGTCACTAATGACGCTCAGGCAACTGTTCGGGATCTGTACGGTGATTTGCGCGGCGGCCTCGCTGAAGGACGGTCTCGACAATGTCGGACCAAGGCCTGATCGGCCTGCCGCGCTATCTCACATTTTATACATCAGCCAGTCTCTTTTTATCTTACAAGGCCGTAAAGTCCGGAAACCCATGCTAATAGAATTCGTTGGAGCAGGCAGGCCCAAGACCTGTCACTACCGAACAACAGATATTGAACCCCTACGCCTTCAGCACCGCCGTCTTGATCGTCATCTCTTTAGTCTCGGCTCTGGATGCTGACCAACTACTAACTACCAACGACCTACTACCGCTCTACTGCGTCTTCTCCGCCTCTGCATAAGCCTTCGCGAATTCAGGCGAGCCATCGTCTTCCCAGTATTGAAAGTTGATCCCCCGGATGTCGCCTTCCTCACGGCCGGTGATCCGCTGGACGGCAGGGTACCGGGTCGAATATATCTTCTTACCGCCGGGAAGGTGGAGAATGCCCACGGTCTTCGGCGGCTGCAGGGGCTCCTGCTGGGACATCCTCTTTATCGCGACCTCGTCCACATCGAACCCGAGGCCGGACCCTTCGGGCACCCGGGAGAAGCCCTCCGTCACCTCGAAGCGTTTCGTCGTGATGTCCTCTTCGTACTGGTCGTCCAGGTTGATAGAGTGGCCGGTGGCGGTGGGCAGCACGGCCGCGAGGTGCAGGGTCATCGCCTTCATGAGTGTGCCGCCGGTCAGCTGGAGTATCGTCTGGACGTTCGCGCGGGCACAGAGAGTGCCCTGTGCCATGATGCTGGCAATGGAGGTGCTGCCGACGAGCATGTAAGCGTCGGCCATGCCGGCCAGTATCTCCTGGAAGCCGCCCATGATGGGGTCGCCTCCATGGACGATCGCTATCTTGCTCTTCTGCCTGAGGGTGCGCCAGCCATCGACATCGGAGCGCATCATCGGGTCTTCGATGAAGCCGACGATTGGGCACTCGCGCTCCAGCATTTCGATGAGCGGCATGAGCGTCCCGACGGTCCGCTGGCCGTGGTTGAAGTCGTAGTGTATCTTGAAGCCCTTCGGCGGGTTCATGTCCATCGCCGCCTTTGCCTGCTCCACAGGGTCCCACCTGGCGTTGGTGTGCATCTTGAACACCATGTACCCTTCGTCCATGGAGCGCTTGACCTCCTGCGCGAAGACATCCGGCGGGCAGGGGCGAGTCCACGCCGCGACTGTTCCGGCGTCGCGGACCTTCTGGCCCAGCAGCTTGTATACCGGGACCTCAAGGTACTTGCCCATGACGTCGTATAGAGCAGAGCCCAGGCCCATGTTAAGCCTGTTCAGAAGGAAGTCGAACGGGTTGCGGTCGATTAGGGGCTCGAACATCGAATTTGGGGGCGGCGGCCCGGGCCAGTCGTAGTCGCCGTAGCCGACTATGCCGTTGTCCGTCTTGACCTTAAAGACCATGCGGCAGTCTATGCCGCTCATCCGCACCCTGCCGGCAAGGTTGTCGTAACGACTTGCCAGCCTGGGGTGTATTGGAATCGCTTCTATATCTATGATCTTCACGGCGCACCTCGCGATGGGATTTGCATACCGGCCGCGTGTCCACGCAAACGTTAGCAGCGGCGTGCGCGTTTGTAAATGCGCGCAAAAACCGTCGCAGGTCGGGGTGGCCTAGACCGGGTATGGGGATGTGGTTATACTGATAGTGGTTTTCAGGGCAGGGGGATTAGTCTCGCACAGGAGGAGACTCCGAATGACCATCAAGACCCGGACGGACATTGCCCTCGTCGCGCACCTGATGCGGCGGGCGGGCTTTGGAGCGACGCGCGCCGAGCTTGAGCAACTGGCTGAGAAGCCCTACGAGGACATCGTCGAGGACCTCCTGCACCCGGAGCGCCGGCCGGAGGTGGACGAGCACCTGCTGTTCCGCTACCACCCCACCACCGCGAGCTATGGCGACGGCGGCCACGCCCAGACGCACTGGCTCTACCGCATGGTGATGACGCAGCGCCCTCTGGAGGAGAAGATCGCCCTCTTCTGGCACTACGTCTTCGCCACCGGCAACGCGAAGGTGGAGAACGGCCCAGCCATGGGCCGTCAGATTGAGGGATTCCGCAAGCACGGGCTCGGCAACTACCGCGACCTCCTGGTCAGGCTGGCGCAGGACCCCGCCATGATCTACTGGCTGGACAATAACCACAACCACAAGCGCGCGCCGAACGAGAACTGGGGCCGGGAGCTGCTGGAGCTCTTCGCGATGGGGGCGGGCAACTACACGGAAAAGGACGTATACGAATGCGCCCGGGCCTTCACGGGCTGGAACATAATCGCCCGCATCGGCGTGCCGTGGGGCACGTACCCCTGGAAATTCGTCTACAAGCCGGAGGACCACGACTTCACTCAGAAGACGTTCCTCGGTCACACGGGCGAATTCAACGGCGAGGACATCATAGACATCGTCGTTCGGCAGCCGGCGACATCGCAGTTCATCGCCCGGCACCTCTACAACTTCTTTGTCGCCGACGAGCCGCAGGTGCCGGCGTGGCCCATAGAGCCGCCGCGCGACCCGGAGGCGGTCCGTTTCATCCGCGAGACCTTCGTGGACTCCGGGTACGAGATGAAGCCGGTCCTGAGGGCCATCTTCAATTCCGACTTCTTCAAGCAGGCGATGTACGAGAAGGTAAAGAGCCCCGTGGATCTGGTCGTGGGGACGCTGCGGCTGACGGGCGATATGAACGGCCCTGATCCCCGGTGGGGTGAGATGCCCCGCGATATGTCGCCGATGGGGCAGAATGTGATGGACCCGCCCAGCGTGGAGGGGTGGCACACCGGCCGCGAGTGGATAAACAGCGGCGCGCAGCTTCTGCGCGTTAATTTCACGAGCTACCGCTTCGCCGACACGTCGCTGCCCGGCGTGCAGGACATGATCAGCCGGGTCGCCTCCACTGCCGGGGAGACTATGACGGCGGAAGTGCTGGTGGGCCGGTGCCTGGAGCTTGCCGGGCCAGTAAAGGCCGCAGGCGCCACGCGGGCGGAGCTCGTCGGCCACGTGCGCAACGAGGGTCCGGTCTCATGGGCGCCGGACGACTACGACCGCTCAGCCCGGCGCGTGGCCGAGCTGCTTGCGCTGATCGGCGCATCTCGAGAGTTCCAGATGGGGTAAGGGAGAGGAACGGATGAAGACTTACTACGCGGCCGGGAAGGCCTGGCACTATAGCCACACAATCGGCAGGCGGACGGCGGAGCACAACAACGGGAACCTGGGAGGGTGCGCATGGCCGGCCGACCTGGCGCTCTCCCCGGACGGGCACATCTTCATCCTCAGCAGGGGCTGGGAGAAGGACAACGCCTCGCACAACGCCGACATCTACCGCCGCGTCAGCAAGACGACGATCGATGAGAACCACATTGGCGACTTCGCCCGCGCGGAGTTCACGTGGCCCGCAGGTATCGCCGTGGACCGCGAGGGCAAGGTATACGTATCCGACGAATACGAGCACCACATCAAGGTCTTCGACCCGTCCAGGATCATGGAGTTCCCACAGTACGAACGGAATAACGAGCACATTGCCAGGTGGGGTGTGAAGGGGACCGCGCCGGGGCAGCTTAACGGCCCCAGCGGCCTCCAGTTCGATGCGAACGACGACCTGCTGGTAGTGGACAGCCTCAACCACCGGGTACAGAAGTTCACGAAGAACGGACGTCACATATCCTCATTCGGCTCGTACGGCGCCGGCGAGGGGCGGTTCAACCGCCCGTGGGGCCTTACGGTGGACGCCAAAGGCGATATCTACGTTGCAGACTGGGGCAACAACCGGGTCCAGAAGCTCTCGCCGGACGGCAGGTCCATTATGACCTTCGGTACGCGCGAGGATGGCGGCGAGCTCAACCACCCCGCAGACGTGGCTGTGGACAGTGATGGGGACGTGTACGTGACGGGCTGGGGCAACAACCGGGTGCAGATATACGAGCCCAACGGCAGCATCATCGCAGCGCTCTATGGCGACGCCGACAAGATGTCACGAGCGGCGGAATACTCCATGGCCCGCAACAACGGGCTCAGCCTGGTGGCGTGGCAGTACGTGGACGACGTGCTGGCGGAGCTGCAGCGGTTCGAGAGGCCGACCGGCATCGTCATAGACAAGCAGGACCGGATAATCGTCGCCGACCAGTCGGGCCGGCTCCAGGTCTACGCCAAGCAGAAGCAGTACGCGCCACAGCTATTCTAGAACGCGAGCGCCTTCGGCCTCACGACCAGCACCGGCGCTTCGCTATACCTGATCACCCTGTCCGTAACGCTGCCCAGAAACAGCGCTTGCAGGCCGGAGCGGCCGTGCGTGGACATTGCTACGACGCTGTTCGGAAGCGCCTGGGCAAGCTGCAGTATCTTTTCTGCCGGGTCACCGGAGAGCAGCAAATGGTCCTGGTCGCGGGCGCCCTCCTTCTCAATCTCCCCGCTGATGAACGAAAGGTAGTCGCTCGCAAGGCTTTCCAGGTTGGCGAACGCTTTTGCCCTCACCCGCGCCGGGCGGCCTCTGGGCTCCTGGCCGCCCTGCTAGGGGTTCGGCGGAGCGACGAAAACGGTGGTGACCTTCGCCTTCAGCGCGCTTGCCAATGCGGCGGCATGCGGGATCGCCTGCTCCGCCAGCGGGGACCCATCGAGTGGCAACACGACCCGTTCGACCTTGATACTCTCCTCTGAGCGCGCGTTTCCCCTGACGACTAGCACTGGGGTCGTGGATGTCCTGACCACCTTGTCTGTAACGCTCCCCAACATCCATCGCTTTATCCCGGAACGGCCGCGCGTGCAGATCACTATCAGAGTTCTCGGGGCGCTTTCAGCGGCCTGGACGATGCGGTTTGCGGCGTTGCCTTCCGCAAGGGTGTAGGTTGTCTTGCAGGCGGCGCCTGTGAGGGTGGCCACAACCTGGGACAGGTCTTCGCTCGTTACCTGGTGCTGGGGTGTATTGAAGCTTCTGAGCCTCTGTGCAACCGAGCGTGGAGTAATTTCGGTCTCGTTTACGGATATGAGCTCGATGGGGGACGAGAAGGCGCGGCACAGCAGCCGGGCGTACGGCAGCGCGCTCTCAGCTATCGACGAACCGTCCAGGGGAACGAGGATCCGGGAGTACAACGCCGCAAGGGCCTTTCGCGCCGCCGGAGCGGGCGGCAGTGTTACTGTCGCATCGTAATGTAACGCGCAGTCCACTGTAAAGCGAAACGCGCTCCGGCCACCGGGGGCGAGAGCGCGATGCCCGGCGAAAGGCGCGGCGTTCAGCTCATAACGTTGTGGGAGGTCAGGAACGGGGCTTCCTGCTGCTCCACGAGCGTCTCGGCAAGGAGCTCGAGCACATGGACGCGCGACTCCAGGGAGAGCTCCATGATGACCAGGTCCTGCAGGTTGCCGGAGGTGTCGCGAATGCGGTCGCGCAGAACGGCGGATTCCACGAACCCCGCGCGCCTGGCGGCCTGTATGGCGGCGTGCTCGCGGCGCTTGACCAGCTCAAAGACCAGCTTCGTGAGCTTGAGGGCCTCACCCACGTCTATCAGCTCCTTGATCATCTTCGCCGCCAGCCCGCGGCCCCGAAGCTCGGGGTCGACGGTGACGCGCACCTCACCGATATGTCTTCGCGCCGGCGCCCAGTCCCGGTGCAGAGTGGCATCGGCAATAATCCTGTCGTCCACAACCGCCAGAATGGGTATTGTGAAGTCCAGGTTCATGTGCTCCGTCCACTGGCGAACGACCTCAGGTGATGTCACGTTGTCCTTCAGGTAATAGCGGTCTTCTTCGGGGATGCGCTGAAAGAATTGTACGAGGGGTATCTTGTCTTCACGCTTGAGGAGCCTCAGAGTTGCCCTGGTGCCGTCATCCAGAGTGATCTGGATGGGGTATCGCTTGAATATCGTTTCCATTTGTCGCCTCCGCGAGACCGTCCCAACAATGCGCTTCACAACAAGTCCATGGTAAGCATCAAAAAGTCGTTCGTCTACGCCTTTTCGAATCTCTTTTTCGCGCGATAAACGACGGTTTTATTTGTGAAATTCTTCGCAATTTTCGGATGGATTAGCGGCGTCCCTTGCGGCGAGAGACGAGTACCGCAAATGCAACTGCCGACATTGCGAGCGCGCCGTCCGCCGGCCCGCCCGAGCGCCGCGGGTTGCAGCCGCCTCCCGATGCCGGACCCTGGGCCGTGGGAACAGCCGTGGCCGATGGCGACGGCGCAGTGACAACCGGGGTGGGCGTCGCCGCCTCTGCCGAAGGGAACGGGTAAGGTGTCAGAGTGTACGGCATGAGCGTGGGGTAGGGGACCGGAGTGGGCAGCGAGCTGAGGTCCGGCGCCTCCAGAAGCTCACCGCCCACGCTCTTCCGCCACAGGTTCTCCATCCCCTCCCGGTCCACTCCGTAGGCCTCTTTCAGCGCGTCGTCCATGCTCTTTCCGCCCTTATAGGCCGCGAGCAAAGTGCGCATCTGCGCCGCGCCGTACTCGTCAATCATGTACCGCACCATCGCGCGCGATTGCCCGTAGAAGATGAGCACCTGGTCAGCAGGGCCAGGCAGCCCGCCCATGTACGTAATCGGCAAGAGCTTATCGTTTCGAATAGCGGAGCGGAGGGCGGACTCGTAGCCGTTGACCGTGCTCACGTTGCCGTACTCCGCCAGCCCCTCGTGCAGCCAGGAGGGCACCATGCGGTAGAGGCCCTCCCCGGCGCGGTGCACCAGGATGTGCGTTACCTCGTGGGAAGCCGTGCCGCGCGCGCCCCTGTTTCCCCCCAGAACAAGCAGCGTGCCCATCTCGTTAAACGCCTGGCCCTCAGTAACGAGGGTGCTGTCCGATACCGCGCTTCGGGTCGCCAGCGCGCTACGCATTTCGCTAACGGAGTTGAAGACAGTAACCCTTATCGGCGCCTCGGTGTCCGCGCCAAGTATCGGCCCCATCTTGGCGAGAGTGTCCACGATGGTGTTGAGTATCTGGTCCGCCGAAGAGCGAGCGCTGCCGTGGTACGCCAGCTTCACCGGCCCACGCGAAATTTCACTCCATTCGAAGCGCGGGTCGTGGTACACCATCGTCTGGCGCGGGGTCTGCAGCCGGTTGCCGGCTGTGTCCACAATCTCGAAGCTGTAAGTGAGCTCCGTTCCGGGCGGGATGTAGCTTGAGGCCGTGTCCGTGCGCCAGAGAAGCTCTCCGGCTACCTGCCTGCCGGGCTGGACCGGAATGTAGTTGAACGCTGAGTGCTCCACCAGCCCCACGTTGAGTCGCACGGCGATGGACGCGATATCGTTATCGCCGCTCGCCGACGCCCTGATGCGGATGCCGCTGGGGAACTCGCTCACGACGCCGGAGGAGTCCAGCCGTATCCCGGTCGATTGGGCGTGGGCAGTGGATGAGAAGACGGATATGGCGAACAGAGCGGCAGCCAGCAGCAAGGCCAGCCGAGTTGCCGTGCCTGCATTTGTTCTGGAAAGGAGTGTGCGAATGTGCCAGGGCTCCGGTGAGACTTGAGAGGAACGTTGTCGGTATTATCGTAGCAGGGCTGTCGCAGTGTAAAACGAGGCCGGAAACGCGGAGGTTGGTGTGCGTTCCTCGGCCGTACCCTTTCCATGTGCCATTGCGCGCCCGTGGGGAGGTCGGGATGGGAGCGCTGAAGGCGCGGGCTAGCTCAGCCCAGGGAGTAGCCCACTCCGCAGAGCCTCCGTGGGCTACTCCCTGGGTCCCAGACCGAAGAAATTCTTAAGGTCTGAAGGGCCGAGGTAATCTCTTGCCTGGCCAGTGACCATCTCGCCCTTTCAGGGCTAGGTGAAATATCGCATCTCTTACCCAGGGCTGCGTGCCTTCGCCGAGCCTTCGGCACTCCACCCTGGGCTTAGATAGCCCGCGCCTTCAGCGCTCCCAGCAACCCATCCCCATTTGCATCCGATGACATGCGGCTTTGAGTTGTTCGAGGAATTGTATTCTGGGCGGCTGCCCTTACTGCTTGTGGCGTTTCATCTCGTCGCGGTACCACTGGTCGCCGTAGAGGTCGCGCTTGGAGTTCCACCGGTACGGCACCGGCATCATGGGCTGGGAGCGCAGCTCCGGCGGCAGCGGCAGCTTCACAGGCGCATGGTTGCGGCGGTGCGACTCCCGCAGCGCCACGGATATCTCAAACGCTTTCTGCTGGTCCACGCCGCTGCACCGCAGCTCGATACCCCTGTCCAGCGAGTCGACGATCGACTGCAGGGTTACCTTGAGGCGCGGGTCGGGCATCAGCCAGCCCTCCTCGTCGCGCTTGTTGTCGAACTCATCGGGGATATCAGGCACCAGCCCGGGTACCTCTACCATCCCGCCGAAGGCGTTCGGGCCGGCGTCTTTCGACTTCTTCCAGAACCGCAGGCGGCGCCCGTCGCTCGCGAAGACGCCCTCCGTCCCTATTACCTCCACCCCGTGCTTGGCGGACGGCTTGTTGTGGATGTGCCCCTCGATACCATTCGTGAAGCGTATGTAGCCGCCGATGCCCTCCAGCCCCTCGTCGTGGTCGCTCCAGGGGTCGCCGTTCCGTGCCCCACCACCCACTCGGCGTCGGCGTCCACGCCGCTCTTGCCGCGGATAAACTGGCCCAGCGCGAACATCTTCATCCACGCCAGAGCGTTGCAGCCGCCCTGGACGATGTTCGAGTAGGAGTGGACGCTGCGCACGTCGCCAATCTGCCCGGCGGCGATCAGCTCGCGCGCCTTCCAGTGCTCTGCATAGTTGCGGTCCACGTTGCCGGACTGGTACCTGCTCCCGGCCTTCGCGCACTCCTCGACCATGCTGTCCAGGTCCGAAAGCCGGGAGACGATCGGCTTCTCAGAGACGATGCCGGGCACCCCGGCCCTGGCGCAGGCGATGACTATCTCCGGGTTGGGCTTCACGGGGAGGACGAGCACCGCGATGTCCAGCCGCTCCTTGGCCAGCATCTCGCTGTAGTCCTGGTAGCCCGGGACCTTGAAGCGCTCCGAGAAGAGATCGAGGGTCTCCTTCCCGCGGTTGCATCCGGCCACGAGCTCCATTGCCGGGTTAAGGACCACCGCCCTGGTAAAGAAGGTGCCCTGCCTGCCAACGCCGATGACGCCTGTGCGGTAGCGGCCTTCGCGAAGCTGCGCCATTTCTGCCCCCTAACTGATGACCTCCCTGCCGAGGACCAGCAGGCTGGTGGAGATGATGATCGCCATCGTCACCCGGCGGAATAGCTGCTCGTTCATGCGGGTCAGCAGCGCGCTGCCGACCTTCAACCCAAGGAGCATCGCCGGGATGGCGAACAGTATGAGGACTACCCGCTCCAGAGTAAAGAGCCCGCTCGCGGCGTAGCCGAGGAAAGAGACGGCGTCGATGCCGATGAAGCAGAAGACCAGGTTGGCCCGGACCTCCTGCTTATTCCAGTTGCGGGCAAGCAGGAGGATCGCGATGAGAGGGCCGCCGACGCCCAGGGCGGGACCCATGACGCCCACGCTGAACGCGAGTATCGGGCCAAGAATTTGCGAGACGGGCACGCGGAAGTCGCGGCGTGAGCTGAAGACCAGCACCAGCGCCAGCAGGATAATAAGGCTGGATATGCCGATTCTGAGCCGGCCGGCAGAGACATTGGCCAGGATGAACACGCCTATCGGCGCGCCCGCCAGCCCGGCCAGCACAAGAGGCAAGGTGCTTCTCACGCGCACGTGTTTCCAGGAGCGCGAGAGGATGCCCGCCTCCAGCCCCAAAGCCATCGTGTTGACCATAATGACGGCGGTCTGCGGCGCGAGAACGAGGAGGATAATCGGCATGCCGACCATGCCGATCCCGAACCCTACCGCACTCGCTAGCACCGAGCCGATGAAGACGGCCGCGACAGTCACGACCAGAGGAATGGCTTCCGGCAAGCTATTGCTTCTCCCACTCCTCTACACGCACGACATTGCCGATCTCCGACACCACCTCCAGGTCTTCCATCTGCTTCAACGCCTTCTGCATGGAGGACTCCCTCGCCTTGTGCGTGGTGATTACGATCTCGGCCTTCTGCGCTATCTCGTCCGTCTCCTTCTGGATGATCGAGGAGATTGAGATACGCGCATCGCCGATAACCTTCGTTATCTGGGCCAGCACGCCCGGCCGCTCGAGAACCGTCATGCGGATGTAGTACTTCGTCTCCAGGTCTTCCATGGGGCAAATGACGGTACTCTCGTTCAGCTTGAAAGCAGCGACGGGCTTCACGTTGCCGATGATGTTGCGGGCGGTGGCCACGATGTCTGCCACTACCGCGCTCGTCGTGGGCAGGGAGCCGGCGCCGCGGCCGTGGAAGAGCACCCGCCCGGCCAGGTCGGACTCCACCTCTACTGCGTTAAGGACGCCGTCCACCTTGGCGATCATCTCGCCCTTGGGCACAAACGTGGGGTGAACGCGGACCTGTAGCCCGCCGTTTATCCTGCGCGCCATACCCATGAGCTTGATCGTGTACCCCAGATCGCTCGCGTACTGGAAGTCGCGCGCGCGGAGCTTCGTTATCCCTTCCCGGTAAACGTCGGAGTCCTTCACGCGGGCGCGGAAGGCCAGGGTAGAAAGGATCGCGAGCTTGTAGGCGGCGTCGGTGCCCTGGATGTCGTTGGAGGGGTCCGCCTCCGCGTAGCCCAGCGCCTGCGCCTCCTCCAGCGCGTCCGCAAAGTCCACGCCCTCCTTCGCCATGCGGGTGAGGATGTAGTTGGTCGTCCCGTTGATGATGCCGCTGACGGAAAGTATGTCGTTGGCGATCAGGTCGCGGAGCAGTGGGGCGATAATCGGCGTGCCGCCCGCCACGCTGGCCTCGAACATGACGTGGACGCCCTTCTTGCGGGCAAGCGTGAGAATGTCCGGCCCGTGGCGCGCCATCACCTCCTTGTTGGCGGTGACGATGTGCTTGCCGACGGAGATCGCCTTGAGCATGTAGTCAAGAGTGGGGTCCTCTCCGCCCATGACCTCGACGACGATGTTCACTTCGGGGTTGTTCACCACCTCATCAAAATTGGTGGTGACGAGTTTGCGGGGGACCTGGTATGCGCGCTGCTTTTCCGTATCTCGGATGAGCACGCCCTTAAGCTTGATGGGGCACCCGACCATTCCGGCCAGGGCCTCTTGCTTTTCTGAGAGGATGCGGGCGACGCCGCTGCCGACGACGCCGAGGCCGAGGAGGCCTATGCCGATGCTGTTTGCCTTGAATGTATCGCCACTCACCGGAGTCTCCTTAAGTTAAGGGCCTACCCTCACTCCGGCGCAAAGCCGCCACCACTCTCCCTGATGGAGAGAGTGAAGTGGATAAGGTTGGACCCTCAAAATTATGGGACCGGTGCGTTTGATGTGGCGTCAACGCACAGGAATATAGAATGAGGCACCCCGATAGTCCGTCTGGGCGGACTATCCGGGCTTTTGTTAACGGACTTACCGGCCAACCCCTCTCTGTTTAGGAGAAGGAGCGGGCCCCACCGGTGCGGTGCACGCGGTTATAAGGGAGCATGCCAAGGAACCGGGCGCGCTTGACCGCGAGCGCCAGCATGCGCTGGTGCTTGGAGCAGACGCCGCTCTTCCTGCGGGACTCGATCTTGGCCTGGTCTGAGAAATACCGCTTCAGGGTGCCGACGTCCTTGTAGTCAACGTGCGTGGCGTGGTTAACGCAGAAGGAGCAAACCTTCCTGCGGGCAAAGAAGCGGGGCTTCCCGCCCGGGCCGCCTGCGCCCATGGGGCCCCTTCGATAGCCGCCACCGCCGCCTGGCCGGGGCGCGCCGCCCTGGCCGCCGGAAGGCACCTGTTGCTGCTGCGGCTGCCCTTCGGCGCCGGATGACTGTGCTTGCTGTGTCGTCACTTTCTATTTCCTCACTTCTGGAATTGGCTGGTCCCTTCAAATCCTCCTCTCCCCGAGGGAGAGGATGTCCCGCTTCGGGACAGGTGAGGGCCGCCTTGTTTTACCAGGGTAGGTCTTCAACCTGTTCGCCTGGGGCGCTACCCGGACCCCTCTCTGCGCGATCAGGCCTCTCGCCGCCCTGGCCACCCTGGCCTCCGCGGTCGAGGAATCTCACGTCGTTAGCTATGATCTCATTGCCGGCGCGGGGATGCCCGTCTTTGGCAATGTATGGGCGGCTATGGAGCCTGCCCTCAACATAGACCTTCATTCCCTTGGTCACGTACTGGTTACAAGTCTCGGCCAGCTTGTTCCAGGCGCTCACTGTGAACCACTCGGTCTCTTCCTGTTGCTGACCGTCCGACCCGGTAAACCGGCGGTTGGTGGCCACCCTGAAAGAGGTCACGGCAGCCCCGCTCGGCGTGTAGCGCATCTCCGGATCGGAACCCACGTTGCCGATCACGATCATCTTGTTCATCGTCATGGCTGTCCCTTAACTCTTATCCGGTCCGCCGCGGCGGACGCCTTTTAATGCTGCGTTCGGACGGATGCGCCTGGGCTGGTTGGAGGTCAGTCCTGGGCCTTGGCCTCTGCCTTCGCCTTGACTTTGGCCTTGGGCGGATTGTCGGATGTCATGAGGAACCGGAGGATGCCCTCGTTGAGCCCGTGGATGCGGTTCAGCTCAGCAGTGGCAGTGGCGTTCAGGGAGAACTTCGTAAGGACGAAGTTACCCTCCAGAAACTTCTTGATGGGGTATGCAAGCCGCCGGAGGCCCCAGACTTCCTTCAAGCTCACCGTGCCGCCGTTCTCGGCGACAAAGGCGGTGGTCCTGTCCAGGACCTTGTTGATCTCCTCTTCCGTGGCCTCGGGGGTGAGGATCATAACCAGTTCGTATTCGCGGGTCCGCTGAGCTACCAAGTCTTCTCCATTCGTAAAGCGCATTCGTTAGACAAAGGAATGCTAGCCATTGTAGCATAGCGTCCGCCGGGCACGGAAGATGGCTCAAGGAGGCTCACAATGGTTGACTGGAAGAAGGCGCTCGAGCTCGATTCGAGCAGAAAAATCGTCGGGGGTTCGCAGGCCGCCCTGCGAAACGCCATCCGCGGCGGAGCTGACCTCCGCATCTACACGGAGTTCCGGCACAACGAGCACATCGACACGTCTTCAAACAGCCGGGAGCTGATCAAGGAGACAGCGGAGTTCCGCTGCACCTACCTCCTGGACGACCGGTGGGTGGCCGGCTTCATGACGCTCCGCCAGCCCGTCGAGTTGCCGAACGAGTTCGGCAACCGGGTTTCGATGTCGCTCTTCCTGTATAACGAGGACGGCCGCCAGGCGGTCGCCAGACCTTTCCTTGACGGGCAGCCGCGGCCGGGCGCGCTCGGTCCCGGCCCGATCGACGACCATTCGAAGATGCCGAAGTACCACCAGTTCGATAGCTGGGACAACGGCACCAACGCCCCGAGCCATAACTTTATCTACGACTTCGAGGTGTTCCGCTACTACGTGAACGACGAGTGGCGCGAGGTCTACGCGAATGACGCGCACGGAAGGGCCGTGTCGGGGTCTATTGACGCGCTCGATGAGGCATTCTCTGCCGGCAAGGACATCAAGGCGGGGATTACCGGCCTGTGCGGGGACATGCAAGGTGCAGAAATGCCGGGAGAGCCCTCACCTGTCCGCAGAGCCGGACATCCTCTCCCGTCCGCCCCGGCGGACCGGGAGAGGACAATGTTGAACGAAGCTTTTATCCAGCTCCACTCCTGTTACTACTACACCGATCAGAAGCTCTTCGTCGGCGCAACGCAGCCGCTTGTGCGGGTACAGCCGGCCATCCCCCTCGCCTACAAGAGCGGCAACTGGGACTTCGGCTGGGCCATCGTCCGCACGGACGGCCACGGCGCTCTGAGGACGGTGGACCCCTACACGCTCAGGACGCGGGACACGACGGGCAGGTTCGCGGTGCGGTGGTTCGCAAGGTAGGGGCTGCGGGGCGCAACGCCACGGGCGGCTATGCCGGGCGTGAGCAGATGTAGCAGGGTAGAGGCAACACACGCAGGTACATCCTGCTTGGGGGCGTGGCCCCGGCGTGGGTTGCGATGATGGTTATGAGCTGGGTTTGCGTAAGGTCGAACGGCGCGGCGGACTGGTCCCACGGCCTAGTGAGGCCGCGCTTGGCCACATCGTCCGTGTAGCTGTGCACGGCCAGGAATCGCAGCCGCCCGTCCACAAGCTCGGCGATTCCGGGCTCGCCGGAGGCCGACCATACGACGTCTCCGTACTCCGCAGGGTGGCCGGGAACGCGCTCTTCGGGCTGGAGGAACAGCACGTACACCGTGTTGTTCTCAAGCTGAACCGTCTCGTGCCAGCGGTTGAAAAAGCCGCCGGTGGAGCCCTCTTTGGTCACCGTGAAGATGGCGTCGCCGGCGGCCAGCGGCCCCTTCAGGGACTCCAGCACGTCGAACTTGGCATAGACAAAAGTATCGGAGCTGGAGGCCGCGGCGTCATTCTCGTCCTCGGGGACTGCCGTTATCCGCTGCTCGTAGAGAAGCCTGCCGACGATGATCGTGTTGGAGGAGCCGACGAGGCTGTCTGCCGTGTAGAAGTGTACCCAGTCGTGGCCCTTGAAGCTGATAAACCCAAGCCACGACAGTACCGCGATGGACGCGACCGCAACGACAGCCGCCATCGCCGCAACTGTAGCCAGCTTGGATATTCCGGCCCTGGACATATCTCACCGTCGGTTTGGCAAGGGAAAACAAGGTCGCCGTTACGTACTGGATTGCAGTGCCTTCATCTTAGTGATGCCCTCGCCGGAAATCCATACTCCTACCAGCCGATTCCGAAACCCCACTGTGCTAGAATCGGGCAAGGCGGCACCGGCCAGCAGACCACCCTCCGGTAGGGGCGGGTCTCAGACCCACTCGTTCCAAACTAATTCCATTTCCGAGTTTGCGAATCTCGGCCTTACGGCCTTGTAAGATAAAAAGAGACTGGCTGATGTATAAAATGTGAGATAGCGCGGCAGGCCGATCAGGCCTTGGTCCGACATTGTCGAGACCGTCCTTCAGCGAGGCCGCCGCGCAAATCACCGTACAGATCCCGAACAGTTGCCTGAGCGTCATTAGTGACAGCTCGCTTCCGCAAGGTAGGGACAGAAAGGGACATCATGGCCAGTCAGAGTACATTTATCGGTATCGATGTCTCAAAAGCAAGTCTTG
>Ga0194132_10008125_pt1 | contig 15173 bp, 12 predicted proteins | sample TA2KigOf80mmetaG_FD_148612 | JGI IMG/M metagenome (GOLD analysis project Ga0194132, IMG submission 148612) | Freshwater microbial communities from Lake Tanganyika, Tanzania - TA2015054 Kigoma Offshore 80m | ecosystem: Environmental > Aquatic > Freshwater > Lake | place: Tanzania: Lake...
AAGACAAATGGCGCTTCAATGGGGCCGCGGCTGAAGTGCCGCGGAGCGTCCGCCTCTCGATCTCCAAGGCGGACAACTCGTTGTGTAACGAGTTGCGAGAGGCAGTCGGAGTTTGGTGTCGGTAACCATAACGACTCAATCTGGGGCGAGCCAACTTTTAGAACATTCGTGAGTTAGCACGAGCGAGCGGTTGCTGGGAAATCGCGATCATCTCGCCGCTCGCGTGGCGGGATGCGATGAAAAGACCGAGTTGCCAAAGAACCGTGCCTTGCGGCTCACCTTTCACAGCGAGAACGGACTATCGGGTGATGAAGGGCGGGTAGTCGCGGATCTCGCCGGTGATACGGCGGGCCAGCAGTCGGGTTTGGATCTCTAGCACTCGCCGGTAGGTGACACGGTATCCAAAGAGCGGATGAGTCACCAGAGTATCCATGCGTTGTTCGTAGGCGCGATAGAACGCCTTGCGGCCATCTGGAGTGAGGGCCACGGCGGGGCCGGTGCGGATGAAGTCTCGCGAGGTGATCATGCGTGTGTTGATCGCGCTCAGCACGGCCGAGTCGGCGATGAGTGGCCGGAACGGCTCCATCAAATCGAGAGCCAAAGCCGGACGACCGAAGCGCGGTTGGTGATAGAAGCCGAGGTATGGATCGAAGCCCACGGCGTGACAGACGATCGACAAGTCTTTCGACAGCATGCTGTAGGCCAGCGAGAGGAGTGCGTTGACCGGATCGCGTGGCGGGCGGCGATTGCGGTTCGTGAAGTCGAAGCGAAATGGCTTGGCTCGTTGAGTCGTCTCGTTCAGGACGGAATGTTCCGGGGTCAGTTCGTCGTTCGGATCTTCCACCTTCAGCATCCCGTCGAAGTTCTCGAAATACAGCCGAGCCGCGTTGCCCTCAATGCCGAGCAGTTGCGGCAGCGAGTCGGCTCGCTCGGCGTCGTCTTGAAACTCCTTCAAAAGTGCAAGAGTCTGACGCGGCGGTTCGACATGGTTTCGCAACAGCATCGTGCGTTGGTTGCGAATCTTGCCGGAGACCAGTTGTCGAGACAGCGGCAGGCAGAACGACTCGCGATCGGCGTGGCGGAATTGTTCGCGGCGCAGGAAGATGTTCTTGATGCCGATGCCTTGAGTGACCCCGTAGAACCAGCCGCCCATCGAGAAGTAGCTGACGGGAATCTCGGCCGAGCACAGCGATTGAATCGCCTGCGTGCTGATTTGGATGTTGCCAAAAATGTTGATTTGGCTGACATCGTTCATCCGAATCTCTTGGACCTTTTTCTCGCGGTCGTGGACTTGCAGCACTTCACCCGACTTCCCGACTCGGAAGCCCTGCGAGTTCAGATACAACGGCTTGAGGTCATCGCGAGCCGGCACCAGCTTGCGCACTTCGATGTTTGAGAGATCGCGTTTCGGGAATGTGATCCGTTTTGGCTCCTCAGTTTCAAACAGCGTGAGTTGCCGCTGAGCGAGTTGGTCGCCGATCTCAATGCAGACTCGCGTTTCATCCGGCAGGCAGATGCCCACGAGGGAGCACCTCGCGCACTTCGGGCTATCGACCAGCGGCGGCGGGATCGGGCCGAACGCCGCCTCGCGAGCTTGCTTCAACGCATCCAGCGTGAACCCGATTAACTCATCATCGAGCGGCACTCGCACGCGCTGCTTGGTGGCGACGTAATAGATGACGCCTTCTTCGCAGCGATAGCCGTTCTCACGCAGAACCAGCCCTTGAGCCGCCAATTGAACTTTGTCCGTGTCCCAAGCGGTCAGCTCACCTTTGTCATCGTCCTTACGTGGCTTGCCGATCTTGTAGTCCACCGGCACGACCAAATCCGCTTCGCCTTCGATCAAGTCCAGCTTCGCGATCAGCCGATGCGTGTCGCTCGCCAGTTGCACGGACCGCGAGTGAATCTTGTCCTGCGTCTCGACCAATTCTTCCGCCGCCGGCAGCGCGTCTTCCTTACGTTCGAGCTTTTGATGCCGCAGCGAACCGGCCACCGTGTCCACGCTTTCGGCGAACACACCCTCGACCCATTCGTAATAGAACAGCCGCGGGCAATACACGAACTCGTTGAGCATCCGTGCCGGCAAGTAGTCCGGCTGATCTGGCGCATCGGCCTCGCCCGGTTCCCGCTGACGCACCATCGGCTGAAACGTGTTGGCTTCCGGAGCCACGTCGAGGTTCGCGGTTGTGTTTCGAGCTTCGTCGATCATGGCTGCCCCTTTGGAGTGCGGCGAGTCATCGCCGCTTTCTTTTCTTGCAGCGAAGCCGCTTTGACATCGTTGAAACAGAAAGCTGCTGCGCAGCAATCCAAAGCGGTGTCGAGCCACCGCACTCCAAAATCACACCACATAACACGGAGCATCGACTTTCGAGTATGCCTGCCCGATCGCCGAGATGACGCGCTCGCCGCGTCCTTCGGTCGGCCCCAAGTCCACGAAGATCACCTGATCCTCGCGTTGGTTGATCAGCTCACTGAGCACATGCCGGCACCGAGCCAAATCGGTCGGCGTGAACTGGCACTCGAACACCGAGAATTGCAGGTGGTCTCCGAAGTCCCGCATGGTCTTGAAGACTTTCTTGAGCCGCTTGTCGTCACAGATGTCGTAGCAGACGAGAAACGTATTCCGCATGACGGACCTCACCGGAGCCACCAGGACCGAGCCATCCGGCCGCCTGCCGCTCAACGTGTGAGACATTCCGTCGCCATTAAATTCTGGACGATTATCACCATGCTTTCTGTGAAACTGCAAACACTTTCGGGAGACTTGCTCAACAACTCGGCGAGAATCTTCGGCTGACAGAAATCGCCAACAAACTTATGCTCTCTTTTGTAGAGGCCGCAGGTTCGCATTTCCGGGGAATGAAGTATGGCACTCGACCCTCAATGGCAGGCGTTCGCGGACAGAGCCAAGCAGGTCTATGACCAATCGCTGAAGTCGCGTTTGGAGCCAGAGCATGTTGGCGAATTGATCGCGGTCGAACCGGACTCCGGAGACTTCGTGCTCGCCGCCACGATTAACGAGATGAACCAGTCCACTCGGCAACGGTTCGGGACCAAGCCCGTGCATATCTTTCGAGTCGGCGGCGGCGCTGCCGTGAAGATCGGAGTCCGTCATGCAGGGGTTTCTTGAGCCGGACAATCAAGCCCTGCTGACAATCGACTTTGGCCAAGGCCCGCTCGATTTCCTGATCGACACCGGTTTCAACGGAACGCTGATCGTCGGCGAAGAAATCCTCGACACTCGCGACCTTGTTCCCTTGGGCACGCTTCAAGCGGAACTCGCCTCGCAGCAAAGTTTCGAGTACCTCCGATGTGCCTTGGTTTTGAGTGGTTCGGAGACGACCTGCTGACTGAAGGTGCTCGTCGGTTCGGAAAAGGAATGCCTGATCGGCACCGCTCTCTTGAATCCGCATCGACTGGAAATCGACTACGAGCATCGCAACGTCCAATTGCTTCAGGCAAAGACTTGGTAATGCGACGATTTCATTGCGCCTTGCGATCATTCGGCGATGAACAAACCCAGGCCAAAATGGGAGCCGTAGCCGAGCGTTAATGGTCCGACAATCGGCTCTGCGAATCGCAAGCGGAGCGCGTATCCCACGTCAACGGGCGGCGGCGCACCTGATCGTTGGCGGCGACGCGCGAAGTGCCGTAACGCGAGCGTTTCGGCAGTGCGAGGCAACTCGTCCCACTGTTCCACGAGAGGCCGCCCGCGCGAAGCCAATTCGGCGTTGACCTGTCCGATCAATGTGTTCGCTCCGCGCGGCTTGAGGAATCTCGGCGGGACGAACGGCGTCACGCTCACCCACGAACGCGAGCCGCCCCGTGGTCCCAGCAACTCGGCGATGCGTTGGTCGAGCGGTTCAGAAAGCAATCGCAGCATGTCGATGTCCCCGCTGCCCGCCAGAGCCAATTGCAAGTCGCCAATTCCACCTTTGGTCCAGGTCCGCCGCAGCGTGCGAATCGCCCATTGAGCCGCGTCACCCAATCCCATCGGAGCGTAAACGATGATGTGATCCAGCCGACCATCGCCATCCAGGTCGATCGGCAAAACATGAGCATGACGATGACCCTCTCGTAACGCTCGGCCATGCTCGTCCTTGCCAGTCAGTTCCGGACAATGCACTCGCTGCCCTTTGCCAACTCGGCCCACGATGGCGCGATGAAACAACTCGGCCTGCGGCAGTGTCCGAGTCACCGATGGCAATGCTGATTGATTCCCACTGGGCGTCGTCAGAGCCAGCAGCATGGTTGTCACCGGTCGCGCAGGCCGCCTTGTCGATCGCTTCGGCACGCCAACTTCCAACGCTCCGGCTCGTCGCCAATAGACGACGCGCTGCGATCCCGGCGGCTGACTCCAGCGGTGTTGCTTCCACCAAGCCGTGTCTTTGATGAGGCAATCGAGTAGGTCGTTGGGGAAAGGTTGGACCGCCTTCTTTTTCTCGCTCTCATGATCTCGTAGCTGCTTGGGAGTTGGCTTCCGATTGTCTTTCCCTTCGGGGAGTGGAATCTCGGCAACGACTTTGGCCGCCGCGCCGGTGCGCCACTCGGAATAGTTGTCGGGCGGAATGGCGGCCATCACCGCGACCTGTTCCCACTTGGGACCGGGGCAGAGTCCGGCTTGATGCGGCATCGCGTCAAAGCCGTTGACCTTGCTATCCGCTTTGGGCAGGAGGCTGGCTTCGACCCAGCTTTCGCTCCGGCCGAGATAGCCCAAGCAATCCGCGAGCTGACCCAGCAACCGGGTTTCGTCGTCGGTTAGTTCGCAGTCCCAATGAATATCAAGGCACTCGTCCGCAACGTCGGCCCAGGTGTCGAAGACGAGCGTGGTCTTCTCACGTCCTTTGTCCAACGTACCGAGCGGCATGAAGTGACGGCTATGCGCGGCGCTGGCTCCGGGGAGCCGATACGAAGGTAGTGTTGCCGCCAGCTTCTCGATGAGTTGTCGAGCGATCGGCGGAATTTCGGACCAGCCTTGCGTGTTGAAGCCGCAGGCAATCAATGCCCGCAACAAACGCCACGGGCTGGGTGGCCATTCGATCTGTCCTTCGTTGACGTGATGACCCCACGGTGTCGCATGGTAGCGCCCACCGGGGAATTGCAGTCGCAATGTCGGCATCGGTGGTTCCTATTCTTCAGACGGTTCATCGGACTCGATTTCGTCGTCGCTGTCATCAGACTTGTCTTCTTTGCCCTTCTTGAGTTCATCTTCAAACGTCGCGGTGGTGTGAGTCATCAAGTCCTGGCAGCTTTCAATGCTCTTCTTCAATGCGCTTTCGAGGTCCGTCAACGACGGCAATGCGAATCCTGCTGGGCGGCTCGCAATGATTTTCTCATGGTTGATTGGCTCCAAGTCGCAGGCCGTGCGGAGTCGCAAATCGCCGTCGAGCAGCTTGCGAACTCGATACAGGGCCAGCAGGACGAGAAGCCCTTCCGCCTTCTCGCCCAGGCCGTAACCGCGAATCTGCGCGAGATCGAGATTGATGTGGCACACAATCTCACCCACGAACTCATCGCGCGCGAATGGCACGTTGCCGAATCCCGCCTTCGTGTCACCGGACGGATTGACGTGGTCATTTTTTACACCGCCAGAAGCCGCAACGCTGGCGTCTGAGGCTTCGATGAATGCCGACAGCGCGCGAGCGACTCGCAGACGCCCGCCCGCGAGTTCTTTCTTTGCAAGAAAGACGCCGTGAATCAGGCTGCCGACATCGAACTTGAGCAGCGCTTCCGCCAACTTCTTACGGTCGATTGGTCCTTCCTCCAGGCCACCGAGTTCGCTCTTGAGGCTGTCGAAGAAGGTGCGATCCTTGCCTTCCAGTAGGTACGGGCTGTTGATCCGATGCGCTTCGAGCATTGAATCCGTCAGGAACTTGCCTTTGCGGTTGATGGTGACGTGGCTGATGCCATTGAGCGCCGCGACGGGCTTGTTGTTGGCCGTATCCCAGCAGGTTGTTTCCAGCCGGTTGGCCATGCTCTGAGCGCTCTCGACGAGCAGCTTCTGGCCGTCCTTCGTCTGGTATGTCGCGGCTCCCAGCGATGGAAAACCGGTGGGCTGGAAACGGTCTCCCTGAACCGGGCGCAGCGGCACGGTAAACAGAACGCGGTTGCATTTCTTCAAGGCATCAAGCATGGACTGGTCCTTTCAAAGACGGGTCAAGAATTGCGGCAGCGCGCTGAGCAGTGCCGCGGTCAATTGGGAACACGAGAGCCGCGGCCCAAAGCTGCGCGATGTGTGGGTCGGCCGTAGCGGCCTGAAGCGGTGAGCGGATACCTGCGGCGTGAAGTCGGCGCAAAGCGATGGCTGTGGCGCTCGCGACGTCGCCAGCCATTAGTCGGCGAATGACGGCGGGTTCCGCCGGAATGTTTCGTCCGTCCTCAAGAGGCCACGGCAGGCAGGCCAATCGCAACGCGAGCCAAGCCTCTTCCGGTTGATCGGTCGCACTGTGCCGTGACGCTCCGCCACCGCGCATTTCCGGCCGATGCTGTGGCCGGACTTGATCCCACCGGATCGCCATGAACGCGCGAGCCAGATCAAAAATCTTTCCAACATCGAGCGACCCGGAAAGGAACTCGGCCAAATCGCCGAACCGCGCGTCACAACCTCTCGCGGCAACGAGCGGCAGGTGGCGTTGTCCTTTCATGGCCGCTTCGATCAGCCTGCGTCCGACAATCGCGGCGCAGTCTGCGAGCGAATCACGCCCCGAAACGACGACTCGGGGATCATTCATCAAGCGTTTGTCAGACTTTTTGAAGTTTCTCGCACCCGGTTCGAGCGGAAGACAGTGATGCCGAATGGGGTCCGAAATTGTGGCGCGACTGAGATTCGACGCGGAGCGTCGAACCACACTGGTCGCGCTTCCCAGCGCAACGGCCAGCCGAAATTCCGAGGAGCCATCATCGGTCGCACGAATCCATTCGGGCCGCAGCGATGGCATCGGCCCGGCTTCGATGGCCGTTCCCGTCGCTTGAAGCGATTCGACTGCGACAGCGGCAATCAAAATCGCCTGCCAACGATCCGGCGACGGATCGTGAGTCATCGCGGCCAGCACGGCGTCTGTGAGCCGACGCTCGGTCTGAATGAGTCGAGCCGTTGCATTCTTATCGCGAGTTCGCCGTTGCAGCCGATCCAGCCACGGCGCGAGATCGTCGATCAAGAAGGCTTGAGGATGTTGACGCACATTGATGCGGCCGAGAGGGACGGCCAGCGTCGATTGCCCGTTTCGCTCCAAGTAGCCGTATCTCGTAAAGGCGTCGATCCCCCGTGCGACGCCAAGACGGCTGATTGCTCGAACCACATCGACAGGGCGGTTGGCTGTCTGTCGTCCGAGTTGGATGCGTGCCTCGCCGAGCAGCCCAGCGACATCGCGCATCGTGGAAGGCCGCGACCAGAGCGGCATCCACTGCTCGCCGCGTTGCGCCTTCTCGCTGCCGGGAGATGCGTGGCCAGCGGCGTGAGCACGCACGGCAAACGGCGCACTGGCCCGACTGATCGCGGCGGGATCAAGTCGGCGAGTCGATTGAGCACTGAAGGCAATGCTTCCTTCCATCATCAACAGGAAGTCCCACGCATTGACGAGACTATCGCCAGACGGTCCCGTCGTGCTGTTCGCACCGCCGGCGGCACCGGGTTGAAACTGTCCAATGGCGGTTGCCGTCAGACTATTGGCGGCGTCAGACCAGAGCGAGTTTGACAACAAGGCTGCTGTTCCCGTCCGGGGTTGGCCCTCAGCAGAGATCACGTCGAACAATTCGCCGATGCGCTGCATGACATTGTTCGTGAAATCGAGATTGCCGTCGTTTCCACCGGTTCCAAGGAGCGACGGCCACTGCGGCTCCCTCGCTTCATCCAAGACGACTGCGGCGGAAAGCCATTCGGCGTGAGCACCGCGCCACACGCGGCGACAGTCAGGTATCAACGTGGCCTTCAATGTTTTGAATCGTCGATCCGCCGCAGCCAAAACTCGCTTGTAGCCAGAACTGGCTTTGAGTTGATCGGCCTCGCCTTTTGTCGGTGGCCTCGAAGTGGGAGCGATCAATGCTTCGATCTCTCGCATCTCGGTGTGAATGGCGACGCGATCCTCCGCAGAGATGTCCGGCTTGGAAGCCGCCGTTCGCAGTAGATCGAGGAATCCCCGAAACGTGGTACTTTCCGTCAACGAGGTTCGCTGCTGCTCGGTCTGAAAGGACTTGTTCGTCTTAGTTCGAGCCTTGATCGCGCGAATCACCGCGTCGGCGTTGGCGACTTGATCCAATAACTTGCGAGCTTCAACAACCCCCTCGCGGAATCGCGAGAAGCGAAGTGCCGTTGATGCTTCCAACGGTGCCAGGCCAGGATCACCGGCTTTGAAGAAACCACAGCCCTTGTTCCACGGAGACAGCAGCGGCGTCGGCTGGTACTTCTCCAGGAAGAACGATTCCAACTCTTCTTTGGAAAGTTTCGTGAGCAAACAGAAATGCTCGTCCTGCCACCAGCCGCGCGCGTTTGGATCGGCTTGCTCCGAGACCAGACGGAGAATACCTAACGCCTTGAGATAGTTTGCCAGTGGAGCCGGTGAGCAGCCCGTCAAATGATGTAATTGGAGCGTCATGCGGACACCTCATTTTGCAGTACGGGATCATTGGTACGCAGCCGCGATGCGCGAACGTCCGCAGCGCGCAGCAACGATTCCAGAAATGCGAGACCGCCGGGGCCGAACTGAGCGAGAAGCTGATCGCAGCGTTCGCGCCAACTCGCGCCGGTTCGATTCGAGAGACCGAGCGCAGCAGGTTCCAATGTGAGCGACAACTCGGGCAACGGTGCGGCGGCGGAATCAAGACAAATGCCCGGCAAGTGGTCTCCTTCGCGCACGCCGCGAATTGGCAGGCCACGGTGATCACGGTCTCGGTAGTCCTGATCCTTCGGAGCGGCGTGCAGACCGGCTCGTACCTTGCCGTGATGACTCGCCACTAGATACGCGAGCAAATTGAACTCGTCGGCAGAGCAGTCGAGTATCTGCTGAATGCCGGTCGGAGGCGCGGCTGTCAGTGCAAACGCGGCGATCGGATGGCCCAGCAACTGCAACGCTTCGCCCCACGTTCCCAAGAGCGCGGGATGCTGCGGTTGGAAGGTTTCGAGCACCGCGAACAACGCCAATGCGCTGGCGAGTTCATGTCGAAACGCCGGTCGCGAGTCGCTGTTGTCGGCAAAGCGGTAAGTTCCCACTGGACGAAGCCAACAGCCCTCCGGGCCTTTCGCCAAGTCTTGCCGGTCGGGTCGAAGCAACTCTCCCTTCGACCGCAACGCACCCTGAAATGCAGGATGTGACTTGCCGACATCGTGCCATCGCCCGGCCAGAGCCAGCACTTTCTGAATGTCATCTCGTAACGAGAGCGCCGTCGCGATCTCCGTTGCGATGCCGGTCACTTCGCCGCTGTGGCAGGCAATCGTCTTCCACTGGTTGAAGCTCAGATTCTCACCGTCCTGCTGATTGTCAGCTTGATTGAGCGCTTGCGTTTCTGGCGGAGGTTGCGGCAACGGGACTACCGGGACATCTCTGCCTTCGTCTGGATCAAATCCGCGATCCACGCGATATCCACCGCACGATGCGGCGACACAAACAATGCGTCCCGGAAGCAGACTCGCGCGACTGGCGTCGGTCCATTCGCCGTCAAGCCAATCCCAAACCCAAGCACGCATGCTGCCGCGAAGTTTCGGCTTGCGATTCGTTTTCGTTTCCTCACCGCAGAGCCAGTCGCGAGCTTTCAAGAACGGCACGGCGCACAACTCCTGCCGCTGCGGGCGACGCTTGGGCGATGGCTTCTCGTCCTTGGCCAAGTCGATCCAGAACGCTTGCAAGTCCCGTTCGTTACCCGACCGGATGAAGCGGCTGATGTCGAGGTCGGCTCCGGTCAAGTCGGGCGTTGTGTCGAAGAGTTCGTCGAACTCGCGTCGCAGTAACAGATGCGATGGTGAATATGGAAAGAGTCGCTCACGGCCCTCAGAAGTCAGCGACTCCTCGTGAGCTTCCAGACTGGCGATCCCGACATCGGGCAGCGTTTGCAAGGCTGCCCAAGCGCTTTCGAGTTCTTCGGGGGCGTAGGGCGGCGCGGACTTCTCGTCCCGGCCTCGGTCCACCACAAGCACACGGCCGCTGCCGCCGTATCGAGCACAACGACCGAATCGCTGCACGAGACTGGGCCACGGAGCCAACTCCGTGATGAGGCATCCCGCCGAAATATCGACCCCCGCCTCAACCACCTGAGTCGCCACGACGATGCGGTCCACTCCTTCCGTGCAAGCGGCGCGGCTCAGAAAGCGTTGTCGCCAACTTTCACGCTCTGCCGGTCGGAACCGACTGTGGACTAATTCCATGCCTTCCGTTCGTCCGGCAGAGCGCAGTGCATCAAACGTCGCACACGCTCGCTGCACCGTGTTGCAGACAACCAGCGTGATCTTGCCATGCGGCCCGACTTCCGTGGTCGCGTGTTCGGTGAGGATTCGTTGCGCGAACTCCTTCGCCCTGTCTCGCTCAATGGCATCAACCGTCAGCGTCTTTGAGATATCCCACAATCCTCCGCTGCGCTGTTCGGACGCGACCGAACAAGGTTTGCGAACCCACTCCGCATGTTGCACAGCGGTGTCGATGCTCTTCAGCCAGTCGGGCTGGAGTGTCGCGCTCATCCACCAAGTCTGACACGGACGGATGCTCTGACCTCTCGCGGAGTCTTGACCACGAAACGCTTGAAGCTGAGCCGATGTCGCCAGCCCAACATCCATGAGCTGGACTTCGTCCATGACCCACAAGGCGTCTTGATTCAGCAAACCGAACTCGACCGGCCACCGCGCCCGGCCGCTGGCGTAGCCCCGATTCAGAGCACGCGACAACAGCATGTCCTGCGTGCCAATCAGAATCGCCGGACGCTCAGGATGCAGGAACCACTCGCCGGCGTCTTCACCACCCATCAGCACATGCACGTCCGGTCGTCGCTCAGTCGGGATGCGTTCGGCGATGGATTGAGCGACCTGCTCCGTCTGCTCAACCAGCACTCGCATCGGCAGGCACCAGACCAGACGGCGCGGCCAACAGTCATCAGCCCGACACAACCGATGAAAGCTCCACGCCGCCAACACACCTTCGGTCTTGCCGAAGCCAGTCGGAATACGAATCAGGCGATCGCGGCAGACGGACTCTTCCGCCAAGTCAGACTGCCAGCGGCGAGGCGACTCATGCGTTGTGAGTGTCTCAAACCAAGCGTCAAAGGATGGTGGTGATGTCATGAAATGCTTCCACAAACGATGAATTGATTTTGCGTTGCGTAGCTCGGCGGTGTCACATCGAAGATTCACCGTCGCGAAGTTCCAGTTCGGCTTCGATCTCTGCGATGCTCGGCAAGCTGCCCTTCAGCAAATCGGGCAACTCACCTTCTTCCGCGAACGCGCGCTGATAGGGGTAGGGCTGACGTTCGGTTGCCTGATTGAAAAAGTTGTCGAACATGTTGATTCCTGTCAGACACACAAACCGTGGTGCCGTATCCCAACGCTGAAATGTCCCAACGACAAGCAACTGCCGATCATGTCCACCGTGCCCACGATGACCGCCGGGCGAGCCGGGTCTGCGGACCATTCCCGATTGTCAGCGAACTGGCCGCGAAGTGTGGCACGACGCTCCGCGTCGTGAGTCTGCGACGCGGAGCGTCGCACCACAATGAATTCCTGACAGCCGCGAAGCGTGCTGATGGCCAGGGGTTCGTCTTTGCCGTCGAGCGGCAGCGCGCACAAATCGACAAGACGCTTCCGAAGTTCCTGGAGTCTCGGTGAATTGCCAAGTCTCTCGCGCAGCTTCTCCACTTCGGTCGTTGTCTGATCCACGACGGTTCTGCGGTTGACGACATACACCAGTCGTCGCGGCATCCGGTCAGGGTGATTCGCCAAGGCGATCAACCAGATGGCGACGACGGATGTCTTGCCGAGGCCAGTGGGCAGGTTGCACGACGAGGGGATGTTGTTTGGGTATTCCTCGTTGCGATTCGCGACGCGGAGCGTCTCGCCACAATGGGCGATGAATCGCTCGTACAACGACTCTTGCCACGGAAAGGGCGGGTTGCCGGTGAGTTCTCGAAAGTCATCGGTGAAGGTCATGGTTGCTTTCATTGTGGTGCGACGCTCCGCGTCGCAATTCACGACGCGGAGCGTCGTGCCACACTTGGATTTCTCTGCTGCACTCGCGGCGATTCCAACATCGTTACCGCTGAACAGCAAGCGGCGGCGGGAGACCGTCCACAACCGAGAGCTTCGTGGCTCGACCTCCTGCGGCATGGGCAGGCGGGCGAGGCGTTGTTCGAGGAGGTGTTCGTCGGGGAGGACGGTTTGATAAGTGGCGATGCCGATTTTTCTGGCCGCTGCGGTGAGGGCGAGGCGGACTTGAGCGTGGTCGGCCGTCTTGCAGAGCACCAAGCCGATCGACGGGTTCTCGTGCGGCAGGCGAAGCTGTTCGTCGAGAGCGGCACAATAGAACTGGCTCTTGCCAGCGTACTCCGGCTTGAACTTGCCGATCTTCAAGTCCACTGAGATCAAGCACTGCAAACGGCGGTGAAAGAACAGCAGGTCGATGTAGAACGTGTCGGCTCCAACGGTCAGCGGGTATTCCTCGCCAACGAACGTCAGGTCTTTGCCAAACTCCAGAAAGAAGTCGCGCAAGTTGCCGAGGATCGCTTTGCGGAGTTCCTTTTCGGAGTGCTCGTCTTCAAGGCCGAGGAATTCGAGGACATAGTGATCCTTGAACGGCATCAGGTCGCCATGCTCGGCATCGGCGGGCAGGCACTTTTCCGGATCGCGTTTGACCGAGACGTAACGCTCGAAAAGAGCCGCGTCGATTTGCCGACGCAGTTCGCGGACGGACCACCGCTCGCGCACCGACATGGCCATGTAGAAGTAACGCTCGTCCGGCCGGTCGCAGGCTCCCATGATGATGTGATGGTGAGTCCACGAAAGGCTCTGTATGACGCCGGACAAGACTTCCGATTCGATTCCTGAAATCAGGCTCGGTGATTGTGGCGACGCTGTAGCCACTTTTTCCCTCTTCTCAAATTGTCGGGGCGCTGCGCCGACAATTTGCGAGGCCGAATCGGCTCCCTCGATTTGTCGGCGCGCTGCGCCGACTTTTGTCGTCCCATCGAAGTTCTTGTCGAACCAGCGATCCGTTTCACGGCAGGTCAGGAAGAATTGCCGCATCCGAAACACATTGTCGCGGCTGAGTCCCTTCATGTCCGGAAAGGCGGCTCGCAAATCGGTCGCGAGTTGCTCGACCACCGCATCACCCCAATGGGCGGTCTCTTGTTGCTCGACGATGGTGCGGCCGATGTGCCAGTAGAGGCAGACGAGTTCACGGTTGACGGTGGCCAGGGCGCGACGGCGCGAGTCGCGAATCAATTGCGTGAGGTCGGTCAGGACCGAGGCGTACTCGTTCCGGCTGGGACCGACCGATGTGGGACGCTTCGCGAGCGTCTTCGTCGGGGACGATTTCTTGGCGGCGCCCTTTGGGTTTGAGCGTTTCTTCGGCATGTTCAATCTTTCGATTCTGTCGCGTGTAGCCGAACTCGTGAGAGTTCGGTGACCTGAAGTCTCACGACTTCAGCTACATCAATCAGGCTGATCATCGCGGCAGCCTCCGGGCGTTTCGCTTTGGGGCGGGGCGATACATGTCATGAAGTTGAGCGACCTCTTGGGCAATCTCTTGCCGCAGGGAGTCCGGTTCGAGCACTACGGCTTTGGGGCCGAAGCTCAGAACCCAGGCTTTGAGTTCTTCAGTCGCGCGGAGTTCAAACTCGGCGATCACGGAGCGGTCAGGTTGCGGCGTCAGCTTCTGCGAGGCGTGCCAGCGCTTTTCTTGGACGTACCGAGCCACGTCGGCGGCGAAACGAACTCGCACGCGAATGTTCTGGTCCGCTTCGCCGCGATAGATGCCGAACGAGCCAGCCAAGTGAGACTCCAAGTCGAAATCGGTCGGCTTGGGAAACTTCAGCGTCTGCACGTCCACATCCGAAATGCGATCCACCTTGTAATGCCGCACTTCGCGGTGATGCGGAGCGTAAGCCACGAGATACAGCGAACCGCGATGCAACACGACTCCGTAAGGATGAACGTCGTAGGTGACGGGTTCCGTGGCAGCCTGCGACTGGTACGTCAGAAACGTGAGCCGATGCTCTTCGATCGCCAACGTGAGCGCGTCGATGAATCGACTCTGCGAGGCGTAATCGGTGGCGGCTGGCTGCGTCACGAACCACATTGCCGCCATCCGGTCGAGGTATCGCCGAGCCTCGTCCGAAAGAATCAATTCAATCTTCTTCGCAAGCGACTGCCACGAATCCGCCAATCCTGTCCCCGCCAGCGGCTGCATTAACTTGCGCCCCAGATAGAGCGTGGCCGCTTCATCCCACCGAATCGCCGCCGGCGGCCCATGCTCGACCGAGACCTTCCACCGCTTCAGCCCCTTGCGACCGACGATCTCGCTCAGAGGGAACCCGACCTTCTGCAACAACGACAAGTCCCGGCGAATGGTCTTCTCCGAGACCTGCAATTCGACCGCCAACTCAGTGACAGTCTCCCCGTTCCGTCGAGCGATCATCGCTTGCAGCAACCGCCACTGCCGTTCAAGAGCAGTCATCTCAGCCATCCGCCACTCCATCACATCTAGCGAGAGGGGCGGACAGCATATTAGTCAGCTAGGACAACCGCTGTCCAACCAGCCGAGAAACTCTCTCTTTTCACACGAAGGATTTTGAGCGCGGCGCTGTTAATGAGTTGGCCGGCAAGTGGCTGATCGTTTCAATGCGCTGAATGAGAATGCGACGTGTCTGCATGACGACACGACCCTCGATCGGTGATCAACAACGGCGGGAGCAACATGCTCAACGAAACAACTTTGACGATTCGATTGTTCCCCGGCGTTTTGAATCCTCGCAGTGGCGACATCGTGGTCAATGAGTATCGCGGCGGACCAGAGACGCTGTTGCGATGGTTAGAAACTCAGCTCGGCCTGGCCGGTCCCAGCATTCCTCCATCGAGTCGCGTGACCGAACTGATCACGCTACTGCTGGAAGCCAAAGAGGAGCGCCACCTCTTGCGACTCCGTCAGCAACTCGGCAAGCTGGATCTGTTGATCCTCGACGAACTGGGCTACGTCCCCGCCAGT
>Ga0194132_10008126_pt1 | contig 15171 bp, 18 predicted proteins | sample TA2KigOf80mmetaG_FD_148612 | JGI IMG/M metagenome (GOLD analysis project Ga0194132, IMG submission 148612) | Freshwater microbial communities from Lake Tanganyika, Tanzania - TA2015054 Kigoma Offshore 80m | ecosystem: Environmental > Aquatic > Freshwater > Lake | place: Tanzania: Lake...
GATGCTGGCCCTGACCTGCTTGTTGGCTGCGAGCCATCGGGCTTAGGAGCTGCTGCTGCTGCGGAAGTCCCTTGCGCTGTATAGTTGCCTGGTGAGGCCAGCTTGACGAGCTCGAACTCAAATCCGGAATAGAATGCGTCACGGTTCATAGTTGAAATTATTCTAACACAACGCGAGTTGGGTAACCTATGCGTTTTTCTTTCTTCTCCTTGTTGCGCCGTTGGGCTGCCAATGCAGCCATGGTCAATGCGGACGTCAGCGCTGCCGCAGTCCACCAAGTGTCCTTGCCGGCTTCAACCGCACCATAGGTGCCTGAGTTAAGTGCAGATGTGAACGGGTTGTTATACGGAAGTGTTTTATAAAATTTCTGAACTGCATCGGGGTCAAGACCCCGGTCAAGCCACGTAGCGGTTTTCTCGCAGAAATCGTCCAGCGCCGGTGTGCTGGCTTCTCCATACTTGGCTCGGTACAACGCCTCCTCGTAGCGTTTCTTCTCAGCCTCCAGCTTGGCTTCAAGTTTGTTGGCTTGAAGATGGTCGTACAAACCCTTGGCGCCCATCACACCCAACGGCAACCCCAGCAAACCAGTAACCACGCCGCTCAACCGGTCCGTTGGCTGGGTCAAAAATTGCATTAACGCGTTGGGTTCTTCAGCATGCTTCACCGACGACATACCCATTGGTTCAACAATGTCGTTAGCAACCATATGAGTGGGTGCCTCTTCTTTAGGCTTGCGATCAGGAATGTGCACGGGCAAGGCTTGACCTGGCAGTTGTGACGGTTGTTTAGCCAACAGGTCCTTGAGCAACTGTAATGTGCCGTAGCCACCTGCGCCTAGTGCACCAGTTGTAAGAAATATTTCCAGCGGGGACATGCTTGCGACTTTTTCGATGTTACTCATTTGGTACAGCCTCCATAGATTGCTTCAGTGCAGCTTCAGCCTGCCTTTTCTTTTTAATGTCCTGATCTTCTGCGTAGATGATAAACATCTTGTATTCACCGCGAGGTGTCCAGTTGCTCTCTTCTTTCAAATGGGGATACAACTCTTTGTCATTCATCAATTCGAACAACAAACGCTGGTCATCCGTATCGTCACCAGGAGAAAGCATGACTGACTTGTAAAGTACGTTGAACTTTTTCTCGTTGGGAGACTTGATCCCAATTGTTTCCTCGTACTTATCAATTACCTTCTCGGGATCAAAATTCTCACCAAACAGTTCCTTCCGGGTCTCTTCCTCGCTACCTCGTGGTTTCCATTCCACGTCTTTCAGCGTATCTGAAAAAGCGAACTGCTCCAAATCTGTTGTTGAACCGCGTTTCATTGTTGTCAATTAACCAGCTTGTTGTATTGCCTGGGCTGCTTGCAAGTCCTTGATTGCCTGACGGTAATGTGCGATTTCAGCTAGTTGCAAATTCACTTTCTTTTGGGAATCCCGGCTTTGGTCATCCAACGCCATAGCGCCCACACCAGTAGCCACACCTGGGACAATAGCAGACATACCCCCGAGAAAGGACAGCGCTTTCAACGTAGCGAGGGGATCAAGAGCGATTTTCTCCAGCTCAGCCTGTCCTTCAGCCGACTTGATAAACGCTTCGGCGTCTTCAAGGGTACAACCCGAACGGTCGAGTTCCACCGCCATCGCCATCTTGATAAACTCTTTAGTTGTTGATTTCATACTGGTTGTGTTTGTTCATTTTCCCAAAGTTATCACGCCCTGGATTTTTAAGCAAGATGTTGTACAACGCGCGGCCGATGCCAAAACCTGCGATACTCAACAGCACTTGAGCGGTCTTGGACAGCTTCAAGTACTTGGAAATCAACAGCGTAGTGGTGGCTCCGGCAAGACCAAACGACAATGCCTTCAACACATCGTCACGGTTAGTCAGCCTGGCTTTCAACTCAGCCTTCTCTTCCTCTTTTAAGGCACGGTCAGCAGCGATCACACGCTGCAGCTCTGGCAGATCAATGTCCATTGTTATTAAGCAACCGGTTTTTCCAAAAACGTGTTATCAAATACACGAGCTGGTAGCTGTGGCTGGCCGGGCAGCCGATGCGGACCCCTTATGATTTCTTGACGAGGCGGGCGGCCTGGCTTCGGTGTAACAGGTTTGTTTTGAGGATCCCAATCACCGAAGAATGACATACCGCCCTCCGCCCGGCGCAGGGGCGCGCCGCCCTTGATTTGAGGATCCCAATCACCGAAGAATGGCAGGCCACGGCCACGTTTTAACTGATCGTAGTAGCCTGTGTCGTTCTCGGGATGCGTCAACAGGCTGTTCATGCCGGCGTTGGCCACCGCCATGCCGGCGCCAGGAATGGCCATACGTGTCAACAGTAGGTTGGGGTTTTGCTCCTCCTGCTCGTTTTCCTCAGGCGTGTTGTAAAGATGTTTTTTGCCGTAGTGATAAGCTGCACCAGCACCAGCCCCCAACCCACCCGCCATCAGCGCGTCTTTCCACTCCCAACCCCGTGGGCCGGGTCCAGACGCATTGGTGAATGGAACCCTCACTTCACCGGGAGACAGGCCGAGCCGTACCAACCCGTTGGCCAACCCGATGGTGGCTTGACCAGCAGCGCGGTTGAGATCAAACGCTGCTTTTTGAAACTGCTCAACGTTAATGCTGGGGACCACTGGACCGGTAGGCTTCGGCTTTTGCTTCTTAGCAATAGCCTTCCAGCGATTGCCACCCATATGTCTCAACGTGTAGGTTGGATTCTTTGTACCCTCCTGGATGGTGAGGTAAGCATGGCTGGCGTCAGAACGGTGAATCTGCGCTTTGCCTTTGCTAACAGCCCCTTGCTCAAAATCGTGCAGGTTGACTTCGCCGCGTTCCAGATCGGCGTCTTCACCGTCTAAGTTACCGCTGGTTACGTTGAAATGATGTACGTTGATGCCATCGTGTAGCTGCAAGTGCTTGGCGCCCTTGGCAAACCGCCACATCTTCTGTTGGTTGCTGGTTGGGAACAGGTTGCCGTTACCCTGATCAAAGACAGCGTTACCGGTTTTGCATAACAACAACATCTCGTTGAAGCCTTCCTCAAATTCGTTTAGGTGTAGGTTCATGTTAACGGATCTTCAACGGATGGATTTTGGCTTGGTCGAACTTCCACGGTTTCTTTGGCTTCGGTGGTGTTGGTGGCAACTGTTCGCCAACCTGTCGGTTAACCGGCTGGTTCATCGGCTCCGTCCTCAATCCACTGGGCAACACCACAGCAGCACTGTTGGTCAGCACCGGTGCTCCAGTAGGCAGCAATGCTGATCCGTAACCCATCTCGGCTCCCTTAGTCAGCCAGTAGTTCAACAGAGGTGACATTGTTGTTATCGAGGCTGAGCTTGTGGAGGAACTACAGGCTGATTGTTAGGTACTTGCCATGGTCCGGAGTTGAAGTTTGGATTCGTGGAGACCGGCGGCGTGCTCGGCTTCGGCACTAGTGGAGGGCGAACCCTAGGAACGGACGGCGTGTCTGTAGCTGTAATTGGACTGATGCGGTCTGCGACTGCATTGACCACTTGACCAGGCGCATTGCGGACGGCCGTCTCGACCTTATCACCCACTCGTTTCGCCGTCTCCGCCCCGGAGAATATACGGTTACCCAAGTCATCCACCGCATTGTTGTAAGTGTTCGTGGCCAGTTCGCCAGCTTGCTGGATTGGGCTAACCACCGCCATCGCCGCCCTCCTAGCGTTAGCACCAGGGTTCAACGCCCAGCTGTCGTCGATTTGTTCATCGAGTTGCCGGGCAGCGTTGCGTTGACTCGCTAGCTGGGCTTGCAAGTCCAGCCTTGTCCGCTGCCGATTGTACTCAGCGAGCTGGTCTGGTGAGACTAGGCCCTTATCAAGACGGTCTAGCATAACTTGGTCGGCCCCTCGTAAACGTGGGTCAAGGATAGGGTTGCCTGCGTTCAACTGTTCTTGCTGGTCGTAGTTGAACTGAGGGTCGTGGAGTAGACCGGGAGGTTGCTCCGGAAGCATCGTGGTGAGCCCTGGCGGTAGAGGCTCTTGTGTATGCCCTCGGGATACCGCTTCTGGATCGTCGTTTAAATTTGAGTCAACGATAGGGTTGCCTGCGGGGTTGCCTGCGTTCAACTGTTCTTGCTGGTCGTATGCAGCTTGAGCTGGGTCTGGAGGTACCTCCGGGGTAGGTGTAGTTGCTGTAGGTCCTGTAGGTCCACCTGTGTTCTCCTCGTTTCGGGCTGCGTCCTGCGCCGCAAGCTCATCAGCCACCGATGGCGGTGTAAAGCCAGGGGGAAGGTCTGTTTCATAAAACGAACTACCCTTGTCACCAATCCATAAATCACCGGATTTATTAAAGACTTCACCCTTATACATGTATGGATTGAACGTCGTACTGTTTGAAGAAGCCGAGGCACTACCACTATCACTACTACCACTACTACCACTACCACTATCACTACTACCACTATCACTACTACCACTATCACTACCACGACCACCATCAAACAAGTTATTCCACCAGTTTTTCTGTTTGCCGTAGTACCCCAAGCCCGCACCACCCAAGCCACCCAGCAGCAGACCCATCAACGGGTTGCCAGAAGACTGGCCCAATAACAAGCCCAACAACCCACCGATGCCACCACCAGCGAGGAGCTCAGGGTTTTGCTGAACCCATTGAAGAATCTGCTGCAATATATCGTTGGCCTGCTTTTGCATCGGCGTGTCTGGTTGATCTTTCAACAACTCGGCCAATTCGCCAGCAACTTTGAAGCGGAAATGCTTGTCGCCAGTCTGCTGTTCGATTTCGTCGAACGCAGCCGACCATTTCTGCACTGCGTCATCGCTCTCAGCCACCAGGCCTTTGAGGAATTCAACGTTCATACCGAGGTCAGCCGCTTCTTTGTAGAAACCAGCGGTAAACTGGGTTATAATTGTATTGGTATTCATATTATTGTTGCTCTAACTGGTTGGTGGCCTGAAGAAGCCGTTGTAGTATCAGGTTGGTGGCTGGATGCCGCTCAGCCGGGTTGTCGATCATGTTTTTTATTACAGGCATTTGTAAGAATCCACGGGCATACGGCAGAGTATTGGTGGGGTCCTGCTTCAATAACTTCCACAACTTCAAAGCAGCATCAGCAGCGATGCCGGCATGGGAGTCAGCTTCAGCTATCCTTCCGTTGTGCCAATTGTACGCACCGATACCGATATTACCGATAATGTTACCCGCAATACCGACGGGATGTAAGCTAGTAGCCGTTCCTGCCAACCCACCTAGTACACGGTTGGTAGGCTCACCAAGGTTTACGTTAGCAAAGCCACGTTCAGCAATGTCCGGGTTCAACGCACCAAACACACCACCCAGACCAGGAACAACCTTGCCAAATATGCCCGGCATGTGGGACAACCCTGCTTTAGCGGCCAGCGATTGGGCTGCTGTTGCTGCAGCAAGGGCGGCCTTGTGCTGTTTGGGGATGATGTCGCGGGCCCACCGTATAGCTGCTGGGACGCGCGGCGATGCAACAAGCGCTTGTCCTAGCTGCCAAGTACTAGTCGCACGACCAGCTTCATTAGCCGCTTGTTGGCCAGCCTCACCAATCTGTTGATTGGCATCACTGAGCACGCGACCTACCCGTTTGTAGTCAATTGGTTGAGCCGGCGAACCGTTGAACAGTTGTTTCAACCAGGTCATCCCACCGCCGTTATTCAGATGACGGTCAGCCAAGTAGCCCAGGCCGCCAGCCGCACCAATACCAACCAACGGCTTCAACCAGTTGGTTGAACGACGGGGTTGCTGCTGTTGCTGTTGCTGCTGTTGCTGTTGCTGCTGTTGCTGCTGTTGCTGCTGTTGCAGTCGGTCAATCTCCATATCGTAGCCCAGCTTGAACATCGAGACATATCTCATTTAACAACAGATTAGCAACAATCAGCAGAACAGTCAACCAACTTGTCGATAGCCTGTTGGATCAACGGATAGCTGGTTGAAAAAGCAACTACGCAATCATGTTTCAACAGCGAGCTGAGTGAACCATCGGGGTAGAGCTCAACCATCCAGCGGTATTCATCGTTCGAGCCGGTATAAAACGTCAGCGTGCAACCACCGTCCAGGTGGTATTGAACCGACAGGAAGCTGTGGATGAAATCGGGGTGGTTGAGTATTGTGCTGAGGACAGCATTGGCTTGTTTAGTGATCATTGTTGTTGATAGCTGCGTGTTGCATTCGGTTGACATACTGCTGGACCGCCGATTGAATGCGGCTGTTGACATAATCATGCATCCGGTCTGACCAAACCTCAGGATGCTTTCTAATGAAGCGTCGCATCTCCCATTTCCACCGACAACCAAATAGTTGAACCATTGAGTCGTTGTTGTTCAGTTCGACAGGCAGCCCGATAGCCTGACCGAAGCGTCGATAGCGTTGTTGTTGTTGCACAAACCTGGGAGTCCAGCAGGTGAAGGTTGTTGCCGATGGAGCGACAACACCCCAGTAGCGTAAGAAATGGATTCCATTCTCATTCAACCGTCGGGTGAACGGAACATTGCTGTAGTAGTAGTACTTCAGCGCATCAACGTTCTTGCGGACTGGTAACAGCCAGCAGCGACCGCCCAGCCGACGAACTGCTGCTGATAGTTGAGCAGTCAGCGATCTCAATTCAGTTGAGAGTGAACGTTGGTAACAACGGCGTTCAGCGGCCATTAAACGGCGATTGGTTGGTTGGTCGGTGTAACCACGTTGTAGTCGGCGGTAGCGGTCAAACGCATTCCAATCGAATCCAGCAGCAACATCAACGTTAACAGCGAGGAGACAATGGATGTGGTAGTTGTTGGTTGATTCTTTTCTGGTAAACACCGAACAACCGGCCACAACTACAGCGTTACGGATTACATGGTTTTGGAAAAAGCGGTTGATACAAACAGCAAGTTCTTTGGGACGATTGGTTGGAGGAAAGCTAATAGTCAGGTCAACCAGCTTGTTAACGGAACCCAGCTCAGCCAACTGGTCGATACAGCAACCAAGGCGAGAGAGCATTTTGTCTCGGTGCAGCAGTTTCATCGTCGAGTTGTTGACTTAACCATCGTTCTGTTGAAAAGGCAACTAAAAGTTTGAGGCGAAAAACATCTCTAGATAAGGTAAAGGGATGGTTGATGGCCTTAACCACAAATCGCTGATAGCTAAAAAAAATGGCTGGCTGGTTGGAGGATTGGTTTGCCTGACTGACAGACTTGATTCAACAACAGCAACAGCCAACCACCAACAACGAGTAGCTAAAAAAGATTTGGTTGAAAGTTGTAGCTGACAACAGGAGGGTGGACCGAAGCCCACCCTCCTGTGTTGGATCGAACGCCTACTTCTTGACCTCGGCCAGCGCGCCGAAGAACGAAGGAGGGCTATGCAGAGCCGCCTTCTGGCTCGTCAAGGCGACGGCCGCTTTACGCACCTTCTCCGCCTCGTTGTGGAGTTTGGCCAGTTCTTCCCGCACAGCGGTCAACTGTCCGACGCCTTCCGGGTTCATCGCTTTCGCCAATGCGTTGATCTTGGTCTGGAGCGTCGTGGCGATAGAGCGAACCTCGGCGGCGGCCTTGGTCAGCTTTTCAGCACGCGCAGCCAACCGTGGCGATGCGACGCTGTTGGTGATCGCCTTGGCGTCACTTTCGGCAGCCGATGCGGAGGCGAACGCGGAGTCCGCGACAAGCTGATACGCCTTTGCTTCGGTCTGCAGGGACTCGAGGTCCGCCTTGGCTGCCCGGACTTCCAGCTCGGCGGCGGGGGACTGGCCGGCGGTCAAGCCAGCGGTCAACGTAACGATACTGAGGGCAATGATAACAATGGTCTTCATATGCTTTGTCCACGGTTAGGGTCGTGGTCACACCCTTGTTGATTTTTTTATACCTGTTGGCGAAAGGATCAACATCCTTTCCTGGGTGGTCGTACGTGCCATCCAGTTGTTAACCCGCAGTTCGTGTTTATTGAACTGCAGGAAAGTGAAGCGTTCACCGAAGTCTTAGCTGAGTCTATTGTATTATCTCAACTCGCTCGGTGGACGATAAAGAGAAGGCTGCTGGGTTTAACCCCAGCAGCCTCTACCCAGTCTGCGCCGCTGACACAGCAGGCGTCTGGCGCCGCTGACACAGCAGGCGACCGGGGTTAAGTAGTTGTGTGCAAGGCTGGTTGATTTATAAATCAATTTTGATACCACCAGCTGTCGATTTGTTCCTCCTGTTTCGCGTCAATCGCTACTCCTTTCAGCCGGAACCTTACGGTTGCGACATGCTATCGACTGGACTAAAAGACAAGTTACCTTGTCAGTATCTGTTTTTGCTTTTACGTTGCAGGTCGTAGACCTGCAACTTTTGGTTCTTTCAGGGTCGCCCCCGAAATGCAAACAGACGCACAGACAGGCTTGTGCCTGCCTTACTACTTTCTAGTTGTTGTCCAGACAACCAGTTCGTTCTTCTTCCACGGAATTACCGGAGTAACCTGTAACCAATCACAAGACAGTCTTGACGTATTCAGCGTCGCAACCCGAACCACACAGTCTTCACGTTTTACAACGTGTTGAATGAGACCGACGGTGGTCGCTGGTAGTGATCGATCAATTGAACTGCTCTTCAGGCTAATTATACCTAAAAAAACAACTCATCGGTGCTGGTATTTGTTGCAATCTGTAACGAAGGGCAGATTGCTCACGGTTGTTTTTGCAAACAACCGACCAGTCTTTCTGTGATGAACTAATTTGGTGTCCGCTGTTGCCAGCGTGTTCTTCACAGGTTTTTACAACACAGTGCTCCTGAATCCTACTACCCACCAAAGGTAGTTGAATCCAACCCTGCTAAGGGCGTGGGAATACAGAGCACGGACTGCTGTTGTCTCCAACAGCAGTTTCGACCTTTCGGCCAAATTAGGGGCAGAGCCAGGAATACCACCTGGTTGCTTGTTGAGGTTTCCGCGGTAGGATAAGCGCGGCACACACCTCAACTACTACCCGGTCTTGCCGGAGTATGGCCTATCAACCTAGGCACATATCAGTACGGTGGGTTGACATTACCCGTACTGGACCAGATATCAGGCACTGTTGCGCGGCTCCTTTAGGGAGTCCCAATTTCGCAACAGGGCCGAGCAGTTACCCATTCGTAGCTGATCCCTACGAATGTACAACTCTTACATTCTACGCTGTAAGCTCTAGGCTCGGCGTCGTCTGTACGTATTACATGGGTTTGTGCAGGCAGACGGATACACAACCATGAGACATAAGGCTAAAACCTCCTGTCTAAAATACTCAACACGCTTGGCTCCCGGGCCAGGAGCTGCTTTTGTTTTAACCGGATCTTGGCGTTTGACCACGCCTAACACCGGGGCCTTTCTCTCGTTCTAGCGAGTTGGAAGCCACCCTGTCCTTTTCTTCTTCTTGTTGGTAACACAAGAACTCCCCAGCGGCACGAACCTTTCGGTTGACTATTACGCATGGCGCTGGCCCCAAAGCAAAAAGAGCTTCGGTTGGTTGAGGACTAACCTACCCACTGGCCCGGATACTGTCGTATGTTATGACTGTTCCGTTTATTACGGAACAGTCGTATGTTATGACTGTTCCGTTTATTGACCATGAGACATAAGGCTAAAACCGCCCTGTCTAATGAACTATACCGCTGTTAACCGGTTGATACTAAGAGGGGAGGGGGAGGGGGTTGACAACCCACAGCCGTGTGGTACATTACACCATGCTTTTGATCTATACAGACGGCGGGGTATCCATGAAAAACAAGATAGGGGGGTGGGGGGTGGTTGTGGATAACCCACTGAACGATCAACTGATTTGTATGGCTGGGTACGAGGAGGGGGAGGGGGTCACCAACAACACTATGGAGTTGACCGCTGTTATCGAGGCGTTGAAATGGTTGATCGCTAACGCGCCTACGGAAGAATCAGTGGTTTACAGTGACAGTGAGTATGTGGTCAAAGGGATTAACGAATGGTCGGCTAAGTGGAAGCGGAACGGCTGGAAATCGACCACCGGGCCGATTAAGAACCAGCCGTATTGGCGGCAGTTGCTGGGGCTGAAGCAACAACTGATGACCACAACATTCCAATGGGTGCGTGGGCATGACGGCAACGAGTACAACGAGGTGGTTGACAAGTTGTGTGTAAAAGCCTACACCGACCGCTTGACAGAACGTGGATCAGTGGTAAGTTAACAACCAACATGCAGATCAACACTTTTGTAATAATCGAACGCGCGGTGTATGAAGGTGTCGCGTTGGGACTCAGCCAGGCGATGCACCAGCAAACAGAAGGGCAAACAGCTGGTCAACCGTTGAACCCCGAGCAAATCGTCGGAACCATCCACAATGCTGTAATGAACGAGCTTGGGTTGATCATTGAATTCAACCAGCAACAAGTAGCTGTCACCGAAGAGTTCGACCAGCTAGCTGCTAACCAACAAAAACAACATGGAACCAACCCAAACAAAAATGAGCGTGTGTGAGGAAGCTGACAAGATTGTGACAAGTGAGCGGCAGTCAGCTTATGGAACTCCAAAGCACAACTTTCAAATCACCGCCGATATGCTGACAGCGGCCGGTTTTAGCTTCCGCGGAGATCGGTTGAAGCCTGAGGACGTCGGATTGATGATGATCTTGGTCAAAGCAGCCAGGCAATCGTTTAAGCACAAACGCGACAATCTTGTTGACTTAGCAGGCTACGCAAAATGCGTTGACATGATTATGAGTGAGGAGTAACCTGTTGGAGGATGGTGCTAGGCATAACGCCATCTCCTTCCGTTAAGCAGTGGAACAACAGAGCCCCGGGCAACGACTAAACAGTTGCTCGGGGTTTCTGTTTTGTTGAATCAGTTTCATCAGCAGACATGAAGTTGTCGTAGGTATCCGGTAGGATGATACCCATTTGTGTTAATTTGCTGAACAGATAGCAGAAGCTTACTGCTCGTTTGGTGTCTTCATCAACAACCTCATAGATGACAAATTTCTGTTGTTTACCAGCCGAACTACCCACAGGAATCTTCCGGCTGGTGAGGATGTAGCCGAGGTTGCGGAGATCAAAGGGGCGAATTTGCTTGCAGGTGGCTGGGTCACCTATCTGACTGAGGATTTTGTCTATCAACAGCATGGATTCACCTTAGCACGCTGGCTGAGCCGCTGTAAAGCTTTACTCGTTCTGTACAGCCCGGACAGTTATCCGTATCCTATCGGTAGTCTGGGTTGTTCGCAACTAATTTGTAGGTTTGTTTATCGTTGGACTTTGCAGTTTGCTTTGCATTTGCTTGATTCTGGCATTTCCTTGCATTGTTCCTGCTAGGTTTTTACCAATGTCCCAAACGTCTCGGCCGGCATTCCAACTTTTGTGTGCTAGATCACCGATTCCACCAGCGATGGCCCCAGGAATCGCTGCAGAGCCACCACTGATAGCTGCACCAGTGGCCGCCCCTCCTGTTATCGCTTTGGTAGAGTCCAGCCAATGACCAGCTACATCGTTAAGATAACTGGTAACTGGGTGACTCGCTTGCTGCGCAGGAGTGCTCATCGCTGTAGGGGCCGCCGCTTCCAATCCCATGGAAATAGGGACTCCAGCCACCATTCCTTTCCCTAGATTTTTACCCATACTTGTCACAACTGGTTTTAGGTCTACGGCAGGCAATGTCTTACCGTGTGGTAAGTAGGGGTCAGTCAATCTGTCCCATGCGGAGTCTAAGGTGTGCCCAGGGTAGTAGTTCGGATGAGTTAACCTTCTCGCCTGATATCTTGCCGCATTAGTGAGCCCTCGGGCAGTCGCACTCAACGGATTCATGTTTTTTTCAGAGCGGAAACCTTCATACCAGCGAGCCAGTGTCTCACTACGACCAAAATTGACTTGTGGGGTAAGGTTCTGTGCTCCCCAGTTAACTTGAGGTATCGCTGGATTTTTTGCGTGCCAAGCTTCGTGTGCGATCAGCGATCTGGGCTTGATGGTACTGTACGCGAAAGGATGCTGTTTTGCTTGCGAAGGGTCAAGGTCCCAGGGAGTATCCGTCAAGTGGTCTTTGTTCAGCCAGATTTTGTTACTGCCTGTATAAGCCGAGCCTTCTAGCCTAGCTTGAGCTTGTGCTTGATTTAACGCATCATACAATCCCGGCAATTTTTCATTAGCTAGCTGCTGACGACGCTGACTAGGTAGTGCGTTTATAAGTTTGGCAGCTCTATTTTCCCAATGGCTTGGAAGATCCGCAGGTAGGGAGTCGACGTCAGGAGGGCGGTGAGTCTCAATTCGGGCTAGTATGTCCCGAATACGAGTCTCCCTAACCATGTCGCCCAAGCTACCACGACGCAAATCGTTTATTTGTCGGTTAATGTTTTCGCTCTGTTCTTTGGGACTACTCAGTTCTATCTGCAAACCATGCCGGGATAATCCTACTGGTCCGAGCTCAGCCGCAGTCTTTTCGTTTCCACCCAACACGGTGTAACCACTATCACGCAGCTTACCGGCTAGGAATTTCTCGATTTCCTCTGCGTTGTGGAACGTGGTTGGGTTGTAATGCTGGTACAAATGGGGCAACAACTTCAACCCGTATTGCTTAACAAACGCGTTGCCTTTGTGCCCGTTCTTGTGGTTGTTGAACCGTTGTTCTGGTGTCAGCCCTGTTGAACCGACGTAAACAACCGGCTTGCTGCTCCTGCGGTTGGGATTCAACCGTTCGATTAGGTGCGGGCGATCTTTCAACACCCGCCTACTCAGCTGCACCGCATAAACGTTGTGGTGGTTCATTGCTATTGGTTGCGGAATGCGCCCATCAACACGTCAATCAATCCGGTGCGTTACAAGCATTCTAACGAGCTAAACGGTAAAAATCAACGCGTTTATTCCGTCTAGGTCTTGGTGGCAAGCAATTTCTGTACTTGCTCTGGAGTCATTTTTTTCAATATCGTATGAGCCAAGAACTCTGGCTTGTTTGGAAAACTCAGGCCAAACCCTGCGTCGATGGGGATATGGTTGTGTAACATGCGGTCTCCGCCAAAGCCCAGTTCTCTGAGAGGAATCCCCTTAAACGAAAAACTGTTCGCGTGCTCAATAGGAGTCATTGTTTCCCCGTCGTCCTCGTATCTCCCGCCTGACTCTCTTATGTCCCGCTCGCTTGGCTTGCCGTAAACACTCTGAGGCATAGCCTTGAGCATCTTAAAATAGTCGGCTTCATTGAAGATGTGCTCCGGGCTACCCACTATCCGACCGTTTATTACGGTCGCGGCCGGGATGTCCGCCCCATAGCTATGACTGTAATACCAGTCGTTGGCACGCTTGGTTAGCATGTCAACAGCTTGTTGCTCAGACAGCCCTTCTGCTACAGCTGCTTTGATAAATCCTTCGCAGAATGCGGTCTTGTATACGTAGTCTTTTTTAGTACGTGGGTTGTGTAACCGAACCCCATGTGTAGAATCGTTCCCGGCTACATTACCAACTAACGTATGCCGATTTTTTAATTGGTGTTCCAACGCGCCAACAGCGTTTAGCTGATCCGGAGACGCTTGCCTGTCGTGCTTCCATGCAGACCGGCGTAGCAGCACAGGGGAACTGGCTTTGACCCCGACTTCGTGGGTGTACCAAGGCGGCACCACAACACGGCCGGAGATAGCCTTGTGGTGCCTTAGCCTGGTTTTGTATCCAGGCCAGGCACTGGCAACTTGTCGATCGTATTCTTTGTCTGTGAACAACCGACGAAGCTGACTAGCGTCTCGATCTTTCACCACCTCGTAAGGAAGCGATGGTGGTGGCTGTTGTTTTATCGCACGGACGTAATCCAATAGATTTGCTTGTTTATTCAGCGCTGCATGATTCATAACATGATTCCTTTCAGTTGGAGTGTCTTGTTTCTGGCGATTAACGGCTGTTGCCGCGCCCGCCAAACCCGCTGGAGGAGTTGTTTATTGGATTAGAGTTTGTGCTACTCATCATTGACGGCCACCGAGATCCAATGTCGAGCTGCCGGCGCGGCCTGATCGCCTCCAGCGGTGGCGGCGATGGCAGCGATGGCAGCGATGACGCCGGCGGCCGGCGAGCCGGAAGGACAATCTCATTGTAACGCGTCTCGCCGACCGGTGCATCGGGTGAAATAATCGGCGGAGCGATGGGCGACTGGGCTTGGGTGGTAAATAGTGACGGGACAGGCGGGTTGGTAGGCGGCGTTGGCTGAGCGCGAGACTGCCAGTGCAACTTAGAGAGAACATCAAGCACCCCTGGATCATGAACATAATTGTTCATCTCAGCTTGAGGAACGTAATTAGTTTTTCCTGCAATGTAAGGACCATGAGACAACCATTGATTAATCCCATTGATATTTACTTTTCTATACACATTAGGAGGAGCACTTTCATTCCAGATATCGTAATCGGTTTCCCCCACGAATGCTGGGTGATTGGAGCTATGAAAATATTTAGGATCATTATAATCATTTCCAAACAGCCCTGCCCGGTTCTTAGGCACATGCACAATGTTAGTTGCATTAGGAAACACCTTACTAAGAGTATTGCCGCACATGGCTCCTTCGTGATTACAACTTTCTAAGAATACGTTATGTGCGTTCGGATTTGTGAGCTTTGCTAGTTGCCGCTCATTAATATGGTACTTCTCATTATTCCCAATAAGCGTAGATTGGTCTGGTGAAAACATTTGTCCACCACCCCTGTTTCCATGCCCGTGCATGTCAACCACTACGCTATTACCTGGATAGTCTTTGATGAATGGATGAGTATTTACATCATATTTAGTAGAAGGATGATTAGATAACCAACTTCTTTGATGACCGTAGATATTGGTTGGGCTTAAATTAACCGTATTGAGATACTTAGAACCAGTATTTCCAGTGGCTGTGTGATCTTTGTAATATTTCTGAACATTAGGCTGTAAATTATCTAGTTTATTAGTACTCACCCTACCTGCACCACCAATATCAATATCAACAGCTCTCTTCATAAACTCAACAGCTCTCTTCATAAACCCATTAACTACTGCTTGCTTAACATGCTCAGGTAATCCCTTATGCTTAGTCTTGGCATAGTGCAACACATCTTCAGCAGATACAGACTTGTCTGGTAGATTCATATATTAATTATAACCTTTAAATAGATTAGTAGTCCATTGTCCATTGGTTCCTTTGAGATATTGAACTGGATGTGTGTTGCGATAGACGGGCCATGGCGCGAGGGCGCTGGCGGCGCGATGAAGGAAATGTCTTCG
>Ga0194132_10008127_pt1 | contig 15170 bp, 10 predicted proteins | sample TA2KigOf80mmetaG_FD_148612 | JGI IMG/M metagenome (GOLD analysis project Ga0194132, IMG submission 148612) | Freshwater microbial communities from Lake Tanganyika, Tanzania - TA2015054 Kigoma Offshore 80m | ecosystem: Environmental > Aquatic > Freshwater > Lake | place: Tanzania: Lake...
CCTCGAGCAGGCGTTTCAGCAGATGGGTCGCTTCACGGCCGATGTCTCGCACGAGCTGCGCACGCCGCTCACCGCGATCCGGACGGTCGGCGAGGTGGCGCTGCGCGAGGGCCGGCATCCGGACGCGTATCGCGCGACGATCGGCAGCATGCTCGAAGAGGTCGAGCGCTTGACGGGTTTGGTCGAGCGACTCCTCGCGCTGTCACGCGCCGACGCCGGGCTGGCCCGCCTGCGGCTCGAACCGCTCGACCTGGGGGTGATGGCCGACGAGATCGCCAACCATCTCCAGGTGCTCGCCGAAGACAAGCGTCAGACGATCGTCGTTCGTCGCTCCGGGGCAGCGCCGTGTGTGGCCGATCAATTGATGGTCCGACAGGCGGTCATGAATCTCGTGGACAACGCGATCAAATACAGCCACGAGGACACCGAGATCGTGATTCAGGTCGACGCCACCCCCGAGCACGTCAGCCTGCAGGTGATCGACCAGGGTCCAGGCATCGATCCCGAACGCGGGGCACACATCTTCGACCGCTTCTACCGGGGATCAAAAGGAGCCGATGCGCGCAGCCATGGCCTCGGCCTCTCGATCGCCCGCGCCGCGATCGTCGCCAACCGCGGGACGCTCACATGGGAGCCCAGGCAAACTCGGGGGACCGTCTTCCGCATCACGCTACCCGCCGAGAGCCCCTCGGTTCAGAAAGCGCCCGTCTCCCCCACTGCGTACGGTGAAGCGGAGGCGAGTCGAACGCCGGTATCTTCCGGCCCCCCGGCGGTCGCGCCCTCGGTCGCTCCAACACCTTCATAGGCCGAAGGTATAATCCCTCGCCAAGGAGTGCCGCCATGCATCTACGTCGCTCGATCCTCGCCGCCGGCGCTGTGGCGATTCTCGTCCTCGGAAGCTCAGCGTCAGCCCAGACGTCAGTGAAGTACGTCAAGTTCGAGTCGGCGGGTCGCAGTGCCTGGGGCATTCTCGAGAACGGTACGTCGATTCGCGAGCTCCAGGGCTCGATTTTCGACAACACCGCGAAGCCGACCGGGCGAACGCTCAAGCTAGGCGAGGTGAAGCTGCTGCCACCGGCCGAGCCGAAGAAGGTGATCGCAGCCGGCCTGAACTACAAGAGCCATCTCGCCGAGCGCTCTGCCGCGAAATACGTGGGCCTCTTCGCGAAGTTCCCGACGTCGCTCACCGGTCACGGCTCGGACATCATCTATCCCGCCGACGCCACCAACCTGCACTACGAGGCCGAGGTCTGCGTCATCATGGGCAAGCGCGCCCAGAACATCACGGCCGCGCAGGTCAAGAGCCACATCTTCGGCGTAACTCCCTGCAACGACGTCAGCGAGCGCGGCTGGCAGAAGGCAGACCTCCAGTGGTTGCGCGCCAAAGCAAGTGACACCTTCGGCCCGATAGGGCCAGCACTCGTCACCAACGTCGACTACTCGAAGCTGAAGCTCATCGGCCGGCACAACGGCAAGGTCGTCCAAGAGACGACCACCGACCTGCTCATCTTCAACATCGACGACATCATCAGCTACGTCAGTCGCTACGTCACGCTCGAGCCCGGGGACGTCGTCTTCACCGGCACGCCGGGGACCACCCAGGCGATGAAGCCGGGCGACACCTTCGAGGTCGAGATCGAGGGCGTGGGCACGCTGTCGAACAAGGTCGTGGCCGCCAAGGCCAACACGTCGCAAGATTAATCGGGGCTCTGCCCCGAACCCCGGCTCAGTCGCTCGCGGGGACCCCTCGCCCCGCTCCGTGCCTGCTCACTCCGGGGGCCCTTCCCCGGGGCGTGGGGGCGCGGTGCGCGCCGCCTTTCTGCGACAGATGAGAGATATCACAGCGGAATGCATCACTGGACTATTCGATCTGGGCTCTGCAGGACCCAGGCCTCGGGCCAGGAGCAAGACCCAAGGACGATGAGCCCCATCGAAGCAACGATCGCCTTCGCACCATGCCCACACTGTTCGAACCGCTCACACTGACGTCGGGACACACGCTCAAGAACCGCTTGGTGCTGGCGCCGCTCACCAACATGCAGAGCCACGCGGACGGCCGGTTGAGCGACGACGAGTATCGGTGGTTGTGCAAGCGTGCGGAAGGCGGCTTCGCTCTGACGATGACGTGTGCGGCCCACGTGCAGCGGACGGGTGCCGGGTTTCCGGGACAGCTTGGCATCTTCGGCGACGAGCACGTCGAGGGGCTCACGCGCCTGGCGGACGGCCTCAAGCACCACGGCACGCATGCGGTCGTCCAGCTGTATCACGGCGGCATGCGATCGCCGAAGGCGTTGATCGGCGGCGCGCCACAGTGTCCTTCGGACGACGTGGAGACCGGCGCACGCGCCATGTCGGCCGACGACGTCGCTCGGGCCATCGACGACTTCATCGGAGCCGCTCGGCGGGCCGAACGGGCCGGCTTCGACGGCGTCGAGGTGCACGGGGCCCACGGGTATCTCGTGTGCCAATTCCTCAGTCCCGAGACAAATCGCCGCGACGACGCCTACGGCGGCTCGCTCGAGAACCGCGCCCGGTTCCTGTTCCAGATCGTGGATGGCGTGCGTGCCGCGTGTGGCGCCCGTTTCAGTCTCGGGGTCCGCCTCTCACCCGAGCGATTCGGCATGCGACTCGACGAGGTCCAGACCGTCGCCCAGCGCCTGATGCGTGAAGCGCGCATCGACTACCTCGACGTCTCGCTCTGGGACGCCTTCAAGGAGCCGAACGACGAACGGTTCAAAGGACGCAGCCTCTTGTCCTATTTCACCAACCTCGATCGAGGCTCCGTGCGCCTCGGTGGGGCGGGCAAGATCGCGAGCGGTCCCGACGCAGCTCGGGCCCTCGCGGCGGGCCTCGATTTCGTGGTGATTGGCCGTGGCGCGATCCTGCATCATGATTTCCCGAAGCGCGTCGCTACCGAGTCGTCGTTCCAGCCGGTCTCGCTGCCCGTCAGCACCGAGTACTTGCGCGGGGAAGGACTGAGCGACGCGTTCATTGGATACATGCGCACCTGGAAGGGCTTCGTCGAAGAGGCCGCGCCCGCCACGGTGCCGTAAGGCTGGCCGCGGGACCTGGAGAGCACGCGATGCGAACATATTCTTCGATCGGATGGGGCATCATCGTCGGACTCGTGGGAAGCGTGGCGTCGGCATCCGCGCAGAATGCGCCGACCGACTACACGCAGTGGCGTGGGCGGACGCGCGACGGCTCCGCGAGCGCGTTCAACCCGCCGAAGACCTGGCCCGAGAGCCTGACACGGCGGTGGAAGGTCGAGGTCGGTGAAGGCTACTCCACGCCGCTGCTCGTCGGCAGCCGGCTGTACACGCTGACGCGGCAAGAGGGTCAGGAAGTGGTCAGGGCCCTCGATGCCGGGAGTGGTGCCGTACTCTGGCAGCAGCGCTACGCGGCGCCCCACACCATCGTGACCGGTGCGCGCAACCACGGTCAGGGGCCGAAGTCCACGCCGCTCTTCTACGACAACAAACTGTTCACCTTGGGCGTCACGGGCATCGCCTCGTGCTTCAACGCCGCCGACGGCAAGCTGCTCTGGCAGAAGCCGGGACCCGCCGTGCCCACACTGTACGCCAACTCGTCGATGTCCCCGATTGCCAACGGCAGCTCCGTCATCTTTCACATGGGTGGACACGAGGGCGGTGCGCTCACGGCCTTCGACGCGCGAACCGGTGACGTCAAGTGGTCCTGGAACGGAGACGGTCCCGCCTACGCCTCGCCCGTCATTGCGACACTCGGTGGAACCCCCCAGGTCATCACCCAAACGCAGAGCTTCATCGTCGGCGTCTCGGCCGAGACCGGCGAGCTGCTCTGGCAGCGACCGTTCGCCAACAAGTTCTCGAACAACTCGGTCACTCCGCTGGTGTACGAGGACACGGTGATCTCGTCCGGCTACGAGCGCGGGGTCACGGCCTTCGTCCCCACCAAACGTGATGGCCGGTGGACGACCGACGTCCGTTGGGACAACCAGGACGTTTCGATGTTCATGAGCACGCCCGTGCTCATCGGCTCGACGCTCTACGGCATGTCCCAGAAGGCCTCGGGCCAGTACTTCGCCATCGACGCCAAGTCGGGCAAGGTGCACTGGCTGGGTCCCGCCCGCGAGGCCACCAACACGTCGGTCGTCAAGGCCGGTGACCTCCTCCTCATGCTCAATGACGATGGGGAGCTCGTCGTGGCGAGGAGCGACCCCTCGAAGTTGGATGTCATTCGCCGGTACACGGTTGCAGACAGTGCGACCTGGGCACAACCGGTCATCTCCGGAAACCGCTTCTTCATCAAGGATTCGGCCTCTCTGGCCTTGTGGACGCTGGACTAAAGCGTTTTCGATTTCGCCGGAGGCCGTCGTCCTTTGGTCTTGGTCCTTCGGGGGTGGTCCGTTCCTGGGCCGTGGTCCGGCCTGAGGCCTTCGGTCCCTCGTCCCACGCTGGGCGTCCAGCCCAAGGCCGAAGGACGAGGGACGCCCCAAGGCCTACAGCACCAAGGCCTCACGGCGCGTTTTTCCTCAACTGAGGACACTCGTCCCCTCCGTCAGCCGTGTTCCTTCCCTAATTCGCCAGATGTGGCGCCTGGGCGTTGGCAATGGTCTTGCCCCGGGGTGCTCTGCAGGCAGGCCTGGGCGGCCGGAACTTCAGAAACCGCCGAAACGTCTCAGGTGAGCAGAACATCGGAACTCAGGGAATCGCGAAGCGGTTTCCAAGCGGGCGGTGAGGGAGGACATCATGTTGAAGAGATTCGCAGTCGCGCTGGCCGTCATTCTGGGTCTGGGCTTCGCCGGTTCCCCGGCATTCGCGAAACTCTCCGATCCCGAGAACCTGCAGGTCTTCCGGGCCGTGCAGAGACAGGTGCTCAACTACGCGTTCTTCACGATCTTCGACAACGTGGAGATGCAGATCGACAACGGCGTGGTGACGTTGACGGGCAAGGTCACGCAGCCGTTCAAGCGGACGGATATCGAGCGCCGCGTCGCGCGCGTGAAGGGCGTCACGGAGGTCAGAAACCGGATCGACGTGTTGCCGGTCTCGCAGTTCGACGATGAGCTGCGCATCCGGTTGGCGAATGCTATCTACGGTCATTCCGCCTTCATCGGCTACGGATCGGCCGCCAACCCGCCGATTCACATCATCGTCGAGCGTGGTCGGGTGACGCTCGAGGGTGTGGTGAACAACGACGCCGATCGGCTGCTGGTGCGCTCGATCGCGAGCTCGTTCCTGGCCTTCGAGGTGAAGGACGAGCTGCAGACGGTCGCCGAGGCACGCGAGGAGCTCGAGCGGCTGTAAGCCGGACGACCAGGCACAATCACGGCGGCCTCTGTCAATCAGAGGCCGCCGTTTTTCTGTACCATGGGCGTGCCCGTGACCGCGCCCGGACCAGCACCCGATCCGCCCATCCGGTATCGGTTCGATCGATTCGTCCTGTCTCCCAGGCAGCGGACGCTCTATCTCGATGGGCAGCCGATCGCCCTCATCCCCCGGTACTTCGATCTCTTACACCTGCTCGTGCGCCGGCGGCAGGATGCGGTGTCGAAGGACGCCATCTTCACCCACGTGTGGAGCGACGTCGTCGTGTCGGACGGCGCGCTGTCCCAGGCGGTTCGCACGCTACGGCGCACGCTTGGCGACGACTCGCGCGAGCCGCGTTTCATCCGCACGGTCTCGCGCCACGGCTACCAGTTCGTCTGTGCCCAGGTCCGCGAAGAGCCCGATGACGGTGGAGCGCCGGCGAACGCGCGTCACGAGCGAGCGCCGGCCACCGCGGAGGCGCTCGCGCTGCTCGTCGATCGCCTACTCACGGCCACCGAGCAGCAGGGTCTCGCCAGCGAGATCGCACGGGACGCGGCCGAGGAGCTGCACAGCCTCGATACCGCCGGCGCCGTGGCCCAAGTCGTCGAACGACCGGGCCACGGCTCTGCGCTCGCCGTCCTGCGCGAGACGCGCTGGAACGTGCCCGGTGCTGGCGCCGTCCCGCTCCTGCGCGACGGCGAGGCACCAGCCGCCGTGCTCGCGCTGGTCCGGCTTCGGTTGAGCGACGCGCGGAGGGTCGTGGCACGCCGGTGGGCCGGGGCGGCCGCTGCGGGGGCCTGCGGCGGGAGCTTCGCAGGGATCTGTGGTGGAATCGCGCTCGCCCTCGCACCCGCCTCGACAGCACGACCGGGCTCGTCGCTGGCGCTCGCCGTCGTGGGCGCGGCGGCAGGCGGTCTCGGTGCCGCTGGCATCGGGGCGGGACTCGCGGCTGCCGAAGTGCTCGCGCGCGCCAAGCGCGGTGTCGCGCTCGTCGTCTGCGGCGCCGTGTCAGGCGCCATCGTCGCGTGGATCGCGCACGGCCTCGTCAGCGCGTTGCTCGCAGGTCTCTTCGGCCTTCACCCCGCGGCGATACCAGGCACGCTCGAGGGACTGGCGCTCGGTGCGGCCGCCGGCTTCGCGTACGCGCTCGCAACACCCCAACCGGCGGGCGGTGGGCTCGCGGCGCCGACGGGGTCGCGACGTGTGCTGGCAGTCGTGAGCGTCGCGGTGTGCTGCGCGATTGCCGCCGCCCTGCTCGCGCTCTTCGGGCGGTTGCTCGTCGGCGGCCTCGTCCACGAAATCGCGCGCCAGTCGCGCGACTCCGAGCTCGTGCTCGCCCCGCTCGGTTATCTCATCGGCGAGCCCGGTTTCGGCCGCGTCACCCAGACACTGCTCAGCGCGCTCGAGGGCGGTGCGTTTGGCGGGAGCCTGTGCTGGGGGCTGACGAGCAGACCTCGGCCAGCGTCCACGGTGGGGCCGCAAACTGCGACCTGACGACCGCCAACTCAAGAATCAGGATCACCCGCCGTTCGGCAGGGCGAAGACCCAGATCGCACCGCCCTCAGGGACCTCGGGGAACTCGCCCGGCCGGTTGAAGTTCAGCCGCTGCTGCATCACCCGCGAATCGACACCCCATCCCGACTGGACCGCCACATACTGCTTGCCGTCCACCATGAACGTCATCGGCGGCGCGACGATGCCCGAGTTGGTCGGAAACTCCCAGAGCAGCTTCCCGGTTGCGGCATCGAGCGCGCGGAACTTACGGTCGTTGGTCCCACCGGTGAAGATCAGCCCCCCACCCGTCACGACCGGCGAACCCCAATTCGGCGACGTCGCGTACTTGTGTGTCCACACGCGGGTCTTCGTGTCCACGTTCCAGGCCTGCACTTGGCCGATGTGATCGGCGCCGGGCGTCAAGATGAGCGTCGAACGTCCGCCCTTGACGTCCTTGGCGCCATTCACGGTCCCGCAGAGGTTCTCGTTCGCTGGGATGTACATGAGGCGCGTCTTGGGGCTGAACGCCGCCGGCGGCCAGTTCTTCCCGCCCCAGATGGAAGGACAGAACCTGATGGTCTCGTCGGTGCGCGGTTTGCGGTCGGGATTGACCTCGGGGCGCCCTGTCTGCGGGTCGAGGCTCGTGAACACATCCTGGTGAACGAACGCCTGGGCGTCGACGAACTTGATCGGCCCATCGGTTCGCTCGAGGAACCACAAGTAGCCGTTCCGCGCCGGGTTGACCAGGCCCTTGACGGTCCGGGTGCCTCGCTTGTAGTCGATGAGGACCGGCGACGAGACCTCGTCCCAGTCCCACGAGTCGTTCGGATGGTACTGATGATAGCCCTTGATCGCACCCGTTGTGACGTCAATGGCCAGCGTCGACGAGGTGTAGAGATTGTCACCCGGACGCTGGTCGCCGATCCACGGGAAGCCGTTGCCGGTGCCGAAGAACGCCAGACGCGTGTCGGGATCGTAGTTGCCCGTCATCCACACCGACGCGCCGCCGACCTTCCACTCGTTGCCCTTCGGCCACGTCTGGCTGCCAGGCTCCCCAGGGGCCGGGATCGTGTACACCCGCCATGCTTCCTTGCCGGTCTCGGCGTCGAACGCTGCGATGAATCCGCGGATGCCGCGGTCGGCCCCGGACGGCCCGACGATGACCTTGCCGTCGGCGACGAGTGGGGCGAGCGACATGTAGTAGCCGGCTCGGTTGTCATCGACCTTCGCCGTCCAGACCTCCTGCCCCGTGCGCGCGTTGAGGGCCACGAGCACTGCGTTGCCGGCGGCGAGGAAGACCTTGTCGCCGTACAACGCCACACCGCGGCTCGTCTGATGGATGACGAACGCGTCTTCCGGAACCCGATGGCGATATCGCCACAATACCTGTCCTGTCTTTGCGTCGATCGCGATGACCTGGCTCGAGGGTGTCGCGACGAACATGACGCCATCGTGCACGATGGGCGGCGCCTCGTGACCGCTCGACACACCAGTCGACGCCACCCAGACGGGCTGAAGCCGTGCGACGTTCTTCGGTGTGAGCTGCTCGAGCGGGCTATAGCCCCACCCGTCGTAGGTGCGGCGGGTCATGCGCCAGTCGTTCGGGCCTGGGCGTAGGAGATCGTCCGCGGTGACCGGTTTGTACCGCTGAAGAATCGGCGGCACCGGTGGCGGAGTCGACTGCCCACTTGGCGCACCTGGCTGCTGGGCACGGCCAGCGGCGCTGAACACGATCGCGCAGCCCGCACCCAGCACGGCCCACACGCCTACCCGCATCCCCCCCATGGTGTCGTCCTTTCGCGCTCAGGCCGACTCGAAGCCGACCTTGTCGGAGAACCCGCCAGTGACCACGATCAGCCCGTCCGCCGCCTTGAGCGGCAAGGCGGGCAGGCTGCGCGGCGCCGGGCCATCGACCACCCGAGCCGCACGCTTCGGGTCGAAGAGCGACGAGTGGCAGGTACAGAGCAGCATCTGCTGATCGGCCACCCACTCGGCCACGTCGCAGCCCGAATGCGGACAGATGACGGTGTAGGCGACGATCCCGTCGGCGGCTCGTGCCTGCGTCTCGGCGTCGAGCGTCGCCGGATCGAGCTTCACCAGCACGACCTGATTGAACCGCGATCCGTTGCGAACGACCTTGTCTGTCGGATCCATCGACCACGCCAACGTGGGTGGTCCTGTTTGAATGTCAGCGAGACGAAGCGGCGTCGCGCCCGCATCACTAGCACGCACCAGCAGATCACCCGCCTGCGGTCGCTTCGCCGCAGCCTCGTCCTGCGCCAGCGTGCCCTTCGGGAGAAGCGTCAGCCCGAGCGTCCCCGCCGCCGCGCCCAGCGCGCGCGTAAGCAACGACCGGCGCGTTTCCCGTCGAAGCGAGCATGGATCCTGCGGATCAGTCACGGTACCTGATGCCTGCATTTCTGGTCGTAGTATAGCGGACGCACGCGCGCTGTTCGTGACGCGCAGGAGATCGCCGACCAGCGCGCCACGCAGGTGGTGATGAAACCATCCGTCGTCTGACTGGTGCCTGGTGCCTGTCGTGACTACCGAAGCACCACCAGCAAGTCGTGAGCCTCGACCACAGTGCCCGGGTCGACCAGAACCTCGGCGATCTGCCCGTCTTTCGGGCAGTACAGCGCGGTCTCCATCTTCATCGCCTCGATTGAGAGCAGCCGATCCCCGGCCTTGACCTTCTGGCCGGGCTTGACGACCACCGACGAGACCTTCCCTGGCATGGGTGCGGCCACGTGCAACGGGTTCCCGGCGTCCGCCTTCGGGTGCCGCTTGACGGCTTCGACCGATCGGTCCCGCACGCGGATGTCGCGCGGCTGCCCATTCAGCTCGAAAAACACCGTTCGCGTTCCATCGTCGCGCACTTCGCCCGTGGTGAGGAAGCGGACGATCAGCGTCTTCCCCCGCTCGATCTCGATGGCGATCTCCTGACCCGGCTGCAGGCCATAGAAGAAGGCGGCGGTGGGGATGCAGGACGTATCGCCATACCGCGAGCGATGGTCCACGATCTCCATGAAGACCTGCGGGTACAGGAGGTACGACAGGACGTCTTCGTCGCGCGGGTCCTGGCGCATCTTGCCACGGAGCTCGGCTGCCGCGTTCTCGAAGGATGCCGGCGGCATGGAGGCGCCCGGCCGCCCGTCAATGGCGGTGACCTGCGCAGCATGCAACACGACCTCCTGAAACGCGCGCGGCCAGCCGCCGTCAGGCTCGCCGAGCAGCCCCTGCATCATCTCGACTACGCTGCGCGGAAAGCTGAGCGGACTCGAGGTGGACAGGATCTGGTCCGACGAGAGACCGTTGCTCACCATGAACAGCGCCATGTCGCCCACGACTTTGCTCGACGGTGTGACCTTGACGATGTCGCCAAACAGCCGATTGGCGTCGGCGTACGCGTGACAGATCTCCGGCCAGCGGCTCTCCAGGCCGAGGTTCTTGGCCTGTTGACGCAGGTTGGTGTACTGGCCACCGGGCATCTCGTGCTGATACACATCCGAGCCGGGCGCTTTCAGCCCTTCTTCGAACGGATAGTAGAGGTCCCGCACCATGGCCCAATACAGGCTGAGGGTGTCGAGCGCCTCCTGATCGAGGCCCGTGTCGCGCGGCGTGTGGCGCAACGCAGCGACGATGCTGTTGAGGCACGGCTGGCTGGTCATCGCGCTCATGGACGCCAGCGCGCCGTCGGCTATGTCGACGCCCGCGTCGGCCGCCCGCAGGACGCTGGCCGCGTTGATGCCGCTCGTGTCGTGCGTGTGGAAGTGGATCGGGACGCCGACCTCCGCCTTCAACGCTCGGACGAGGGCCTCGGCCGCGTACGGCTTGCACACGCCCGCCATGTCCTTGATGGCCAGGATGTGCGTGCCCATCTTGACCAGGCGCTTGGCCATGCGCACGTAGTAGTCGAGCGAGTACTTCGTCCGCTTGGGATCGAGGATATCCCCCGTGTAGCAAATCGCCGCCTCGCAGACGGCTGCCGTGTCAGTGCGCACGGACTCGATGGCGAGCTGCATGTTGTCGGTCGAGTTCAGCGAGTCGAAGATCCGGAAGACGTCGATGCCCGACTGCGCGCTTCGACGGACGAACGCGCGCACTACGTTGTCCGGGTAGGTGGTGTAGCCGACAGCGTTGCTCGCGCGGAGCAGCATCTGGAACAGGATGTTCGGGATCCGCTGCCGCAGGGCGTCGAGCCGCTCCCACGGGTCTTCCTGCAGGAACCGCATCGAGGTGTCGAACGTGGCACCGCCCCACATCTCGAGGCTGAAGAGATTCGGCGTCATCCGGGCCACGGCATCGGCGATCTTCAACATGTCGTACGTGCGCACGCGGGTCGCCAGCAGCGACTGGTGGGCGTCGCGCATGGTCGTGTCCGTCACGAGGAGGCGCGGTTCATCGCGGACCCACCGCGCGAATCGCTCGGGTCCGAGCTCCTGCAGCTTCTGTCGCATACCGGGCGGTGGCGGATCCCCCAGGGTGACCTTGGGCGCCACGGGTGTTCGCAGCGTGCGCCCGTCAGCGGCGCCCTTCACGTCAGACCGTCCGTTGACGATGACGTCGGCCAGGTACGTGAGCATCCGCGTGGCGCGATCGCGCGGCGCCCGGATGTGGAACAGCTCTGGCGTGTCATCGATGAACGTCGTCGTCGCAACACCCGTGCGAAAGGTCGGGTGGTTAATCAGGTTGAGCAAGAACGCGACGTTCGTCTTGACGCCGCGAATGCGGAACTCGCGCAGCGCACGGTCGGCCCGCGAAGCCGCCTCGACGAGGGTGCCACCCCACGTCGTGACCTTGACGAGCAGTGAATCGAAGAACGGCGTGATGACCGAGCCACCGAAGCCATTGCCGCCGTCGAGGCGGACGGCGAAGCCGCCCGCGGAACGATAGGTCGTAATGCGGCCGTAATCAGGAATGAAGTTATGGTCGGGATCTTCGGTCGTGACGCGGCACTGCATCGCGACGCCCCGACATTCAATTCTTGCCTGCGGCGGAATCGACAGCGGCGCCTCGTGCAGCCTGTGCCCCTGTGCGACCAGAATCTGGCTGCGGACCAGATCGATGCCGGTCACGACCTCCGTGACCGTGTGCTCCACCTGGATACGCGGGTTGACCTCGATGAAGAAGAAGTCGCCCCGCTCGGTGTCGAGCAGGAACTCGACCGTGCCGGCACTGCGGTAGCTGACCGATCGGCAGAGCCGCGCCGCCGCGTCGCAGATGCGCTCGCGCAGATTCTGCGGCAGGTTGATGCCCGGCGCGACTTCGACGACCTTTTGGTGACGCCGCTGGACCGAGCAGTCCCGCTCCCAGAGATGGACCAGATTGCCGTGCGCGTCCCCCAGTATCTGGACCTCGACGTGCTTGGCCCTGGCGATGTACCGCTCGAGGAACACCTCGGGGCGCCCGAAGGCCGAGGCCGCCTCCCGTTGCGCCTCTTCCAGCCGAAGGCGCAGCTCATCCGGCGTCCGGACCACGCGCATCCCCCGCCCGCCGCCGCCGAAGCTGGCCTTGATCATGAGCGGGAAACCGATCCGTTCCGCGTCCCGGGCAATCATGTCCGCGTCGTGCAGGGCGTCATCCGTGCCAGGGATGGTGGGGACGCCGGCAGCGTGCGCCAACCGTTTGGCCGCCGTCTTGTCACCGAATACGTCCAGGTGTTCGGGCGCCGGGCCGACAAAGGTGAGGCTGGCGGCCTCACAAGCGCGAGCCAGGGCGGCACTTTCTGAAAGGAAGCCATATCCCGGATGGATCGCGTCCACGCCTTGTTGCTTGGCCACCTCGAGAATGGCGCCGATATTCAGATACGAGGTCACCGGCTCACCGCCCTCCGGGGGCCCAATCAGGAAGGCTTCATCGGCCTTGAAACGATGCAGCGAGAAGCGGTCTTCATGGCTGTAGATGGCGACAGTCCGCAGCCCGAGCTCGGTCGCAGCGCGAAAACAGCGGATCGCGATCTCAGATCTGTTGGCGACGAGCAGCTTTTGCATCGGACGTGAACAATATCATCGGCACGGCGGTCGAGGGGTGGATCACCGAACGCCGCAGACCGTGAGCTCTTCGGGGATTCTAGTGAGATCCGGTCGTGACGTCGACGAGCGACGTCCTCGCCATCCCCTCCGCAGGCCCGGCCAATGTGAAATCACGGCCTGCTCAAGAATCGCTCATCCCTTCCTGAAGACCTGAGGCCCACCTCGACGCGATCCTCGACGCACGGAAGCGCCTCGACGCCCGCCCGCGTCCTGCCGCCGCTTCCACAAGGAGGAACTCGTGAGCTTTCACCGTCTTGCCGCCATTGCACTAGTGTTCTTCGGAACCGTCGTGGCCTGGAGCGTCCTCGGATCGTCGCTCCTGGCCCGAACGGGCCAATTCGACGGCCGCCTCGAGCGAGAGGTGCAGCTGCTTTGGGGCGGCGTCCACAGGCAGGTCGCGCCGAATGCCTGGGTCCAACGGTCGGGTGTCGAGACCGAGACCGTCGAAACGAAAGAGTCTGGCGGACGGGTAGTGCGCAAGGAGGTGACGAAGGCCGTCACCCGGCGGCATCCGGTCGAACTTCTGTCAACGACGGCGACGGTGGACCTCGACCTCCAGCATCGACGCAAAGGACTGCTCTGGTACCCGACCTACACGGTCGTGTTCAAGGGCACGTACCGATTTCGCAATCCCGACGCCGAGGCGCGCCCGTTCCGCGTGCGCTTGCCGCTCCCGGCCCAGGATGCCCTCTATGACGATTTCGTCTTCGCCATCAATGGCCAGGCGGCGGTTCCAGCCTCTGATGTGTCGAAGGAGATCGTGGCGGCGGCGAGTGCCGAGCCTGGCCAGGAGATGACGGTCTCCATCCAGTACACGTCACGAGGCCTCAAGAGTTGGACGTACGCGTTCGCGTCAGAAGGGGTGGCGCAGGTCAAGGACTTCGACCTCGCGATGCACACGAACTTCCGTGACATCGACTTCCCCCCCGGGACCGTGTCGCCGAGCACCAAGACCCAAACGCCCGGCGGGTGGCGTTTGGCGTGGACGTTCTCGAACCTCATCACCGGGCAGGCAGTTGGCATGGCGCTGCCGGAGAAGATCAACCCCGGTCCGCTGGCCGCGCGCGTGACCTTCTTCGCGCCGGTCTCGCTGCTCTTCTTCCTGACCGTCATGGTGATGATGGGCGCAACATTCGGCCCCTCGCTCCATCCCATGCACTACTGGTTCATCTCGGCGGCGTTCTTCGCGTTTCACCTGCTGCTGGCCTATCTCGTCGACCACGTGTCCATTCACATGGCGTTCCTCGCGGCCGCCATCGTGAGCCTCGCCCTCGTCGTCAGCTACCTGCGTGCCGTCGCTGGCATGCGGCAGGCGCTATGGCGTGCGGCCGGCGCCCAAACGATCTTCCTGGTGCTCTTCAGTTATGCGTTCTTCTTCGAGGGCTTCACGGGTTTGACGATCACGATCGGCGCCATCCTGACGCTCTTCGCGATGATGCAGATGACGGCACATGTCTCGTGGGATGAGGCGTTTGCCGCAAAGCCCGCCACCGCTGGTGGCGCGTGGGAGAAACGCTGATGCGCGCCCTCCGCCCGGTCAGCCTGCTCGGCGAGGATGGAGCGGCGCCTCGAGCCGTCGATCGCTCGTCGCTCTCACTAGGCGTGCGACATCGAGTACTCACCGTCGTGTCGCACCGCCCCTTCGACTGCATCGACGTCACGACGGCCGTTGCGGACGTGATCCGCGACGGCGGCCTTCGGAACGGGTTCGTGGTCGCCCAGACGCAGCACACCACCACGGGCGTCATGGTCAACGAGTACGAGCCGCTTCTGCTGGAAGACGTGGAGGCGCTCTTCGAGCGCGTCGCGCCGGCCGCCGCCGCGTACGCGCACGACGACTTCCGACGACGGCGGGTGAACCTCATGCCGGGGGAACGGCGCAACGGGCACGCCCATTGCCGCGCGCTGCTGCTCCGAACATCCGAGTGGCTTGCCGTCGTGGACGGCGCGCTGGTCCTCGGCCGCTGGCAGCGAGTGTTCTTCGTCGAGTGCGACGGCGATCAGACGCGCCAGCTCCTCGTCACGCTGGTGGGCGAGCTCGATGCGGACCAAGGCCCAAGGACCCAAGGACCCTAACAAGACACCCGACTACCGTCCGAGCGTCTTGAGATACTCCACGATCTGCGTGACGTTCGCGTCGCTCACGTCCGCTTCCGGCATCGGCGGCATCTGGCCCTTGCCTTCGCGGACGATGCCGAGCACTTCGCTGACGTCCTTGTTCGTGCCGGCCAGGCGCGGCCCCATCCCACCGCCGGCGGTCATACCATGGCAAGGGGCGCAGGCATTCCTGTACGCCTCTTGCCCACTCATCGTCGCGGCCTGGGTGGGCGCAGCCGCGGCGGGCTGGGCGGGA